>Ga0070698_100003999_pt1 | contig 16228 bp, 11 predicted proteins | sample KBSK1502metaG_FD_65477 | JGI IMG/M metagenome (GOLD analysis project Ga0070698, IMG submission 65477) | Corn, switchgrass and miscanthus rhizosphere microbial communities from Kellogg Biological Station, Michigan, USA - KBS K1-50-2 metaG | ecosystem: Host-associated > Plants > Roots >...
CGGCGGCCCGATGCGATCGCGGTCGCCGACGGCGAGCGGAGCCTCTCCTGGCGCGACCTGTCGCGCGCGGTGAGCGCGGGTGTCGGTGTGCTGGTCGATGCCGGCGTGCGACCCGGAGCGGCCGTCGTGTGGATCTCGGGCAACACCGTCGCGGGTGCCGTCGCCTATCACGCGATCCTGCGCGCGCGCGCGACCGCGATCGCGCTCGATCGGCGCTGCGGCCCCGCCGACCTGCGCCACGCGCTCGCGATCGCGGGCCCGGACGCGGTGGTCGTGCTGCCGGGCGATCTGCGCGCGCGGCTGCTCGCGGGCCGGACCCGAGTCCGCGCGATTCCGCTCGAGACGTTCGGCCGGGCGGCATCGGCGAGCTCCGCCGCGATCGCCCCGCGCGAGCCCGACCGCGACGCGCCGGCCGTCGTGCTGTTCACCTCGGGCACCACGAGCCGGCCCAAGGCCGTCATCCACTCGCTGAATACGCTCACCGCCGGCGCGCGCAACATGGCCCGGGTCACCGGCGCGGACGCGAACGCGATCGCGTTCCTCGTGAGCCCGCTCACGAGCATCAGCGGGATCATGCAGATGCATCTCGTCGCCGATCAGCACGCGGCGCTCGTGCTCGAGGATCGCTTCGACACCGAAGCGACGCTCGACCGCATCAACGCGCACCGCGCGACGCTGCTCGGCGGAGCTCCCGTGATCGCCGAGCGGCTGTTGCGCGCGGCCGCCGCGCGCGCGGATCGGCGCATCGCGTTGCGCACGCTCGCGCTCGGCGGAGCGATGCTGCCGCGTCCGCTGCTCGAGCTCGCGACCGATATCTTCGGCATCGCGGTGGCGCGGGTCTACGGCTCGTCCGAAGCGCCCAACACGACCGGAAGTCTTCCCGAGGACGATCGCGCGAAGCGGCTGCTCGACGACGGTGCGCTGCTGCCGGGAAGCGAGCTGCGCGTGGGATCGCGGGAGCACGCGCAGGAGGGCCTGTTGCGCGGGCCCGCCGTTTTCCTGGGTTATGTCGATCCCGGCGATAACGCGGCGGCGTTCGAGGACGGCTGGTATCGCACCGGCGACGCCGTCGAGCTCGCGGCCGACCGGCTCACCGTCGTGGGCCGCTTGAAGGACGTGGTCAACCGGAACGGACTGAAGATCTCGCTCGCCGAGGTCGATGGCGCGCTCGCGCGGCTTCCCGGCGCAATCGAGTACGCGTGTTTCGGCGTGCCGGACGAAGCGACGGGCGAGCGGCTCGCCGTGGCGATCCGCGCCGACCCGGGCTGCGAGATCGCGCTCGAGGCGGTAACGGCGCATCTCCAGTCCGCCGGGCTCGCGGTGCGCAAGCTGCCCGAGCAGCTCGTGATCTGGCAGGAGCCGTTGCCGCGCACGGCGTCGGGCAAGATCATCCGGAACCGGCTCGTGATGGAATCGGCCGGAAAACCCTCGCTCTTCGCCGCCCGACTCGGCGATGCTCTCGCTCGGCATCCCTGAGAGGCCCCTTGCTTCCCACCCCCGAAGATCACGTGGCGATCGGCGATCTCCTGGCGCGCTACTGCCTCGCGCTCGACACCGACGACACCGACGGCTGGATCGCGCTATTCCTGCCCGACGCGCGCTTCGAGGTGTACGGGCGATCGTACGATGGGCACGAGGGCCTGCGGCGCATGGTGACGGCGGCGCCGGGCGGGCTGCACCTGGGCGGACCGCCCGTGATCGAGCTGACCGCGCCCGACCGCGCGCGGACCACGCGCAACCTGCTCTTCGTCGACCGCCAGACCGGCGAAGCGCGGCACGCGGTGTACAGCGATGATCTCCTGCGCACGGCCGCCGGCTGGCGGATCGCGCACGTGCGCTGCCGGTTCATCACCGCCGACGGACTGCGCGACCGCCCATGACCAGCGAGTTCGCAGCGCTGAAGTCCGCCGAGCTCGCGGGCCTCGTCGACGAGCCGCGGCTGGCCGCGTGGCTCGACGCACTGGGCATCGCGCCCGGATCGCCGCTGCGCGTCCGGCGCATCTCGGGCGGGATGTCGAACGAGAGCATCGGCGTCGAGCGCGGCGGCGCGCGTTATGTGCTGCGGCGGCCGGCCAAGATCGCGCTCGAAGGCGCCGACCGCGGCATGCGGCGCGAGTTCCGCCTGCTCTCGGCGCTCGAGGGCACGCCGGTTCCGCACCCGAGACCCGTGGCGCTGTGCGAGGACCTGTCCGTCGCGGGCGGTGTCGCGTATCTGATGGAGCACGTCGACGGGTTCGCGCCCGCGTTCGGATTGCCCGCGCCGTTCGCGGGAAGTGCCGAGCTGCAGCGCGACATCGCGCTCGCGGCGATGTCGGCGCTCGGCGAGCTCGCGCGCGTCGACTGGCGCGCGCGCGGGCTCGCAGACTTCGGGCGGCCGGAGGGCTTCCACGCGCGCCAGGTGGAGCGCTGGAGCCGCCAGCTCGAGCGCTATGGCGCGCAGGTCGAGCGCGATCTCTCGGGTCTGCGCGAGGTGGGCGCCTGGCTCGAGAAGCACCGGCCCGCGGACGACCAGTGGACGCCGGCGATCATGCACGGCGACTATCACCTCGCCAATCTCTTCGTCGCTCCCAAGCCTCCGGCGCGCGTCGCCGCGATTCTCGACTGGGAGAACGCGACGATCGGCGACCCGCTGCTCGACCTGGCGACTTTCCTGCGCCTGCTCGAGAGCGGCGGCCGCGCGCAATGGGGAAAGCGCGACGCGCTGATCGCGCGCTGGGAGGAGACGAGCGGTCAGCGCGCGCCGGACCTGCGCTACTGGACGGCGCTCTCGGCCTACAAGCTCAGCATCATGCTCGAGGGCGTCTACCGGCGCTCGGCCGCGGACCCGACCCGCGGCGACGCCAGCGGGCTCGGCGATACTGCGCTGCAGATCATGCGCGAAGCGCGCGAAGCCATCCGCAGCTGACGGCGAAACGCGAAGAGGAGGTTGTCATGGCCGACGTGCCGCCCGGATGCAAGCTCATCCTCCTGCCCGAGGACGACTACAACCACGCGCCCGACGCGGTCGCGCACTACAACGAGAGCATGTACTTCAGCGTGTTCGACCGCGCGCAGCAGAGCGGCGGCTGGTACCGGCTCGGCAATCGCGTGAACGAGGGGCACGCGGAGATGAGCTTCTGCTGGTACCTGCCCGATGGCCGCGTGGCGTTCATGGCGAGCCGGCCGCAGATCACCAGCAACGAGCGCATGGACGCGGGCGGCCTGCGCTTCGAGATCGTCGAGCCGCTGGCGCGCCATCGCGTCACCTATCAGGGAAAGGTGTGCCTGCTCGAGCGCCCGCACGAGATGGCCGACCCGCGCCGCGCGTTCCGCGAGAACCCGATCGTGCCGGCGCGGCTCGAGATCGAGCACCGGGCCGCGGGCCCGTGCCCCGGCGGTGAGCTCGTCCGCGAGGATGGCACGCCGCTGCCGCTCGATCCCGAGAAGGGATTCGCCAGGGCGCACTTCGATCAGATGATGCACGGCGAGGGCGTGTTCGAGGTGGACGGTGTGCGCGTCGCGGTGAACGGCGCTGGCGCGCGCGACAAGAGCTGGGGACCGCGCCGCTGGCAGAACATCGACTGGTACCGCTGGATGCACTTCTACGTCTCGCCCGCGTGCTCGTTCATGGCGACGGTGATCGCGGGCGAGAGCGGACAGCGCGTGACGGGGTATCGGTTCGCGAACGGCGAGGCATGCGAGCTCGACGGCGGCGAGCTCCGCTCCGAGTGGGACGAGCACGGCTACGTGAAGAGCCTCGATTTTTCGACGCGCGCCGGCGGCGTCGACTACGCGATCCGCGGCGAGGTGCTCTCGCTGATCCCGCTGCGCAACCGCCGCGAGACGCCCGACGGACAGATGTTGCTGACGCGCATCACCGAGGGCATGACCGCGTACACGTGCAACGGCGAGCACGCGCTCGGCATGAGCGAGTATCTCGACCAGATCGTCGACGGCCGCCCGGTCGGGATCTGAGCGCCGAGATGCGCGCCGAAGAGCTGATCGCCGCGGCGCGCGCGCGCACGGGTCTGCGCGACTTCGACAGCGATTCGTTCCGCGAGCCGCTCGAGCGCATGGTCGCCGGGATCGACGCGCGCAGCGAGCGCGATCGCATCGCCGCCTCGCTCGGTCCGGAGATGATCGGCGCGCTCGCGAATCGCCTGCGCGTTGCCGACTACCTGCGGCAGCACCCCGAGCTCCTCGATGCGCCGCTCGACGTCCCGATCATCGTGATGGGGATGCCGCGCACGGGGACCACGATCGTCAGCTACCTGCTCGATTGCGACCCGCGCTGGCGCTCGCTCCTCAACTGGGAGGCGGTCGATTCGGTGCCGCCGCCGACGCTCGCCACGTTGCGCAGTGATCCGCGCTGCATCGCGAGGAAGGAGCTCCAGGAGAAGATCCTCGCGAGCGTGCCGTTCGCGATGCCGCACTGGGAGTGGGCCGACGGACCGACCGAGTGCATCTTCGTCCAGGCCCAGGACTTCAAGGCGCTCTCCTGGGAGGCGCGCGTCGCCAGCCGCGACTACGCCGACTACCTGCTCCACTGCGACATGAAGAGCGCGTACGACTATCAGAAGAAGGTCATGCGCGTGCTCCAGTCGCGGGCGCCGGGGCGCTGGGCGCTCAAGATGCCTTCACACGCGCTGCACTTCCGCGCGGCGCTCGCGGCGTTTCCGGACGCGCGCTTCCTCTGGACGCATCGCAATCCGTACCGGGCGCTCGCCTCGCTCGGCACCACGATCGCCACGGGCCACCGGTTCGCGCTCGGACGCGTGGACGCGGAGTTCATCCGCGAGGTGTATCCGCACCAGATCGCGGAGCACGCGAATCGCCCGCTGCGCTTGCGCCCGGGCCTGCCCGAGGACAAGGTCCTCGACGTCTACTGCGGCGAGTTCCTGAAGGATCCGATCGCGGGCATGCGAGAGATCTACGCCTGGCTCGGCGAGGAGCTCACACCCGAGGTGGAGCAGCGCATGCGGGCGTGGATCGATAGCGACGGCGAGCGCCAGGCGGCGCGCCCGCGCTACTCGCTCGGAGATTTCGGATGGACCGAGGCGAGCGTGGCAGCGCATTTCGAGGAATATCTGGCGAACCATCCGCGCGCGGCGGACGCTTGGCGAGAGGAGACTGACCGATGATGAAGCTCGAACTGGCGATGATGGGAGGCGATTTCACGGCGCGCGGCGAGGAGGCGGCGCGGATCGAGGCGCAGGGCCTCGACTGCGGCGTGATCTTCGAGTCGTCGCGCGATCCGTTCCTCCAGGTGCTGCTCGCCGCGCAGAACACGAAGCACCTCGAGATCGCGACTGGCGTGGCGATCGCGTTCGCGCGCAGCCCGATGATCGTGGCGCAGACCGCCAACGACCTGCAGGCGCTCTCGCACGGGCGCTTCGTGCTCGGCCTCGGCTCGCAGGTGAAGGCGCACATCGAGAAGCGCTTCAGCATGCCGTGGTCGCGGCCCGCCGCGCGCATGCGCGAGTTCGTTCAAGCGATCCGCGCGATCTGGCACGCGTGGGAGACCGGCGAGAAGCTCGAGTTCCGCGGCGAGCTCTACACGCATACGCTGATGACGCCGATGTTCAGCCAGGGCCCGAACCCGTTCGGCACGCCGCCGATCTTCGTCGCCGGCGTCGGGCCGAAGATGATCGAGGTGGCGGGCGAGGTGGGCGACGGCATGTACGTCCACCCGTTGAACACGCCGACGTTCCTCACCGACGTGTTGCTGCCGACCTTGCACAAGGGCTTCACCGCCGCGGGAAAGCAGCGCAGCGACTTCGAGGTCTCCTGCCAGACGATCGTAATGATGGGAAACAGCGACGAGCAGATCCAGACCGCGCGCAACAAGGCCAAGGGCCAGATCTCGTTCTATGGATCGACGCCCGCCTATCAGGTGGTGCTCGATCACATGGGCGTCGGCGAGCTCCAGCCCGAGCTGAACCGTCTGTCGAAGCAGGGCAAGTGGTTCGAGATGATGGGCCTGGTCACCGACGACATGCTGGATGACATCGGCGTCAGCGGCACGCCGGCGCAGCTCGGCGCGCAGATCGTCGAGCGCAACGGCGGCCTCGTCGACCGGACGATGCTCACGCTCTACAACGAGACGGGCGATCCGGACGCGGTGGTGGACCTGGTCCGCGCGGTGCACGAAGCGGACAAGGCCTAGTCAGGGGCCGAGGCGCGCGATCAATCCAGTGCGCCGGCCTCGCGCAGCGCGTTCACCTCTTCGGCGGCGAGGCCGAGCAGCTCGGTGAGCACGGAGTCGGTGTGCTGCCCGAGCGTCGGCGTCGCGTGCGGATAGCCGCTCGCGGCGTGGCTGAGCCGGAACCCGTTGCGCTCGTAGACACTCGCTCCGAGCACGGGATGCTCGAGCACGCTGAAGTGGCCGCGATCGGTGAGCTGCGCGTCCTCGTTCAGGTCGGCGAAGTCCATCACCGGTACGGCCTCGATCCCGGCGCCCTGGAGCTGGCGCGCGACCTCCGCGCGCGTCCGCTCGCGCGTCCACGCGGCGACCGCGGCCTCGACCTCGTCGACGCGCGCCAGGCGCGCGCTCGCCGTCGCGAGCGACGGGTCGACGAGACCGAGGAGCGCCGCGAGCTTTGCCCACTCCGCATCGCTCCACACCGCGATCGCCACCCAGCGATCGCCGACGTCGCCCTCTGCGCGGCACGGGAAGGCGCCGTGCGGCGCCGCGTCCGGCGAGCGGTTGCCGTTGCGCACGATCGTGTGGCCGTTGTTCGCGTAGTCGAGCAGGAAGGGGGAGAGCGCGTAGAGCGCGTTCTCCACCTGTGACACATCGATGTGCAGTCCGTGGCCGGTGCGCCGGCGATACAGCACGCCCGCGGCGATCGCCGTGGCCGAGAAGCGCGGCGAGAGCGAGTCGGTGATGGTTCCGAACGGTCCCATCGGCTCGCGGTCGGGCCAGCCAGTGAGATGGTTGAAGCACGACAGCGCCGATCCCTGGGCGCCGAAGCCGGGATAGTCGCGGTGCGGTCCGGTCTGGCCGTTCATGCACGACGAGACCATCACCAGATCGCGCTTCTCCGCCGAGAGCGTCGCGTAGTCGAGCCCGAAGCCGCGCATCGCCTTGGGCGCGAAGTTCTCGAGCACCGCGTCGGCCCAGAACATCAGCTGCTTCGCGATCTCGATGCCCTTGGCGTCCTTCAGCGCGAGCGTGATGCTGCGCTTGCCGACGTTCAGCGCGTTGAACAGTGGTGATCCCTCGAGCCCGTGCGGGTTACCGGGTCCGAGCGCGTAGATGCGCAGGAAATCGGGGCGCGTGCGCGACTCGATCTTCACGACGGTGGCGCCGTGTTCGGCGAAATAGCGCGTCGCGATCGGCCCGGCCGCGCCCGAGCCGAACTCGACCAGCTTCAGGCCCTGCCACGCGCCGCCGCGACCCTTTGCGTTCGAGACCGCGCGCGGCTTCCAGTCCGGGACCGGCTCGAGATCGCCCGGCATCGGCGCGCCGCGCGTCGCGGCGATCGGAGCCGCCTCGCCGTCGACGCTCGTCACCGCGGCGAAGCGCGTCGGGAAGCCGGCGAGCCCGTCGAACGGCGCGAACATCTCGCGCGCGGCGAGCTGTGAGCTTGCGTAGATCTCGCGCGCAGTATTCGCAGGCGCGATCATCAGATTCTTCTCGCACGCGATCTCGAAGATCTCGCCGAGCCGATAGCGGGCAAACAGCTCGGCGAGCGGCCCCTCGAGCGCGCGCAGCTCCGCATCGCTGGTCTCGTTCGGGTTGAACTTCGTCCAGTCGCGCTCGGTCCACGCCGGCGCGGCGATGCCGTTGTGGATCATCAGCTGCGTGATTGCGCGCAGGCTCGGCACGCGCGCCGGTCCGCCGCGCAGCCCGAACGTCACATAGCCGTCCTGACACTGCCACATCTCGCGCGTGCGCCCGATGCTCGCACCGGCGCGCGCGCCGCGATTGCCGGAATCGCGATAGGTGGCGGCCGAGCCCATGTTCGCGACCAGGATCAGCTCCTGCATCGAGACGTCGACGAGCTGCGGCCGTCCCGACGCGTGCGCGGTGAGCGCGGCGAACGCCACTTCCGGGCCGACGTGCGCATAACCACAGGGCTCGGTGCAGCGCACCGGCGCGCGGTCCGGGAAGCCGGTCGCGTACATGTTGCCCGACGCGGCCATGATTCCCAGATCGGAGGCGCGCCACTTGGCGTGCGGCCCTTGCGAACCGAACGGCATCACGCGCACCCACACCGCGTGCGCGGCGCGCGCGGGATCGACCTCGAGCATCCCCGGCCAGCCCGGCGTCTCGATCACGATGTCGGCGCCGGCGAAGAGCGCCGCGAGCCGCGGGTCGGCGGCGGTGCACGCGAGGCTGCGCTTGCCCGCGTTCCACGCGACGAAGCGCAGCGATCGCCCGCTCGCGTCGCCGCGCTCGAACGGTCCGATCCGGCGCAGCGGATCGCCGCTTTGCGGCTCGACCTTCACCACCTCGGCGCCGAGGTCGGCGAGGATCCGGCCCGCCATCGCCGCGGGCTCGCCCGCGAGGTCGACGACGCGTAGCCCGTCGAGAAGTCGTTGACTCATCCGGACAAACCTACTCGACCCGAATCTCCGTCGGTGCCCGCTCCGGCGGCGCCGACGCTATCGAATTGGACGTCGAAGTCAAAGCCACACTATGCTGCGCGAGTGAACCTGCGCCTCGGAGAAGATCAGCTGTTGCTGCGCGAGAGCTTCGAGGAGCTCTTCGCCGCCGAGTCGAGCCCGGAGCGCGTGCGCGCTGCCGAGCCGCTCGGCTTCGACGCCGGCCTGTGGAAGCAGCTCGTCGAGACGGGCGCCGCCTTCATGCGCGTGCCCGACGCGTTAGGCGGCTCGGGCGCGGGGCTGCTCGACGCGGCGCTGGTCTGCGAGCTGGCGGGCCGCCATCTCGCGTCGGCGCCGCTCGCCGAGTCGATCGCCGCGACCCGGCTGCTCGCCGAGATCCCGGGCGAAGCCGCCCGCGCCGCGCTCGCGCAGGTGATCGCGGGATCCGCGATCGCCACGCTCGCCGTCGCAGAGCCGTGGGATGGCGAGGACCCGCTCGTGCCGGGCGGCGCGGTCGCGGATTTGGTGTTAGGTAACGACGGCGACGCGCTCGTGCTGATCCGCGCCGAGCGCAGCGGCCACGCGCTCCCGAACCTGGGCTCGGCTCCGTTCGCGCGCATCGCCGTGCGCCGCGACGCTCCAGGCGCCGTCGTGCTGCTCGAGGGCAGCGGCGCGACCCGCGCATTCGAGTCCGCTCGGGAGGAGTGGAAGCTCTTGACCGCGGCTCATGTCGGCGGCCTGGCGCGCCGCGCGCTCGAGATCGCGGCGGCCTACGCGAGCGAGCGCGTCCAGTTCGACCGCGCGATCGCGACCTTCCAGGGCATCGCACACCCGCTGGCCGACGCCGTCAGCGCCGTCGACGGCGCGCGCCTGCTCTGGATCGAGGCGATCTGGGCAATCGCGCGCGGCGATCCGCGCGCCGCCGCGATCGTGTCGATGGCGTATGCCTTCGCCGCCGAGGCGGCCGCCGAAGCCACCTCGCGCAGCCTGCACGTGCACGGCGGCTACGGGCTCTCGCTCGAGTACGACATCCAGCTCTACTTCCGCCGCGGTCGCGCCGCTGCGCTCGCGGGCGGAAGCGCCGCGGCAGAACTCCAGGAGGTGGCGCGCCGTCTCTGGGAGGGAGCCGACGTGGCGTTGCCACCGGCGGGCGAGGTCTCGATCGAGTTCGCGCTCGACGCCGATGCGGAGGCCGTGCGCGCGGAGGTGCGCGCGTTCCTCGACGAGAAGCTGACACCCGAGCTGCGCGCGCGCGCGCACTTCAGCTGGGACGGCCACGACGCGGGCTTCCAGCAGGAGTTCGCGCAAGCCGGCTTCGCATTCCCGCACTGGCCGCGCGAGTACGGCGGCCGCGATCGCAATCCGTACGAGACGTACGTGATCCGCAAGGAGCTCACGCGGGCCGGCTGGACGGAGTACGCGATCACCACCACGGGCGTGATCGCCGAGGCGGTGATGCGGTTCGGCCGCGACGAAGTGAAGCGCGACGTGCTGACGCGCGTCGCGCGCGGCGAAGCGATCTTCAGCATGGGATACACCGAGCCGTCGGCGGGCTCGGACGTGGCGGCGGTCTCCACGCGCGCCGTGCGCCAGGACGACGGCGACTGGGTGATCGACGGCCAGAAGATGTTCACGAGCGGCGCGCACCTCGCACAGTACGTCTTCCTGCTCACGCGCACGAACCCGAACGCGCCCAAGCACCGCGGCCTCACGCTCTTCCTCTTGCCGCTCGACACGCCCGGCATCGAGATCCAGCCCGTGCACACGGTGTGCGACGAGCGCACCAACATCACCTACTACACCAGCGTGCGCGTATCCGATCACTACCGGATCGGCGAGGTGGACGGCGGCTGGGCGGTGCTCGCCTACGCGCTCGAGCTCGAGCACGGCGGCGGCTTCGCCGATTCTCTGCACGACCTGGTCGAAGCCGCGGTGGGCTGGGCGCGCCAGACGCGGCGCGGCGGCCGCGCGATCCTCTCGGACCTGCGCGCGCGCGAGCGGCTCGCCCGCGCCGCGATCCACGCCGAGGTCGCCCAGCTCTTCGAGTGGCGCTCGCTCTGGATCGGCGCGGAGCGCGAGCCCGACCGCGGCGAAGGCGCGATGGCCAAGCTCTTCAGCGCCGAGCGGCTCGCGGCCGATGCGCGCGATCTGGTCGACCTGGCCGCACCCGACTCGCTGCTCGCGGGCGGCGCGCCCGGCGCGGCGGGAGATGGACACCTGGAATTCGCGTATCGTCACGCCGCGGGCACGCGGATCTACGGCGGATCGAGCGAGATCATGCGCAGCGTGATCGCGCAGCAGACGCTCGGCATGCCGCGCAGTCGCAGCTGAGGCAACCTTCGCTGCGCGTCTCATCCACAGGGAGACTCCCCATGGCACCCCACTCGCAGTTCCTCACCGTCGACGCCGATGGCCACGTGCTCGAGCCGCGCGACACCTGGCAGAAGTATCTCGAGCCGAAGTACCGCGCCGACGCGATCCGGATCGAGAAGGACGCAGAGGGCGTCGAGTGCCTGCTCGTCGAGAACCAGGTCCACCCCGCGCTGCGCGGGACGCTAGGCGCGCTCGGCGGAATCGAGATGGACTCGACCGATCTGATGACGGTCGGCTCGCGCAGCTACGAGGACGGCTGCCCGCCCGGCGGCTACGACCCGGCGGCGCGCCTGACCGTGATGGACAGCGAGAAGATCGACGTCGCGCTGCTCTATCCCACGATCGGCATCGCGTGGGAGGGTCTGGTGAAGAGCCCCGAGCTCGCGACCGCCTACAGCCGCGCCTACAACCGCTGGATCGTCGACTTCTGCAGCCACGACCGCAAGCGGCTCGTTCCGATCGCGCACATCTGCCTGAAGGATCCGCAGGGCGCCGTCGAGGAGGTGAAGCGCGCGCGCAAGGCCGGCTGCGCCGGCGTCTATCTCTCGCCCGATCCGGAAGCGCGCGACGGGCGCCAGTTCGACGACCGCGACCTCGTGCCGTTCTGGGAGACGGTGCAGGACCTCGACATGCCGATCGCGTTCCACGTCGTCGCGCGGCACCGGAACATGCTCGAGGGCTTCCTCGGCGGCGACGATCCGCGCAGCGCGGGCGGCGCGGTGGTGTTCATGTTCACCTTCCTCGCGCTCGACGTGATGGCCGCGTTCACCTCGCTGATGACGCGCGGGATGTTCGAGAAGTACCCGCGCATGCGCTGCGCGGTGCTCGAGGCGGGCTCGAACTGGATCACCGCCTGGCTCGACCGCATGGACCACAAGACCGAGGTGATGCACGCGTTCACACCGATGAAGCTCCTGCCCTCGGAGTACTTCAAGCGCCAGTGCGTGATCTCGGCCGAGCCCGACGAGTCGATCACGGCCGCGGTCGCCCAGCACCTCGGCGAGGACTACGTGATCTGGGCGTCCGACTACCCGCACCTCGACGCGTCGTTCAACGTCGTGGGCCAGATCCGCGAGAAGATCGCCGGGCTGCCCGAGTCGGCGCAGCGCAAGATCCTCGGCGAGAACGCGGTGCGGTTCTACGGGCTCTCGGCCTGAGACCCTACGAGAGCGACGCCAGAAACGCCTCGGTGCGGCGGCGCGATTCGATCCGCGCGGCGCGGTCGGAGCCGATCGGGAGGATGCGCGCCGAGAAATCGCTGGCGCCGGCGTTGGAGAAGCTCGCGAGGCGCGCGGCGATCGCGTTCTCGTCGCCCGCCGCGAGGATGTCGCCGACGTCGGTCGCGTCGCCGTGCTCGAGCAGCCGCTGATAGTTGGGCGAGTACTCGGCGTGCCCGAGCAGCTGGTTGGCCCGGGCGCGCGCGCCGTCCACCTCGTCCTTGCCGCACAGACAGACCGGGACGCCGGCGACGATCCGCGGAGCCGGCCGCCCCGCGCCCGCCGCGGCCTTCGCGATCCGCGGGACGACGTGCTCGGCGATCGCGCGCTCGTCGGCCATCCACAGGATCGTCCCCGACGCCTGCTCGCCGGCGAGGCGCAGCATCACCGGCGCGAGCGCCGCGAGCAGGACCGGGGTCGGCGCGAGATCGGTGATGTCGAGCGGGTTGTGCACGCGGTACTGCTCGTTCTCGACGTCGACCGGGCCGGGGCCGGCGAACGCGGCGTTCAGCACCTCGAGGTAGTTGCGCATCTGATGCGCCGGCCGCTCGTAGGCCAGGCCTAGCATGTCCGCGACGACCCAGTGGTGGGACGCGCCGATCCCGAGCGCGAAGCGCCCCTCGCACGCCGCCTGGGTCGAGAGCGCCTGCTGCGCCATCGCCACGGGATGGCGGCTCTGGACCGGCACGACCGCGGTTCCGATCTCGATCCGCGACGTCGCGCGGCCGATCAGCGCGCACGCGGTGAGCGCGTCGAAGTCGCCCGGGAGCTGCGGCACCCAGATCGAGTCGAACCCGGCGCGCTCGGCCGCCTCGGCGTCCGCGACCATGCGCGCGACCTTCTCGCGATAGCGGCCCTGCTCGGGGCCGATCATCACACCGATTCGCATCGGATCCCCTCGGCTAGAGCGCTTCGCGGAACGCCTCGAGCGTCGAGAGCTCGGCGCACGCCTGCGTCGCGCCGCGCATCGCGCGCATCCCGACCTCGATCGGCTGCCAGCGATCGCCGACGGCGGCGGTGGTGGTCGCGGCGACCCAGCCGTAGAGCACCGCGAGGCGCAGGCGCCGCCACAGCTCGTCCTGTGTGGGCGCGTCGACGCCGCCGGCGACGAGCCCCTGGTGGTAGGCGCGCATCCAGCCGTCCTGTTCCGCGCGCCGCACCTCCGGCGGACACGAGTTGCCCAGGAAGATCGCGACGTCGCGGATCCCGGGCGAGCGGCTGATCACCGCCCAGTCGTAGAGCCCGACGCGATCGCCGTCGAGGAACTGGTTCCCGGTGTGCGTGTCGCCGTGGATCAGCGTCGAACCGCCCTCGTCGAGCAGCTCGGCGATGCGCTCGTGGTGGGCGACGTACAGCCGGCACAGCTCGGCGAAGACGGGCGGCAGCTCATCCGCGTAGCGCTCGCGCGCCGTCTCGACGAGCTTCGCACCGAACGCGCCACGCATCGCGGGCTTGATCCACGAGAGCTCGTGAGCAAAGCGCTCGTCCTCCCAGAAATGCGCGTGCAGGCGCGCGAGCGCCTCGATCAGAGAGCGGCCGCGCTCGCGCGCGTGCTGCTCGACGTTCTTCGGAAACGTGCAGCCGACCGCCTCCAGATCCTCGAGGACGCAGATGTAGTCGGTCGGCTGGTCTCCGAACGCCGCGAAATGACAGCGCGGAACCCGCACCGGCGTCTCCGCCGCGAGCGAGGCGTAGAAGCGCGCCTCGCGCCGCCCCATGTCGGTGGCCGCGACCAGTCCGCGCTGGGCCTCGGAAAACGGCGGCAGCTTGACGAACACCGTGTCGGGACCGCGCGATCCCGCCGCATAGCCGAGCCGGAGCTTCGCGCGCCCCGTCGTCCCGGAGTGCCGGTCGACGATCGCGACGCTCGCGACCTCCACGCCCGGGAACGACTTGGCGAGTGCCTCGCTGAGCCACGCGGGCGTGATCGCGTTCGGGTCGGCCGGAATCGGCAGGGACATCGCGCTGCGCGTCAGTACGGGATGCCGTACACGCGCGCCGCCGTCTCGCAGGTGACCTTGCGCAGGATCTCGGGGCCGTGCACCGCGAGCGAAGAATTCGCAAGCGCCTTGCGCGAGTGCGGCCAGGTGCTGTCGCCGTGCGGGTAGTCCGACGCCCACATCACGTTGTCGACGCCGATGCGCGGGATCAGCTCGACGCCGAGCTTCTCGTCTTCGTAGGTGGTGAAGACCTGGCGGCGGAAGATCTCGCTCGGCAGCGACGAGAGCTTGTAGTCGGTGATCTTCGCGCCGTACTTGTGCAGCTCGTGATCGAGCCGCTCGATCACGTACGGGATCCAGCCGAGTCCGGCCTCGCCCATCACGAACTTCACGCGCGGCCGCTTCTCGAGAATGCCCGAGAAGATCATGCCCGCGAGCGTCTCGTCGAGCTGCATCGGAACCACGGCGACGCCGGCGGGCATGCGCCACGAGCCGAGCGTCATCTTCAGGCTGTGCATGCCGCCGGCGAGATGCACGTGGATCGGGATGCCGATCTCCTGCGCCGCGTCCCAGAACGGCGCCCACACGTCCTCGAAGATCGGCGCGCCGCGGCCGACCGTGTCGGAGACGATCGCGCCCTTGTGGCCGAGCTCCGCGCAGCGCACGAGCTCGTTCTTCGCGACGATCGGATCGTACGAGGGCAGGTCGGGCAGGAGGATCAGACGGTCGGGCGCGTGCTTCTGGAACTCCGCCGCCCATTCGTTGTAGACGATCGACACCTGCTCGTGTAGGGCTGCGTCGCTCATGCGCAGCTGCGTACAGGTCGGCCCGTAGACGACCGTCGCGCGCACGCCGTCGCGGTCGAGGTCTTCGAGCCGCGTCGCCGGCTGGCCGGGCCGGAAGCCGTGATCGTGCGCGGCGATGTAACCCTTCTCCTTGCGGCCGGAGGGCGAGATGCGCTGCCCATCGCAGAACCAGTACGGACCGTCGGGCGTCTCCTCGACGCGCGGACCGCGGTCGCGCCATTGTCTGGGCAGCCGCGCCGACCACGTGTCGGCCGGCATCGCGTGGATGTCGAGATGGTCGTCGGCCGAGATCAGCACCTGGTCAGCGGGAAGGGACATCGCTTCGATCCTCCGTGGCAGCCATTCTCGGTTCACAGCTGGCGCCTGCCCAGCCTGGCTTGCCGACACGGTTCCAAATTTCTACATTGACGTCAATATAGAAAATATCCCGGGGAGCTCCTTCATGCGCATGGAAGACATGATCCTGGTGAGCGTCGACGACCACGTCTGCGAGCCGCCCGACATGTGGCAGCAGCACGTGCCCGCGCAGTGGAAGGACCGCGCGCCGCGCCTCGTCCACAGAAAGGATGGCAGCGACGTCTGGGAGTTCGAGGGCAAGCAGATCCCCAACGTCGGGCTGAACGCGGTGGCGGGCCGCGCACCCGACGAGTACGGCATGGAGCCGACCGCGCTCTCACAGCTGCGCGCGGGCTGCTACGACGTCGACGCGCGGATCGGCGACATGAACGTGAACGGCGTGCTCGGCTCGCTGTGCTTCCCGTCGGTGCCGGGTTTCGTCGGCGAGCTGTTCGGGCGCGAGGCGAAGGCCGGCCAGCGCGAGCTCGCGATCGCGATGCTGCGCGCGTACAACGACTGGCACATCGACGAGTGGTGCGGGAAGCATCCGGGCCGCTTCGTGCCGCTCGCGATCCCGCCGATCTGGGACGTGGAGGAGATGGCGCGCGAGGTGCGGCGCGTGGCGCGCAAGGGTTGTCACGCGGTCACGTTCGCGGACACGCCGGGCGGCCTCGGCTATCCGAGCCTGCACAGCGCGCACTGGGATCCGTTCTGGAAGGCGTGTTCCGACGAGAACGTCGTCGTGTGCATCCACATCGGCTCGGGCACCGGCATGAACCTCCAGGACCCCGACGCGCCGGTCGAGATCATGATCGCGACGACGCCGCCGACGCTCCTGAACTGCGCCACCGAGCTGGTGTTCTCGGACATCTTCACCAAGTTCCCGAACCTGAAGATCGCGCTCTCCGAGGGCGGGATCGGCTGGATCCCTTACCTGCTCGAACGCCTCGACTACGTGCACGAGCACCACCACCGCTGGACGCACCACACGTTCCCGGGCGGGAAGAAGCCGAGCGACGTGTTCCGC
>Ga0070698_100004000_pt1 | contig 16224 bp, 16 predicted proteins | sample KBSK1502metaG_FD_65477 | JGI IMG/M metagenome (GOLD analysis project Ga0070698, IMG submission 65477) | Corn, switchgrass and miscanthus rhizosphere microbial communities from Kellogg Biological Station, Michigan, USA - KBS K1-50-2 metaG | ecosystem: Host-associated > Plants > Roots >...
AGCGGCATGATCGCCTCGTCGGCGCCGAGCGTCCACCGCCCGTACGACTCGCCCATGTCGCAGTTCAGGTCGATAGCCTTGCGAGCCGCAGCCGAAGGCGAGGCGAGCGCATCTGAAAGAGGGGCAAGGGTGGTCATGGTCGCCCTACTCGAGCACGCGGCCCAGCGTCTCGACGAAGCGGTCGACGTCGGCGTCGGTCATGGCGAGCGAGCAGGCGCCGAGGCCGCGCTGGGAGACGAGCACACCCTCGTTGACCAGACCCATGAAGGTGCGGGGGGCCGCCTGCGGGTCGTCCGGGCGGGCCGAGCGGTAGTCGCTGAGCTTCTTCTTGGTGTGGTGCAGCCAGAAGAGCGAGCCCAGGCCGGTGATCTGGCCCGAGTAGCCCTTCTTGCGCAGCAGGCGCCGCACCCCGTCGCGCAGCCGCTCGCCGAGCGCCTCGAGCCGCACGTACGCCTCCGGAGTGAGCTGCTCCATGGTCGCGACGCCGCCCGCCATGGTGAGCGGGTTGGCGTTGAAGGTGCCGCCGTGGTTGATGCGGCCCTTGCCGTCGCGCGGGTCGTAGTAGTTCATCACGTCGGCGCGCCCGCCGAAGGCGCCCACCGCGAGGCCGCCCCCGATGATCTTGCCGAGGGTGGTGAGGTCGGGCCGGATGCCGAAGCGCTCCTGGGCGCCGCCGCGGCCCACCCGGAACGAGATGACCTCGTCGAAGATGAGCAGGATGCCGAGTCGGGCGGTGACCTCGCGGAGCTTCTCGAGGAAGCCCTCGCGCACCGAGATCATCCCCGCGTTGGCCAGCATCGGGTCGATCAGGAGCGCCGCGATGTCGCTCCCCTGCTTCTCGAGGATCTTCGCGCAGGCCTCCGCGTCGTTCCACGGCAGCGCGACCACGTGCTTCAGCACCATCGGGGGCACGCCCGCCGACCACGCCACCGACTTCGGCCGCTTGCGCGAGCCCGCGGTGGCCGGGTCGGGGGCGACGCTCACCAGCACCCAGTCGTGGGTGCCGTGATACGCGCCCTCGAACTTGGCGATCTTGGCGCGGCCGGTGAAGGCCCGCGCGACCCGCACCGCGTGCATGGTGGCCTCGGTGCCGGAGTTGGCGAAACGCACCACCTCCATGGCCGGGATGCGGCCGGTGAGGATCTCGGCGAGGCGGATCTCGTGCTCGCTCGGGCCCGGGAAGGACATGCCGTGGACCGCGGTGTCCTGGATGGCCTTGACCACCGCCGGGTTGGCGTGGCCCAGGATCAGGCTCGTGTAGTTGCCGTTGAAGTCGAGACGCTCCACCCCGTCGGCGTCCCAGATGCGCGCGCCCTCGCCGCGGGTGATGTAGAACGGATACGGGTCGAAGAAGGTGGTGGTGCGGCTGTTGCCGCCCGGCATGACGCGGAGCGCCTCCTCGAAGAGCTGGCGCGAGCGGGGGGTCTTGGCCTGGTAGTCGGTGATGGCACGCTCGAGAGTCATGGGCTCCTCCTCTGGCCTATTCGATTGCCGCGTCCAGCGCCCGGCGACTGTCCCGAAGCATCGCATGGGCCTCGGCCACTGTCACGCGACGGAAGGTGAGCCGCCCGCCCGGCTTGAGCTGGGCGATGCGGCCCAGGTCGAACGAGCAGACGGTGGCGATCTTGGTGTAGCCGCCCGCCGACTGGCGGTCGGCCAGCAGCACGATGGGCTGTCCTTCCCCGATGACCTGGATCCCGCCCATGGGCACCCCGTCCGAGACGATGTCGTGGCCGCGGGTGTGCTCGATGAACGGCCCCTTCAGCCGCGCGCCCATCCGGTCGCTCTGCGGGAGCAGCTCGTAGGGTCCGCTCAGGAAGGCGTCGATCCCCGCTGCGGTGAACCGGTCGTCCTGCGGCCCGAGGATCACCGCCACCGTGATCTCGGCGCCGTAGGCCGGCACCCGTCGGGGCCGGACCCGCCGGGCCGGGCCGGGCGCCGCCGCGCCCAGCGGCAGCCGGTCGCCCTTGCGCAGTGCGCGGCCCTCGAGGCCGCCCAGCCGGCCGCGCACGTAGGTCGCGCGCGAGCCGAGCACTACGGGCGTCGCGAGCCCGCCCGCGACGGCCAGGTAGGCGCGCACCCCGCTCCGGGCCGGGCCCAGGCGCAGGACGTCGCCCGCCTTCGCGGGCACCGCCTGCCAGGCCGGGATCGCCGCGCCGTTCAGGGTCGGCGCCACCTCCGCGCCGGTCACCGCGACCAGCCGGTCGTCGGTCAGCTCGAGGCGCGGGCCGACCAGCGTGCACTCGAGCCCCGCCGCCCCGTCGGGATTGCCGACCAGCCGGTTGCCGAGCACGAAGGCGTCGCGGTCCATCGGGCCCGAGGTCGGGATGCCGACCCGCAGGTGCCCGAAGCGGCCGAGGTCCTGGATGGTGGTGAGAGGGCCCGGCTCCTGGACGAGCAGGTCGCTCATCGGGCGGCGCCGCCGATCCGTGGCGCGTAGTGACCGGCCGCGATCTCGGCCGCGATGGCGTCGTACTCGGCGCGCCCGATCGCGTGGAAGCGGACGTGATCGCCCGCGCGCAGCAGGATCGGATCCGCGGCCTGCGGGTCGTACATGCGGACCGGGGTGCGGCCCAGCACCCAGAAGCCGCCGGGGCTCTCCACCGAGTAGATGCAGCACTGGATCCCCCCGATGCTGACGCTGCCCGGCGGGGTCTTGGTCCGCGGGTTCTGCAGGCGCGGGATCGTGAGCCGGTCGGGCATCCCGGTCATGTAGGGCAGGCCGGGGGTGAACCCGACGAAGTACACGTAGTAGTCGGCCGCGGCGTGCAGGCGCACCACCTCCGCGGGATCGAGGTCGAGCTTCTGCGCGGCGGCGTCCAGCTCGAAGCCGAGCTCGCCCTCGTAGCAGCACGGCAGGTCCACCGTGCGGGCGGGCGGCAGCACCTCCGGCCGCGCGGCGGCCACGAGCTCGCGCAGGGTGCGGCCGAGCGTGTCGTAGTCGAGCACCAGCGGGTCGTAGTAGACGAGGAGGGCGCGGTAGCTCGGGACAGTCTCACCGACTCCAGGCAGGCCGCGCTGCTGGAGCAGGTACTCGAGCGCGAGGACGTGGGCGTTCAGCTCCCGGTCGACCTCGTCACCCAGCTCGACGGACACGGCGCAGTCCCCGCACGGCAGGAGGCGCGGCTCGGGCCAGATCGTCACCGCCGGGAAAGCGTCAAATCGCCGCCAGCGCGTGGTTCGGCAGGTCGGTGATGAACATGTGGCCCGGGCTGTGGGTGATCATGAACGAGGGCTTGGAGGCCAGCGCCACCGCCTGCGGGGTCACCCCGCAGGCCCAAAACACCGGCACCTCCCCCGCCTGGATGCCCACCGAGTCGCCCCAGTCCGGCCGGTTCACGTCGGCGATGCCGAGCGCGGCCGGATCGCCCACGTGCACCGGCGCCCCGTGGGCGCCGGGGAAGCGGGCGGACGCGGTCACCGCCTTCGAGATCATCGCGGTCGGGATCGGCCGCATCGAGACCACCATGGGACCGTGGAACTGGCCGGCGGGCCGGCACTGGACCGACGTCTTCCACATCGCCACGTTCTTGCCCTGCTCGATGTGCCGCATCGGGATGCCCGCGTCGAGCAGCGCCCACTCGAAGGTGAACGAGCAGCCGAGCAAGAAGGCCACCAGGTCGTCGCGCCAGAAGGGGCGGACGTCGGTCACCTCGTCCGCCATCACCCCGTCCTTGTAGATGCGGTAGCGCGGCAGGTCGGTCCGGAGGTCGGCGCCGGGCGCCACGCCGACCGGCTCCGGCGAGCCCACGTCGGTGACCTCGATCAGCGGGCACGGCCGCGGGTTGCGCTGGCAGAAGAGCAGGAAATCGTAGGCCTGCTCCCTCGGCAGCACCGCGAGGTTGGCCTGCACGAAGCCGGGGGCCAGGCCCGCGGTCACGGTGGCCAGGCGTCCGGCCCGGATGTCGGCGCGAATCTCCTTCGGATGTCGGGCGTCGATCGGCATGGTGCGGCCTCCCGGTCGGTCTACTTGAGGTGCCCGAGCCTCGGCCAGAGATCGGGGTTGCCGAGGACGTGGGGCTTCTCGCCGCGCAGCACGCGGACCATCTCCGCGGTCACCTGCAGCGCCATCCCCCGCATCGTCTCGCGGGTCACCCCTGCGATGTGGGGCGACACGATGACGTTCTCGAGCTGGAACAGGCGGTTGTCGGAGGACGCGGGCTCCTCCTCGAAGACGTCGATGCCGGCCGCGCGGATCTTCCCGCTCTCGAGCCCGGCCACGAGAGCGTTCTCGTCCTGGGTCTTGCCCCGGGACGTGTTCACGAAGATCACGCCGTCCTTCATCTGGGCGACGGCGGCCGCGTCGATCATGTGGTGCGTCTCGGCCGTGTGCGGGGTGTGGCACGTCACGACGTCGGCCTGGCGGAGCACCGAGGCCATGTCGGGCATGGGCTCGACCCCCCGGTTGCGCACCTCGTCGGCCGGGACGTACTTGTCGTAGCCGATCACCCGCATGCCCAGGGCCGCCGCGGTCTTGGCCACCCGACGGCCGATGTTGCCGATCCCGATGATGCCGAGGGTCTTGCCGTTCATCTCGAGGAGACCCTGCCAGCGGCCCTTGCCCCAGTCCGCCTTGCGGGTGCGCTGGTCCACCACCACCGCCTGCTTGGCGCAGGCCAGCATGAGCATGATCGCGTGCTCGGCGACCGAGTTGGAGTTGGAGCCGGGCGCGTGCACCACCGCCACCCCCAGCTCGGTCGCCGCGGGCAGGTCAACGATGTCGAGGCCGACTCCGTGCCGCCCCACCACCTTGAGCTTCGGGCAGGCCGCCATCAGGCTGCGGCTGCAGTCCGGCTTGGTGCGGAACAGGATGCCCTCCGCCTCCTTGGCCGCCGCGATCATGCCGGCCTCGGTCTCGGCGTCGGTGACGACGACGCGCGCCTCCGCCTCCAGCTGCTTCATACCGTCCGCGTGGATGGGGCCGCCGAGGATCACGAGGGGCTTCACGGCCCGCATTATAGCGGAGCGGATCCGTTCTGGCACGCGGCGTGCGGTCCCGGATGCCGTGACGACCATCGCGACCCTCCGGCGCCAGGCCGAGGCCTGCACCGCCTGCCCGCTCTATCGCCACGCGACGCAGACCGTGTTCGGCGAGGGCGACCCGCGTGCGACCATCGTACTGGTCGGCGAGCAACCGGGGGACGAGGAGGACCGGGCGGGCCGCCCGTTCGTGGGGCCGGCCGGTCGGCTGCTCGACCGGGCGCTGGCCGGGGCCGGCCTCGATCGCTCCGCGCTCTACATCACCAACGCGGTCAAGCACTTCAAGTGGACGAAGGACGGGGCCGGCGGCAAACGGCGCATCCACGAGCGCCCGAGCCCGGACGAGATCGAGGCGTGCCGCCCCTGGCTCGAGCAGGAGCTCTGGTTGATCCGCCCCGAGGTGGTGGTGTGCCTCGGCGTGACCGCCGCCCGGTCAGTGCTGAAGCGCCGCATCACCATCAGCGGCGCCCGGGGCGAGACGCTCACCTCGCCGGAGGGCTACCGGACCCTCGTGACCATCCATCCCTCCGCCATCCTTCGCATTCCGGCGCCCGCGGATCGCGAGGCGGAGGAGCATCGCTTCGTCGATGATCTGCGCCGCGCGGGGCGGGTCAGCCGCCATGTCGATGCTGCGCGAAAGGAAAGAACGACCGGGTAGATATTCCTGCCTTCCCGCTCTCTCCTTCCTCGCCCATTTTGCGCCCCGCCAAAATCGCGGGCAGGCCGACGGCGCCCGCCGCGCGGCCGATGGCACGTCGCTTGAACCTTCCCGCCACGTTTCGCTGCAGACGACCATCTAACGTTCGAAATCTTACGTTCGAGGTCCGGTGTGCCGGGGCCCCCGGGAGGCCAGGAGGAGAGAATGGACGAGACAACGCTGGTGGCCACGCACCAGGTGGACGCCCTCGCACCCGCGAGTGCTATCCGCATGCCCGGGCAGCAGAACTGCTGGGCGGTGGTCCTCGCGGGCGGTCAGGGGCTCCGGCTGCGGTCGCTGGTTCGTCAGATCAGCGGCGACGACCGGCCCAAGCAGTACGTGCGCCTTCTGGGGCCACGCACTCTGCTGCGCCAGACCCTGGACCGGATCGGTCTCGCGATCCCGGAGGCCCGCACCCTGGTCGTCACGGTCAACCACCACGCGGGATACATCGCCGAGGAGTTCGCCGGCGCCCCGCGCCCGACCATCCTGGCCCAACCCCTCGACCGCGGCACCGCGGCCGGCGTGCTCTACCCCGCGCACTGGATCGCGTGGCGGAACCCCGAGGCGATCGTCGCCATCTTCCCGTCGGACCACTTCCTGCTGGGCGAGGCCACCTTCATGGCCCACGTGGCCGAGGTGGCGGCGTGGGTCGAGAAAAACCCGGAGCGGCTCGTGCTGCTGGGGGCGCGGCCCACCTCGCCGGAAGTCGAGTACGGCTGGATCGAGCCGGCCGAGCATCTGGGCGATCTGTCCACCGGCCCCATCCGGGCGGTGCGTCAGTTCTGGGAGAAGCCCGCGGTGGCGCGGGCGCGCGCGTGCATGACCGCCGGGCATCTGTGGAACACGTCGATCATCGTGGGCAAGGTCGCGACGCTCGTCCAGGCGGGCGGCCAGGCGGTGCCCGAGCTGAGCGAGCGCCTCGCTCGCATCGAGCCGTTCGCGGGAACGCCGGAGGAGCCCGACGCGGTGCGGCAGGCCTACGAGTTGATGTCGAAGGCCAACTTCTCGCGCGCGGTGCTCGAGGCCTGCCCCGAGCTCTTGAGCGTCTCGCGGCTTCCCCGCATCGTGTGGTCGGATCTGGGCAGCCCGCACCGGGTGATGGAAGCCCTCACCCGGATGCGGATCCGCCCGGAGTGGGCCCGGCAGCTCGCCCCATTAGCCTGAGCGAACCTGAGCGATCAGCACGCCGGGTGGACGGCCGCGGTCGTCCACCCTGGCGCGACGGCCCGCGATCAGGCGGAGGCCGCCGCGCGGGGAACGGGGCGAAGCGGTGGGGGCGGAGTGAGCGTGACCTGGAGGTCGCAGTATTCCTGCAGCAGCCCCGGGCATTCCTCCCGGATCTCGGCCAGCACCGTGGGCGCGCCCTTGCCGAGCCGCAGCAGTGTCGCCGCCTTGGTCAGGATGCGCTGCTGTCGGGCCAGCTCGTGCTGTGTCTCCGAGATCTCCTTGGTACGTCGATTGATCTCGGCCAGCAGTGCCGCTTCCAGCTCATTCCGCTCGGCCATCGCGCGCTCCTTTTGGCGTCCGGACCCGGTGAGCTTCCACGCCCCGCTTCCCACGTCGAGCCTCTCCGGTGAAGCAAGCGGCCTGCCACCGCCCCGCACCGCATTCGTGCGCTCCTGGGCGGCGCTGCGCGCGGGTGAGCCCCCGGGCGCGTGCTCCTTACCGGGTAGGAATTTCTCGCGGACGGCCGACCGGCCTGAACGCCCTGTCGTTCTTACCGCCCCCGGATGCCGCGATGCGCGGCGCTTCGGTGGCAGGATCGGCCGCTTCGCGCGTCTTCTCGCGAGCTTCAGACGTGCTGCGGTGTGGGCATGGTGATTGCTCGACAGAAACTCATGTCTTCCAAGCCGACCATCCTGATCGTCGACGACGAGCCGGATTCGCGCGACGCGCTCCAGACCTTGCTCGGGACGTGGGGCTACGCGACCGAGATCGCGTCGGAGGGGCGTGAGGCGCTGCAGAAGGCGGCGGCGCTCCGCCCCTCGGTGGTCGTCACCGATCTCATGATGCCGGACATGGACGGGCTCGGCTTGCTCACCGCGCTCCAGCAGGAGATGCCCCGGGTGCCGGTCATCATCCTGACCGGTCGCGCCACCGTCGACACCGCGGTCGGGGCGATGCGCCAGGGCGCCTACGACTACCTCACGAAGCCGGTCGACCTGGACCGGCTGCGGCTGCTCATCGAGAAGGCGCTCGAGCGCGGCCGGGCCCTCGACGAGATCACCATCCTGCGCCGGCGGGTCAAGGACGTGTGGGGCATCGGGCGGCTCATCGGCCGCAGCGCGCCGATGCAGGAGGTCCACCGGCTCATCGAGCAGGCCGCCGCCACCCCCGCCCCGGTGCTCATCCACGGCGAGACCGGCACCGGCAAGGAGCTGGTGGCCCGCACGCTGCACGAGCTGTCCGCGCGGGCCAGCGGCCCGTTCGTGGCGGTCAACTGCGCGGCGATGCCCGAGACCCTGCTCGAGAGCGAGATCTTCGGCCACGAGCGCGGTGCTTTCACCGACGCCCGGGACCGCCGCGAGGGCTGCTTCGAGCTGGCCCACGGCGGCACCCTCCTGCTCGACGAGGTCGCGGAGATGGCGCCCGGGACCCAGGCCAAGTTCCTCCGGGTCCTCGAGGAAGGATCCTTCCGTCGCCTCGGCGGCAAGGTCGAGATCAACGTCGACGTCCGGGTGGTGGCGGCCACCAACAAGGATCCGGTGACGGCCATGAAGGACGGGGAGCTCCGCGAGGACCTCTACTACCGCCTCAACGTCTTCACCCTCGCGGTGCCCGCGCTCCGGCAGCGGATCGAGGACATTCCGCTCCTCGTGACCGGCTTCATCGAGGAGTTCAACGGCAAGTACGACAAGCGCATCACCGGGGTCGACGACGCGACGCTCAAGCTCCTGATGTCGCACGCGTGGCCGGGTAACGTGCGCGAGCTGCGCAACGTGGTCGAGCGCGCCTTCATCGCCTGCGAGGGCGACGTGATCACCGCCAAGGTCCTGCCCGGGACCTCGCCGGTCGCGCCGGTGGCATCCTGGAGCGGCGACGCCGACGTGGTCACCGCGCCGATCGGCCTGCCCCTGCGCGAGGTCGAGAAGCAGTTCGTGCTGCGGACCCTGGCCGCGGAGAACAACAACAAGACCCGCGCCGCCGATCGGCTCGGCATCAGCACCAAGACCCTGCACAACATGCTGCAGCGGTGGGGGCTGCTGCATCGCCAGATTCCCCGGGGGGCGGCATGATCGGGGCCATGCGACCGAGCGCGAGCGAGGCGAGTCAGGACGTGCGGGCCCAGCTGGACCGGCTCGAGGAGGCGGCGGCGCGCCTGACCGACGGGCCGGGGCGCGCCCTCTTCGTCGAGAGCGTCCGGGGCCTGCGGGAGGCGATCGAGCGACGCGACGAGACCGAGCACGACGAGCGCCACCAGCTCGGCCACGACCTGCGGGTGCCGCTCAACGCCATCGCGGGGTGGACGCACATCCTGCGGCTCGACGCGACCACCGCCGCCACCGTGACCCGGGCGGTCGAGGTGTTCGACCGCAACGTGCGCGCGCTGACCCGGCTGATCGAAGGCTTCACGTCGGAGAAGCGCGAGGGCTGAAGCGGGGGCTAGCGGCCCACCGGCACCGCCAGCACCGCGGCGAGCCGCGCCGGGTCGACCGGCTTCACGAGGTGGGCGTCGAAGCCCGCCTGCTGCGAGCGCCGGTGGTCCTCCGGCAGGCCGTAGCCGGTGAGGGCGACCAACCGGACCGCGCGGCCCGCCTCGGCGGCGCGGACGCGCCGGGCGACCTCGTAGCCGTCGAGCCCCGGGAGCCCCACGTCCACGAGCGCGATATCCGGCCGCACCTTCAGGATCGCGTCGACGCCGCTCGGCCCGTCCGCGGCCTCGTGCACCTCGTGACCGGCGCGCTCGAGGAGATAGCGGAGCATGTCGCGGCTGTCGCGGCTGTCCTCGACGATCAGGATGCGGCGGGGGCTCGGCGCCGGCGGCGCGTCCGCCGGGCCCTCGGCCTGCGCGGGCGCCGCGATCTGGGGCAGCTCCACCGTCACGGTGCTCCCGTGGCCCTGCCCGGGGCTCTCCGCCTCGACCCGCCCACCGTGCAGCTCGGCCAGGCGCCGCACCAGGGTGAGCCCGATGCCGAGCCCGCCCTCGGCCCGCTCGAGCGTCCGCTCGCCCTGGAAGAAGAGGTCGAAGACCCGCTCGATCATGTACGGGGTCATGCCGACCCCGGTGTCCCGCACCGAGAGCCGCGCGGTGCGTCCGTCTCCCGCGACGACGATCTCGATCGCGCCGCCGGGCGTGGTGTACTTCACCGCGTTGGACAGGAGATTCATCACGATCTGCTCGACGCGCGCCTGGTCGGCCTCGACCCAGGTGGGCTCGGCCCGCACCGTGATGCGGTGCGCGGCGGTCGCGCCCGAGGGCAGGACGCCCGCCACGCAGCGCTCGGCGGTCTCGGCCAGGTTCACCGGCATCTTGGCCAGCCGGATCTTGCCGGTGGTCACGCGGCCGACGTCGAGAAGGTCGTCGACCAGGCGCCCGAGCTGCTGCACCTGCCTCGCGATCACGTCCCGCGCGCGCCGGGTCGTCTCCGCGTTGGGCTCGGTCCCCTGCGAGTCGATCACCCGCACCGCGCTCCCGACAACGTCGAGCGGGTTGCGGAGCTCGTGGCCAAGCATGGCCAGGAATTCGTCCTTGGCCCGGTTGCTCGCCTCCGCCTCCTCGCGCGCCTCCTGCTCCCGCGCGAAGAGCGCGGCCCGCACGTCGGCGGCCTGCCGCTCGATGGTGACGTCGGTCACGATGCACACCAGGCCGGCCACCGCGTCGCCTTCCAGCACCGGATCCACCAGAAGGCGGAACCAGCCCTGGTCGCGGTGCAGGTCGAGGGTTTCGCGGCGCCGGCTCCGTTCCACCCGCGTGGTGGGAGACGGCTCCCCGGTGCCGCCCAGCCGCCGCCAGATCTCGGCCCACGGCTGGCCGACCGTGTCGTCGGGCGTCTGTCCGAGCAGCGTCGCGAAGGCCTCGTTGCAGCGGGCCACCGTGCCGTCCGCGGTGAGCAGGCAGATGCCGTCGCGGATGGCGTCGAAGGTGGCCTGCCAGCCCCGGCTCGCCGCCCGGAGGCCCTCCTCTGCGCGCCTTAGCCTCAGCAGCGAGTGGATGGTGGCCAGCAGCACCGCCGGCTCGACCGGGTCGGTGAGGTAGCTGTCCGCGCCGCCCTCGTACGCCAGGTCCTGCGCGTGGTCGCTCAGGAAAGTGGCCGAGATGTGCACGATCGGGACGGTGAGGGTGGCCTGCTGGGCGCGCAGGCGCCGGCACACCTCGAAGCCGTCCATGTCCGGCAGGTTCACGTCGAGCAGGACCAGGTCGGGCCGCTGCTCCTCCGCGCGCTGCAGCGCTTCCGCGCCGCTCCCGGCCTCGACGACCTGGAAGCCCGCGCGCTGGAGCATCTGGGTGCGTACGTAGCGCGACGCCTCGTAGTCATCCACGTTGAGGATCAGACCCCGAATCTCACGCACGATGGCCCTCCCCCGGCTCCGCGCCGGAGAGCACCTGGCGCAGATGGTCGCCCTCGGTTCCCTCCGCGAGCGCCTGCTTGGAGAGAATGCGCCGGGCGTGCGGCGCGAGCCGGCGGCGCTCCTCGTCGGTGAGGATCTTCGAGGTCAGGACCACTACCGGGATGTCCATCGTGACCGGGTCCTCCTTCAGGCGGTCCAGCACGTCGAAGCCCGACATCTCGGGCATCACCAGGTCGAGCACGATGAAGTCGGGCCGCTCCGCGCGCGCCTCGCGCAGCCCCTGCACCGGATCGCCCGCCTCGGTCACCACGAACGGGGCGCCCGCGAGATGGTTGCGCACGAGGTAGCGGGCGATCTCGTCGTCGTCGATGACGAGCACCCGCCGGTCCGCGCCGCGCTCCAGCAGCCGGTTCAGGGTGCCGAGCAGCCAGGCGCGGTGCACCGGCTTGATCGCGTAGGCGTCGGCGCCGAGGGCCAGGCCTTTCGCCTGATCGTCGATGCTCGACACCACCACCAGGGGCAGGCTCCGGGTGTCGTCCCGCCGGCGCATCTCGGCGCTGAAGGCCCAGCTGTCCTTGTCTTCTCCGGCGAGGCGAATGTCGAGGACGATCGCGACCGGATGGATCTGATCGAGGAGCCGCCGCGCCTCCGGCAGCGTGCGGGCGATCGCGGCCCGGTAGGGCGAGCCGCGGAAGTAGTGCTCGTAGAGGAGGAGATCCTGGGCGCTGTCCTCCACCACCAGCACCGGCACCTCGCCCGGGACGAGCGTGAAGGGCCCGGACGCCGCGACCACCTCCGCCGCGTCGGACGCGGGCTCGGTGGCGAAGCGGGCGGGCAGGACGGTGGTGAAGGTCGAGCCCACCCCCGGCGCGCTCTCGAGCGACACCGAGCCGCCCAGGAGACCGGCCAGGCGCCGCACCAGCGGCAGGCCGAGCCCGGTGCCGCGCACGCGGCGCTGGACCGGATTCTCGAGCTGGCCGAACTCCTCGAAGATACGCTGCTGGTCCGCGGGGGCGATGCCGATGCCGGTATCCGCGACCGAGAAGGCGATCAGGGGGCCGGCGGGCCCCTCGCCGGCCGGCCGCGCGCTCACCCGGATCTCTCCGCGCTCGGTGAACTTGAGCGCGTTCGAGAGCAGGTTGCGGAGGATCTGGGAGACCTTGCCCTCGTCGGTGTGCATCGCGGGCAGTCCCTCCGGCTCCTCGAAGACCAGGTTCACCTGGTCGTTGAGCAGCAGCGGCCGCAGCATGCCGCGCAGCGCCGCGAAGAGGTCCCGCACATCGAACTCGGCGGGCCGGACCACGACCTTGCCCGCCTCCACCTTGGCGAGATCGAGCAGATCGTTCACCAGCTCGGTGAGGTCCTCGGCGGCCTGCCGGATGTAGCCCACCTGCCGGACCTGGTCGGCGGTCAGCGGGCGGGCGGTGTCCTCCAGCAGGAGGCGGGAGAGGGCCATCATCGAGTTCAGCGGGGTGCGGAACTCGTGGCTCATGTTCGAGAGGAAGCGCGACTTCATCTCGTCCGCCCGGCGCAGGGTGTCCGCCTTCTCGTCCAGCTCCGCGTAGAGGGCGAGGACGCCGCGGTTGGTGTCCTGCAGCTCGGCGTTGAGCCGTGAGAGGTCGTCCTGGCGCTGGCGCAGCTCCTCGAGGGTGCGGAGCAGCTCCTGGTTCTGCTGCCGGACCTCCTCGAGCGCCCCCTGCGGGGCCTCGCGCGCGAGGGCGTCGGCGAGCGCGGCGAGCCCCTTCGGATCGATCTCGGGCGCGCGGCGCGAGAAGAGCTTGCCGAGGGTGACGGTGGTGCCCGCCCCGGGCCGGCTCGTCACCTCGAAGTGGTCCACCAGGCGGCGCGCACCCAGCATGCCGAGGCCCATACCGGTGGAGGAGCGATACCGGCCGGAGAGGACCGCGTCGAGATCAGGGATGCCCGGCCCGCGGTCGCTCACCCGCATCACCAGGAGCTGCGGCGGGTAGCGGCCCTCCACCACGATCTCGATCTTCCCACCGCCGCCGTACATGAAGGCGTTGTGGGCGATCTCGGACACCGCGGTGGCGATGCGGATCTGGTCCTGGCTCTCGAAGCCCAGGCGCGCCGCGACCTGCCGGGCGCGCTGCCGCGCCGCCACCACGTCCTGCTCGTGGCGCACGAAGAGGGAGACGAGGGGCAGGCTCATGCCGCGCGCGGGCGGGCCGCCACCACGGTCACGTCGTCACGACCGCGGCTCCAGTCCCGGTAGAGCACGCCCGCGACCAGCGCGGGGTGACGGTCGGAGAGACCCGGATACCGCTCGATCTGCCAGCGGCTGCCGAGCCCGTCGGAGTGCATGATGAGCAGGGCGCCGTCGGCCCACGGATACGAGAACTCGTTGATCCGCCCCACGTCATGCCCGGCGGTGCCGTTGCCCGAGACGAGGTGGCGGCTGACCCCGTCGGCGACGATCGCCCCCGCGATGTTGCCGACCCCCGCGTAGGTGATCACGCCCCGCGCGCGGTCGATGCGCGCCACCGCCACCGCGGCGCCGCGGCTGCCGCGAAGCGCGTCGTGGATGGCCGCGATCTGGGCCCCCGGCGGCAGCTCGGGGGCGGCGTCGAAGGCCCGCACCGCGAGCCGGGCCGCGTCGGCCGCGCCGATCCCGTGCCCGAGCCCGTCGACCACCATCACCGCCGGGCACTCCTGCTCCGCGGCCACCGCCCACGCGTCGCCGCAGACGTCTTCGCCCGTCTTGGCCACGCTCACCACGCCGGTCGCGAGCCCATCCGCCCGCACGTCGCCCACCAGCGCGAGGATGGCGGTGCCGCCCGGGCGCGTCGAGTACACGTCTACCCGCGCGGCGAGCCGCCGGACCGCGCCGAGCCCGGTGCCGGGGCTACCCGCGGTCGAGTAGCCGTCGCGGAAGCACTCCGCCACGCTCGCCATCCCCTCGCCCTGGTCCACCGCGAGCAGCTCGATGGCGGGCGAGCCCGCGGGTGCGCGGGCGATGAGCTGACCGCCGCGCCCGTGCTTGACCAGGTTGCCGCCGAGCTCGTTGATCACGAGGGCGAGCTTGCCCTGCTGGGTCGCGTCGAGCCCCACCGCGGCGGCGAGGCCGACGATCTGCCGGCGCGCCTCGCCCACCTGGCTCGGCTCGGTGATCGCGAACGGCCGCGGGGCGCGCGCGACGATCACTTCCACCTCGTGATGCGCACCCGCGTGCCCTGGCCGGGGGCCGACGTGATGTCGAACTCGCTCGAAAGGCGGCGGGCGCCGCCGAGCCCGAGCCCGAGGCCGTAGCCGGTGGTGAAGCCGTCGCGCAGCGCCTGCGCCACGTCCGCGATGCCGGGGCCCTTGTCCTCGAAGGTGAGGCGGAGCCCGCGGCGGCCGCCCTCCTGGAGCGCCTCGAACCGGGTGACGCCCCCGCCTCCGTGGATCAGCGTGTTGCGGGCCAGCTCGCTGGCCGCGGTGACGATCTTGGTCTGATCCACGAGCGAGAACCCGAGGTCCACCGCCCACTGGCGGGTGGCCTGCCGGATCCGCACCACGTCCTCGTCCGAGTGAATGTCGAGACTCTCCTCACGAACCGCGGGCATCGAGCCTCCCGCGCTCGTCGAACCGGCGGCGGATCATCTCCATGCCCCTCTCCGCGTTCAGCGCGGTGCGCACGCCCTCGAGATCGAGCCCCAGCTCGACGAGGGTGATGGCCACCGCGGGCCGCATCCCCACCACCACCGTGTCGGCGTCGAGGACGCGCGCCATCTTGGCGATGTTGCCGAGGGCGCGGCCGATGAAGGAGTCCACGATCTCCAGCGCCGAGATGTCGATGAGCACCCCGCGCGCCCGGTGGCGGACGATCTTCTCGGTCAGCTCGTCCTGGAGGCCCATCACGAGCCGATCGTGCATCTCCACCTGGATGGTGACGAGCAGGAACTCGCCCATCTTGAGGATGGGGATCCGCTCGGTCGGCGGCTTGCCGTCAAGCACGGGCGCCGTTCCGGGTCACGGTGGCCCCCACCCGGGCGAAGGCCAGGATCAGCGCGTCGGCGAGCGTGGCCTTGGTCGCCACGTTGCCGAGGTCCACCCCCAGGTGCACGATGGTCTGGGCGATCTGGGGCCGGATGCCGCTGATGATGCACTCCGCCCCCATGAGGCGGGCCGCGCCCACCGTCTTGAGCAGGTGCTGGGCCACCAGCGTGTCCACGGTGGGCACCCCGGTGATGTCGATGATCGCGATCGAGGCGCCGGTGTCCACGATGCGCTGGAGCAGGCTCTCCATGACCACTTGGGTACGCTCGCTGTCGAGCGTGCCGATGAGCGGCACCCCGAGGATGCCCTCCCAGAGCGCGACCACCGGGGTCGACAGCTCGAGCAGCTCGCGCTGCTGGCGCGCGATGATCTCCTCGCGCGTCTTCTGGAAGGCCTCGGTGGTGAGGAGGCCGAGCTTGTCGAGGAGCAGGGTGCCGGTCCACAACTCGCGCGCGAGCGCCTCGGGGTCGCCGCGGTATTCCTCGCGCAGGCGGGCGAAGAGGGGCTCCTTGAACGAGAAGATGAACGTGGCGGTCTCCGCCGGCGCGCGGCCCTGCTTCCCCCGGGCGGTCGAGAGGCTCGCGAGGTGGTTGCGGACCTTGGCCCACGCGGGCCGGTCGATGTCTCCACTCGGGTCCTGACCCAGCGCGTCGGCGAGCAGCCGCACGAACGAGCGGGCCTGCTCCTCCACCTCCGCCCGATCGAGCGAGCCGCGGCCCGCGTTCGCGAGCGACTCGGTCCACTGGGCGAGGATGTGAGACTCGTGATCGCGCACGATCGCCGCGAGTCGGCTCCGCTGGTCCGCCATGATGCGCTCCTGTTCGAGGGAAGGTTGCACCGCGTCGCGAGGGACTCATTTAACGCACACGGAGGCGCCTTTTCAACACCCGTTTCGCGAGGGCCGGAGCCGCGCAAACGTGGGATCGGTAAAAGCTTCCGGACGGTCACGGGCGCCGGCCGCCGGCCGGTAAAGATGTACCGCCGACGAGGCCCCGCCCGGCCAGGCCGACCATTGACAAAGCGGGCGTTTCGTCGAT
>Ga0070698_100004001_pt1 | contig 16220 bp, 15 predicted proteins | sample KBSK1502metaG_FD_65477 | JGI IMG/M metagenome (GOLD analysis project Ga0070698, IMG submission 65477) | Corn, switchgrass and miscanthus rhizosphere microbial communities from Kellogg Biological Station, Michigan, USA - KBS K1-50-2 metaG | ecosystem: Host-associated > Plants > Roots >...
ATCGGCTGAGAGGAGCGGTTTGGGGCCAGTTCGTCGGCGACGCCGCTGCGCTTGGAGCCCACTGGATTTACGATCTCGACGAGCTCAGTTCCAAATTCCCAAGAGGCGTCACCGGATTCGAGACTCCGACGGAGGGGCACTACCATTTCGGCAAGAAGTCGGGCGATCAGACACATTATGGAGATGGTGCTCTTGTCCTTCTGGAGTCGATAGCCTCAAGCGGCGGATTTGATGCGACAGCTTTCGGAGAGGCCTTTGTCCATGCGTTTGATCCAGGGGCCTACGCTGGCTATTTAGACAAGGCGACGAAAGGCACACTCGAAAATTTTCTTACCTTTCGCGCTGCGAATTCCGACCAGGATTTTGACTTCCAGCACGGAGCGGATGATGACCATTTGGGCGGAGCCTCGCGCATTGCCAGCTTGGTTGTCCGCTATTGGCGAAATTCGGAGTTGTTGGACATTGTCCGGACAGCTACCCGGGTTTGTCAGGACAATGAGCGTACCATTGCGTATATGCGGTTCCACGCACTCCTGCTCCGTGAACTGTTCCGAGGAGAAGACGTTCACAATGCGCTTGAACAAGCGCAGAAGGAATTCATGGGCGTCGACAAGAAATTTTGGCCGGAGATCCGATACAAGAGCCAAGGTGCTCTCGAAGAGACGCTTAACGACGTCACGGAAGCCACTCAGACATTCGGCCAAGCTTGTCCGCTCGAACAAAGCTTCCCGTCAGCTTTGCACGCATTTTTGAAACACGCGGAGGACTTCGAGACCTGCATACTTGCCACGATACGTGCGGGCGGCGACAGTGCCGGGCGAGCCGCGATGCTGGGATCCTGGCTGGGCGCTCACCTAGGGATCCAGGCGATTCCGCGTGAATGGCGCAATCGTCTGACCGCCGCCCCGCGAATCAATGTGGCCCTGGACAAGATTCTTTTGGATTTGAGCCGATAGGCGCGGCTCTCTCTCGTCCTGGTCCTCGAAGGTGTTGGGGAGTCGGGAACACTCGACTTATAGGGCACATAAGACCTATGGGACTTATTTCCCGTAACGGCCGAAAGAATAGCCCCGGCTCGTACGAAATCCTTTGACCGGCCGAAGGGGTTTCTTTCCTTCATCAAAAAGAGCCGTGTAAATATAATTAAATCCGTCCAATCTCAGCCGTGGCACCTTTTGGTTAATAAATTTTTCAATGTCGGTCATCGCCTTGAGTTCCTCGGCGGTCACCAAGGTAACAGCGTCTCCCGCCTGTTCAGCGCGCCCGGTGCGACCAATTCGGTGGACATAGTCCTCTGGATGAAGTGGAATATCATAATTGATGACGTGAGTGACCCCGGCGATATCTAGCCCACGAGCAGCGATATCCGTTGCCACCAAGACTTCATATTTGCCGCTCTTAAAGCCCGCGAGCGCAGCTGTTCGTTCGCTTTGCTTTCGGTCCGAATGCAGAACGGTAACCGAATGCCGAAGCGCTTTGAGTCGATCGGAGATCTCGTCGGCTGCCTGCTTGGTTCGAGTGAAGACTAAGACGCTCTCATAATGTGTCTGTTCGAGCAGAGAGACCAGTAGATCGAATTTCTGAGCAACCGCCACTGGGTAAAACGCATGGGTAACCGTTTCGGCCACGGCGCGGCGCATCCCGATCTCAACAATCTCCGGGTCTCGCAAAACCCAGGAGGAAAGCGATTCGATCTCAGGTGGGATCGTCGCAGAAAAGAGTAATGTCTGGCGATCGGTAGGACAAAGCTGAACAATCCTTTTGACGTCTGGCAAAAATCCCATGTCCAGCATCCGGTCGACCTCGTCCAAAACGAGGATTTCGATTTGATCGAGGCGAAATAGTCCCTGCTGTAGTAGATCAAGCAGACGGCCGGGCGTCGCGACCACGACATCGACTCCAAACTGGATCAACTTCTTTTGTCGGTCATAGCCAACCCCGCCGTAAACGACTCCAATCTCGATTTCAGTGAAACGAGCATAGTACTGAAAAGCTGTTTCGACCTGGATTGCCAGCTCACGCGTCGGCTCCAAAACGAGACATCGTGGACCGCGGCGTTCCTTGAGCTTGGACAAGATCGGAAGGGCAAAGGCCGCCGTTTTTCCAGTCCCGGTCTGGGCGGATCCGATGACGTCTCGACCCTGCAGGATCAATGGAATGCATCGTTCCTGAACCGGGGTGGGTTCAACAAAGCCCAAAGATTGCACCCCATGCACTACCGCATCCATTAACCCCATTTCTTGAAAACTCATTTTGCCCTTGAATTAACGGGTATTCGTAAGAAAGCGCAAATGCGGGATCAAAGGGGGAGGCTCATCGCGTAGGTAGGGCGCGTCTCTCCGAGACCGCCGGATCGAGGACATAGCTGCGCCCTGTTAGGCCGAGAACCGTTGCCACAGACAATAATATTGCGGCCAACGGGGCGAGGGTTTGCCGGCGACCCGGCGGTCTCGGAGAGACCGCCCTACTGCGCATCCGCTCGCTGTCGAAAAAAAGTTATAGGACGACAACAAACACGACGACTGTCTTGCAGCTCGCGTTGCGCTTCGCCCGATTTCAAAGTATGCCAAGTAGGTGGTCAAAACAGTTTTGTTCATCTGCACCGGAAATTTCTACCGAAGCCGATTTGCGGAAGCTGTCTTTAACTATCATGCTTCGAAAGAAAATCTTCCTTGGAAGGCGATTTCTCGAGGACTAGCCATTCATTGGGCGACGGGTCCGCTTTCACCTTTTACTGCCGGGGCCCTCGCGGTCCGGCGGATTCCGCTTCATCACACCGGCCGAGACCGCATGCAGCTGACCGAAGATGACTTGAAATCGGCCGACCTCCGCATTCTGATGGATCGAAACGAGCATTTTGCGATGATGATGGAGCATTTTCCCCTCTGGACTGCCCAAGTCGAATATTGGGACGTACCAGATCTACCAATCAACCAGCCTGAGGTGGCACTCCCGGCGATCGAAGGGAAAGTTTTAGAGTTGCTTGAACGTCTCTCGAAATGACTGCAGTTCTGAATGTCTCGATCCCCGGCGCGAAAAGGATTCGAAGCGGGAAGGTTCGCGAGCTGTTTGCCGCTGGCGATGATTTGCTCATTGTCGCCACTGACCGAATTTCGGCCTTCGATTGCATCCTATCGCCCGGCATCCCGGATAAGGGCAAAGTCTTGACACAGCTTTCCGCATTCTGGTTTCGCTACTTCAGCGATGTACCGAGCCACTTTCTTTCAGTCGACCCACAACGGTTTCCGGCTCCATTCACCGAGTTCTCCGATCTACTCGCCGGCCGCTCAATGCTGGTGAAACAGGCCGAGCCCCTACCCGTGGAGTGCGTTGTGCGAGGCTATTTGGCCGGTTCCGCCTGGAAGGAATATCAAGAAAAAGGCACGGTGGCCGGAATCTCTCAGCCAAGCCGGCTGAAATTGGGTTCACCCTTTCCCCGGCCTCTTTTTACTCCGGCGAGGAAAGCCGACTCCGGGCATGATGAGAACATTACCTGGGAACAGTTTGAACAATCCGTGGGACCCGATCGGGCCACTCGGTTAAGGGAGTTGAGCATCTCACTATATCAGCGTGGAACTCAATATGCCCAAAAAAGGGGAATCATCATCGCTGATACCAAGTTCGAATTTGGGATCCGGAATGCGCAGATCATCTTGATTGACGAATGTCTCACTCCCGACTCCTCTCGATTTTGGCCGGCTTCCAGTTACAGGCCAGGCGTAAATCCGCCCAGCTACGACAAACAATTCGTGCGAGACTATTTGGAATCGGTTGACTGGGATAAGCGAGATCCGGCACCAGCGCTACCGCCCGAAGTCGTAGAAAAGACAGCCCGAAAATACCGCGAAGCACTGGAAAGCCTGACCCGGTCAGGGGAATAGCTACTTTGCTCGCAATCTTTCACGCTAGCAGCCCGTCGGGCTTATGAATCGGGCGGCACGGTAGAAAGTGATTTATCCCTTTCGCTTGACCCCGAAGGCCGACCGGCTGCTAGTCTACGGCGCACAGAGATGCTAGACCTCGAAAATTACTTTCCAAAAAAGTGTGGCTTCGATCTCAGAAAAATTCTGGTGAAACCCAGTCAGGCTGTTTCACTGGCCAGGGATTTCGATGCCGACTACACCGGGGATTATAAAGATAAAGTGGAAGCGGAAGGGTTGCTGGCGAGCAACATCGAACTTTTGATGGAACAACAAGACATCCTGTATGCCAATGCCAGCCAATCACTGCTCTTGATCTTTCAAGCCATGGACGCAGCTGGAAAAGACAGCACAATCAAGCATGTGATGTCCGGAGTTAATCCGCAAGGTTGCCAGGTCTACAGCTTCAAGAGTCCGTCCTCGGAGGAACTTCGTCATGATTATCTCTGGCGAATAACCAAGTGCCTTCCCGAACACGGACGGATCGGCATATTCAATCGTTCTTACTACGAGGAAGTGCTGGTCGTAAGAGTGCATCCGGAACTTCTGGCGAGCCAACATTTGAACCCCAAAGATGGCGGACCCCACCTCTGGAAGCGGCGCTTCGAGGAGATCAATAATTTCGAGCGCTATCTCACTCACAATGGCACCATCGTGCTGAAATTTTTTCTGAATGTTTCCCGAAAAGAACAGAAGAAACGTTTTTTGAAAAGGATTGAGCAGAAGCAAAAGAATTGGAAGTTTTCGGCTTCCGATATTCGGGAGCGCCAATTCTGGGATAAATACATGATTTCATACGAAGAAGCTTTTTCTCACACCAGTACTCCGTGGGCTCCTTGGTTCGTTGTGCCGGCCGATCACAAGTGGTTCACCCGCCTTTGTGTTTCTCAGATTATCGTGACGACGCTGAAGGCGTTGGCTCTTAAGTACCCCAAACCAACTAAAGAACAGCTCGACGAGCTCGAAAAAGCTAAACAAGAGCTTCTCAAAGAAGATTAATGGGATTCAAGCTGCTTTCGACCGACTTGGTAACCCGAGCCCGAAGAGGTCAACTGCAAACCCGACACGGCGTCATCGAAACTCCTGTGTTTATGCCGGTCGGCACTCAGGCCACCGTCAAAGCGACAACACCCGCCGAACTTCGTGAGGTTGGCGCCCAGATCATACTCGGAAACACTTACCATCTTTTTCTGCGTCCCGGGCTGGAGGTGATCCGCGAAATGGGAGGACTTCATCGCTTCATGAACTGGAATGCTCCCATTCTGACCGACAGCGGAGGCTTCCAAGTGTTCTCGCTCTCAAAACTACGTCGAATCACGGAAGAAGGAGTCCAGTTCAATAATCACCTCGACGGCTCACCCTGCTTCCTGAGCCCGGAGATCGCGATGGAAATACAGACCACACTCGGTTCTGACATCGCGATGGTCTTTGACGAGTGCCCGCCCTATCCATGCGAACACGAATACGCTTCCGCCAGCCTCGATCGCACACTGCGCTGGGCTGAACGATGTCGGCGCTGGCTGGAGAAACAATCGGACGAACATCGACCGCTCGCATTTGGTATTGTCCAAGGCGCCGTCTATTATGATTTGCGGAAGCGCAGTGCTTGTTCCTTGGTCGATCTTGATTTTGACGGTTATGCCGTCGGCGGAGTCAGCGTCGGAGAACCAGAAAAGGAGATGATGAAGGCGATCGACAATAGCGAGCGGTTTCTGCCAGCTCAGAAGCCACGGTACGCGATGGGTCTCGGCACCCCGCCACAGATCGTCGAGATGGTCGCCCGCGGTATTGACATGTTCGACTGCGTTTTGCCAACTCGCTTAGCCCGCAATGGTACTGCCTTTACCGCTCGCGGTACAATGAACCTCAAAAATAACCCTTACCGTGCCGACTCGCGACCGATCGAGGAGGGCTGCGAATGTTCTACCTGTCAGCAATTCACTCGAGCATACATTCGGCATCTGATTAAGGCGGAAGAGATTTTGGGTTTACGCCTCATCACGATCCATAATCTCTATTTTTATCTTCGCCTGATGACGCTGATCCGAACCGCTCTGGAGCAAGGCACGTTTGCGCAATTTCGCGAACAATTCGTAGCCAACTACATCAAACACGAACCGAAATCGTCCGAAGACGAATCGCAGGATTGACCGCATGAAATGGATAATGCTGCTCTCGTTTCTTTTGTTTTCTGCCGGATCCTTGGTCGCCCAGGACGCCGGTAACGACGGTAAAATCATGCTCACGGTAATTCTCCGGCATGACCAGAGTAAGACGTTAGATGAAATTGATGATCATCTCGCCAAGACCGGCTTTATTAAGAATTTTCCACCGGATGGCGTTGAGATTGTTTCCTACCGCATCGTGATGGGTATCGGGCATATCATCACCCTGCGGCTACCGCCGGACAAATTACGCGAAGTCAACGTGGCATTTGAGAAGGGAGCATGGGGCGCGTTCCGAACCGAATTTTATCCGACGTACGATTACCTTCAGATCTTCAATGAGCTAAAACAGAAACCATCCACAGCGGAAAAGACACCGAGCGAGGAGAAGAAACCTTCGAGCGAAAACTCCCCCACTCCGACTGCTACTCCGAAGCGTTCGGTCCATCACCGAAGCTCATGAATCAATGGGTTGACAACCGGGGTCATCGAGCGGAGTCTCTCCATTCCGTCGATGGTAAGGCGAGCAAAAGGGCTCTTGTTAACTCACCTATGTCCAGTCATCTCCTCGAAGAAGCGTCTAAGATCATTCCTAATACTGCGGTTCTGGTAAACCTCGTCTCCAAAAGGGTTCGTCAACTGACCAATGGCCAAAAGCCGATGGTTGAAGTCGGTCCGCGCATGTCCAATGCCGACATTGCGCTCCAGGAAATTATTGAGGGATGTCTCACCTTCGAGTACTTGAGCGAAGATAGCAGCGCCGGGTAACCGGCCAACGACAGTGCGGCTATGAGCGCGGATATCGTCTCCAATCGACGAGCTTATCATGGCTATCAGATCCTGGAAAAGGTGGAAGCGGGCCTCGTTCTCACCGGCACCGAAATCAAATCGATCCGAGCTGGACTGGCGAATCTCAACAATGCGTTCGCCCGGATCGAAAAAGGAGGTGTCTACCTCTACGATTCGGACATCCAGCCGTATGTACGCGCCAGCCATACGCAGCATGAGCCGAAGCGCCCTCGCAAGCTGCTGTTACATAAATCGGAAATTCAGCGATTGTTTGAAGCCACCACTGTGAAAGGCCAGACGTTGGTCGCCCTCCGTCTCTATTGGAAAAATCATCGAGTGAAGCTGGAACTCGGCATCGGACGTGGAAAGACCCACGGCGATAAGCGCCAAGATCTAAAAGAAAAAGCTATCCAGCGAGAAGTCGGCCGAGCCATCGATTCATTTAATCGGCAACGAAGCTAGCGCCACAGTCCCTGACTTCGCAATGTCTTGCGTCGTCGTCCCGCCGAAAACAATTTCGCACCTTATACTGACGCCAATACGCAGATGCGGGACTATGGCGGACACGTCGTCGCGGTCATACTCTGGGACGCACGCGTTCCAAAATTAGGCCCGGCCATCGCTTCCGAGTGCAGCAGGTCCCCGGAGCGGAATCAGTTTGCCACTCCCGGACCGTTCTGTTAACCAAAGATGGAGTTCGTCCCTCCATATCCGCTTCCACCACGCGAACTTCCATCAGCAAAAACCATCCATCATGCCTACTTCATGGAAAATTGCCGGATCCTACTTTGAGGCCTGTAATTGTGAGCTGGCATGCCCCTGCATCTTTACGAGCCCGCCTACGAGCGGGGAATGCAGCGTGTTAATCGCCTGGCACATCGATCAGGGCCGCTTCGGAGAAGTCGATGTGAATGGACTCAACGCCGTGCTTGCAGTCCATTCTCCCGGTCACATGTTGGAGGGCAAATGGAAAGTTGCCCTCTATGTGGACGAACGGGCCAACCAGGATCAGCAGAATGCTTTGACCCAAATTTTCTCTGGCCAAGCCGGCGGTCATTTGGCGGGCCTCGCTCCGCTGATCGGCGAAGTCCTTGGCGCTAAGGCAGCACCGATCGAATATCATTCAGAAGGAAAGCGACGTAGCTTGCGTCTCGGCAACATCGCCAACGCAGAGATTGAGGGACTGCCCGGGCAAGATGGCATGGATGTCACTATCACCGGGCCGCCCTTTACCGTTGTTCCAGGCTTTCCGGCGGTAGTGGCAAAATCCAAGCAAGCCAGGTTCAGTGATTACGGCTTAAGCTGGGAGGTATCGAACAAGAACGGATTCTTTTCGCAGTTCGCTTACCAATCTACGTAAATCGAGCTTATCGCTACGCCCAGCGGTCGGAGGGTGCGTCGCGACGCCCGCGAACGACCAAGCCTAACGGATCTATTCCTCGGTGCGCGCCGGGTCATTCCCGGGCGTCGCAAGCGACGCACCCTCCGATCGCCGGGTACCTCGAAATCTTTCGGCACTCATTGCGAATGCACCTGCTCTGCGCCAACCGGCTCAGGACCCTTCTCCCGACTCCTCTGCAAATAGGCAAAAGCCGGCACCATATAGAAAAACGTCGTTAGCAAACACCAGAAGACGCCGAGCGCGCATACTGTGCCGAGGCCGCTCAAGGCCGGATTCTCGGCCGGAATCAACACCGCAAATCCCGCAAAAGTAGCAAGCCCGCAGATGAGCAACGGCTTCAAGACGTTAACCAGGTTCTCGCGAAGATCGCCTTCTCGCCGGCTCACCACCAGAAATTGAATGCCGTAATCAACGCCGATGGCCAGCACCAGCGGAAAAGCGAGCGCATTCAATAAATTCACTGACAGGTGTAGCAACTTCAAAGAAGCAACCAGCCCCAGCATCGAGAACAGAAGCGCGGACGCGTGCACCACCCAAAGGGACCATCTCCGATAAACGATTCCCAGCAGTACTAGTATGGCGACTCCCACAACCGTAGTGAATGCGACTAATTCACCCTGAGCCCAGGGTACCAAGTCAAAGATAGTAAATGACCATCCGGTGATTTTCGCCTTTGGATCGAGCCGATGAATCAAATCCGAGATCTGCTTTTGTTCGGCCGCGGTCTTGATCGGATGAAGGGGTTGCACGAAGCCGACCGCTCGCGTTGGCGGATTGGAAAAGTAATGCTCGACCAAAAACCACCAGCTCGACTTCGGTGGGAAAAGTGTGTTCCAGTCGGGGAGACCGGTCGCGTTCTTCTGCTGGTCGAGCGCTTGCAACTGAGTGAAGGCATTCTGAAACGCCGCCAGATCGAATCCATTTTGTTCGAGAACCGACCGCAAGTTTGCTTCGATTTGAGAGAAATCGAGGCTCTTCAGGTAAGCTCGATTTTCCGCGAAGCGTTTCGGGGAGAAAGCCAACATCGCGAGTGTGCTTACCGATTTGATTTCTCCGTCCGCCTGCGCCTTTTCTAATCCTTGCCTGAGGTGCTCCCACCGATCATGAAACTCTTCGGGATCGTTGGAATCGACCAGGATCGTCACCGGATCTGACTCCTGGTGCATTTTATCAGCCATCTCCTGCAGAGCGATTGATGCAGGAATTTGCTTCGGCTGAAGAGAGCGCGGATTGGTATCAAAATTCAGTGGAATACTCGGCAGAAGAGCGATAATCGCGGCGCCCAGAAGGACCGCGGCTGAGACCCACAACACTGGACGCGGCTCTCGGAACATCGCGTCCACAAATCGGTTCGCTCCGATTAAAATAAAGTCCGGCTTAGTGGGCGGTTTGACCGGTTTAAAGAACATAAAGAGGAACAGGACCATGAAGAGACCGGCCGCGGCAACGCCTAGGGCAACTAGAACACCAAGCTGGGCAAATCCTGAGCTCCTACTAAAACCGAGCACCAGAAACCCGATAGCAGTGGTGACCACGACATAAAAAACCGCGGCACCAATGTCGCGGACGGCCACAAAAACGGCGCCCGCGTGGTCTTCTCCCTTTCGACGTGCCTGCAAATAACGACCGAAGAGAAGCAAGCTAAAATCGACTCCCAGTCCGACCAGAATCGAACAGAACCCGATCGCTACCATATTCAGATCGCGGAAAATCAACATTCCAAGCGCGAGCGAAACCAAGGCCGAAAGTCCGAGAATCAAGACAATTCCAAGGAGCGGAAGAAATCGGCGAAATGCCAAAAAGAAAAGAGCACTCACTATCAGGATCGATAGTGTTGAGCTCAGCATTCCATCCCGATCCATGCTCCGAGATATCTGCGCAACGAACGGCGTACGCCCCGTCACCATCACGTGCGGTTTGTAGCCGTCCCAATCTTTCAGAACTCGATTCTGAAAGGCGCTTAGCTGATCCATAACATCCTGACACTCTTTCGTGCCCAAGCCAGGTTGGTTCGTTGTGGCGAAAGCGAGCTGCATCAAGCCGTCATCGGAGCCGAGCGAAAACGTGCCGCTGCTAGTGGTCAGCGAACCCGACGCGAACGGCTTCATCGCGCGAGTGAGCAATCCGAGCGGATCCATCGTCACTTCCATCTGGGAGCGGATCGACAAAGAGTCATTCAGCATCGTGCGGATCCGGGTCAACCGCTCCTGAATCTCCGCCGGCTGCAACAGTTTCATGGCATCGCGAAAATCTTCCGGTGGTAAGTTCAGCAATAGCAGCGGTGCAACACCTTGCACTTCAGCGATCCCCTCATCGGACTCGATCGGCACCTGGTCAAAAGTCCGCATGATCCAGGGCTGTTTTTTCAGCTCCGAAATAAAATGGTCACGGAACGGGCCGAGGTCGTCTGCATGTCCCTTATCGGCGAGGAAAACAAAGACCAGTTGTCGAGCCTGGGAAAATTCATTGTTGTACTCTTTGAGCCCAGCAACCGACTCGAAGTTGCCGGGTAAGAGATCCAAGACCTCGGAATCTAGATTGTGGCGGTTCAGGATGATCAATAGGCCGAGCCCAAAGATTACCGCAGCTGCCACGATGAGCGCTTTCGTGCGGTGAGCAATGGTCTCGGCCAAGAACTTGGTGAGAGCACCGATCAGTCTCGATTTAGGGGTCGGCGGTCTGGGATTCATGCGGAGCAGGGCCATTTGCGGCTGGTCTGAAGAACTACGTTATTGGATTGGACCATGCAACCGATCATGGGCTCGGACAACGGCTGGGAATAACCCGGTTCGGAGGGGCGTTGCTTCCGACTTCGCCAACCTGCGAGTAGTGGCTCTACCAAACGGGCTAGGCTTCGTCGGACAGGTGCGACGCCCGGAAACGGCCCACCGCGAACCCGAGGAGTCGGGCCAACAATCGGTGAGCAGTATTTATCATGGGTCGTTCGCGGGAGCCGCACTGGTCGGACGAAGCTTGCTGCGTTGCTCTGACGACGACGACGCGCATTTGGTCGCAAGGTCGAAAGCGGCTCACCCTCCGACATCAAGGACGCTCCCCACCAAAAGAATGCTGCGGCACCAATCGATCAGGGCCACCCGATCCATCGAGACCGAAGACCTGGGGGTCTAATAATCTCTCTACGGCCGCAACCACATCCGGAATCTTCACGCGTTCCATACAACGAAAATCGATTGGGCAAGTCCGGAGAAAACAAGGACTGCATTCCACTTGATGACGAATTACGAGATGTCCTGTCCCTAGCGGGCCGGTCAAGGCCGGTTCGGTCGAGCCAAAAATCGCTACCGTTGGCACCCCCAGATGAGCAGCCAAATGCATAGTACCGGTATCATTAGTGAGGAGGAGTCGACAGCGCTGCAGCTCGCTAATCAACTCCGCCAATGATGTCTTTCCTGCCAAGTTGGTCGCAGCTGGACCAATCTTCTTGGCGACGTCCTCCGCCAATTCCAGTTCTTTTGTCGTGCCAAAAATCAACCAGTTGAGTTGATGCTTTTCTGCCAGGATTCTGGCTGCTTCACCAAAATAAGGCCACCGTTTGGCCGGCCCGTATTCCGCGCCCGGACAAAGACCTACCGTCCTCGGCTCCGCGGCAACTCTGGGTATCGCCGGCAAGGCTTCTCCCATATCGGCTCCGATCTGCTTTGCGACCTGCAAATAGATCTGCCCATGATGGTGACTGATTGGCCCAGAATCCGCAGGCTCCGGGATAAACTGATTTAGAAAAAGGTTCCGCCATGGTCTTCGATAGCCGACTCGTCTTGGGATTCCGGCCAACCAAACCTCCAATCCGGTGCGAGGCGAGTTCGGAAAAAGGATCGCAGCTTCGAATCGGTTTCTGATCTTCTGCGCTACCTGCCACGCGTTTTCGTCGGCTTCGATCGCGATCACGTCATCGACTTCCGGAACCGTTCGCCAGAACTCGATCAGCTTGCTTTGCGCAAGAATCGTGACATGCGCGTCGGGTCGACCTCGCTTGATCCGGCGCACGGCTTCTACCGACATCACCGCGTCTCCCAACCAATTGCTTGATCGGATCAAGATTCGAAATGGTTGAAGGGGTTCGGATTTGGCCGGGAAGTAGAACCCGCGTTTGTAGGTTCGCAACAGAAACCTAGGGGAAGGAGTTTTCCACCGATTGTGCAGCCAAAACCAGTCGGCGGGATTTCTTTCGATCTGCTCCTCGACCCGCCGATTCAATTCGGTCGTGATCTGCTCGATCGAGGCGTTTTCACTCAGATTAAGATAACGAATGTCGATTCGCCATTTTGCCGGCCCCAATGTCTCCATCGCTCCCGCCAGGATGCGCGCATGCGTCCGTTTCGCCAAAATAGCCGGCAAAGATGAAGTGGAAGCAAGACGCCTGAAGAACGGGACCCAAACACCCTTATCGCCGGCATGCTGATCGACGAGCAGCGCAATTAAACCTCCCCGCTTTAGAAGCCCAACACTACGAGTGAGTCCGTCGCTACGATCAATCGCTTCCATTCCGTCTCGTGATCGGCCTTTCCTGACGTATTCGTCCAGCAAGCGATTTCGTTGTTTTTGATAGATTACGCCGGACACCAAGCGATCCATCCAATGAGGCAAAGTGCTGAGTAATTCCCAATTGCCAATGTGAGTCACGGCGGCCACTATACACTGCGCGCCAGCCGTTTCTTCGGCCGTGGCCCGGACCGTCGTGAAATCGATGAACGGCGTCACTTTTTCCCAGGATTTTTCCCGTAGAACAAAGCCACACAGCAGATTTGCGACGAGATTCTGAAAGTGTGCTCGAACACAACGTTCAACCTGCGCCGGTGACCAATGAGGAAACGCGATCCGCACATTTCGCCTCGCTAGTTGCCGATACGGGAATAGCAGGACATATCCGAGGAAACCGACCGTTTGACCTCCCCGGAAAACCCAGGTGACCGGCAAAAGTGAGAGCAAAAAGCTTACCGAAAGGTAGGCCGCGTAGACCAGATGGTCGCCAACAGTGGCTCTTTCCTTCCGGCGCTTACTCATTTAGAGACCTGTAGTCGAAGGCTACCAACTAAGTCCAAGGCTTTTCTTCAGGCGGCTTTTCAACCACGGGGATGAAATCGCCGGTGGATTGATTTGAGCCTGCTCTGATCCACGTGAGTGTACACTTCGGTCGTTGAGATGTCGGCATGTCCCAGAAGCTCTTGGATAATGCGCAGATCGGCTCCATTACTCAAGAGATGGGTCGCGAATGAATGCCTGAGTAAATGCGGATAAATGTTCATCCTGAAGCCGCCCAGTTCGGCAATTTCTTTGACGATTTGCCAGACCCGCTGCGTGGTCAACCGGCGCCCATGTCGCGCCAAAAAAATCTCGCTGCCGGTACGCCGGCCGACTAAGGCAGGACGTTCCGCGGCCAGGTAGCGGCCGATCGCCTCACATGCCTCCCGACCTACCGGTATGATTCGCGTTTTGTTACCTTTTCCAATGACTCGGATAAATCGTTCTTCCAAATTCAAATGTTCTAATCGGGCGTGCGTTAGCTCGCTGATTCGCAGTCCGGATGCATACAAAAGCTCGAGCATCGCCCGGTCACGCAACGGAAACGCCCGGCTCTTGAGGTCCACCGATAACAGTTGGCTCACCTCCAATTCATTGAGCGTTTCCGGCAGATACCGTGTCAGTCTTGGCAGCACGAGCACTTCAGCAGGATCACCGGAAATCATTTTCCGCGTGTTCAGGAAACGGAAGAAGATCTTCAAGGCGACGACAATTAATTTCAATGAAGCCGGCGCAAGCCCAGCGGTTTTTCGTTGCGCAAGATAGCTCGTCAGGTCATCGATCTTGATCTGGTCCGGACCATTTTGCTCTTTCGATATCCGTTCGGCGAACTCCTCGAGCGATCGCCGGGTCGAGAGTTGATAGTTCTCCGAAAGCCCGCGCTCAGTGGCTAAGTACAGAATGAATTGATCAATCGCTTCCGGAAATGTGATACGCAATCCGCGGGATTATAAGGGACGGCGGAACGTTTGGCTAGCCCATCGGATGGGTGGGCGTATGGCCGTGATCGGTAATCGGTAATCGCTCGTCAGTAGAAACCGAGACGGCTCGCCGGCCGCACAACCACGCTCAAATTCCCGCTTGAGATCTGGGGAAAACCATCCACTCTTACAAACGCTCAATTCGCGGGCATAGCTTAATGGTAAAGCTCCAGCCTTCCAAGCTGGCTATGAGGGTTCGATTCCCTTTGCCCGCTCCAAGTTCTTGATTATCAAGGACTTAGGTGAGAGGAACCTCTCCAAAAAAGTCTATTTCATAACCGAAGTCATAACGAATCCAATCGCTCGCCAATCCGCTTAAATAAAGGATCTACAGGCGGTTTCGAATTTGGAAATCCAAGCCAAGTGTAACATATTCTGTAACATGGCCGAGGAATTCCAAGGAATTCCGGATTCCATGGGAGACGGTTGACCATCGGCCGGCTCCTGGGCTAGGCTCACACTCTAAAGTAAACATGCCGGCGATTGAAGAATTTGAATCGATCATTTCCGAAGCCCGCAACTCCGGGCAATTAGGCCCCGAGCAAACCGAGTTCTTGCGGAGCTTCTTTGCCGATATGGAACACAATGCATTCGCTCTCTATGAAGCGGCTATCCTGGTGAGCTCCCGGATGTACAATCGAGAAAAGATCGCTCAGTTTTGGAAAGAGCAAGGGGCTTGGTTTGAGGCGCAATTAGCGATAGCCAATCGGACGCAACATCGGCTAGCTAACGTGCAACCGCCTTCGCTCGACTTAAACTCGATCATTACGGCCTTGGAAGAAATTGTGGATGCTTGTTCGGAGCATTACGAATTCCATGCCTGAGATCGGGCCAGAAGCATTCAAGGATTTACTGGCTTTTTATGTTCGCGGGCATCGGACCCAAGGTTTAATCCGAACGGGCCAGAGCCCGAAGGGAACTCAATGAAAGACTTTCGGCAATTTATTCGGCTGATCCCTTACCATTCCCGCAAACCTATTCTGATTTTCGTCACTTGGTGACGGACACATTTTTGGATGCCTTAAAGAAAGAAGATCCGCAATATCGACGGCCGCGGTTTTAAGCAATGAACCAAAAACGCAATCCGCATCGGGGCAGTGATTTGGACGATTTCCTCAAAGCCGAAGGGATTATGAAGAGGTAATGGCTTCGCCGAAAGTAAAGAAAGCAATTCGGGATCTAGGCGACTCGATCCAAGCCGAGATGCGGGAAGCATTCGCGGCCGGCTGGAATGCTTTTCTGGCTACCCATAGCGGGCTTTTAATGGCGCACGGGATCAAAGATTTCCGAATCGGTTTCGAACAAGCGTGGGCCAAGTATTGGCAGAGCCGAGGAGAGACTTTGTGATCAGCATGCCACTCGCACGCTCCGAGCCTGGCGCCGGCGCGGGTCCCCCTGAAACGGCCAAGTGTTCTGGCTGTTCTGGGCGAAAGCGAAAAGCCGCTTCTCGTTCTTCGCAGGCGGGGAGCGGTCATTTTATGACTCCAATCCTACCTTGCGGCAATTGTAAGAGCGCCACGATTAGCTAGATCGAAGTGAGCTAACGGAATGATATGTTTGTCATGCCAGAAGGTTACGTAGAAGTATTCACCCTTACAGTAGGTGAATCGCTGTGTTGTTTCGCAACAGAGGCAGAACGTGATGATGCGTTAAGTGATTGGAGCGAACGCGAAAAGGATGAAGCGCACAGAGGCAGAATCCTGGTGCACTATAAAGATTGGGAAGCCGCTATCAAGCAGTGGAACGACCGACAACGGGAACTCTTGAAAATCTCGGGAAGTGGCTCCAAAAGGGCGTGAGACGGCCAAAAAGCTTTCGAGGAAGGCGCCAGGTCGCGTTTGCCAAGGCGAGCCTTATCTTGGACACCAGGTGTTTTGGAGCTCGACCTGGTTCGGCCGTATCTGCTCAGTTTGCTCGGTTATAT
>Ga0070698_100004002_pt1 | contig 16217 bp, 14 predicted proteins | sample KBSK1502metaG_FD_65477 | JGI IMG/M metagenome (GOLD analysis project Ga0070698, IMG submission 65477) | Corn, switchgrass and miscanthus rhizosphere microbial communities from Kellogg Biological Station, Michigan, USA - KBS K1-50-2 metaG | ecosystem: Host-associated > Plants > Roots >...
AGCAGAAGGCGTTTGATGCGAACGCGGCCATTCGCTGGCAATCCAGAATCTCGCTAATCGACAAGTGGATTATAACCGTTTTGACGAAACAAAGCATGAGACGATTGGGCTATAATCCGAAAACCCACGAGATTTTTCGAGTGGGTCAAAACGCGCGGCCCGAGCTGCGTCGGGAAGCGGCCCTGAATAGTTAGTGCTTGTCTGCCTCAACTCTCAACTCCGTAAAGGAGCGTGGCTCCCACGGAGCTTTACGCTCTCAACTCTTAACCAGTAAATCCCCATGCCCGGCATAGTTGGAATGATTAGTCAGAGACCCTCAGAGGAATGTCAGCGTCTCGTGACGTCAATGGCTTGCTCTATCATGCACGAGTCCTTTTATGCTTCAGGTGCACACTCCGTCCCGGAAATGGGAGTGTATGGCGGCTGGGTGGCGCATGAGCACTCTTTTGCAGCGGGGCAGATTTTTTTCAACGAGCAAAAGGACATTGCGCTTATTTTTTCCGGCGAATGCTTCGTCGATCCCGAAATGCGCGCCGGACTCAGCGGGAAAGGACATGAACTCGGCGAATCGGCTGGAAGCTGGCTGGCTCATTTCTACGAGGAAGAAGGCGACCGGTTCTTTGAAAAACTGAATGGCCTCTTTAGCGGCCTGCTCATCGACAAAAGGCGGAACCGGGCTTTTCTGTTCAATGATCGCTATGGTCTCGAGCGGATCTACTGGCATGGGGCAAACGATGCCATCTACTTTGCAAGCGAAGCCAAGGCGTTGCTACGGGTTTTGCCGGAGCTAAGAACCTTTGATGCGGAAGGGGTCGCGCAGTTTTTGAATTATGGATGCACCCTTGAATGGCGAACCTTGTTCCAAGGCGTCAACCTGTTGCCGGGCGGATCGCTTTGGTGTTTTGAAAACGGGAGATGTCACAAGCGGAGATATTTTTCCCCTGAAACCTGGGAGGCCCAACCGACTCTTTCGGTCGAGGCCTTTGAATCCGAATTTCAGGAAACATTCAAGCGAATTCTACCACATTACTTTGAATCTCACGCAAGGGTTGGCATTTCGCTCACGGGAGGTTTGGATACTCGGATGATTATGGCCTGCCGTCCCTATACCGTTGAAAAGCCAGTCTGCTACACGTTTTCTGGGGAAGATGGTCGAACGTTGGACGATCGATTGGCGGGCCGGGTCGCAGAAGCATCGGGCCTTGACCATCGGCTTCTGCGTATTGGCCCGGATTTCTTCTCAGACTTTGCGTCTCATGCCGACCGAACGGTTTACATAACTGACGGTTGCTTCGGGATCTTAGGGGCTCATGAGATTTACTTTAATCGGCTCGCTCGCGAATTGGCGCCAGTGCGGCTGACAGGCAACTACGGTAGCGAGGTCCTCAGAGGAGTATCCACGTTTAAGCCGCTTGGACTTTCATCGGACCTCGTCAATCTTGAGTTTAAGGACTGCGTTAATTCTTCCGTCGAGAGATTGCCGAAGAGACATCCAGTTACTTTTGCAGCTTTCCGCGAAGTACCCTGGCACTTGTTTGGAAATCTGGCCGCAGGACGCTCGCAGGTGAATTTTCGGACGCCTTACTTGGATAACGAGATTGTCGCTCTCGCTTATCAAGTTCCGGAAAGCCTCCGCGCATTGCCTCTTCCGGCATGGCGTCTTGTGAAAGCAAACAGGATGTTGCTCAGTAAAATTCCTACAGACAGAGGTCAGTCGCGAGAAAACTCCGGGCCGGTCGCGACGTTCAGACGCATCTTTTCAGAGGCAACATTCAAGCTTGATTATCTAAACAACGAGGGCTTGCCTCACTGGCTCTCGCCTTTTGATCCCATGTTCGCGCGGGTTGCTTCGAGTTTGAGGATTGTTGGGTTGCACAAGTATCTGCACTATCGAAACTGGTTCCGGCAGGAATTGGCCGGATACGTCAAGAGTGTCGTCACCGATGCACGAACACGGCGAGCCCCTTTCTGGAATCTCGATTTTCTTGAGTACATGGCGCGCGAGCACATAGGGGGTCGCAAGAATTACGTACTCGAAATTAATACTGTCCTTACACTGGAGGCAGTGGAGAGACTTCTTTTCCGCGAAGCTCCTTCTACACTGTGCGATTTGAGGAGCTCTAGACTAGAGGCTGCTCCAAGGAATCTTTGCTAACTGCACGAAAAGATGATTACACGCCCCACAGAAGGAACTCATAACTATTTGAATGAGATCAATAAAGTGCTGACTGTTGAACGTTTTTGTTCTTCAGTAATCGAGGTAAAACTCGGAATTTGCTGCGGATTTGAAACTTATAGCTATGCCTTTCCTCAAGCGTGGAGAGTTGGCATTTTTCAGGCTCAACCCGGTTCGAATCAGCGCAGACAAAAGTGATCGACTTTTAATAAGGTTCTGAGCGTCGGACTGTCTATCAAAGGCATCTAACGCTCGTTTTTACAGAGAGATCGGCCCATTCCCTTATGCCTCCAGCATTGGCACTCTTAATCTGTTTCGGTTTCATAATATTCGCTTACCGAATAGATATCAAGCGCGCGCCGGACGTATCTGGCGGCCTTTGGGTTCCGCTGATTTGGATTCTCATTCTCGGTTCGAAGCCGGTCTCGCTGTGGCTTTCTCCCACAGGTAGCCTTCAATCTTCCGAAGGAAGTCCAGTGGATGCAACAATTTATTCCATACTTATTGCCGCTGGGTTGTGGATACTCTCAAATCGACAAATCAATTGGTCAGAATTCCGGTCAAGAAATCGAGTCTTGATCCTGCTCTTCCTTTATATGGGCATCAGCGTGTTGTGGACTGATGATCCGTTTGTCGCGACGAAGAGATTTATCAAGATGGTCGGCATGCCGGTCATGGCCTTGGTTGTGCTGACGGAACCCGATCCAGTGGCGGCCATTCAGACGCTCGCACGAAGATCTGCCTACGTTATTATCCCGTTATCCGAGACACTGAACAAATACTTCTTTTCCTTAGCAGTTCATTTTGATGACTGGACGGGTGCGATGGCGGTTAGCGGTGTTTCTGGAAATAAGAATTTACTCGGCCAACTTTGCTTCATCGAAAGCCTTTTGTTGCTATGGATCTTAGTTAGGAAAGCAGAGCGGGAGTCGCCCCGTTTGAGAAAGATACAATTTGTCCTCGACGCGTCTATTCTTTGTTTGACAGTATATCTTTTGTTCAAGGCACACAGCTCTACTTCGTTAGTTTGTTTCATAGTAGGCGCTGCCGTGCTTCTTGGAGGCAACCTGCGGTTGATCAGGTGGAGGATTGCCACTTTGCTGGCTATGGCAGTGGTAGTCTTGGTGATCCTCCAATACTTCTTCGGCATTTACGAACCCATGCTCGCCGCGCTAGGTCGTGACCCAACATTGACCAATCGAACCGATATTTGGCATGAAGTTTGGGCCGTGCGTGGCAATCCCCTGGTGGGAACAGGATTTGAAGGATTCTGGAGAGAGGAAAGGTTGTCCCCAATTCTAAGGACGAGGGGCATCAATGAGGCCCACAATGGCTATTTGGAGATGTTATTAAGTCTGGGGATCATTGGACTTTCACTATGGTTGGTATTTATCGCGGCCGCCTACAAAAATTGCCGGCGGCTGATTAAGAGTAGTTATGATTTTGGACGCATTGGCATGACGCTGTTTGCCGTCTTCCTGATTTATAACGTTACTGAGTCTGGCATTAAGGGACTCGCGTTCATTCTTTTCTTCTTTTTTCTCGTCGCGATCGATGGGTCGAGTCGTCGGCGGATGGAACCTATAGAAGAAACCGAACCGTCGCTGGCCTACGCCTGATCTGATCGACGCGGAGGCAGCTATCCAAGCAATGGTTCATGAAGAGTCCAATATCCACAGTAGGCCTGCATCGTAGTGGAAGCATGTTGTGGCACGACCTTATTGCGATGTGCTCCGGTGTCATGAGGCTTACAAATGCTCGTTTCCTCAGCGAATGAAGACACAAAGACTTCCGCTACTTTCTCAAGAGTTAGGCAGATGACTTATCGATTCGACGAGGACGTCGATAGGATGGCCGTCGAGCGGCAACTTGTACGGAACTGATTGACGCACCCGTTTTCGGCCACACTGCGAGATCGAAACCCCTAAGATGATGAACGCTCCAACTTTGAACGACAGTGAAAGGCCGCTACAAAGATGGTTGAAACGGCGGGCGCAGAATTGTCTTAGGCGAATCGGCCTCTATCAAAGAATAAAGTCCTCCTGTTTATACGATTTTTATTGGAGCATAGCTGACCGGCAGCTCGTCAGTAACAGGTCCACAGAAGTTGAGTTCTATAAGAGGACGCTGAAAGGCTTCCAGAAGGGGGACGTCATTTTTGATGTGGGAGCAAACCAAGGGCAAAAGACCGATATTTTCCTGAGATTGGGAGCCAAGGTCATAGCGGTGGAGCCCGATGAGCAGAATCAAAGCATCCTGAAAGAGAATTTTCTGGCTTATCGACTGATCAAACGGCCGGTGACGATCGTGGGAAAAGCAATCAGCGATCGAAATGGAGCAGAAACCATGTGGGTCGATGAACCCGGGTCAGCAAAGAACACGCTCAATCCGAAGTGGGTCGAGACCCTAAGAACCGATTCAAGCCGCTTCGGCAAGAGGCTGGAATTCGGAGAGAAAACAAAAGTGGAGACAATCACGCTGGAAGAGCTGATGCGCGATCAGGGTCTGCCGTTCTACGTGAAGATTGATGTGGAGGGTTATGAAGCCACTGTTTTGCGGGGTCTTAGGAGATCAGTGCCATATGTCTCCTTTGAGGTAAACCTTCCCGAGTTCAGGCCGGAGGCGCTGGAGTGCATCCAGTTGCTGGAAAGCGTGGCCGCGCACGGAGATTTCAACTATGCGCCGGACTGCCTGCGTGGATTGACCTTCGAGCGCTGGTTGCGAAAAAACGAATTCGTCAATCTTCTCAATAATTGCCACGAGCCATGCATCGAAGTGTATTGGAGGGCGCCAGCCGCCCGTGGGAATTAATCCGGACCTGACGTTCTCTTTTATGAACATTTTGATCGTGAAGCTTGGCGCCACGGGAGATGTGGTACGAACCACGCCCTTGTTGCGACGGCTGGACGGCCACATAACATGGCTCACGGCGGCAAAGAATATTATTTTGCTTCAAGGCCTGACTCCCAATCTGCGGTGCTTTTCTTGGGAAGAACGCGACAGTGTCCTAGATACACGTTACGATCTCATAATAAATTTGGAAGACAGCCTGGATATTGCGCAGCTTCTGAAAACAGTGCGGTGCGGCGAAATGTTCGGCGCCTACGTCGATTCCGATAATGCGCTAAGATACGGGGAAAATTCCAGGCGCTGGTTTGATCTTAGTCTCGTCAGCGCTTACGGCAGGGAGCAAGCTGACAAGCTGAAATTCCAAAATCGACAGACATATCAGGAGTTGATCTTTGACGGCCTCGGCTTTCGCTTTGCCGGCGAGCCGTACCTGTTGCCAGAACCGATCGAAGCGGGGCTATCCGGTGATGTTGCCATAGCAGCCGATTCCGGCCCGATCTGGCCAATGAAGAAGTGGGCTTATTACGATGAGCTCAAACAGCAGCTAGAAAATCAGGGGCTGAAAGTGAATGTCTTGCCAAAAAGGTCGTCGCTTCTCGAACACCTATCTGACGTGCGAAACCATCGGTGTTTGGTTGGCGGAGACAGTCTGCCTATGCACCTGGCGCTCGGGACCCGGACGAGATGTGTTACTCTCTTCACCTGCACCAGTCCGTGGGAGATTTATGATTATGGGATTCAACGGAAGATTGTGTCGCCGTTCCTGGAACAATTCTTCTATAAAAGGGGATACGATCATCGTGCGACAACGGCGGTAAGCGTGGAAGAAGTGCTGAGCGCGGTGATCGCCGAACTCGAGGTTCCGGCGCCGGCAGGCAATGACGTTGGTGTAACATGAGATTTACCATGGGAAGGCCGCAACCCCAATTGGCCAAGAAAAGAAATCATCGCACTATTCTCCGAAACCGTGATCCCAACAAGCAGCATTTTGCGACCGACCATCTGTTGACGAATCTCAAGGGCCGGACGGTTTCCAGCGGATTCGTTACGCTCTTCGTGCAGAGCGCAAAGCTTATCTTGAATCCGGTTTCGATCATGGCACTGGCACGCGTGCTCACACCACAACATTTTGGCCTGGTCGCGATGGTGACAACGATCATTGGGTTCCTGCGGATTTTCAATCATGCGGGGCTTTCCACAGCGACAGTGCAGCGGGAAGGGAATCACGCACGTCCAGGTTTCCAAATCTTTCTAGTCGAACGTCGCTCTCGGGGAGAAGGGATCGGTTTACTTCTGGCGCTTCTGTCTCGTGCAATTGCGTGCTTCGACCGCGACCCGCATCGCAAACATCCTCCTGGATTTGTCAACACGCCCCCGGCGTTTCATTACTTATCCACCGTCGTGTCGGGGCGTGCTCATGTCATGGGGTTGAGATGACTATTCGCGCAGCCATCAAGAACGTACTATACAGCGTGTGCCCGGTTTTGGGTAAGAAATGCTCTTCCGTGTGGGACGCTTTCGCCCCGGTTGTGCGTGGCAAAATGGGTGTACGGGGCATCACCAAATACATCCTTCGTGGCGTGGTGCTGGGAGGTAGATTCACTTACTTTGGCACCGAGATCTATTTTCCGAGGGCGGCCGCCTGCTTTCGATTGATATGCAAGGACGGAATCTACGAACCGGAAGTGACGGCGTGGCTGTGTCAGATGGCTCGACCAAATGAGTTGTTTATCGATGTCGGTTCGAATATTGGACTTACCTCCATTCCGGTACTCCGGAAAGTGGAAAGATCGCGAGTGCTTTCGTTCGAACCGTCCCCCAACTCCTTGCCATACTTGCAGCGAACAAGACGTCGTTCAGGCTTCCAGGATCGCTGGGAAGTTGTGCCGAAGGCTGCGGCGGAGTCAACGGGCACTGTACGATTCTTCGTAACGACCCCACGCTATGGCATTTTGGATGGCCTGCGAGACACAGGGCGAGCTAGTGATGGCCATACGATCGAAGTTCCTCGAACAACGGTCGATGCTGAGTGGCAACGCCTCGGTTGTCCTGCAGTTTGTTGCATGAAGATCGACGTCGAAGGGGCTGAAGGCAGAGTCCTGAAGGGAGCAGAGCAAATGGTACGGCGTGAAAGGCCTCATATTCTTTTGGAGTGGAGCGACGTAAATCTTATTCCTAATGGAACTGACCTCAGTTTTCTTGTCAGGTATGCCGCTCTCAACGGATACGACGTGGCTGAGTTTCCAAGCCGGAAACCCGTCTCGGGACTCCACGACTTGGAACGCCAGACACTTGACACGCAAATGTACGTGCTTGTCCCGGTACGCTAAATCGGGAAACGGCAGAATTGACAACTGGGAGTGTTAAATCAGGTGTGGTTGCAGGCGCAGCGAAGGTGCCGGTAACGACGACTCGGTGATGGCTTTCCATGCATTTCAGGCTTGGAACGGGTACCAGATTTGTCACGCTCTTCAATTGCATCAGCCCTTGGGAGATTTATGATTACGGGGTTCAGAAGAAGATCGTTTCACTCCGCTTGGAAGAGTTTTTTTGCAAGCGTGGATACGATCGCGGGGCAACAACCGTTATAAGGTGGAAGAATTATTGAACGCGGTGATGGCCCAACTCGAAGTAGCGGCTCCAGTTGCCAATCGCGTTACTGTCAAACGACCGAGGGAATAGAGATCGGAGGTCAGATGTCAGAGGACAGAGGGCTGATTTCGGAGGACGGCGCCGAGAAACGAGAGACGAGAATCGAGAATCGAGGACCGAGCATCGTGGATCGACAACGCCGAATCATCAATCATCAATTAGAAACGAGAAATCAGACTCGGTCGTCCGTGCTGGGTCTTCCGGCCATTGAGGTGGCCTTGCTGACCGGTGGCGGAGACAAGCCTTACGCGTTAGGCCTGGTAGCGGCGCTCACTTCGAACGGGGTATTGCTTGATTTTATTGGCAGCGACGATCTAAGCGTCCCGGAGCTGCTTCACAATCCCAGAGTAAATTTTCTTAATTTACGACGCGATCAACATCCGGAAGCAAGTCGAGCGGCGAAGGCGCGAAGAGTCCTAAACTACTATGTGAGGCTGATTCACTATGCGGCGACTTCCAATCCCAACGTCTTCCATATTCTGTGGAACAACAAATTCCAGCTCTTCGATCGCACTCTCTTGACGTTGTATTACAGATTACTCGCCAAAAAGATCACCCTGACGGCTCACAATGTGAACGCCGGGAAACGGGATTCAAACGATTCTTGGTTGAACCGGCTTTCACTGAGAATCCAATACAGGCTAAGCGACCACATTTTCGTTCATAGCGAAAGGATGAAAAACGAACTCGTATCCGATTTTTGTATTCCAGAGAGCAAAGTGAGCGTTATTCCGTTTGGAATTAACAACACGGTTCCGAACACGAGCCTCTCGATTACAGGGGCAAAACGGCAACTGGGCATCAAGAGCAGCGATAAGACCTTGCTGTTCTTCGGGAATATTGCACCTTACAAAGGACTTGAGTACTTGATCTCTGCTTTTATCGAACTTCTGACGAAGGACGGAAGCTACCGACTGGTTATCGTGGGCCGGCCCAAAGGATCCGAGGAGTACTGGAAACAGATCCAACAGGCGATTGCGCACGGCGGCATCCGTGATCGGATCGTCGAGAAGATCGAATATGTTCCAGATGAGGCGACGGAATTATACTTTAAGGCAGCCGACGTTCTGATTCTGCCGTACGCGCATGTGTTTCAGAGCGGTGTGCTGTTTTTGGGGTATGCCTTTGGCCTGCCCGCGATTGCGGCTGATATCGGATCTCTCAGGGAGGAAATTGTCGACGGTCAGAGCGGTTTTGTTTTTAAGCCTCGGGATTCAGCCGATTTGGCAAAGATGATAAGGCGTTATTTTGCGAGCGACTTATTCCGCAACCTTGAAAGCCGACGATCTGAGATTAAGGCGTACGCCAACGAGCGATATTCGTGGGATAAAGTAGCCGCGATAACGACGAAGGTTTACTCGGAGCTGCTGCGCAGCACAGAAGACAGAGGATCGGGGGCCGAGGTCAGATGAGAGAAGGCAAATGAATGAACCTTGTCTATTGCTAAGCAGTCAGGCTCCAGCACATTGAGCTACGTTGGCCGCCATTCCAGCAAGCGGCCCTATTCACAGAACGATTACTGAGTTTGCCTGTAGAGTCAGGGCTATGCTATTTTACCCACGTCGGAATCAGTAAACTGGTTTCCGCAGGAAGCAAAACCTTGAGATCAGAGCTATTTCGCGAAACAAGGAGTGCTAGGTGAAAGAAATTATTTACTTGATTGGCTTGCGCACATGCGGCGAATCCCCGAACTGAAATGAAACGGTTTTATCGTCCACTGTTATACGCTGTGGCAAATAAAGTGCAGGTGATTCTGCAAAACGCGCAGCGCGCTCATTTGATCAGTAGGTTGAAATCCTGCGGGCAAAACGTTAGCTTGGCTGTGCCCATTCGTATTGACTTTGCCGGAAGTGTTGAAATCGGCGACAATGTTTTCATATCTCCGTTTGTTCACATGTTTGGCGGCGGCGGTATTAAGATTGGTAGTCGTGTAATGATTGGGCCCTACACCGAAATTGACTCGACAACCCACGATCCTTACAAAAGATCGATGTTTGGAACTCATTTTCAGCGCCCGATTATCATTGAGGACGGCACTTGGATTGGCGCACATTGCGTGATCCTTCCCGGTGTTACTATCGGAGAAGGGGCTTTGGTCGGAGCCGGATCGGTTGTAACCAAGAGTGTGAAACCGTACTCAGTTGTTGTCACTGGGCGCCACCGGGAGGAATGGCGCCGCCCGTTGGTTGGAGAGCGGCGGGAAGATGGTGGGAAATCGCCGGTTTGAGATTCAGGGAGATTTGATTTGAGTTGGGTCTCCGGCCGAGTCCAGCCACGATGATTAACGGGGCAAGACTCGTTTCATAGGTAGAAGCTTCCAACATGAGTGAAGCGACCTTCCCAGGTAGAATCCCGTAAGCCGTTAGAGGCTGCGATTGGTTTGTTGGAAGTTGAATCTGACGAATGAAAGTAAGGGACACAAGGTCGTTAGCTGACGGGTTTCTAAAATCAGTGCAGGCTTTTGGCAATCGGCCGGCCGTGGAAGTATCGGGCGAAGTCCTAACATATGCCGGGCTTTTCGAGAAGGCTGCATCTTTGGCCGCTACACTTATTCAACATCAAGTGGCAGGCGAGCCGCCTTTGACGGCGGTGTTTGCCTACCGCTCAGTGACTGCCTTTGCTGGCGTTCTAGCAGCCTTGCTCCGTGGCCACGGTTACGTGCCACTCAACCGAACCTTCCCGCCTCAGCGGACTCTTGCATTGCTTCAACGTTCCGAGTGCCGCGCTATGATCGTGGATGCTGAATCGCAGAAGCAACTGGACGATATCCTGGAAAGGATCGATCATGAAATTGTTCTTATTCTTCCCGAACGAGAGGAAGCCCGCGAACTGGCGGCACGATGGCCTCAACACCACTTTGTCAGTACCGGAGAATTTGCATCGCCCGATCAATGGCGTCCTGTGGAAGGCTCACTGGATTCTATCGCTTACCTATTGTTCACCTCCGGCAGCACGGGCACGCCTAAGGGCGTTATGGTGTCGCAGCACAATGTGCTGCATTACACCGATTGGACGGTGAACCGCTATCATATAATCGAGCAGGACCGTGTCTCACAAAACTTTGATATGACCTTTGATTTGTCAGTGCATGACATGTTTGCGGCATGGGAACGGGGAGCATGCGTATGTTGCCCTTCTCAGAGAGCTCTCATCAAACCCGGCCGATTCATAGTGGAATCGAAACTTAGCACTTGGTTTTCGGTACCCTCGACGGCAGTTTTCATGAAAAGACTCGGGATGCTTAAGCCAGATATGTATCCCAACTTGCGACTCAGCCTCTTTTGCGGTGAAGCCTTACCGATGGATGTCGCTAAAGCTTGGTCGAAGGCGGCACCAAATTCCGTAATTGAGAATATTTATGGCCCCACCGAACTTACCATCGGGTGCACCGCATATCGCTGGGACGGTGATCATTCAGCACACGAATGCGAGTGCGGTCTGGTTCCTATTGGCGAGCCGTTTGCGCACATGGAAGCCCTTATCGTTAATGAAGATCTTGAAGAGGTCCCAATAGGAACGCCCGGGGAACTACTAATGACCGGACCTCAATTGACTTTGGGTTACTGGCGGGAACCCGACAAGACAGCCCGCTCGTTTATCGTGCCGCCCGGAAGCGCTAAGACTTATTACCGGACTGGAGACCGTGTTCGCCGACCTCTTAACGGAAAGCCACTGGTGTATTTGGGGCGTGTTGACAATCAGATCAAGGTATTGGGTCACCGCGTTGAACTAGGTGAAGTGGAAGCAGCCCTGCGGGAGGAATCGGGCATTGATAGCGCGATTGCAGTAGGCTGGCCAATTTTGGACAGCGGCGCCGGGGGAATCGAAGCTTTTCTCCAAACTGAGGGAACGGATCTAGCTTCACTTCGTGATCGCCTCAATAAACGGCTGCCCTCCTACATGGTACCACGGCGCATCCATTTGTTAACGACGATTCCTTTGAATTCGAACGGAAAATATGACCGAAGAGCTCTCTTCGCGATTCTTGAGCAAAACAGCAATGACGCAAGTAAGTGAAACGCAGGTCCGCCTGTTTCTTCTAGAACGTTACTCGGCCGCGCTCTCCTCTGCTGGGGTACTAGTGAATTCGATTTCTGACGATTATGACTTCCTCCAGGAAGGCGTGATTGACTCCCTTGGCGTTCTAGACATGATCGGCGCAGTCGAGACGGCGTTCGGTATTAAAGTTGACTTCGAGAATCTGGACGCGGAATCATTGACGAAAGTCGGCCCGTTCTGCCGTTATGTTGCCGCACAGGCGAACGGCCAGACGGCCGGCTAGTTGCATTTCTTTGGCGAATAGACTCCTAGACATCCGGAGCTTAGACAGCCTTCTAAATGAGCGCTGAGAATTTCAACACCGGTAAGCGAGCGACCACAGGTTCGAGCGCGGTGGCTGCGATGTCGTCAGGGCATACTAGCCTTCCTCGAAGGAAGGCCTCCGTTACGGAGCATTTTGCGACCGACCATCTGCTGACGAACCTCAAGGGTCGGACCGTCTCGAGTGGATTCGTTACGCTCTTCGCGCAAGGCGCGCAGATTATCCTAAATCTGGTTTCGATCATGGTGCTGGCGCGCCTGCTTACACCAGAAGATTTTGGTCTGGTCGCGATGGTGACAACGATCACTGGGTTCTTGCGTATTTTCAATGATGCCGGCCTTTCCACAGCAACGGTGCAGCGGGAAGGAATCACGCACGCACAGGTCTCCAACCTTTTCTGGACGAACGTCGCCTTGGGTGGAATGGCCAGTTTGATCCTGGCGGTTTCCGCGCCGGCGGTGGCTTGGTTTTACCGCGAGCCGCGGCTGGTTGGCGTGAGCTTGGCGCTTTGTGTCACCTTCCTCTTAACAAGTTCGGCTGTGCAGCCTTGGGCGATTTTGAAGCGACAGATGCGCTTCAAATTGATCGCGTTTGTCCAGGTCACATCGGTCGCAGCGGGGATAACAGTCGGAATCAGTATGGCTCGGCTCAACTGCGGATATTGGTCCTTGGTCGGGATGCAATTATCTATCTCGGTCGTGTGGTTCTTAGGGATTTGGTGGGCGTCTTCCTGGCGTCCTCAGTTGCCGACGCGATGCGGCGGGACGCGGTCTTTGATTAGCTTTGGCGCAAATCTAACCGCCACCAGTTTTTTGTTCTCTCTCGCCCGAGGGTCGGACAGTCTTCTTATTGGTAGGTTTTATGGGCCGGTACCCCTCGGTCTTTATTCCAGGGGAGCGGCTTTGGTGCAACGCCCCGTGGATCAACTCATGGGTCCTATCGACGGCGTTATTGTGCCTGCCCTCTCGCGCTTACAGCGCCAACCCGAACGCTATCGTCGTGTTACACTTCAACTTTATGAAACGATTGCACTCATATTCTTCCCGTTCTCAGCCCTGCTCCTCGCCACGGCCCATCCATTGACTCTGGCAGTGCTTGGGCCCAGATGGGAAAGCGCGGCGGCCATTCTCGCTGGTTTTGCGTTGGTCGCCCTTTACACGCCGCTTGCCAGCGTCGCCAGTTGGCTAATCGTTAGCCAGGGTCGTGGCAAGGATTTTCTGGTTGTGAGCTCAGTTTGCTCCTTCTTCGTAATTGTATCTTTTTTGGTGGGCTTGCCCTTCGGACCCGTCGGCGTAGCAGTGAGTTTTTCTGCCTTTTGTCTCCTCATTGATCTACCCGTTTCTTATTACGTTGCAGGCTGGAGCGGCCCCGTAACAACGAAAGATCTGTGGGGCCGGTTTTGCTCGCATACTCCTCTCTGGGGTGTCGTGTTTGCCGCAACCTATTTGACACGCCACCTCGCTCAGCACTTTCCTCCCTTGATCCAGTTACTCATCTGCATTCCTGCCGGTCTACTAGCCGCCGCCGCCGCCATCTGCATTTTTGCCCCTTCCCGACAGGCGGCGCGGACTCTCCTGCGTACTCTTTATGAATCCTGGAGATCCCGCAGATTTCCCGTCTAGTTCAAAACAGTATTGTCCGAACAGCTATGGCATCGGCCCTGAAGTCCGGCGCTGCTGCACCGGCACGGCAAAGACTTTGCGCAATCCTGGTGCGGAAAGAACGCTGGGGATTGTCATGGCGAGGTTGGTTGATCGTTCTCGTAGCCATCCTCGTGGCTTTCTCTCTGTTTCTATTTCTTATTTACCCGTTCCTGGCCATAACGCACTGCGTCAACTCGAACATACTGGTTGTCGAAGGGTGGGTACATCAATATGCGATCCGCGCGGCTGTGGAAGAATTTCGAAGTCATTCTTATGAGCGAGTTTTCACGACGGGCGGACCGGTCGAGGGAATCGGCGGCTATATCAATGACTACCAAACTTCGGCTAGTGTGGGAGCTGATCTCTTGAGAAAGTGCGGTCTTCCAAACGAATCACTGCAGATGGTTCCGTCGCGTGTCATAGACCGCGACAGAACATACGGTTCAGCCGTTGCGCTGCGGACCTGGTTTCGTGAACATAATATGCCTGTGCATAGCATGAACATTGTGACTGAGGATTTGCATGCGCGGCGCACGCGACTGCTCTTCGAGAAAGCCTTCGGAGGCAGTGTGACAGTTGGCATCATCGCGGTGCCGGATCCGGATTATGATTCAAGACGTTGGTGGCGTTACAGCGCCGGAGTGAAAGACGTTGTTAGCGAAACGGCCGCTTACATGTACGCAAGGCTTCTCTTTTACCCATCGGAATCTTCACGTGACGAAAAAGAATTTGTCAGAGACGCCGTTAATTCAAAACCATGAAGATCTGTATTGTCGGTCTGGGGTATGTCGGTCTACCGCTAGCGATCCAATTTGCGCGCGCAAATGTTCCAGTGCTGGGACTGGACGTTGATGCCGCCAAGGTGGACCTAATTAACCAGGGCCAAAGCTATATCAAGCATATTTCGCGGACGACGATTGAGGACGTCGTGAAGGACAACAGACTTAGCGCATCCACGGACTTCCGCCGCATTAAGGAAGTGGAGGCGGTAATCATTTGTGTGCCAACGCCTCTAAGCAAAAACCGCGAGCCGGACATCTCGTTCGTTCTCGAGACCGGCCGGGCGATCGCGCCGCACTTGGTTAAAGGGACATTGGTCGTACTCGAATCGACGAGGTATCCCGGGACGACAGATGAGGATTTGCGTACCGTGCTAGAGGATGGCTCGGGCATGAAGGCTGGTATGGATCTCCATTTGGCCTTTTCACCGGAACGTGAAGATCCAGGAAACGATAAAAGCAAAGTGATGATCGTTCCCAAAGTGATCGGCGGTTACACTCCGGCCTGTTTGGAGCGCGCCCAAGCGCTTTATAGCCAGGTGGTCGAGACGCTCGTACCGGTCTCCTCCTGTCGCGTGGCTGAAGCTACGAAGCTACTCGAAAACATCTTTCGGAGTGTCAATATCGCTTTAGTTAATGAGCTAAAACTCGTTTACGGCGCGATGGGAATTGACATCTGGGAGGTAATCGAAGCTGCGAAAACCAAGCCGTTCGGTTTCATGCCGTTCTACCCGGGGCCGGGCCTGGGCGGTCACTGCGTTCCAATTGATCCATTTTATCTTACCTGGAAGGCGCGTGAGTATGGCAAACACACCCGGTTCATCGAACTCGCGGGCGAGATTAACACTGCCATGCCGGAATACGTTGTGCACCGCGCGGCCGACGCGCTCAACGCTCGAAACAAAGCAGTGAAGGGCAGTCATATACTGATTTTAGGGCTTGCCTATAAGGCCAACGTCGATGATGAACGCGAATCTCCGAGTTACGCTTTAATGAGCTTGCTAAGCGAGCGCGGGGCTGAGGTTGAATACCACGACCCGTACATACCGCTAATTAAGCCAACCCGTCAGCATTCGCAGTTCGCGGGGAAAAAGTCTATGGAATGGAACCAGACAATTCAGAATTTTGAGCTGGTGCTCATCGCGACGAATCACTCCTGCGTGAACTATCAAGAACTCGGTGATTGGGCCCAATGTATCATCGACACTCGAAACGCCATGGCATCGGTGCAGGTCGCGCTGGGTAAGGTTTGGAAGGCATAGATTTCTCGGGCGAGGCGAAGCATCTCCATGCGTTGTCGTCATGTCCTGTGAAGCTAAGCGCGCTTCACCCATTGTTTAACATGCTGGAGTAAGGTGGCTTGGCGTTTCTGCCGCCTCAAAAGATTCTGAAGATAAGGTAACGAAGAGAACAAAGTTTTCTTTCCGACGGACCCTACACTCTTCGTTTCCTTCTGTTCATGATATCCGTGCCATCCGCGCCCCATCACGCACGGTCCCACCTTCCTGCCGACTGTTTTTGTTTCTATGGTGATTCTGAAATTACAGGGTCGAATTTTATGAGATTTCGTAAAAGAACATTGACATTGCGATCGCACACCTGTGAGCCTCAATCTTTCGACGATTCTCATTTAGTAACTTATGATCGGCGGCAAATCGTATGCGTTTTGTTGTCGCCGGAATCACCGCTCCTCCGCTTTTATATGGACGAGTACTCGCGTTGTAGCACTGCTCTCGCTTCTTATATCACTCTTCTTCGCAGCTTCGTCTTTGCGTGCCCAGAACAGTGCCACGGTC
>Ga0070698_100004004_pt1 | contig 16216 bp, 11 predicted proteins | sample KBSK1502metaG_FD_65477 | JGI IMG/M metagenome (GOLD analysis project Ga0070698, IMG submission 65477) | Corn, switchgrass and miscanthus rhizosphere microbial communities from Kellogg Biological Station, Michigan, USA - KBS K1-50-2 metaG | ecosystem: Host-associated > Plants > Roots >...
AATCGTCCCGTCGACGACTGGGGAAAGCTGCTTGGAGACACCGCTGCCGTGACCGCTCTGCTAGACCGGCTCCTTCACCACGCCCACGTCCTCAAGTGCGGTCCACGAAGCTGGCGCACCAAGACTCACGCCGACTTGCGCCAAGAGGCCACCCCGTGATCGGTGGGCTGTGGAAGCTGTCGGAGCTGTGGACGCGCAAACGGACGCGCGCCCACAAGCTCCTTGGACGCCGGCAAACGGACGCCGGCGCCCACAGCTCCCACAGCCCGCTCTTCCAGGGTCAGTCCGAGAACAGGAGGGCTATACTCTCAACCACCTGTCTCGGTCGCTACGCGGAAATGGCCGGTTTTGAACTGTCCACCGAGGGCAAGTCAACGGCACGAGAGCCGCAGAATTGCTATGGCAGTGGCGCCATCGGTGGTTCAGTATTCGGTAACACACTGAACCTGATCTTCTCCGTGAACGAGGTGGTAGGAAGCAATCTCGTATTCCACGCATATACCTTTGGCGCCACTGGCACCATCACGGGGGCAACAGCGTTCGGAAGCTTTCTGGGCGGCGTCGCATTGTCCGATGACAGCTTCACCCTGCCTGGTACCGTCTATGTTGAATGCAGCGCGGCGGACCACCAGTTCACCTTCGCGAGGCAATAAGCGCACTCTTGGTCGTGGGCCTCTGATCTGGCCGGCGCGGATCGCCTGGTAGTTGCGGCCTCCTCAGGTGATTTTCTTAACTAGACCGAACTGGCCGGCCGTTCTAGCCTAGGGTCGGTTCCGCAAGTTATTGCTGGATTTGGCGGAGCTGACAGGGATCGAACCCGTGACCTCCTGAATGCCATGTATTTGGTCTCCGGACTCCGGACTGCGCCGCGGAAAGTAATCGGGCGGTCCCGTATTGAAGGGCCGCCGAACACGCCCAGCGAGCTGCTGCTTGGAACCCAGGTGGAACCCATGGCCGAACATCCGTTCGCCATGGGTTCCAGAGCCGCCGTTTGTTACGGTGAAGTAAGGATTTGTGTGGTGACCCGCCTAGGACTCGAACCTAGAACCCAGAGATTAAGAGTCTCTTGCTCTACCAATTGAGCTAGCGGGCCACCGAGCGGAACCTCCTTTATACCTCAGCGCCGCGCGGGCGCGCAAGGAACGCTCAGGGAACGGCGGAGAGGACGGCGCGGTCCAGGCGAATGCCCTGGTCGGCCGGCTCGCCCGCCCGGCACCAGGTGGGGGAGTCGATCTCGACGAGCACCGGCCGGCCCGGAGGCGTCTCGATCCGCAACGTGTACGTCTTCACCTCCGATGAGAGCGTCAAGCGGTGCGGCGGCCCCCCGTTCACCCGGATCGAGACGGTCGGCGAGAACACCGGGGAGGGAAACGGCGAGCCCATGACGAGCGTCAGCTCGTGCGCCGGCGCCGGGTCGTCCGGCACGATGCGGAGCCGAGCGCTCCCGCGGGTCCAGCGGTGGGTCCCGGGCGGAGGCTGCGGCCGGCTCGGATCGTCGTAGCGGTTCCACTCGAGCCGGCTGCGGGTCAGGCTCGGATCGCCGCCCCGCGGGTGAAAGAAGCCGCGCACGAAGCCATAGTCTCCGTCGCCGAGACGTAGCTCGCCGGCGCGGCCCGCGGGCAGCTCCCGCCATGCGGCCTCTTCCACCAGCCACGGATCCGCGGTCCACGACATCTCGTCGAGCTTGCGTTGCGCCGCGGCCGCCTCGACGTCGCGCCCCCGCTCGCGCAGCAGACGCGGGCGGGCGACGTCCGCACGCCAGTTGAAGATGCTGGCGAAGCTCGCGCCGCGCTCGTAGCCGGCCAGTGCCTCGCCCGGGTGACCGGCCGCGTACAGATCGCGCGCGTGATCGAGCCACGGTCGGGGTGAGCGCGGGTCGCGCAGCGCCGCCGCCGCCGCGAGGCGATCCGACTGGGCGAGGTCGCCGCGGGCGATGGCCTCGCGGGCGGGACGCAGGGCGCGCCGGGCACCGAGGGCCCGCATGGCCGGCCCGAAGTAGGGGAGCACGAGCGACAAGGAGAACCCGACGCCGAACAGGAGCCCGGCCGCGACCGGCCAGCGGCGCCGCGCCGACGGATCGGCCAGCAGCGAGCCACCGCCCGCCGCGCCGGCGAGGAAGAACGGGATGAAGCCGGCCCGGTGGCGCGGCACCTCGTTGAGGAACACCACGACCTCGAAGAAGAGGTAGTACGCGCTCCAGAGCGCGATGAACGCCCACGCCGGCGTCCGCCGCGAGCCCGCGACGTACACGACGAACAGCGGCAGCGCGAGCGCGATCAGCCCGTCCTCCAGCACGATGTAGAACGCGTGCCGCCACGGCTCCTGCGTGCGCTCGATCGTGAGGAGGTTGTGGAGGCCTTCGGGGCGGAAGAAGTGCCAGAAGTTCGAGCGCACCTTCTCCACGAAGGCCCTCGGCGAGCGGCGGATGCCCCTCAGGGCGAAGTACATCGCGGTCGCGCGCTTCGCGGCCGGGGTCGGCTGCTCCCCGATGATCTGGAGCTGGCGCTGGAAGCGCTCGGGATCGGTGAAGTGGTTCGCGTACCAGATGTTCTCGTAGGCGGTCGTCTCGATGGGCACGAGGTCGCCGATGACGAACGCGTTGCGCGCCGACCAGGGCAGGATCATCGTCAGCCCGGAGAGGAGCAGCAGCGCTCCCGCCTTCGCGCGAGCCCGCTCGGTCCCGTACCACCCGCGCCACAGGGCGGCCACGGGGAGGAAGGCGGATGACACCGAGCGGGCGAGGGCCGACAGCCCGAGAAGCGCCCCTCCGGCCGCGGTGAGCGCCACGCTGCGCCGCGGCACCGATCGCAGCAGCAGGGCCGAGGCCACCGCGAGCATCGCGTTGTGGAGGTTTTCGGTGAGCGTCCAGCACGGCAGCTCCACCGAGTAGCCGTAGAAGGCGTACGCGAGGCCGGCGAGCCATCCGCGTGGACCCGCCGCCTCCCGGCCCATGGCTCCCACCGCCACCGCCGTCACCGCTCCCAGCACGCACTGGACGAACCGGAGCGGAGCGAGATGCGCGCCGAACAGAAAGAAGACGAGGGCCTCGAAGGGGTAGTAGAGCGGGGCGATCGTCCAGTGCTCCGCCCACGTGCGCCACTCGTCGCTGAAGAGGAGATAGCGCCAGGGGTGCGGGTGCTCGAAGATGCGCAGGCCGTTCGTGAAGTAGTGGTACTGGTGCGCGTAGAGCAGCGGCTGGTCGGCGAGGAACCAGAACGCCAGGCGGGCGACGAGGGCGGCGCCGAAGACCGCTACCGCCCACGCCTTCAAAGCAGCAGTCCCCCGTCCACCCCCACCACCGCGCCGTTGATGAAGGTGGCGAGGTCGGAGGCGAGGAACACGTATACGCTCGCCACCTCCTCGGCCCGCCCGAGGCGCCCGGCCGGCGTGCGCGCCCGCGCCGCCTCGACGACCTTGGGCGGGACCGTACGGACCATGTCGGTATCGATGAACCCCGGCGCCACCGCGTTGGCGGTGATCCCCTTCGGCCCCAGCTCGCGCGCCCACGTCCGCGTCAGCCCGATGATGCCGGCCTTGCTCGCGGCGTAGGCGGTCTGGCCGTAGTTGCCCGCGCGCGCCACCATGGACGTGGCGGAGAGGATGCGGCCCGATCCCGCGGCGAGCATGTGGGGAAGGGCCTCGCGGGCACAGAGCACGGCGCCGCGCAGGTTCACGTTCAGGGTGAGGGCCCAGTCCTCGTCGGTGACCTTGCCCAGGGTCGCGTCGCGCAGCACGCCCGCGTTGTTGACAAGGACGTCGAGCCGCCGCCACTCCGCGACGACCGCGGCGACCGCCTTCCTCACCGACGACGCGTCGCCGACGTCGCCGGCGATCGCCAGCGCCTCGCCCCCCGCGGCGCCGATCTCCTCCGCCGTGCGCTCGACGCCGGCGTCGTCACGGTCCAGGAGAGCGACGCGCGCCCCCGCTTCCGCCATCGCGCGAGCGGTGGCCGCGCCGATGCCGCGGGCGGCGCCGGTGACGAGGACGGCACGGCCGGCGAGGGAGAGGAGGTCGGTGCGCAGGGGCATGTCGAGGACTGAACCGTAACGCAAGGTCCGTCCCGCAGGCAAACGTGGGCGGCGCGACGCGGCGGGGAGAGACTAGGCGCGAGCGGCGCGGGCCGGGACGGGAGCGTCGAGCAGCCCGGCGCAGTCTGCCGCGGGGCGTGGCGAGCCGAACAGGTACCCCTGGGCCTGGTCGCAGCGCCGGGCGCTGAGGAAGGCGAGCTGGTCGTCGGTCTCCACGCCCTCGGCCACCACCCGCAGCTTCAGCGTGTGGGCGAGGGCGATCACGACGTTCGCGATGGCCGCGTCGTCGGGATCGCGCGTGATCTCCGCGGTGAACGAGCGGTCGATCTTCAGCGCGTCGATCGGGAAGCGCCTCAGGTAGCTGAGCGACGAGCATCCGGTGCCGAAATCGTCGATCGCGATCCGCACCCCCAGGGCCTTCAGCGCCCGCAGCGTGGGGACGTTCGCTTCCGGCCCCTGCATGGCGCTCGTCTCCGAGATCTCCAGCTCGAGGAAGCGGGCCTCGAGCTTCGTCTCCTCGAGCGCGCGCTTCACCTGGCCCACGAGGTCGGGGTGCTGGAACTGGCGGGCCGAGAGGTTCACCGCGACGCCCAGACCGGGATGTCCGGCCGCCTGCCATTCGCGGGCCTGGGCGCACGCCGTGCGCAGGACCCACGGGCTGAACGCGATGACGAGCCCCGTCATCTCGGCGAGCGGGATGAAGTCCGCGGGGGGAACGAGACCCAGCTCGGGATGGCGCCAGCGCAGCAGCGCCTCCATCGACTGCACCCGGCCGGAGACCAGGTCGACCACGGGCTGGTAGTGGAGCACGAGCTCGTCCTGCCCCACGGCGTGGCGGAGGCTGCTCTCCAGGGCCAGGCGCTCGAGCGCGGTGGCGTTGAGCGCGGGCGCGCAGAGCTGGTAGTTGTCCCGTCCCTGCTGCTTCGCCCGGTACATCGCGGCGTCGGCGCTCTTGACGAGCGTGTCCGCGTCGCGTCCGTCCTCCGGGTAGAGGCTGATGCCGATGCTCGCGGTGGCGAACAGCTCCCGGCCCTCGATGAGGAACGGCACCCGCAGCGTGTCGAGGACCTTCTCCGCCACGCGCGCTGCGTCCACCACCTGCGCCACGCCGGGGAGCAGGAGCGTGAACTCGTCGCCGCCCAGCCGCGCCACGGTGTCGCCTTCGCGCAGGCAGGTGCGCAGGCGCTCCGCCACGTCCTGGATGAGCCGGTCGCCGGCCGCGTGGCCGAAGGAGTCGTTCACGGGCTTGAAGCGGTCGAGGTCCAGGAAGAGCACCGCCAGGCGCTGCGAGTTGCGGTGGGCCTGGGCCACGGCCACCGAGAGGCGGTCCTGGAACAGGCGCCGGTTGGGCAGGCCGGTGAGGGAGTCGTGGTAGGCGAGGCTCTTGATCTGCTCCTCGGCCCGCTTGCGCTCGGTGATGTCGAGCGAGGCACCGATGGCGCCGCGGGGCCGGCCGGTCTCGTCGAAGAGCGGCGCGGCGTAGCCGAGGATCGTCCCCACCTTCTGCCCGTCCCGCACCACGTCCATCTCCATGTCGACGACTTCCGTGCCCTCGGCCCCGGCCCTCTGCATCGGCAGCTCCTCGGGCGCGAGGGGCCGTCCGTCGCGGAAGAGCCGCGTGCTCGGCACGGACTCGCCGTCGGGCGCGCTGTGGGAGATGTTCTCCGCGGGGGTCAGGCCCATGAGCCGGGCCATGTAGGGATTCCCTTCGATGCGCCGGCAGGCCGGGTCGCGGGCGATACCGATGCCGATCGGGATCACCTCCAGCAGGGTCTGGAACTCGGCCACCTGGCGCTGGAGGTCGCGGTTCAGGTCCTCGATCTTCTGCTGGGCCCGCTTCCGTTCGGTCACGTCGCGATAGTTGAGGACGGCGGCGGCGACGCTGGGGTCGTCCAGCCGGTTGACGAGCACGGCCTCGACCATCCGCCACGCGCCGCCGCGGTGGCGCATGCGGAACTCGGAGACGAGGGGGAAGCCGGGGCTGCGCAGCGAGGTCTGGAAGAGGGCGCGCACCTCGGCCTGGTCCTCGGGGTGCACGCGCTCGAACGGCGTGCGTCCGACCATCTCTTCCACCGGATCGCCCAGGATGGCGGCCGAGGACTGGCTCGAATAGAGCGTGACGCCCTCTCGGTCGAGGAGGGAGACGACCTCGTTGCTGTTGTCGACGAGGGCCCGGAAGCGCTCCTCGCTGCGCTGGATCTGCTCGTAGAGCCGCGCGTTGCGGATGGCGAGGGCGGCGTGGGGGGCCAGCGCCTCCGTAAAGTGGAGGTGCTCGGAGGTGAAGAAGCTCGGCACGGCCTTGTCGACGGCGTAGAGCCCGATGACGCGGTCGGCCGCGAGCAGCGGCACTCCCATCCAGTTGCGGACGTGCTCCGCCCCGTGATGACGCTGCCAGTCGGGGTGGAGCGCGGTGTCGGGGATGAGGATGCTGCGGCGCGTGCTGAGCAGGGCGCCGAGGATGGGATGAGACGCGATCTCATAGACGGCTCCCCGCGTCAGCGCGGGGTCGCCCCATTTCTCGTACCCCCGCAGCGCGCGCACCGCCAGCCGCGAGTCGCCTTCGAGAAGCATGACGTTCGCGGTGTCGTAGGGGACGAGGCGTCCCAGGTGCTCGAGCAGCGAGCTGAAGATGGCGTCCAGCTCGAGCGTCCGCGTAAGGTCCAGGGTGGCGGACCTCAGGACCTCGGCCGCGCCGTCGCCAGGGCTCGGAAGCGGGACGCGGGCTTGACCTGCCACCTCTGCGTTGTCTCCGAGGTTGGACCCGGGGAGGGGACCCACGGGCCCAGAAGCCGGGATCATATCCCGGCCGCCGCGTCGTCGAGCTACAAAAAAATTGAAATCTGCGGGCGGCGCCGGTATACGCTTTCTGCGCACCCGTTCCGGCCGGGGAATCGCCGGCTCGTGTCAAGCGAAATGGAAACGAAGCGGTGGCGGTATCATCAATACGTGAGCGCGCGGCGTCCCTGGCTCGTCGCCCTGGCCCTGGCCGGCGCCCTGGGCTGCGGCAGTAACGGCGCGGGCAGTGGCAGCGGGAGCAGCGGATCGACCGCCTGGACCGCGGGCGAGTTCCAGCCTTCGTCGACGTTCACGGCCCAGTGCGCGACTCCCCGTACCGGCACGGACCCGGCCACCGGCAAGGCGTACCCCGACAAGCCCGGCTCGACGCTGGCGGAGAACAATTGGCTGCGCTCCTGGACGCATGAGCTCTACCTCTGGTACCGGGAGGTGCCCGACCTGAATCCTGCTTCCTACGCGACGGCCGACTACTTCAACGCGCTGAAGACGTCGGCGACCACCGCGTCCGGCAACCCGAAAGACAAGTTCCATTTCACGTATCCGACACCCCAATGGGAGGCGCTTTCGCAATCCGGCGTCCAAGCGGGCTACGGCGCGCAGTGGGTGCTCATCTCGTCCCGGCCGCCGCGCCAGGTGGTCGTTGCGTACACGGAGCCGAACTCGCCGGCCACGGCGGAGTCCGCCAACCTGGCGCGCGGCGCGCAAGTGCTGACCGTCGACGGCGTGGACCTGGTGAACGCCACCGACAGCGCGAGCGTCGACAAGCTGAACGCGGGGTTGTTCCCATCCGCGCCCGGCGGCTCTCATTCCTTCTCGATCCTCGATGCCGGGGCCAGCACGCCACGCACGGTGACGATGGTCGCGGCCAACGTGACGTCGACCCCGGTGCAGAGCGTCGGCACGATCGGGACGCGCTCGGGGACGGTCGGCTACATGCTCTTCAACGACCACATCGCGACCTCCGAGCAGCTCCTGATCAGCGCCTTCGGCCAGCTGGCGGCGGCAAACGTGGACGAGCTCGTCCTCGACCTGCGCTACAACGGCGGCGGCTATCTCGACATCGCGAGCGAGGTGGCCTACATGATCGCGGGGCCGGGCGCGACGGCCGGCCGGCCATTCGAGAAGACGGTATTCAACGACAAGTATCCGAACACGGATCCCGTCACCGGCTCGGCCTTGACCCCCGTGCCCTTCCACACCACGTCCCAGGGCTTTTCGGGGCCGAAAGATCAAGCCTTGCCGGCGCTGAATCTGTCGCGCGTCCTGCTTCTCACCAGCCCGAACACATGCTCGGCGAGCGAATCGATCATCAACGGCCTCCGGGGTGTCGGCGTGCAGGTCGTCCAGATCGGCACGACCACCTGCGGCAAGCCCTACGGCTTCTACCCCGCGGACAATTGCGGCACGACGTATTTCTCGATCGAGTTCCAGGGCGTGAACGCCCAGGGGTTCGGCGACTATCCGGACGGCTTCTCCCCGGCGAACACCGCGAGCAGCCCCGGCGTCGTCCTGCCGGGCTGCTCGGTGGCCGATGACTTCAACCACGCGCTCGGCGATCCCGCCGAAGGCCGGCTGGCCGCCGCGTTGGGGTATCGCGTCGATCAGAGCTGCCCGGCGCCCACGTCCGGCTCCGCGGCGCCGGACACGGCCCGAGCGCTGTCGTCGGCCGACGGCCTGGTGCACAAGTCGCCGTGGCACGAGAACCGGATCCTACGCCGCTGATCGACCGGAGCGCGCGCATGGCGACGATGGTGACGGTAGCCGGGATGCTCGCCTTGGCGGCTTGCGCGAGGCTGTCAGGGCGGCGGGATCTGCCGGCCGTGCTCACGAACCCGACCGCCGAGAGCCGCGCTGAGCTGGTACGCGCGGTGAGCGGTGCGCTGCACGGAGCACCGATCACGATCGCCGACGATGCACTGACCCGCGACAGCACGCTGATCATCGAGCGCGCCCCGCCGCGCGACGCCCGCGGCGTGCCTCTGAGCGGGCGCGAGGTGGGCAAGCCCGAGCATTTCCAGTTGGTGAGGAACGGCTCGCGTTGCGTGCTCGTGCATGAGCGCACCGGCAAGCGTAGGACGCTGAAGGCAGCGACGTGCTCGCCGTTTCCCTGATCGCAGCGAAGCGCTCGGAGCGGATCGATCCGGCGGGCGCGAAGCGCGGGCCCGCAGCGCCGCCCCGCAGAGGTGAAGAATGCGCCATCCAGGACGTCTCGCGCTCGCCGGTCTGCTGATCCTGGCTCTTCCGGCGTGCGCGGCCGCCGCGCCGCTCAAGGCCGGCATGTCGCGCGTGGAGATCACTCCGCCCACCGGACTCGGCATGTACGGCTATGGCAACCGCAAGGGCGGCGCGACGGGCGTCCTGGACCCGCTGATGGCGCGCGTTCTCGTGCTCGAGGCCGCCGACAAGCGGCTGGCGCTCGTGGTCATGGATCTGGGCGAGCCGCCGGCGGCGGAATGGATCAAACGGTTGCGTGAGGACGTCGCGAAGAGCAGCGGGATTTCCTATGCGCTGGTGGCCGCCACGCACACTCATTCGGGCCCCGAGATTCGCGATGAGTACCCGCCGAGGGAAGCTCCGGACTGGGAGTCGGGCGTGTTGGAGAAGGTGGGTCGGGCCATCGACGACGCGCACCAGCACGCCGTCGATGCACGGATCGGGACCGGCTACGGAAGCGTCCTCATCGGCCACAATCGATTGCGCCAGGAATCGGACGGACGGATCGCCTGGTTCGAGCGCAACAACACCATGGTCCCGACGTCGCCGGTCGACCCCACGGTTTCGGTGTTACGCGTGGACTCCGCCGCCGGGAAGCCGATTGCGATTCTCGTGAACTACGCCTGCCATCCGGTGGTTTTCGGCTCCGACAACCTCCAGTACTCGGCGGACTATCCGGGCGTGATGGTCAAGACCGTCGAGAGGGAACTCGGTGACGAGCCGCTGGCCATGTTCCTGCAAGGCGGTGACGGCGACATCAACCCGTACTACGCGGTGCATCCTCTCGATCAGGATGCGGTCAAGATGCGCGATTGGACGGGCGAGCGCCTGGGGCGGGAAGCGGCGCGCGTCGCGAAGGCCATCCGGACCGAGTCCGTGCCGGACGCGAGCCTCGATTACTCCGAAGACACGCTCGACTTCGCGTGGCGGTGGAACCCCGAACGATTCCGGCAAGCCGTCGGACAGTCCTGGGGACCGAAGGCCGCCGCCGCCTTCGACCGCCGATACGCCCTGGGCCTGCACGCGCCCGTGGCGACCGTGCTCGTCAACAAGAGGATCGCGCTGATGACGGTGCCGGGCGAGCCGTTCGTCGATCATCAGATCGACTGGCGAAACCGCTGTCCGGTCCGCGACGCTTTCTTCATGGGCTACGCCAACGACGCCCTCGGCTATTTCCCGACCATCCGCGCGGCGTCCCTCGGCGGCTACGGCGCGGCGAACACGGCAACCTATGTCCCGCCGGACGCCGGCGCCCGCATCGTCGACCACGCGCTCGTCAAGGTCTACGAGATGCTGGGACGGCTCCGCGATACACCGGAGGACTTCAAGAGGTAGAGGAACAGGTCGTGACCAATCTGCTGCGGGACGCCCGCTTCGGTTTCCGGCTCCTCCGCAAGAAGCCTGGATTCACCGCCGTCGCCGTTCTGACCCTCGCCGTCGGCATCGCGGCCAACACCGCGATCTTCAGCGTCATCTATGCGACGTACCTCGCTCCGCTTCCGTACCGCGACCCGGACAAGCTGGTGACGGTCTGGACGCGGCTCGACGGCAACCGGATGCACACCGACGCCGGCGATTTCGCCGAGTGGAAGCGGCAGGCCACCGTCTTCGAGGACTTGAACGCGTGGAGCACGCGGAGCGTGAACCTGGCGACCGGCGACCGGCCCGAGCATGTCGAGGCCGCCGTCGTGACGCCGGGCCTCCTGCGAATGATGGGCGACCGCAATCCGCTCGCGCTCGGCCGCGATTTCCTCCAGGAGGAAGGCGAGGTCGGCCGGGACCGGGTCGCCATCCTCAGCCATCGGCTCTGGCGGACGCGGTTCGGGGGAGACCGGGGCGCCATCGGCCGCCAGATACGCATCGACGGCAGGCCCTATACCGTCGTGGGCGTGCTGCGCGCGGGTCCGGCCGATCGCGTCCAGCTTCCGCTCTGGCTGCCGCTGGCCTTCAGCCCCGCGGAGCTGAAGCCGGAGATCCCCGATCTGCGACTGACTGTCATGGGCCGATTGAAGCGGGGTGTGACGGTCGCGCAGGCCGACGCGAGCATGGTCGCGCTCGACCGGCACCTTGCCCGGAAGCGTTCCGAGTCGTACGCATGGAGCGCCAGCGTCGAGCCCTACCGGAACAGCTTCCTCAGCGGCGACACGAAGACGGCCCTGTGGCTGTTGCTCGGCGCGGTGACGTTCGTGCTGCTCATCGCATGCGCGAACGTGGCGAGCCTGCTCCTCGCGCGCGGGACGGCCCGATGGCGCGAGCTGGCGGTGCGCGCCTCGCTCGGCGCGTCGCACGCCGCGATCGTGCGCCAGCTCCTGACGGAGAGCCTGGTCCTCGCGCTCATGGGAGGCGGACTGGGCATGGCCGTGGCCTCCGGGCTGCTCAGGGCCATCATGGCCATCCTGCCGCCCGCCACGCTGCCCTCCGAGGCCGACGTCCGGCTGAGCGTGCCCGTGCTGCTCTTCACGCTCGTCGCCTCCGGGTTGTCGGGCATCATTTTCGGTTGCGCGCCCGCGTGGCGGGCCGCCCGCGCGAGCGTGAACGAAACGCTGAAGGACGGGGCCCGCTCCGTGAGCGGCGCCGGTGACCGCCTGCGCCGCGCGCTGGTCGTGCTCGAGTTCGCGCTGGCGTTGACGCTGCTGGCGGGCGGCGGCCTCTTGATCCACAGCCTCTTCAAGCTCGCGAGCGTCGATCCCGGGTTCCGCACCGAGCGCCTGCTGACGTTCTCGCTGCCCGTGCCCGCGGGCCGGCTGAAGGGGACGGACGAGATCAACGCCTTCTACCGGCAGCTCATCGATGGGGTTCGAGGCCTCCCCGGCGTGCGGTTCGCCTCGGTCTCGACGACCATGCCGGTGCAGGAGTTCGGGTTTGCGGTGATGAAGTTCGACGTCGTGGGCCAGCCCGCGGCCGCGGCGGCGAAGCCGTCCCACTCGGACCTGAACGTCGTCAGCCCCGGCTATCTCGAGACGTTCGGCATCCCGCTCAAGCGAGGCCGAGGGTTGACCGAGCAGGATCGTGAGGGCAGCCTGCCCGTCGCGATCGTGAACGAGGCCTTCGTGAAGCGGTATCTCCCCAACGTCGATCCGCTGGCCCAGCGCCTGGCGATCCAGCCGTTGATGCCCGGCCTGAAGCTGGGGCCGGCGATCGAGTGGCAGATCGTCGGCGTCCACGGCGACGTGCGGAATGCCGATCCGAGGAGCACGACCCGCACGGAGATCATCCTGCCGTTCTGGCAGAGCCCGTGGCCGGTGGCGACCATGGCGGTCCGCACGGTCGCGGAGCCGCTGAGCGTCCGGCAGAGCATTGCCGCCGTCATTCGCTCGTTGGACCCCGACCTGCCCATGGCCGACGTGAAGACCATGGAGCAGATCGTCGACGAGTCGGTCGCGAGCGATCGGTTCAACACGGTTCTCTTCGGGAGCTTCGCCATCGTGGCGCTGCTGCTCGCAGCCGTTGGGATCTACGGCGTGATGTCGTTCGTCGTCGCGCAGCGGACGCACGAGATCGGGCTTCGCATGGCGCTCGGCGCGGACCGGGGCCGGGTCGTCGGCCAGGTGCTGCGCGAGGGCATGACGACGGCGCTCACCGGGACCGCTCTGGGATCGGCGGGCGCCTACGGCGTCGGGCGGGCGATGCAGGGCATGCTGTACGGCGTTGGCGCCCTGGACCCGACGGCCTTCAGCGTCGTCGCGCTCACGCTGCTGGGCGCGGCCCTCGTCGCGTGTCTGGTGCCGGCCCGGCGCGCGGCATCGATCGATCCGATGGTCGCGCTTCGACAGGAGTAGTCGCCGTCTCAGGCGGGCCGGATGGATAGCGCGTGGTGGAACACGTTGCGAGGGTCCCAGTGGGCCTTGATCCGCTGCAGCCGGGAGTAATTGTCCTTGTAGTACAGCGCGTGCCAGGGGACCCCGGAGGTGTTCCACTCCGGGTCGGCCAGGTCGACGTCGGGATGGTTGATCATGGCGCCGTCGCAGACCGCGCCCGGCACGGGCACGCCGCCGGTGTCGGCGAACATATCGCGGTAGAGCGCGCGAACCCAGGCCAGATTGCGGGCTTCGTCCGGCGGTGCCCGCCAACCGACCGTACACGACGTCGTGAGAATCGAGTCCCGTAGCTCGGGGAAGGGATTGAGGGCGAAGACCAGCCACGAGGTCCTCTCGACGTCACGCGTGTAGGGCACGCCGACGCCATCGTTGATCGCGGCCAGGTGCTCGTCGAATAGCCGCTCGGCCTCGGCCCCGGCGGTCGACAGCCCCTTCAGCTCGAGCTTGCCGTACTGGCGGCGCCGGAGAAAGAGCAAGCTGAAGAGCTCTGCCTGGGGAGAGTCCGCGTCCCGGTTGCGCTCGCACCAATCCCCGAAGTTGCGCACCAGCGTGGTGAAGGCGGCCTCGTCGATGTCCTCCCAGCTCCACGCCACTCGAAACGCCAGCACCGAGTCCGGCGCCTTCGGCAGCAGCAAAGCGGGAACCGTACCGCGGGCGCCCGGCGACCTGAACCAGTAACGGGTCACGACCCCGAAATTGCCGCCTCCGCCGCCGGTGTGTGCCCACCACAGGTCCCGGTTCGGGTCGGACGGATCCCGGGTCGCCACCACGCTCCTGGCGGTCCCGGTTTCGTCCACCAGTACACGCCCGTCATCAGCGAGGTATCGATGACGACACGCACCGCCGGGTCCGCGACAAAGCCCTCGAGGCAGTGCCCTCCGCTGCGGACCGCAACCCGCAGCTCGTGCCGCACCGCGTCCTGCACGGCCTCCACCACCTGCTCCGTGGAGCCGACGAGGCGAAGCGTAGTCGGGCTTGCCTGCGAACCGCTTGTTGAATCCCCTGCGGACCAGGTCGGCGTACCGCGGGTCATCCGGCCCGATCTTGTCCGGAGCGACCCGGGGGGGCTGTCTCATCGCCTCGTCTCCTTCGCGGGCTCGCGCCGCAGCTCGGCCTCCACGCTGTCCCGCAGCTCGCGCGTGCCGTGCTCGCGGTCGGCCGCATCGTCGTAGGTTGCGTGGATCGTTCGCTCATGATCTTCGCCGCCGGTCTGGTTGGTCGTCCTGCTCCGCGAGGTGTTCGCCCAGCCGATCGAAGAGGCGCTCCCAGCCCGCCCGCCGCAGGGAGATCCATTGCTCGGCCGTCCGCAGCGCCGCCGGCTCGATGCGGCAGGTGCGCACCCGCCCGGCCTTCTCGGACCGGACGAGGCCGCTCGCTTCCAGGACCTGGAGGTGTTGGATCACCGCCGGCAGCGACATGGCGAGGGGCTGGGCCAGCTCGCTGACCGAAGCCGGCCCGCGGCTCAACCGCTCCACCATGACGCGCCGGGTGGGGTCGGCCAGCGCCTGGAAGACGCGATCGAGGGGCGCGCCTTGGTTAAGCATATGCTTAAGTATCGCATGGGACCGGGCGCGGGGCAAGGACGGCCTGCCGCCCATCCGCCGCCCCGCCGGGCTAGCCGCTCGGCGGCGCCGATCCGCGCGGGCACGCGGCCGCCCGCGCGATGAGCAGCGTGCGCTCGCGGGCGTTGCGCGTGAGGGCGGCCGCGCGCTCGAACTCGGCGCGCGCCTCGTCGGCGCGGCCGAGCTTGGCCAGGAGGTCGCCGCGCACGGCCGGCAGGAGGTGGTAGGCCTTGAGCGACGGCTCCGATCGCAGCGCATCGACGAGCTCGAGGCCCGCGGCCGGACCGAAGGCCATCGCCACCGCGATCGCACGATTCAGCTCCACGACCGGGGAGGGCGCGCGCTCGGCGAGGGCATCGTAGAGCGCCGCGATGCGCGCCCAGTCCGTCTCCTCCGCGATCCGCGCTCGCGCGTGGCAGGCGGCGATGGCGGCCTGGAGCGCGTACGGCCCGGGCCCGCGGCCGAGCTTCTCGGCCCGCTCGAGCGCCGCCAGACCGCGACGGATGAGGAGGTGATCCCAGCGCGAGCGGTCCTGATCGAGAAGCAGGACGGGCTCTCCCGACGGGCCGACTCGCGCGTGCGAGCGCGACGCCTGGATCTCCATCAGCGCGACGAGGCCGTGGACCTCCGGCTCGTTCGGAGCGAGCTCGGCCAGGATCCGCCCGAGCCGGAGCGCCTCCTCGCAGAGCGCGGGCCGCATCCAGTCGTCACCGGCCGTGGCCGAGTAGCCCTCGTTGAAGACCAGGTACAGGACCTCGAGCACCGATGACAGACGCGCCGCGAGCTCCGCCCCGCGGGGCACCTCGAAGGGCACGCGCGCCTCGGCGAGGGCCCTCTTGGCCCGGACGATGCGCTGCGCGACGGTCGGCTCCGGGACGAGGAACGCGCGCGCGATCTCTTCCGTCGTGAGGCCTCCGAGCAGCCGGAGCGTCAGCGCGACGCGCGCCTCCGTGGAGAGAACGGGATGGCAGGCCGTGAACATGAGGCGCAGGAGGTCGTCGCCGATGTGGTCGTCGACCGCGGCCTCCAGGTCCGCCACCGCGAGGTCCCGTTTGGCCTCGAGCTGGCGACCGAGCTCCTCGTGCTTGCGCTCGAGCCGCTTGCTTCGGCGCAACCGGTCGATCGCACGATTCTTCGCGGTGGTCATCAGCCAGGCCCCCGGGTTGTCCGGGACGCCCGACTCCGGCCAGCGCTCGAGCGCCATGACGAGCGCGTCCTGCGCGAGCTCCTCGGCCAGGCCGACGTCGCGGACGATCCGCGCGAGGCCGGCGATGAGCCGGGCCGACTCGATCCTCCAGACCGCGGCGATCGCGCGGTGCGTATCGGTAGCCGTCACGGCTACCGATCACACCATCTTCACTCCGTCACTGCAAGACGCGTGTCGGACGGCACTCGACGACGAAGCGGCCGGACGGTTGCCGCTCGGCCGCCTGCACTTCCAGACCGGCATCGCGGGCCAGCTCACGGAACTCCGCCAGGCTTCGCTCCCTCCCTCCCACCAGCACCATCATCAGCAGGGCCGGCGACGGCCCGCCGCTCTCGTCGGGCGACACCCCGTTGAGGACGACGATGCGGCCTGCCGGACGCGCCGCCTCGGCGCAGCGCCGCAGGATGGCGACCGCCTCGCGATCGGGCCAGTCGCTCAGAATGCTCTTCAGGAGATACAGATCGGACCCGGCCGGCAGCGGGTCGAAGAAGCTCTGTCCCACGGTCGTGACCCGGTCGGCCACGCCGGCGGCCCGGAAGATCTCGGCGGATCGAGCGACCGTCGGCGGCAGATCGACCAGCGTGCCACGCA
>Ga0070698_100004006_pt1 | contig 16212 bp, 14 predicted proteins | sample KBSK1502metaG_FD_65477 | JGI IMG/M metagenome (GOLD analysis project Ga0070698, IMG submission 65477) | Corn, switchgrass and miscanthus rhizosphere microbial communities from Kellogg Biological Station, Michigan, USA - KBS K1-50-2 metaG | ecosystem: Host-associated > Plants > Roots >...
CGATTCCGCGCGCGGCGGACGAGCTTGCCCGTCCCGTCGTCCTCGTACATCTCGGGGTAGAGGTGCCGCTGCGCCTCGGTATAGGCGTCGAACTCACGAACGTAGTCGTCGTATTCAGGCAGGTATTTCTGCGGGCAGTAGGGCCGCAGGTCCTCTTTCAGGAAGGGCCCGATGTGCGTGTCGCTGGAGACGACAACGACTGGATCTGAGCCTTCCGCTACCACCTGATTACTCATCGCAAGCCCCTTCCTTGTACTGCACACATATTTGCATACATTAGTAGGTCATGGCCTCAGGTGCAAGAGCCCACCGCGGCGATGCTCAGAGGTAGGCGCGCGCTATCTCGTCCGTCCGGCTCCGCAGCTGATCGGAGTCGCCTTCCAGCACGATCTCCCCCTGCCGCAGGACAATGGCCCGATCGGAGAAACTCAACGCCGACGCGACATGCTGCTCGACGAGCAGCACCCCGAAGTTCTGTTCCGCGACGGCCTCGCGGAGCAGGCTCAGGAGCCGTCGCACGATGATCGGCGCCAGGCCAAGAGAGAACTCGTCGAGCATCAGCACCTTGAACTCGCCGGCCAGCGCGCGGGCGAGCGTCAGCATCTGCTGCTGGCCGCCCGAGAGCAGCCCGGCCCGCCGGTTGATCAGCTCACGAAGCTCCGGCATCGTATCCAGCGCCCGACCCACCGGGCCCCGTCCGAGGCGCAAGTTCTCCTGCACGGTGAGCCCCATGAACAGGGAGCGCTCCTCCGTGAGGAGGCCCAGGCCGGCGCGGGCCCGCTTGAAGAGCGGCCCGCGAGCCTTCGCACCGCACCAGCGGACTTCACCGGACTGGATCGGCACCTCCCCCGCCAGCGTAAGCAGGGTGGTCGTCTTACCCGCCCCGTTCGCACCGAGCAGCGCCACGACTTCGCCGGGGCGCACGTGGAGCGACACCTCGCGCACGGCCGGGATGCCGTCGTACCCGGACGTTATCCCGACCGCCTCCAACAGTGGCGCCTCCCCATCCTGACCATCCGGGCGCGTGTTCAGCGGGCGCGTCGCATGCGGGCGCTCGGCGCTCATTGGGCCACCGGCCCACGCTGGGCCGGGCGCGGGAGCTCGGCAACCCGGCTATCGAGTTCGGCGGTGGCGTCCCCCATGTAGGCCCGCAGCACGCGCTCGTCGCGGCGGATCTCATCGGGCGTGCCGCGCGCGATCTCCCTGCCGAAGTCGAGCACGACCACGCGGTCGGAGACTTCTATGATCAGGTCCATGTTGTGCTCGACCAGCAGCACCGACACGCCATAGTCCTTCGCCAGCTTGATCACCAGCTCACTCACCTCTCTCACCTCCACGCTGCCCAGCCCGGCGGCCGGCTCGTCCAGCAGGAGAACACCCGGGCCGGCCGCGGCGGCGCGGGCGATCGCGCACAGCCGCCGGCGACCGTAGGGAAGTTCGCGCACCTTCCGCCCGAGATCGGCTTCCAGGTCGAACAGCCGGATGATCTCCTGAGCGTCGCCCGACAGCACCGACTTGCGCGGGAGGACCAGGTTGGTGAGGTAGCTCCGCAGGCTGGACGGGTCGCAGGCGGTCTGGAGGTTCTCCCGCACGGTCAGGTCCTCGAAGAGCTCCAGGTTCTGGAAGGTGCGCCCGATGCCGCTCTGCGACCGGCGCGCGACACCCATCCCGTCGGTGCGCCTGCCGTCCAGTTCGATCGTTCCCTCGGCAATGTCGACGAAGCCGGTGATCGCGTCGATCAAGGTCGTCTTGCCGGCCCCGTTCGGTCCGATGAGCCCGACGATCTCGCCCGGCAGCAGGTCGAACGAGACCTTATCGAGTGCGACGACGCCACCGAATCGCACGCTTACGTTCTGCATGCTCAATGACTGACCACGGGCCCGCGCGACGGGTGCCGACGCCGCCGGCGCGTCCGCCGCCGCCCGAACGTCGCCCGGCTGACTAGCGCCAGGGGTAACGGTAGCGCCGCGGCTGGGCCCGGGCAGGCTGGAACCCGGACGCCTCACAGACGACGTGACTATGAGCGTGATTCGATCCAGCAGGCGATTCAGTGGCGCCAGCGTGTCAGCCATCTGCTTGGCCATGCCGTCGGGCGCGGTCAACAGCACCAGGATCAGTCCCAGACCACCGATGAAGTTCAGCAGCTGATCATTGCCCTGCCGGAGGAAGGTCAGCGCCTGGTACACCAGACCGCCCGGCACGACGGCGGCGCCGGCCAGGACCGGCCCGACCAGAAAGCCCAGGCCGCCGATGACGGCGTAGACCAGCGTGTTGATCGACTGCTCGTACGGGTAGGAGGAGCTGTATACGAGCGAGGACTGTTGGAAGGCGAGGACCATCCCGCCGATCGCCGCGATGCCCGCAGCGAGGGAGAAGGCGAACAGCTTGGCCGCGTAGACGTTGATGCCGAGCGCGGCGGCCGCGCGTTCGCTCCCGCGCACCGCCATCAGCCGGCGCCCGAGCGCACCGCGCCTGATTTTGGCCACCAATATCGCCAGCAGTACGAAGATCACGGCGGCGAAGGTCGCGTACCGCATGGGGTACAGCGTGGCATCGAGGTCAAGGCCGAATATCTTGATCGGACCCACGGTGTCGCCGAACATGCTGACCAGGCTGCTGTTGTTGAACACCTCCTCCTCCAGCACGACGGCGAAGCCCAGGGTCAGCACCGCCAGGCTTACGCCCCGGGAGCGCAGCGCCGGGATGCCGACGACCAGACCTGCGACCATGGCGGCGATGACAGCCACCAGGATCGACAAGAAGAGCGGCACGTGGAGCCCGGCGGTCAGCCGGCCGGCGATGAACACGCCCAGCCCGGCTAGGGCGAACTGGCACAGCGAGATCTGGCCGCCGTATCCGGTCACGACGACGACCGACAGCAGCACGATCGCCATCGCCATCGTCGTGATCATGGCGCCGGCGTAGTCCTGGTTCAGTCCCCAGATGAGGAAAAGCAGCACCCCGACACCGACCAGAAGGGGGACGAGGCGGACCCGGCCGGTGCCGACCAGCGGAAGGCGGTCGCGGATGTGGCCACGGTCCGGGATGCCTCGTCCGCGCACGATCATCAGCAGCACGATGCCGGCGAACGGAACGATCACCGTCAGTCCGGGCGACGACGGGTAGTAGTTGGTGACGACGGCCTGGCCGATGCCGATGGCGAGGCCGCCGAGGAGTGCGGGAAGGAAGCGGTCCATCCGACCGGCCAGGGCGGCGGTGAGCGACGGGAAGAGCAAGCTGGTGATCGTCGCGATCTGCAGGCCGAGGATCGGGGCGAGCATGATGCCGGCGAGACCGGCCAGGCCGCAGCCGACGAACCAGTTGACGGCAGCGATCACGTCGGGCGAGATGCCCAGGGCAGCGGACGAACGCTGGTTCTCCGCGACCGCGCTGGTCCGCAGACCGAAGGTGGTCCGCTTCCACAGGAAGCTGAGCACGTAGGCCGCGACGACGGTCACCACGAACACAGTGATCTGGTCGCCGCCGAGCACCAGGCCCTTAACCGGCTGCCACGACCCGCTGGGGTAGAAGGACTTTACGTTAAGCAGCGCCCCCGGCTCCCACATGACGAGCGCCGCGTTCGTGGCCACGAAGACCCCGAGCGTAGCGATCGTCCGCGTAAGCTGCGACGTCTTGCGCATCGGCTTCATGATCAGCAGGTGGGTGGCCGCGCCCAGCGCCCCGGACACCAAGACGCCGACGAGCATCGCGACGGGCCAGGGCGTCCCGCGCGTGTCCGCGAGGTCGTAGAAGACGAATGTCCCCACCGTGGCGATGGCGCCGCTGGCGAAGTTGACTACGCCGGAACCGCGATAGACCAGGATCATTCCGAACGCGGTGAGGCTATAGGCCGACCCAGCCGCCAGGCCCAGCACTATCAATATGAACAACGTCAACATAGGGAGTTCTCCGGCAGACGGTGAGGACGTGCTGCGGCTCGCGCCGGGCAGCGGGAGAGCGGCTTGCCGGGCGGGGACCGGCGCCGAACGCCGGTCCCCGCCCGGAGCGCTGATTACTTGTTGAAGTACGTCCCGGCGTTGATCAGACCGCCCGACTGGACGACGGTGCCGTTTTGGGCGCCCATGACGAAGATCTGGGTCGAGAAGATCCGGGTGATCTGGCCGATCGGCGTCGGCTTGGTGAAGTTGACCGGCGCGGTGATGCCCTCGGTGGTGACGTCCGTCGACTTGCCGAGCGCGGCGGTCACCGACTGCGCCGTGATGGGGCCGCTGATGCCGCTGGCCACCTGATCGAACGCGTAGAACGACGCCCAGGCCAGCTTAGAGAAGTCGCTCAGCGGGTCGTTCGCGGCCTGGGCCTTCATGTTCTTGAGGTAGGAAACGACTCCGGGAGCCGTCGAGGTGTCCGGGGCCAGGCCGCCGATGGTGTTGACCGCGCTGGCCTGCGAGCCCAGCTGGGTCGGCCAGTTGCCCGGCACCGCCAGCTCGTTGGCGGCGATCTTGAAGTTCGGGTCCTGCTGCAGGATCGCCTTCATCAGGACAATCCCGTTCTGCCCGGCGGAGATGCTGCCACAGTCCGCCTTGGAGATGATCGAGCGGGCGATCGCGGGGGCGTCGGCCAGGCCCGTGGTCACCGGGGTCAGGAACGGCCCCTCGTACGTGGCCCCGACGTTGGCAGTCGCCTGCTTGTCCAGCGCGAGCGGCACGGTGGTGTCCGCACCGGTGTTCGCCTGGACGTCAGCGATCCGCTTGCAGCCCTTCACCGTGGCCAGGTACCCGAACGCGGAGCCGTTGAAGACCGGGGCGGGGGGTGTCAGGGGCCACGCGTTCGGCGAGATCATGTCGCCCGGTCCGTACTGCACCAGGCCGATCTCCGGGATGCCCGCGGCATTGATGGTCGGCCAGATGTTGGCGCTGACGAGGGTGAACACACCGAGCAGAGCCACGACGTGGTCCTGGACGGCCTCCTTCGCGCACGCGGTGGCGACGTTGGGGTCGGTCTGGTCGTCGCAGCCGATGACGTTGATCTTGTGGCCGTTGATGCCCCCCTTGGCGTTCTGCAGCGCCGCCTGGATGCGCACCGCGTCATAGTTCGCCTTCGAGGGCTGTACCGCGAGGGTGAACGGGGCGATGACCATGACGTTGATGGGGCTGCCCGAGGCGGCGCCGACGGTTCCTCCGGAGGCGGTTCCTCCGGAGGAACTGCCGGAAGATGCGCTGGGCGAGGAGCTGCAGGCTGCGAGCACAAGCCCGAGAATCGCCGGCAGTACCAGCAGACATCTTCGTCGCACGGAGGCGCGTGGCCGCCTGGTAGTTAGCGATAGCATAATGGCGTAGATCCCTTCGGTGGAAGCGGTCTGTTGAGCGGGGAACGTGGTCTTCGTGGGGAATGGCCGGCGCTCTGCCTGCGACAAGCCCTCGGCCTAGAACGGTCGCGCCGAACGTGACCGTGTTGTTTCAGGCCAGCTAGAGTGCCGGGCGGCCAGGCCGAGGATTAATGTATGCATGCGTTTTTGCATGGGATATAAGTCCCGAACTCCTCTCGCAGACAGATCGTTCGAGTTTCGCGGTGCCAGCGACGAGCGCTGGGCTATCCCCGCGTGCGCTCCTTGCCGGACACCGGCTCGACCCGCGGAGTCGCGTCGGATGCCCGGTTCAGGGACTGTCCGCCGGATCGTCGGCGGAGGCTCCTGCACAGAGTTCCTGGTGGGGAGATTATGTCAGCCTGTGGGCGACATTATTGCATGCATAATTGTCGCCACGCAAGGTCGGATCACGCCACAGAAGGCTGGTCAGAACGCGCGGCTGGAACTCGGCAACGCACCGGGGTCGGCGCCCGCTCAGTGGCACTCCAGGATCCCCAGCTGCCGCCGTGGATTAGAATCGCCGTGCGGAGCCGGGAAGCAGGCCGGGCGCCGCGGCGGCGCGGTGGCCCTCGAGTATCGCCAGTTGCAGGAATCGCGGCCCAAGCGCGTCTCCTACCAGTGAGACGTCGGCGACCGTTTTCAGGCCGTCCGCCAGATCGCGCTGGGGGGATGTTGGCCCCGACGAACGACACGAGATCCGCTTCCACGCACCGGGTGCGCTGCCCGTAAATCGACTGCACGACGACGTGGTCGGAGCGGACCTCTACCACCTTGCTGTCACCGATGAACTCGAACCGCTCGTCGCCCAGCCGCTTCTTGACGGTCGTCTCCATACGGGCGGGGCTCCAGCAACGGCATCAGGCGATTGAGGCGGGTGACGAGGGTGACCTGGCAACCACGTGCGAGCAGCGCCTCGACCACCGAGACCGCCTCGTGATGGCCGATGTCGTCGTACACGAGTGCCCGCCGGCTGGTTATGTCGCCGTCGGTGATCGCATCCCAGCTCCGCACGACATGCGGCAGGTCGACGCCCCGCACCGCCTGGTTGGGGTCGGCGATCGTCGCACCGTCGCTGCGAGGCAGCGACCCGGTGGCCACAATGATCCGGTCGCAAGCAAACGCGAGAGCCTGTTCAACGGTAACCCGAGTGTTGATCCGAACATCGACACCCAGATCGCTAATCTCATCAGTTCTCAGCTTGGGCAATCCGCCCGACGGTCAGTCGGCATCGGACGGTGGCGGTTTCTGTCGCTGTGCGCTGGCGACCGGCTGGGATGCCCGGCAGAGTTGGCCGAACAGGCAGAGCTGGAGCGAGACGTCCTGGGCGCGAAGCACCGGCCACCGCTTCCTTCGCGGCATCGTCACAATGACAGCGCATGAACGCGCGGCCGACATGGTTCAGCTGCTGGGATAGCTTCATCGGGTACTTGCGAACTTACCGCTATCGCACGAGACCCCGCATGCGCTCCTTGCCGAACACCGGCTCGACCCATGGAGTCGCGTCGAACGCCCGGTTCAGGGTCTGTCCGCCGTCGACGCTGATTACCTGACCGGTGATCCAGCGGGCCTCCGGCCCGACGAGGAACCGCACGATGCCGGCTACGTCACGCGGCTCGCCAAGCCTGTGCAGCGGAATGATCGACAGGAAGTCCCGTTCCATCTCCGGCGGCAGGTCCTGTCGCGGCACCTGCACCAGGCCGGGGCGGATGACATTCACCGTGACGTCGCTCGGGCCGAGCTCGACAGCGGCGATCCGGCACAGCTGCTCGATGGCGACCTTCGCGCTCGAGATCGGGCTGGCGAAACGGGCCGTGAGGTGCGCGCTGATGGACGAGATGGACACGAACGAGCCGCCGCCGGCGCGCACCAGCTCGCGTGCACCGTGCTTGAGCGTCAGCATCGTCGCGACGACGTTGTTGTCGAAGACGCCGCGCCACTGATCAAGGTCGAGTTCAGTCACCGGCGCCATCTGTCCCCTGGGCTCCCCCGCGCACGCCACGACCGCCTGCAGTTCCCCGGTCACCGCCGCGGCGGCGGCGATCGCCCTCGCGCACTCGTCCTCCGCGGACATGTCCGCGGAGACATCGTGCAGCCGGGCCGGATCCGCTCCCTCGGATTCGAGGAAGCTCCGGGCTTGCCGGAGGCGCTGGGCGCTGCGGCCCACGATCGTGACGGTCGCTCCCGCGGCAAGCAGGGCCCGAGCCACGTCGAGACCGATTCCGGACCCGCCTCCCGTCACGACCGCGCTGATCTTCAACTGCTGCAAGGCGCATCTCCCAACTCGTCAGACACCGGCCGCCCGCATGGGTCGGCCGATCCGGTCAAGCCGACTGCTTAGCAGCCATTTCACCAGCATGGCGTCCGAAAATCACGGCCCCGGCGATCATCGCCCCACCGCTGAAAATGCTCGGCCCCACGACGTTGCCGACCACCTCACCGGCCGCGTACAGGCCCGGAATCGGCTGGTCGTCGGCCTCGCGCAACACCCGGGCATCGGCGTCTATGCGCAGGCCGTAGCCGGTCACCGGCATGATCGTCGGACGGAGCGCGACACCGTAGAACGGGGGCTTCCGGCAGGCGACCATGGTGCTCGCGTCCTTGAAGAACAGCGAGTCGGCTCCGCGCTCGCAGTCCTGGTTGTAGTGCTCGACCGTCGTCCGCAAGACCCCGGCCGGGAGCGAGAGCGCAGCGGCAAGCGATTCGAGATCCGGCTCGCACGCGATCTGCCCAACCTCCGCCGCCTTCGACAGGATGTCCTGCTGCCACAGCCCGGGCCCGAACCGGCTGCCCGAGCCGCGCGCCGCGCGGCGGGCCGCGTCGTCGAAGATGGCCCAGCAGGTGCCGCCATGATCGCGGGTGAGCGGGTTTATCACGTGGTACGGTACGGTCTCATCGACGAAGCGCCGACCGCTACGGTCGACGCAGATGAGCCAGCCGGGCAGTACTGGTTCCACATCGTGGACTACCCCGGAGCTCAGCAACACCTGCGCGCGGTTGTGCCCGGCCGTCGCCGCACCGATTCGCACAGCCATCTCGAGCCCCTCCCCGCGATTCGTCGGCGCCGCGGGTGACCGGAGCTGGTCCAGGTACGGGCGTGCGAACGGGATGTGCTCCGCGACGAGTGCGTGGTTGTTCGCGAACCCGCCGGAGGCAAGCACGACCGCGCTGGCATCCAGCTGCTGATCGCCGGCCTGGATGCCGGTGACGGTTCCGAATTGGGTGACCAGGTCGTCGACCCGGGTGCCGAGTGCGATGTCGACGCCGAGCCGGGCACACGCGCGCCCGAGCGCCGCCGTGATGCCGGCGCCACCGCCACCCGCGCGATGCAGCCGTGGCACCCGCTCGATCTCGCCGCGTTCGACTTCAGGTGAGAACTCAACGCCATGGCTGGCGAGCCACCGCACCGCGTCCGCGCCGCTGTCACAGTAGCGCCGCACGATCGCCGGCTCGACGTTCCAGCGGTTGACGGCCATGAAGAAGTCGTAGAACTCCTGAGCGCTGTCACCGGGGAAGCCGGCCGCGCGCTGCGTGTCCGTGCCTCCGGCGAGGAACGCGCCACCGGACAGCGCGGTGGAGCCGCCGACCTGCTCCGCAGCGTCAACCAGGATCACCGACGCCCCGTTTTCGCGCGCAGACAGCGCCGCGGACAGGCCCGCTCCCCCGCCGCCGACAACGGCCACGTCATACCGCTCGTCATCTGACACGACAGATCCCATTCGTCGTCGTTGGCCGCTGGAAGGTTTCGTTGTCGGTCCGCTGGACCGTCGGCGGCGGCTGGTCGCCCGCGATCATCCCTGTTCAGAGATCTTCTCGCACTTTAGACGACATTATTGCATACATAGTTGCCGTCACGTAAGGTCCAGTCAAAGCGCACGATGCGGCACCGATTCCCGCCAGGGAGGCCCCGGTCATGACTGACGTCGACGACGTCCCGGTCGAGGAGCTGATACCGCACCTCGACCTCTATAACACGCAACATCGCAAGCGGCTGTGGGAGGCCCTTGCTCACGCCCGCACATCAGACTGCCCGGTGATCAAGACCGACGCGGACAACGGCTACTACGTGATTACGCGCTATGACGACCTGCGCAAGGTCGCCTACGACCCGGAGACGTTCAGCTCCGTCGAGCCGGCGCTGCGCGGCGTCCCAGTGCGGATGCCGCCTGTCAGCGAGGATCCGCCGATCCACCGGGACTTCAGGAAGATCCTCAACCCGTACTTCTCTCGCACGTACCTGTCGCGGTACGCCGATGACATACGCGGCACCGCGCGTGAGCTCCTCGATAGCGCGGTCCCCGCCGGGCGGATGGAATTCATTCACGACTTCGCTCTCCCGTACACCGCGGAGAACCTCTCGCGGGTGATCCTCGGCGAGACCAGCAAAGAGCGCGTGGAGCGGGCACGCGAGGCCGGGTTGCGCCTCAGCACCGAGGGCAGTCCGCAGGCATTCATCGACTTGGCACAGGTAGCCAAGGAATTCCTGGAGGACCGGACGAAGTCCGGCTTCGACGGCAACGATGTCCTGTCGGCGATCGTGAATGGGACAGTGCTGGGTCGCCCTCTTACCGAGGAAGAGAAGATCGGTACCATCACGACACTGTTCACCGGAGGGCTCGACACCGTCCGGGGCGCGCTCAGCAACATCGCGCGCCACCTGGCCGAGGACCCCGGTGTGGAGGACCGGCTCCGAGACCCCGCCTGGATACGCACCGACCTTGACGAGCTCCTCCGCCTCGAAACGCCGATCACCTTCCTGGCCCGAACCGTCACCCGGGACACCGAGGTCAGCGGATGCCCGATGAAGGCCGGCGACCGCATTGCGCTGCATTTCGCCTCGGCCAACCGCGACGCGGAGTATTTTGACGACGCCGAGGGGCTTCGGTTCGACCGTGGGGAGAACCCGCACGTCGCCTTCGGCATCGGCATCCACCGCTGCCTCGGGATGCATTTCGCACGGTTGCAGATCGAAATCGCGATTGAAGAGCTGTTGGCCCGCGTGAGCAATCTGCGCGTCCAGGACGGGGCAACGATAGAGCTCGCCAATGGCGCCATCTTCACCCCGGAACTGCTTCCGGTGGAGTTCGATTGCCGCGAGCCCTGACGCGGGTTGGCCGAGCCGGCTAGCGGCCGGCTCGGCCAAGGGCCGCCGCACCAACCGCTAACGGTGGTCGAAAGCGACCGGCAGCCGCTCCGGAGTCAGCACAACCCCGGGGGCCATCTCGACGTGCTCACCCGGCGGTATGCGGAAATTGGTGAGCTGGCTTAGCAGCGCCTCCCAGGCGATCTCGATCTGCATCCGCGCGAAGTGCAGCCCGATGCACCGGTGCACCCCGAGACCGAACGCGGCGTGGGGATTGCGTTCGCGGTCGAAGATGAGGGACGCCGCTTGGTGGAATCGCTGCTCGTCGCGGTTTGCCGATGCGAAGTGCAAGGCGATCCGGTCGCCAGCCTTCATCGGGCAGCCGTTGAGCACGGTGTCGCGCCGGACCGTGCGGGCCTGGAATGTCACGGGGGTCTCGTAGCGCAAGAATTCATCCAGGCTGTTCTTGAGCCAGGTGCTGTCTCGCAGCCGGGCTTCGAGGCTCGGGTCCTCGATAAGGTGGCGCAGCATATTGCCCAGCGTGGCCTTCGTCGTGTCCAGACCGCCGAGGAAAAGCACGACGACTACTCCGACTTGCTCCTCCATCGTCAGCGGCCGTTCCTCGACGGTGGCGGTCACGATGGCCGAGAGCACGCTGTCGCGGGCGGAGGCGGCGCCAGCCCGCTCGCGCAGGAACTCCTCGGCGATCGCCGCGGTCTCCATGAACGCTTCGGCGGTGCCCTCACTGGTGATCCGGGTCACGGCGGCCACCGCCCGGTGCAAGCGGTCCTCACTGGTCTCGTCGAGGATCAGCTTGGCCAGGTTCCGCGCGGTGAAGGGGATAGCGAAGTCATTCATGAACTCCATCTGGCCTCTCGCAGCCGCCGCCGAGACCAGCTTCGCCGCCTCGTCGCGCATGCTGGTGTCGAACTTGGCCAGCGCCGTGCGGGAAAAGTACGGGTTGAGCTGACGCCGGTACTCGGCGTGGGTCGGCGGGTCTTCGGTCACCGGGGGCATCCGGATCGGGGTTCCCAGCAGACCCGGCTCGACCGAGCTGAACGTTGCCGGGTCCTCCGCGACCGCGCGCACGTCATCGTACCGGGTCACGATGAAGTACCCGGGAGAGGCGTCTGTCCGCAGGACCGGACAGTTCGATCGAGCGTAATTGAGCACCTCCCACAGACGGGCGCCGTGAGACGGGTCGTACAGATCGAAGTGGGGGGCGAGCTCGCCGACTGGTGCGGCAGCCGGGTCGAGACTGGTCATGGTGCCTCCTCCGAATGATGTCTTAGAGCCGGACGAACACCGACTTCAGCTCGGTGAAGCTGTCCAGCGAGCGCTCGCCCAGCTCCCGCCCGAGGCCAGACTGCTTGAAGCCGCCGAACGGGAAGCTCAGGTCGAGTTCGCCGTGCGTGTTGACCCATACGACGCCGGCGCGGAGCCGGCGGGCGAGGGTGTGGGCGGTGGACACATCGCTTGTCGCGACCGCCGCGGCCAGGCCGTAGGGGGTGTCGTTCGCGATGCGCACGGCCTCGTCGGCATCGCGGAAGGGCAGCAGCGCGGCCACCGGGCCGAAGATCTCCTCCCGTGCCAGGCGCATGTCATTGCGAACGCCTTCGAAGAGGGTCGGCTCGACGAAGTAGCCAGGCCCCTGCACCGGCTCGCCGCCCACGGCGATCCGGGCGCCCTCCTGCTGGCCGAGCGCGACGTAGCCGGTCACGCGGTCGAACTGGGCGGCCGACACCACCGGGCCGAGCATTGTGTCCTCGGCGAAAGGGTCACCCACCTGGTAGGCGGCGATCTGCTTCGCGAGCGCGTCCGCGAACTCGTCGTGCACCGCCTCGTGCACGAGGATTCGAGTGCCGGCCACGCAAACCTGACCGGTTAGCAAGCAGAAGCCGCTCGCGGCGTTACGGGCCGCCAGTTCCAGGTCGGCGTCCGGCATGATGATGTGCGGCGACTTGCCGCCCAACTCGAGGGTCACCCGCTTGAGATTGCCGACCGAGGCGCCGAGGATCTTCTTCCCCGTCTCGGTCGAACCGGTGAACGACACCTTGTCGATGCCGGGATGTGCGGCGATCGCCGCGCCGGCGGTCTCACCCAGGCCCGTTACGATGTTGACGACACCATCGGGCAGGCCACATTCCGACACGAGCTCGCCGAACCGCAGGGCGCTCAGCGGGCTCTGCTCGGCGGGCTTGAGGATGACCGTGTTGCCGCACGCCAGCGCCGGCGCGATCTTCCACGCGGCCATTGTCAGCGGGCCGTTCCAGGGGATGATGCCCGCACAGACGCCAACCGGCTCACGGACGGTGTAGCAGTGCACCGAGGCATCGACCGGGTTCACCGTTCCCAGCATCTTCGTCGGCCACCCCGCGTAGTACTGGAACGTCTCAGCGGCGATCGCGATCTGGTACCGGGCCAAGCGGATCGGGATGCCGACATCGAGCGACTCGATCAGTGCCAGCTCGTCGGCGTGCGCTTCGATGATCTCGGCGATCCGCAGCAGCACCCGGGTGCGCTGATGCGGGTTCATGTCCGACCAGGCCCGGTCCTCGAACGCGCGCCGGGCGGCGTCGACCGCGCGGTCGACGTCCGCTGCCCCGGCTGACGCGACAGTAGTAATGGTGGTGGCATTCGCCGGATTGACCGTCTCGAACGTCTCGCCCGACGCCGCCTGGACCCACTGACCGCCGATCAGCATCGGCTTGCTCGGCCCGCTTTCCGCGAAGTGCACCCGCGGCGGCGGTCCTACCTGAACTGTTCGTGTCATGTTCGCTCCCTCGAGACGCGGTCACCAGGCATGCGCATACCGGAGGCCGCTCCGGACCGTATTCGGACGATCTACTATGCATACATTTTTATATGCATAGTACGGGACAGCAGTCGAAGTCAACAGGCAGCGCGGCAACCTCCCCGCAGTCGAGGACCGCTGTCGCTTGATGTTTTTGTATGCTAAAACGTATTCATGAGGCACACCGAGGACTTCCTCGACAACTTCCGCGCCGCCGTGGCGAGCCACGAGCCGGACCGTGTGGCCGAGTGTTTCCGCACGGACTGCCGCTTCGACCTGCCGGTCCACCCAGCACGCAGCTTCACCGGCCGCGACCAAGCGCGCCAGAACTGGTCCATGATCTTCGCCACCGTTCCCGACCTGCGGATCGACCTCGTCGACGCGATTCATGACGGCGACACCTGCTGGGCGGAGTGGGAGTACTCCGGCACCCGGACCGACGGCACCCCGCACCTGATGCGCGGCGTCACCGTCATCACCGTCGACGAAACGGGCCGACTGCGCGCGGCACGGTTCTATGTTGACTTCGTAGACACCGCCGGCGTCTCGATCACCGAGCACCTAGTCGCGCTGAAAGGCGGGACACGATGATCGCCCGCGCGGTGCGGGCGCCCCGCGCGGCAGGCCAGGCATGATACTTGGCACCGCGGCCCACCCGTTCCGGCCCTTCGAGGACTGGATCCGGGTCGTCCACCTCGTCGAGGACCTCGGCTACGGCATGACCTGCCAGTCGGCCAACCCGCTGAGCCGCGGCGACCCGTACGTCGAGCTCGGGGTGGCCGCGAGGGAGACGAAGAACCTGCTGCTGGCGACAACGGTCGCGGTCCCGGCACCGGCGAACCCAGCGGTCATGGCCGCCTCCATCGCCACAGTCAACGAGATCTCGGGCGGGCGAGCGGTCCTCGGCGTCGGCCGCGGCGCCGCCACGGCCCGGCTGCTCGGCGAGCACAGCCTCACCACGTCGCAGCTCGAGGAATACATCCGCGCGCTGCGCGCGCTGCTCGCGGGAAACGAGGTCACCTGGCACGGGACACGCCTGCACCTAGGCTGGGTCGGCCGGCCGGCGCCGGTAATCCTCGCCGCGTACGGTCCGCGGACACAGCGACTGGCCGGCCGCTGCGCGGACGGCGTGCTGATCGCTTCCGCCGTTGGCGGCCGCGTGCTGCGCGAGGCGATCAGCACCGCCCGCGACGGCGCCGTTGAAGCCGGACGCGATCCCGATGCGCTCGCGATCTGGGTCATGGGCCGGGCGTCGGTGGGCGACGACGCGGACGAGGCCCTGGCCGATCTCAAAGCGATTCTCGCCGCGGCCGGCCGCCAACTCGATGAGGATGACCCCGATCTGAGCGACGACCTCCGGCCATCGGTCACCGAGCTGAAAAAGCGCTACGTGGAAGCCGACCACGTCGTCCCCGGCGGCGCCAACGACACACTCATCGAGGAGCTGGGGCTGGTCGACTACCTGGCCGGCCGGTTCGCGATCGCCGGCACCGGCGCGCACTGCCGGCAGCAGCTCCAGGAGCTGGCCGATGCGGGAGTCGACTGCGTCTTCCTCAACGGCGCGATGAGAAACGAAGAGCGCATGATCGTCTCGATGGCGGAGAAGGTCGGCGTCTCATTCCATCAGAGGCATCGCCCCCGGGCAGCCGTCCCGCAAGCGGACGGCTGATGCCGGCTTGCGGAGCGTTGACACATCGGCAGCAGTCCGACTAGCGTCTTATTGCATACATAAATTAATACACCGAGGTGTCGCCGCTGCTCCGGCCTGCCGAGCGGCAGCGCCGATCCGCTCAGTGCCGAGGGAAACGAAGGGTAACGCGCGCGTGAGCACACCGACCGCAGACGAAATCGAACGATTCGTCATCGATCACTTCCGAGCCAAGAGTGAGTGCGACCGCCAGGCTCTGCTGGAGCAGTTCGCTCCGGATGTCCGGGTATGGACGCCGCTTTCGTTGACGAACCGCAACTTCGTCGAGCGCCCGACCGTTGGCGCCGAACGGATGGCAGACCTCATCGCCTCGGAGTTTTTCTATGCCAAGGCGAGGCGTGCGTGGACGGTCGAAGACTGGGTATCCGACGGTGTCAAGCTGGCCGTCCGCGCCTCGCTCAAGGCAATCATTGCCGCGACCGGCGAGCCATACGAGAACTCCTATACCTTCTTCTACCGCCTCGAGGGTCTCAGAATCGCCGAGTCGTGGGAAGCGTTCGACACCGCATTCGCCGCCGACCGAGTGCAACCGCAGCCCGACTCGATCCGAGCCTAATGACCAGCCGCAATTGCGGAGAAATGGAGGAGACTGCATGACTGGCCAACTGGCACCAGCCGACCTGATCCGCAAGCACTTCGTCACGAAGGCCAAAGGAGACAGGGAGGAACTACGGAAGGAGATCGCACCCGACGTGAGGTGGTGGGCACCAGCGTCCGCGGCCGCCAAGGGCATCGTCGAGAACCCCATGGTAGGCGCCGACCGGGCGATCGATCACCTCACGGTGGAGATGTACGAGGAAGAAGGACGTGAGTGGACGATCACCCACTTGCTTTCTGAAGGTGACCTCGTGGCGGTGCGCGCCCGCTTGCAGGCGCGCGTCGCCAAGAACGGCAAGGACTACGACAACACGTACCTGTTCCTGTACCGCGTGACCGAGGGTCGCATCGCCGAGGCGTGGGTGGAATTCGACACCGCCTATGCCTTCGACAAGTTCGCCTGACGCCAGTGGCCTATCCGCACTTTCCGATCCACGATCGGAAAGTGCGGACCTGAACTGCCTCCGGAAGCGCGGCGTGCCGGCTAGGGCTGACCGTCAGGCACGGTCGCGGAACGCCGTGACCGATGTCGCGGACTCCCTGGTCGCATGAGTGAAGCGCGAAGAACTGGGGCGGATTTGACCTGGGGCGGATTTCCCATGAACGCCGACGCGCACTGGGTCGGCGCGGCGGCTGAAGAAGCTCGTCTACTGGTGTACTGAGTCCGGCCGACGAAGCATCAGCACCTTCCATTCGCTTTCCAGGAC
>Ga0070698_100004007_pt1 | contig 16211 bp, 14 predicted proteins | sample KBSK1502metaG_FD_65477 | JGI IMG/M metagenome (GOLD analysis project Ga0070698, IMG submission 65477) | Corn, switchgrass and miscanthus rhizosphere microbial communities from Kellogg Biological Station, Michigan, USA - KBS K1-50-2 metaG | ecosystem: Host-associated > Plants > Roots >...
ATGGCGGTCGTGACTCAAAACGCACATCCTTGATATAAGCACGGCCTCTCCTTTGGGCGAGATACGGTATAACAGCAGCTTCGCCCGAAAGTCCCCAGCCACTTTTGGTTGAGACTATCCGCGTCCTACGGCTTCCTGCGCCACGATCCGGCCACGCCGCAGTTGCGCGAGCCCGACCGGCGCGCGGGGCGTCGAAGTCTGTACCTGGTCCTTGGGACATGGCTCGGCCTGGGAAGCAGCTGCCTGCGCCGACAAGCATCGTCTGTGCTTCGATCGGCCTGCACTATCCCAAGGCCCAGCTGGTCCGCGTCGTCCCGACAACCTGCCGACCCACTCGCCGGGCGATCCCTACGAGGCCTTGGAATGTTCCACTACACGCCCGGACGCGCCTTCTGGCTCAACACGGTCAGGGCACCGCCGCCGGTGCCGGCGTCCAATGGTTGCTCTAGTCGAGCCCCTCGAAGAGCGGCGTGGAAAGGTAGCGTTCAGCGAAGTCGGGAACGATCACCACGATCCGCTTTCCGGGATTGCGCTTGCCGACATCGAGCGCCGCGGCGACGGCGGCGCCGCCGGAAATGCCGATGGGAATGCCTTCCATCGTCGACATGTCCTTCGCCATCTTGAGTGCGGATTCGTTGGACACCTTGACGATCTCGTCGATCACCTTGCGGTCGAGGATGTCGGGCACGAAGCCCGCGCCGATGCCCTGGATGGGATGGGGTGTATGCTTGCCGCCCGACAAAACCGGGCTGGCTTCAGGTTCGACGGCGACGACTTTCAAGCCGGGCAGGCGCGGCTTCAGTTCCTGGCCGACGCCGGTCACGGTGCCGCCGGTGCCGACGCCGGCGACGAAAACGTCGAGCTTGCCGGCTGTGTCGCGCCAGATCTCTTCGGCCGTCGTGCGCCTGTGGACCTCGGGATTGGCTAGGTTCTGGAACTGCTGCGGCATGAAGCTGTTGGGTATTTCCTTCAACAGCTCCTCGGCGCGGGCGATCGAGCCGTTGATGCCCTTTTCGCGCGGCGTGAGTTCGAGCCTGGCGCCCAGGAAGCGCAGCATCTTGCGTCGCTCGATCGACATCGAATCGGGCATGGTGAAGATCGCCTTGTAGCCACGCGCGGCGGCGACGAAGGCGAGCCCTATGCCGGTATTGCCCGAGGTCGGCTCGATGATGGTGCTGACGCCGGGCTTGATCTTGCCCGCCTTCTCGGCGACGTCGATCATGGCCACCCCGATGCGGTCCTTGACCGACGACATCGGATTGAAGAATTCGAGCTTGGCCAGGATCTCCGCCGTGACGCCGTCGCGTTGGGGGAGGCGGTTGAGGCGGACCAGCGGCGTGGCGCCCATGGTCTCGGTGATGTCGCCGTAGATACGGCCGCGGAATTCGGTCGATGCTGCAGGCTGGGTCATGGGCTGGTATATACGCTGGCCAATGGAAATAACAAAGTCGACTCAGCCCGCGAGGCGACTGGATGGTTGCGACGCGGCGCTGCTTGCGGCGTTCGCGGTGATTGCCGTTCTCGGCACCTGGCAAAGATGCCTGTTGGTCAACGACGGCGCGGTCTACCTCGCCGCCGCCTGGCTGGGCAACGCCTGGGAACTCTTCTTCGACCAGAACACCGGACGAGCAGTTTCGACCCTGCTGCAATTCGGCTTGGCGTGGGCCCTGCGCCCGGCATTCGGAGGCTGGTCCGACGCCTTCATGGTCGTTGCTCACGCGCTCTACTTCGCGGGCCCGCTGGTCCTTTGGCTGATCCTGCGCATCGTCGAGCCGCAACGCGTCTACTCGCGGCTCTATCTCGCCGTCGTCCCGATGATGATCTATTTCACCTCGGAGATGATCGTCGGCATGGGGCTGTGGCTGATCTGGTTCGCCTGGTTGGCCGAGCCGGCGCGCTCTTCGACAGCATTCGTCCTTGCAACCTTTCTCGCCGCTCTGGCAATTGCCTTCACCCACCCCGCGATGGTGCTGCTGAGCCTGGTGGTTGCTCTGACGGGCGGCGTGCTGATCCTCTGCGGCCGACCGTTCCCGCACCGCCAGGCGATCGCAGCAGCAGCGATGGCGGTATTGCTGCTTGCGGCGTATGTCGTGATAGGCGCCGCGTTCCCCCCGAGTAATCCGACGATCGTTCTGCAGCAGGGCCTGAACAAGTACGCCTACGTCAATCCGGTGTGGATGATGGCTACGCTGGCATTCTTCCCGATGCTGGCCGCCGTCTGGCTTCTGCTGCTGGCGCCGGGACTGGGAAGCGCCCGGTTGCGTTGGCGCCTGTCGCCGCGCGCGATCCTGATCGTCGGCGGTCTCGGCTTATGGTTCGCCGCCGCCGGCACGGAATTGCTGACCTGGCTGTATGCCCGTCACACCGCCTCGCATCTACTGGCCGTAGCGCTGGCGCTCGCCCTGGTTTCTCCGACGGCGTGGCTGGCGAGCGCGCGGCGGCCCTTGATGCTTTGCGCCGCGATCGCCGCTACCGCCGCCGTCTCCTACAACGCCGACCTTTTCCTGTTCGGCCGCTTCGTCGACCGGCAACTGCGGCCCGGCGTCGTCGATGTCGAGACGCCATCGGTCGCCTGGCCGCCGCCCATGACCGGGGCCTACGGCATGACCAGCTATTTCAAGTGGGCCGCCGGACCGGACTACCAGAGCGACGTGGTCGTGCCGACGTACGACTGGTACGAGGTGACGCTCGCCTTCTACAGCTTCTTCCGCTCGGACCGGCAAGGGGTCTTGTTCCATCCCTTGCACCGACCCGGTGCATGGGTGCCGTTCGAATGCGCGCCGCTCGAGGCCGTCCGCCGGCGGCCGCACGATGCGCGCGACAAGATGTTCCTGGCATTTCTCGCCGAACACTATTGCGTGCGCTGATGTCCGCACCGGCCTCGAAGCGAGGTCTCTAGTGGCGGCCGCGGCGATGGCCGTTCTGCTGCTGCGGTTACTCGGCCGCAGCGCGTTGCGCGGTGCGGTCGGGCGTCAGCGTATAGGTCGTGAAGCGACGGTTGAGCGCCGGCATCGGGCAGGCTTCGAGATGGCCTTCGCCCGGACGCATCAGGATCATGGCCGTGGTCGCCGTCATCACGCCGCGCACGCTGAGCCGCGGCGGGCGGCACACCGACCAGGGCGCGCCCCAATCGTCGAAGAAGGCCTGGCGCAGATCCTCGAGCGTGAGCTTGCCGTGCTTGGGTGAAAGCTGCTCGCGCACGCGCTTGTCGCGATAGATCGAGCAAGGCGTCTCGGCGAGGCCGGTGTCTTTCACCTTGGCGCGCGCGGAGTCGGCGATCCAGTGATTGGCGTGGACGTAGAGGCCGCGCTCGGGCGCCAGCCAGAAGGTCTCGTCGGGCGCGCATTCGAAGCCGAAGGCTTCGCCGGCGCTATCGCTCGTCGCCTGGCTCACCGCCATGTGGTTGGAGCCAAGCTTGGGCGCGTCGACGATGGTATGGACCGCCTGGGCGAGATGGGCGCTCTCCAGCACCTTGCGGCGGATGAAGGGCAGCGGCACGCCCGGCCCGCGCTGATAGTCGCGGTCGCAGTCCAGCGCATTGGCCGTCAGTCCGATGCCGGCCGAGTTGAGGCCGGAGCGGGCAAGGCCGCCCGCTTCGGTGAAGGTCAGGATGTCGGGCCCGTCGTCGCGGCGGATGCGCAGCACCACGGCTGTCTCGGCGCACTCCGCCCGCCAGTCCCAGTTCTGGCCATGCAGCAGATTGCCGTCGGCGCTGGCTTCGGGCAGCACCAGGGCCGCGGTGCAGCCGTCGGGAAAATGCTTTTCGACGGGGCTCCGGCGCGCCGCCGCGACCATCTCGGTGCGGGCGTTCATCAGCATCACGGCAGCGAACGGCTCGCCCGCGCCCTCGGCGATGCCGCGCATCTCCTCGAGGTAGGCTGGATCGAACTTCTCGATAGCGGGCACCATCGCGTCGGCGCGGCGCTCCAGCTCCTGCCAGTCGACGCCGTTCTTCAAAAGCGCCTCGGCGTACATCTTGACGCCGCGCCGCAGCCGGTCGGCCGCCGCCTGGCCGTGGGTGCGGCCGCGCTCGCGCGGGCTGCCGGAAAGATCGATCAGCGGGAAGTGAGCGTAGTCGGTCATGGGTGTCCCAACAGTGCTTGGCGGAAGCGGTCCTTGAGATGCGCGCCGTCCTGCGGCGGCATGACGAATTCCAATTTTTCGACCATGACCTTCACGACCCGGAAGATCGGCCCCTTCTTTGTCCGTACATCCTTGACCAGCTGGGCCACTTCGCCCGCCTCGCGCACGATGCCGACATCGGCGATGCCGCAGCCCTTGGCGATCAGACCGAGATCGGCGCCGGCGCCGGACTCGGTCGGGCCATTGTTGCGCGGGCTGGTATGGGTCGCCTGGTTGCCGGTCTCGCCGAACTTCTCGTTGTCGAGCACCACGATGGCAAGATTGTCGGGCTGCTGGGTCGCCACGGTGGCGAGCGAGCCCAGGCTCATCAGCATGTCGCCATCGCCGGTGATCACCAGCACGCGCTTGCGCGGCTGCGCCAAGGCGAGACCCAGCCCCATGCCGACCGGCGCGCCCATGCCGCCCCACAGCGGCATGTTGAGCGGCCGATCGCCCGCCTCGGTGATGTCCCAGTTGGACGAGCCCAGGCCGGCGATCACCAACGGATCGTCGTCGGCGCCCTCGAGAATTTTTTTGACCAGCGGGCGGCGCTGCAAAGTGGCCTTGTTGCTCATCGTGCCGTTTTCTTTCCGAAATCCTTTATGCCGATCAACTTCTGACGCAGCAGGACGGCGACCGCCTGGCCGCCGTTGAAGGCCGCGCGGGCGGCGGCGTCGACCGTGGCCTTGACCTCGGCGGCCTTGTCGACCGGGTAGAGCAGCACGCCCATGGCGTCGAGCACCTTGGGCGTGCCCTGGCCCATCGGGTATTGCCAGGAATTGAACTCGCCCCACTCGCCGCGCATGGTGATCAGGGTCAGGAACGGAAAGCGCAGGGTCTTGGTGAGACCCATCAGGTTGATGGTGTTGCCCACGCCCGAGCTCTGCATCAGCAAGACCGAGCGCTGGCCGCCCAGCCAGGCGCCGGCGGCGAGCGCGATGCCTTCCTCCTCGGTGGTGAGCGTCACAGTGCGGATGGCGTTGGACCGCTGGCAATGCTCGATCAGCCGCGAGTGGCCGGCGTCGGGCACGTGATAGACCTGCTTGATGTCGTGCGCCTGCAGCACGTCGAAAATCTGGTCGCGCCAGTCGGCGCCCGATTTGATACTCGTCTCGGCGTTCATATCTCTCCTGTCAAAACGGCTTTAGCACGGCGAGGAACACGATAGCGATCATCAGGACCGTCGGCACCTCGTTCCAGATGCGATAGAAGCGGGCCGGCCTTGCATTTCGATCGGCCTCGAAATCCTTGCGCCAGCGGCTGTAGGCGTGATGGACGCCGGTCAGCAGCAGGACCAGCACAACCTTGCCCTGGAACCAGCCCGTGCTCCACCAGTCGCCTTGCCAGGCGAGCAGCAGGCCGAGGATCCACACCGCACCCTGCGCCGGCTCCATGATGCCGCGCATCAGGCGCCGTTCCATGACCTTGAAGGTTTCGCTCTGCTGCGAACCTTTCTCGGCGTCGGCGTGATAGACGAACAGCCGCGGCAGGTAGAGCAGCCCCGCCATCCAGGCGATGACGGCGACGATGTGCAGCGCCTTCAGGATTTCATAGAGCATCGCGCACCAGCCTCGCGAGTCCCGCGATGAACAGCGGATGAGTGCCGACGGTCGGCACGCGAACGTAAATCGGCACGCTGTCTATTTCGGCAAAACGGCGATAGTCGATGTCGAGCTCGACCAGGGTCTCGGAATGTTCCGACACGAAGGAGACCGGATAGAGCACGACACCCACCTTGTTGGCGCCGGCGCGGGCGATCTCGGCCTCGGTCGAGGGACCGATCCACTTCAGCGGGCCGACTCGACTTTGGTAGCACACCGACCAGTCCACGCCCTCGAGGCGATGGGCGATGGCATGCGCCGTCTGCTCGATCTGCGTCTGATAGGGATCGCCCGCCTTCACGATCCTTTCAGGCAGGCCGTGCGCGGAGAACAGCACACGCTTGGGTCCGGCGCCGGCCTCGGCCAGTCCCTGCTTCACCAGCTCGACCGACGCGTCAATGAAGCCGGGTTCGGTGGGATATGACTCGATCGACTTGGTCGGCACCTTGAACGTCGCGGCGTCGTTCCACGCCTGGAAGGACGAGGCCGTGGTCGTGGTCGAGAATTGCGGGTAGAGCGGCAGCAGCACGATGCGATCCGGAGAGAAGCGCTCGACCGAGCGGACGACCGAAGCGGTCATGGGATGCCAGTAGCGCATGCAGACATAGCCGCGCCACTCGTGTTCGCGTCCAAGCGCCTCTTCAAGGGCTCGTGCCTGGGCTTCGGTCTGGCCGAGAATGGGCGAGGAGCCGCCGATCTTGGCGTAGATGGCGCGTGCCTTGGGCGCCCGGCGGCGCGCCAGCAAGCTCGCCAACGGTCGGCGCAGCACCGACGGCAGGCGCAGGATCGCCGGATCGCCGAACAGGTTGCGCAGGAACGGCTGCACTGATTCGAGCGAATCGGGACCGCCGAGATTGAACAGGATGATGGCGACCCTCACGACGTCGCCCTCATGAAACGGACGGCTTCCAGTTGCGCACGATGTCGACGAGTTGGGTCACGTTGTCCGGCGGCGTCTGCGGCACCACGCCGTGGCCGAGATTGAAAATGAAGGCGCCGCGGCCGAGCTTGTCGAGGATGCGGGTGGCCTCGCGCTCGAGCGCCGCGCCGCCCGCCACCAGCATCATCGGGTCGAGATTGCCCTGCACGCAGATATGCGGCTGCAGCTCGCGCGCCGCCCAATGCGCGCCGATGCCGGTGTCGAGCGACAGCGCGGCGAAGGCGTCGGGACGGCGATACATCAGCGCCGCCGGCCCGACCGCGCGCGGAAAGGCAATGATCGGGATCTTGGGATGACGCGACCGCACGGCATGGGCGATGCGCACCATCGGCTCGAGCGACCAGCCGAACAGCTGTTCCTCGGGCAACACGCCGGCCCACGAGTCGAAAAGCTGCACGGCGTCGGCGCCAGCGTCGATCTGGCCGGCGAGATGATCGACCACCGCGTCGACCAAGAGGTCGATCAGCAGGCCGAAGGAATCGGGATGGCTATAGGCCCAGCTCTTGACCTTGGCGAAGTCGCGGCTGCTGCTGCCTTCGATCATGTAGCAGGCGAGCGTGAAGGGCGCCCCGGCAAAACCCAGCAGCGCGGTCTGTCGAGGCAAGGCGGCGCGCGCCAGTCGAAGCGCGTCATAGACCGGCGCCAGGCGCTCGGGCAGGCGGGCGCGCGACAGGCGACCGAACTCGGCCGGATCCTTCAAGGGCTCGAGCTTCGGACCTTCGCCTTCCTCGAACCAGACTTTTTGCCCGAGCGCGTCGGGCACCACCAGGATGTCGGAAAAGATGATGGCGGCATCGAACCCATAGCGCCGGATCGGCTGCAGGGTCACCTCGACCGCCTTGTCCGGCGTGTAGCAGAATTCCAGGAACGACTTGGTGGTGGCTCGGATGGCGCGATACTCCGGCAGATACCGCCCGGCCTGGCGCATCAGCCAGATCGGCGGCGTCGCAAATCGCGTCCCGGCCAGCGTCTCCAGGAATTTCCCGCTGCTCACGTCGTGTCCCTCATGCCTCCTCTTACTCTATTCATAATAGGTAGTAGGAGTAGTAGAGGGTGTGGCACATGGGGATGCGCCCTATTTATCTTCCCTCCCCAAGGCGCTGTGGATCGACAGGCGCCGATTCCACGCGGTTCCAGCGCTGGATTCCCGATTCGCAGGCCATTCCTCCAGAACTGTCCGCACGGGATGGAGAGCGGGACCGCAAAAGCGAGTCGGGCCCCGAATCCGGGTCTTGGCGGCTCCTCGACCGACTGTCCCCGCTCTGCCAATGGCAATCCCGCATTTCTCCCGGACCCGCTGTGGGGTAAGAGAGGGCGTGGCAAACCGCAATTTTCACGTCCATCTGGTGTCCGACTCGACCGGCGAGACAGTGTCGAGCGTGGCCCGCGCCTGCCTGGTGCAATACGAGGGCATCTTCGTGCAGGAGCATGTCTGGTCGCTGGTCCGCACCAGTGGGCAGATGGAGAAGGTCATGCAGGCGGTCGAGCGCGACCGCGGCCCGGTGCTCTATACGCTGGTCGACCCCGAACTGCGCGACGTGGTGCGCGATCATTGCCGGCGCCTGCAGCTGCCGTGCGTCGGCGTGCTCGACCAGGCGATGAGCGTGCTGGCCGTGCACTTCCATTCCAAGAGCGAGCAGTGGCCGGGTCGCCAGCATCAGCTCGACGAGGGCTATTTCGATCGCATCGACGCAATGCACTACACCCTGGCGCATGACGACGGCCAATCGACCCACGATCTCGAAGATGCCGACGTGATCCTGGTCGGGCCCTCGCGCACCTCCAAGACTCCGACCTGCGTCTACCTCGCCAACCGCGGCGTGCGCGCGGCCAACGTGCCGCTGGTGCCGTCGGTCGAGCCGCCGCCCGAGCTCGAATCGGCCAAGCGGCCATTGATCGTCGGCCTGATCACCGATCCCGAGCGGCTGGTGCAGATCCGGGTCAATCGCCTGCGGCTGCTGCAGCAGGACACCGAGAGCGAATACACCGACATGGAACGGGTGCAGCGCGAGATTCAGGACGCGCGCCGCCTCTACGCCCGCCGCAAATGGGTGACCATCGATGTCACCCGCCGGTCGATCGAGGAAACCGCTGCGTCGATCCTGCAGATGCTGACGGCGCGGCGCGAGCAGCGTCTGCAGACGGGATAGTTCAATCGGTGGAGGTGGACATGGTTACGAAGACCGTCCGTCGTCTTGCCGTCGCCGTTGGTCTGGTTCTTGCTGCTTCGACCGTGCACGCCGCCAATGGCATCAGCGTCACGCGCGGCGCGGACTCCACGGTCTACGGCAACTGCGTGCCGAGCCTGGTGGTCGAGAACAAATCGGCGGAGACCATCGATTACCTGCAGGTTGATGTCGTGATGGCCCTCGACAATGGCCAGGAACGCACCGTCGAGTTGAAGTCGGCCTACCGCGAGGGTGTGCTTTATCCGATTGCGCCGGGAGGGAAGGCGACCTTGAAACAGCATCTCGATACATCGCTGGCGATCGGCGCCGGCTGCGCCGACGTCAAGGCGCGCCGCGTCGTGCGCACGCTTTGCGAAGCCGCCGGCGGCAAGAAATGTGCGTCGGTGGTGTCGGTGCAGCCGTGATCAAAAGGCGGACACTTCTAGGCGCCGCGGGTGCCTCGCTGCTGGCCGCGCCGGCGCTGGCTCAGGCGTACCCTAGCAAGCCGCTGAAGATGGTCGTGCCCTATCCGCCGGGCGGCGGCACCGACGGGCTGGGGCGCATCACCGCCGAGCGGCTGTCGGAAAAGCTCGGCCAGCCGATCGTCGTCCAGAACATCGGCGGCGCCTCGGGCACCGTCGGTTCCGAGACGGTGCGCCGCGCCGATCCGGACGGCTACACCATCCTGTTCAATGCCAGCCTGTTCGTGCTGGGCAAGACCGTCCTGCCGACCTGTCCCTACGACCCGCAAACCGACTTCCGGACGATCGCCCAGGGCGGCGAGGCGCCGCTGGTCCTGCTGGTCAATCTCAACGTGCCGGGCACCGACTATGTCAGCGCCATGGCGGCGATCGCCAAGGAGCCGAAGAAGTATTTCTTCGCGCTGTCGTCGGGCGGCTCGGCCGGCCACATCGCCACGCTCGCCTTCCTGAAGCGCACAGGCCTGCCGCTCGACACCATCCTTTACAAGGGCACGGCGCCAGCGAATGCCGATCTATTGAGCGGCAACGTGCAGCTCTTCATGGACCCATGGACGGTGACGCTGCCGCTCGCCACCTCGGGCAAGGCGCGCGGGCTGTTCGTCACCTCCAAGGAGCGAACCAAGCTCGCGCCCGACATCCCGACCTCGGCCGAGGTCGGACTGAAGGACTTCAACATCGCCTCGTGGTACGGCGTGTGGGCGCCCAAGGACACGCCCGATGCCGTGGTCGACAAGCTCGCGTCGGCGATGGCCGAGGTCTCCAAGGACCCCGCCTTCCTCGCCACGACCACCGGCCTCGGCATCGTGCCGACCGCGCGCGGGCCCGCCGCCTTCGCCGCCTTCATCAAGAGCGAGGTCGAGACCAATACCGCGCTGCTGAAGGATGCGGGCTACAAGCCGGAATAGCCTATCGTTGAAGCAAGGTCTCTCCGCTCGGGCCTTCGGCCCTCGGTCGAGACGACGAAAGCCGTCGTCCTGAGCGTAGCGAAGGACCTCATCGCCGCTTGCCAAGGGCATGAGATCCTTCGCTGCGCTCAGGATGACAGAGGTGGACCTGCGGCCTTCGGTCGAGACGACGGGGACGCTACTCCGCCGCCTTCGCCATTGGTTCGAAGCGGGTGTCGAAGTCGCGGATCGAGCGCTCGACGGTGTCGGCGATCTGCTTGAGCTTGTCCTGGTGGACCACCTTCAGGCCGAACAGGTCTTTTACGTAAAAGACGTCGACGGCGCGTTCGCCGTAGGTGGTGATATGGGCCGAGGCGATCTGCAGGTTGAGCCGCGTCAGCGCGCGCGTGACGACATGCAAAAAGCCCGGCCGGTCGCGGCCGTTGACCTCGATCACCGTGAAGGTGTCGGAGGCGTTGTTGTCGATCAGCACGCGCGGCTCGACGGTGAAGACGCGGTCGCGCTTGGGCCACGACGGGCGCTGGCTGTCGAGCTCGCGCTGGATGTCGAGGCGGTTGGAAAGCGCCAGCTCGACGCGGGCGGCGAGGCGGGCCAGCCGCTGCGGGCCGTCGAACGGCTTGCCCGCGAGGTCCTGGATCCAGAAGGTGTCGAGCGCCATGCCGTTGGCCAGGGTGAAGATCTTGGCGTCGACGATGTTGGCGCCGCTGATCGCCATGGCGCCGGCCAGGCGGGCGAACAGGCCGTGGGTGTCGAGCGTATAGATCGTGACCTCGGTGACCGAGCGCTCGCCGTCGATGCGATGCTCGATGGCGAGCGGCTGGCGGTCGCGCTCGGCGCGGCGCACCAGCTCGGCCTGGCGGACCAGCGTGTCGGTCGGGAAGGACAGCCAATAGGGCGCATAGCCGCGCGCGAAATGCTCCTCCTTGTCGGGCCCGCTCCAGCCGCCGAGCCGCTCGGCGACCTCGGCCTGGATCGCCTTGATGCGCTCGGCGCGGCCGCCGGCCAGGGTGCCGCCCGACAGGACCTGTTCGGTGGCGTTGTAGAGCTGGCGCAAAAGGGCGGCCTTCCAGCCGTTCCACACATTGGGCCCGACGGCGCGGATGTCGCTCACCGTCAACACCAGCAACAGTCGCAGCCGCTCGGGCGATTGCACCAGGGCGGCGAAGGTCTCGATGGTCTTGGGGTCCATCAGGTCGCGCTGGAAGGCGGTGCTCGACATGGCGAGGTGATAACGCACCAGCCAGGCCACGGTCTCGGTCTCGGCCGCGCTCAAGCCCAAGCGCGGCCCGAGGTGCATCGCCACGTCGGCGCCCAGCACCGAATGATCGCCGCCGCGGCCCTTGGCGATGTCGTGCAGCAGGATGGCGAGATAGAGCACCGGGCGCGACAGGATCTTGTGGACGACGTTGGCCGACAGCGGATGGTCTTCCTTCAGGCTGCCGTTCTCGATCTTGGCCAGGATGCCGATGGCACGGATCGTGTGCTCGTCGACCGTGTAGGTGTGATACATGTCGTGCTGCGTCTGCGCCACGACGCGGCCGAAATCCGGCACGAAGCGGCCGAACACGCCCGCCTCGTTCAGCCGCCTGAGCGTCGTCTCGGGATCGTGCGGCGAGGTCATCATTTGCATGAACAGGCGATTGGCCTCGGGATCGCTGCGCAGCCGATCGACCAGGCGAATGTTCTGGGTGATCAGCCGCAGCGACGCGGGATGGATGTCGAGGTCGTTCTCCTGCGCGACCTGGAACAGCCGCAGGATCGCCACCGGATCCTTGGTGAAGGCATCGGGCGAGGCGACGGCCAGTCGTTCGCCGTCCAATCGAAATCCCTCGAGCTCGCGCGGACGCAAGGTCTGCCACAGCGCGGCCAGCCTGGGCTTGCGCCGCCGGCTGTCCTCCAGCGCCGCCACGAAGATGCGCGTGAGGTCGCCCACCAACTTGGCATGCAGGTAATAATGCTTGGTGAAACGCTCGACGCCGCTGCTGCCCGGCCGGTCCTGGTAGCCCAGCCGCGTGGCGATCTCGCGCTGCAGGTCGAACGACAGCCGATCGTCGGCGCGGTTGGTGAGATAGTGGATGTGGCAGCGCACCGTGTTGAAGAAGCGCTCGGCGCGCTCGAAATGGCGCGCCTCTTCCTGGATGAGCACGCCCTTGGCCACCAGCTCGCGGGGCTCGCGCACGCGGTAGAGATACTCGGCGATCCAGAACAGCAGATGGAGGTCGCGTAGCCCGCCCTTGCCCTCCTTGACGTTGGGCTCGACGACGTAGCGCGAATCGCCCATGCGCTGGTGGCGCTGGTCGCGCTCGGCGAGCTTGGCCTCGACGAAGTCGCGGCCGTCGCCGGTCAGGAATTTTTGCGTAAAGCCCTTGGTCAGCTCGTCGAACAGTTCGCGGTCGCCCCACACATAGCGCGCCTCGAGAAGCGCGGTGCGGATGGTCTGGTCGCGCTCGGCATAGCGCAGGCTCTCGTCGACGGTGCGGGTGGCATGGCCGACCTTCAGCCCCATGTCCCACAAGAGGTAGAGCATGAACTCGACGATCTGCTCGCCGCGCGGCGTCTGCTTGTAGGGGCGCAGGAACAGCAGGTCGATGTCGGAAAGCGGCGCCAGCTCGCCGCGGCCGTAGCCGCCGGTCGCCACGACGCCCAGCCGCTCGGCGGTGCTGGGATTGGCGGCGGCATAGATGCGCCGGTCGGCGAAGTCGAAGACCACGCGGATCAGCTGGTCCATCAGGAACGAGGTGGCCGCCAGCACCATGTCGCCGTCGTTGCGCAGCGGCCCGGGCGCCTCGAAGCGGCGGCGGATCTCCGCCCGCCCCTCCACCAGCGCCTCGCGCAACAGCGCCAGCACCGCCGGGCGCGGCGGCTCGCCGCCGGTCGGCAGGTCCTCGACCAGCGTGGCCAGCGCCTCTTCCAGCGCGCGCCGGCGCACGATGGCGCGGCGGTCGGGAATTTGATCGTAGGGCTTGGCCATGGTGGCGGATTACCGGGGGCGAGACATCAGGGGGTGGCGCTGGGCCAAAGTACTATGGCATCGGCCGATCGTCCGAAAGGCCGCGGTGGACGTCACCGGTGCCGGGGGTTTCCGCATTTCCCGCAATTTCCGCTAGCCGTTTTTGAGGGGCGATGACCGGCTCGGCGCAAGATTGTTAGGTTTCCGGCGTTTCCGACGTTTCCGGAAGTCGGTTTCGGCGACCGCGTGACAAACTGCCTGCATCCTGCACCTTTCTTCCTCCGCGCCTGCGCGGATTGGTCCGATCACGAACCTTAAGTGACATTCTGGCACAAACCAAGTGTCACTTCAAGTCGCTTGTACTTCGCGTGTCAAGCAACGGCGGACCGTAGTACCCTGTCGGGCAAATGCTACGCCTGCTTCTAAAAAGCCTCTCGGTGGGAGCCGTGCTGGTGTTCGGCCTGGCGAATGCGCTCGGCCAGGGGCGTCCGGCGCCGGCCGCGCCGGCGGCCAGCCTGATCGACCTCAACACCGCCAGCCGCGACGACCTGATGACCCTCGACGGCATCGGCGAAGTGCGCGCCGACACCATCATCCGCGCCCGCCCGTTCAGGGCCAAGACCGAGCTGGTCGAGCGCCGGCTGATCCCCGAGGCGCTGTACGACAAGATCGCCGACAAGGTGATGGCGCGGCCGCCGCCGGCTGCGACGCCGACGCCCACCACCCGTCCACCGGCGAAGCGATCGTAGCAATGCAGGTATTTCGTCGCCCCGAGCGAAGCCGAGGGGCCTTGCGTGAAGCGGGCAAGGTCTCTCCGCTACGCCTCGCTGCGCGAGGCTCCGGTCGAGACGACGGATAGGCGCTGATGGACGGACCACCGGAAAACGCCACGATCTACGCGCTCGGCACGCCCACGCCGTCGCGGGCGCATCCCGGCGCGATGTCGGTCATCCGCTTGAGCGGGCCGCGGGCGGCCGACGCGCTGATCTTCCTGACCGAGCCGCGCGCCTTCGAGCGCGGCCGTGCGGCGCGCGATCCGGCGCTGCCCGCGCAACGCCGCCTGGCGCTGCGCACCGTCTACGATCCGATAAGCGGCGAGGCGATCGACCGCGGCCTGGTCGCCTGGTTCGAAGCGCCGCGCAGCGAGACCGGCGAGACCATGGCCGAGCTGCACCTGCATGGCGGGCGCGCCGTGGTCGGCGCCGCCCTGGAGGCGATCCGGCGATTGGGCTTCTGCCGGCTGGCCGAGCCCGGCGAGTTCACGCGGCGCGCCTTCGAGAACCGCAAGCTCGACCTCACCCAGGCCGAGGCCATTGCCGACCTGGTCGCGGCCGAAACCGGGCACCAGCGCAAGCTTGCCCTGCAGCAGATGGACGGCGCGCTGCACCGCCTCTACGAGGATTGGCGCACGCTCGGCCTGCGCACGCTGGCCCACCTCGAAGCCGCCATCGACTTCCCCGACGAGGATCTGCCGGCCGGCATCGCCGACGAGGTGCGATCGGGCATCACGCAACTGCAGGCCGAGATCGCCGACCATCTCGACGACCGGCGCGGCGAGCGCCTGCGCGAGGGCCTGAGCATCGCCATCATCGGCCCAACCAACGCCGGCAAGTCGTCGCTGCTCAATCTTTTGGCCCGGCGCGACGCCGCCATCGTGTCGGAAACGGCCGGCACGACGCGCGACGTGATCGAGGTCCATCTCGATCTCGGCGGCTGGCCGGTGGTGTTGGCCGATACCGCGGGCCTGCGCGCGTCGTCCGACGCCATCGAGCTGGAAGGCGTGCGCCGCGCCCGCGCGCGCGCCGCCGCGGCCGATTTGCGGCTGCTGGTGCTCGACGCTTCGGGCGATTGGAAACGCGACAGGCAGGCGCTGACGCGGGCGACGGAGCGGTGGGACCCCGCGCACGACATCGTCGTGGTCAACAAGGTCGATCTGGCGGCCGTCGAGGCGGCCGGCGTGGTGCCGCTGTCGGCAAAAAGCGGCGCGGGTCTAGCCGAATTGCTGGCGCGCCTCGAACGCTCGGCCGGGGCGCTGATGCAGGACGGCGCCGGCGCGCCACCGCTCACCCGCGCGCGCCACCGCGAGGCGTTAGGCGAATGCCACGCGGCGCTCGGCCGCGCGCTCGAGGCGCCCGAGGTGGCGATGGCCGCCGAGGACCTTCGGCTGGCCATGCGGGCGATCGGCCGCATCACCGGCACGGTGCGGATCGACGAGCTGTTAGACGTCATCTTCCGCGACTTTTGTATCGGTAAATAAGCTGCCTCACCCTATCGGTGAGAGCCGGCCGCAAAGCGGAACGACTCGGCGCAGGTGTCGTTCTCATCAAGCGAGCACAAGAGGAGCGCGCGTGATCGCTTGCCAGTTGTTGAGATGTTCTGCGCTTTGTAGCGCTACCGGTTGCGCCGCTGGTGGCCGGGCGAAAGAAGCATAGGATATTAGACCGGGATAAAGTAATGCGCCCGCCACGGTGAGACATGCGCAAGGACAGCCTCGCCCCCTATCGAGCCAAGCGCGATTTTAGCCAGACCGAGGAGCCGTCGGGCAAAGCCGCCGTCGCGGCCGGGAAGGCGCTGCGTTTCGTCATCCAGCGCCATGACGCCACGCGCCTGCATTACGATTTCCGCCTCGAGCTCGACGGCGTCTTCAAGTCATGGGCGGTGACCAAGGGTCCGTCGCTCGACCCGCAGATCAAGCGGCTGGCGGTCGAGGTCGAGGACCATCCGCTCGACTACGGCGACTTCGAGGGCACCATACCCGAAGGCCAGTATGGCGGCGGCACCGTGCAACTCTGGGACCGCGGCTACTGGCTGCCCCAAGGCGATCCGCACGAAGGACTGAAGAAGGGCGACCTGAAGTTCGTTCTCGAGGGAGAGCGACTCCATGGGAGCTGGGTCCTGGTGCGCATGCGCTGGGATCGGGATCGTGGAAAGAGTGGCGACGGCAAGCGCACGAATTGGCTGCTGATCAAGCATCGCGACGAGGCCGCTCGCGAGGGCGACGACGACAAGCTTTTAGAAGATCCCACGTCGATCGCCTCGGGCC
>Ga0070698_100004008_pt1 | contig 16211 bp, 14 predicted proteins | sample KBSK1502metaG_FD_65477 | JGI IMG/M metagenome (GOLD analysis project Ga0070698, IMG submission 65477) | Corn, switchgrass and miscanthus rhizosphere microbial communities from Kellogg Biological Station, Michigan, USA - KBS K1-50-2 metaG | ecosystem: Host-associated > Plants > Roots >...
CGCAATGGCGCCGATGGCTGCGCCCGCATGAATGGCTGCGTAATCGTCCGGCGAGGTCATCCGGGGTGCTTCGTAAGACGCGCGTCTAGCTGATACGATTCGAAGCGATGCGCGCTTTCCATTGTACTTGGACGCTCGTGCTCTTCATGGCGCTCCCGGCGGCGGCGCAGCAGTCTCAGCCCGCGGCCGCGGCGCCCGGCGCGGTCGGCTACACCATCTTCCTGCGAGGCGCGCCGCTCGGCCACCAGGAAGTGACCGTCCGCTCGGATGCGCAAGGCCTCGTGATCGGCGGCCAGGGCGTGATCGCCGCCCCGATCGACGTGACCACGCGCCGCGTCGAGCTCAAGTACCGGCCCGACCAGACCGTGGAGTCGATGACGCTCGAGGCGCGAATCGGCGGCGTCGACATCGCCCTTCAGACGACGTTCGAGAACGGCACCGCGGTGTCGAAGGGGATGCAGGGCAACAGTCCGATCGCGAGCACCGACATGGTATCGCCGCAGTCGGTGATGCTTCCGAACGTGTTCTTCGGCTCGTACGCGGTGCTGGCGCGGCGGCTCGCGGGCATGGCGCCGGGAACGGAATTCCGCGCCTTCGTCGGCCCGGGCCCCGGCGCGCAGGTCGTCTTCAACCTGCGCAGCGAGATGACCGAGCAGATGCAGTTCGGCACCTCCACCTTCGACGTGCATCACTACGAGCTCGTGTTCGACAACGCGGGCGCCCCGCTGGCGGTACACCTCTACGCCGACAACGTCGGCGCGCTCGTGCGCGTCGGCGTCCCCGCGCAGGGCCTCGACGTGGTGCGCGACGACATCGCCGGATCCATCTCGCGGACGCGCGTGACGTCGAACCCTGGCGACGAGGCGGTCGTCATTCCGGCGCCGGGCTTCAACCTGGGCGCGACAATCACCCGGCCGGCCACTGCCGCCGGCCGGATGCCCGCGGTCATCCTGGTCGGCGGCGTGGAATCCGATGACCGTGACGGAACGGCGTTTGGCGTCCCGATTCTCGCGAACCTCGCGGCCGCGGTCTCGCAGGCGGGCTTCCTCGCGGTCCGCTACGACAAGCGCGGCTACGGGCAGAGCGGCGGCAGGCGCGAATCCGCCACGCTCTCCGACCTCTCCGACGACCTCCGCGCCATCATCAAATGGCTCTCGGACCGCAAGGACGTCGATTCGAGGCGGATCGTCGCGCTCGGTCACGGCGAGGGCGCGTGGCTCGCGCTGCTCACGGCGGCGCGCGACAAGCGGGTCGGCGGCGTGATCTCGATCGACGCGCCATCCACGACGGGCGCCGAGCTCGCGCTCGAACAACAGCAGCACGCGCTCGACCGCCTGAAGGCGACGCCCGCCGAGCGCCAGCAGAAGATCGATCTGCAGAAGAAGATTCAGGCCGCCGTCCTGAGCGGCAAGGGATGGGAGGGCGTGCCGCCGGATCTGCGCAAGCAGGCCGACACGCCGTGGACGCAGAGCGTGCTGTCGTTCGATCCCGCGCGAGTCGTCGAAGACGTGCGGCAGCCGATGCTGTTCCTCCACGCCGAGCTCGATCGGCAGATCCCGGTCTCCCACGTCGAACGGCTGGTCGATCTCGCCCGCAAGGAGAGCAAGTCGAAATCGGTGGAGGTCGTCACCATCCGCGGCGTCAACCACCTGCTCGTACCCGCCGTGACCGGTGAGCAGGACGAGTATGCGTCGCTCGACGAGCTGAACGTCAGCAAGGACGTGACCGGCGCAATCCAGGCGTGGCTGACGAAGATGTTCCCGGCTCCACGCCGATGAAGAGCAAGTTTCGCACCCGGGATTTCAAGGAGAAAAAGCAGCGCGGCGAGAAGATCGCCATGCTCACCGCCTACGACGCGAACATGGCGCGCCTGCTCGATCGCGCCGGCGTCGACGCAATCCTGGTCGGCGATTCCGTCGGCATGGTGGTCCTCGGCTTCGACACCACCGTGCCCGTCACGCTCGACGCGATGGTCCATCACACGGCTGCGGTCGCTCGCGGAACCGAGCGCGCGCTGATTGTCGCGGACATGCCGTTTCTGACCTACGAGACGACCGCCGCGGACGCGGTTCGCAACGCGGGACGTCTCATGCAGGAAGGCGGCGCGGAAGCGGTCAAGGTCGAAGGCGGCAGCGCCATCCTCGACGCCGTCAAGCGGCTCGTCGACGTCGGCATCCCGGTGATGGGACACCTCGGCCTGCTTCCCCAGTCCGTCCATCGGGTGGGCGGGTTCCTCCGCCAGGCCACCACGCCGCACGATGCGGACATCCTGCTCGCCGACGCGCTTGCGCTCGAGGAGGCCGGCGCGTTCGCAATCGTGCTCGAGGCGATCCCGTCCGACGTCGCGCGCACGGTGACCCAGGCGCTCTCGATCGCCACCATCGGCATCGGCGCCGGCCCCGACTGCGACGGCCAGGTGCTGGTGACCAACGACATGATCGGCCTCTTCGACGGACCCGTGCCGTCGTTCGTCAAGCAGTACGCGCACGTGGCCGAGACCGTAACGGCGTCCGTGCAGGCGTACGTCGAGGACGTCAAGTCCGGACGTTACGCGCGTCCGGCCGCCGCGAAGACCCCGACGCCAACCACGTAATGACCTCGGACGTGATCACGTCGATCCCGCTCGTGAGGGATCGAGTGACGGAGGCCCGGCGCGCTCGCCGGCGTATCGGCCTCGTTCCGACGATGGGCGCGCTGCACGCGGGACACAAACGTCTCATCGATCTCGCGCGGGCGGAGAACGACCTCGTCATCGTCAGCATCTTCGTCAACCCGCTGCAATTCGACCGGCCAGAGGATCTCGAAAAATATCCGCGTGCGCTGCAGGCGGATGCCGATGTCTGCGCGGCGGCGGGGGTTGACGTGGTGTTCGCGCCGCCGGTCGCGGAGATGTACCCGGAGCCGCTCGATTGCGCGATCGATGTGGGCCGGGTCGCGGAGCATCTGTGCGGACGGTTTCGGCCCGGTCATTTCCGTGGCGTCGCGACCGTCGTGATGAAGCTGTTTCAAATCGCGCAGCCGGACCGCGCGTACTTCGGAGAGAAGGACGCCCAGCAGCTGGCGGTCATCCGCCGGATGGTTGCGGACTTCAACGTTCCGATCGAGATTGTCGGGGTGCCTACGGTCCGCGAGCCGGATGGGCTGGCGCTGAGCTCGCGGAACCAGCGATTGCAGCCCGGCGAGCGGCGGGCCGCAACGGTGCTCTACGAAGCGCTGAAGGTCGCCAGCGCCCAGGTTGCAGGGGGCGTGCGGGATGCCGCCGGCGTCCGCCAGGCCGCGAGGCAGGTCGTCGAACGGGAGCCGGCGGTCCGCCTGGAGTACCTCGAGATCGTCGAGCCGCGCGAAATGCAGCCGGTCGAGCACATCGACGGGCCCGTGATTGCGGCGGGCGCCATCTGGGTGGGCGGCACCCGGCTCATCGACAACATGATTTGCGTTCCACCATAATCAACTCGTCGATGAGAACGGCGGCATTGCTGGCGATAATCGCCGCGGCCACGATGACGGCGAACGGGCAGACACGGCGTCCCGACGCGAAGGGCATCACGCAGGTGTCCGGCATCCGGGTCGGTCACTTCACGCTGCCCGGCGGGCTGACCGGGTGCACGGTCGTGCTCGCCGACGGTGATGGCGCCGTTGGCGGCGTCGCGCAGCGCGGCGGGGCGCCCGGAACGCGCGAGACCGACCTGCTCGATCCCACCAATCTCGTCGAGCGCGTGAACGCGATCGTTCTCTCGGGCGGCAGCGCGTTCGGCCTCGATGCTGCGCAGGGGGTCGTCAAGTATCTCGAGGAGAAGAACGTCGGCTTCAAGACCAGCGCCGGCGTCGTTCCGATCGTGCCGTCGGCGATCCTGTTCGACCTCGGGTTCGCCGGAAACAAGGCGCGCCCGACCGCGGATTGCGGATACAAGGCAGCCGGGGCGGCGGCCAGCGGCCCCGTCGCCGAGGGGAACGTCGGCGCGGGCGCCGGCGCGACGGTCGGCAAGATTGGCGGCGGCCGCATGCCGATGAAGTCGGGGATCGGATCCGCGGCAATCGCGCTGCCGAACGGTCTCGTCGTCGGCGCCATCGTCGCCGTCAACGCCGTCGGCGACGTCATCGACCCGTCGAACGGCGCGGTCGTCGCCGGCGCGCGCGATGCCAGCGGCAAGCTCGCCGACGCACGCAAGGTGCTTCGCGGCGGTTCGCAGACCACCACGCCGCGGCCCGGCGAGAACACGACGATTGGCGTCGTCGCGACGAACGCGAAGCTGACGAAGGCACAGGCCACCCGCATGGCGCTCATGGCCGACGATGGCCTCGCGCGCGCGCTGTTTCCGTCGCACACGCTCGGCGACGGCGACACCGTCTTCGCGCTGGCGACCGGCAGCTGGAACGGGACCGCGGACGTCAGCAACGTCGGCGCCCTCGCGGCGGACGTGATGGCCGAGGCCATCGTCCGCGCCGCGGTGATGGCGAAGAGCGCCGGCGGCCTGCCATCGGCATCGGACCTCGGCACCGTGCCGGCCCGATTCCGGTAGAGGGCCGGCTTCTGCCGGCCCATCGATGAACCTCAACCTCGTTCTTCTCATCGTCTACTCGGTTGGGCTCGTCGCGATCGGCCTGTCGATCGGGCGCCTCATCAAGGGAAGCGCCGACTTCTTCGTCGCGGGACGATCGCTGACGGCGCCGCTGCTCTTCTCGACAGTCCTCGCCTCGAACATCGGCGCCGGCGCCACCATCGGCGCGACGGGGCGCGGCTACTTCGACGGGATCAGCGCCTGGTGGTGGAACGGCGCCTCGGCGCTCGGATCCGTGTTCCTTGCGTTCTTCATCGGCCCTCGCATCTGGCGCATCGCCAAGGCCAACAACCTGTTCACGACCGGCGACTTCCTGGAGCTGCGATACGGCGGGCTCGTGCGGGGGCTCGTGACGATTCTCATCTGGCTTGGAACGCTGTCGATATTTGCAGGTCAGCTCATCGCCGGTGCTGCGGTGCTCGACGTCGTCGCCGGCGTGCCGCGATGGGAGGGGACGATCATCAGCGCCGCCGTCGTGACGACGACCTTCATGGCTGGCGGACTGCTCGGCACCGCGTGGGTCAACGTGGTCCAACTGACCGTGCTGCTGTCAGGATTCGTCGTCGCGGTGCCAACCGTGCTCGCGAAGGCCGGAGGGCTGGCGGGGATCGCCCACGCGCCGGACGTGCCCGCGACGTTCCTGGACCCCTTCTACTCGGGCGGCCCGCTCTCGGGATGGTCTCTTCTCGTGTTCGCGCCCGCGTTCGTGATCTCACCCGGGCTGATACAGAAGGCGTACGGCGCCGACAGCGGGCGATCGGTCCGGCTCGGCATCGGCCTGCAGGCGGCAGCGCTCGCAGTGTTCGCGTTTGCGCCGGCGCTGCTGGGAATGTCGGCTCGCGCGCTGCATCCCGGACTGACGAACCCGAACATCGTCCTGCCCACGCTGCTCGTGGAGCAGCTTCCGCCGTGGTTCGGCGCGCTGGCGCTCGCCGCGGTCTTTTCGGCGGAGGTCAGTGCGTGCGACGCGATCCTCTTCATGCTGGCGACGTCGCTCTCGCAGGATCTCTACAAGCGTTTCCTGCAGCCCGACGCGGACGATCGCGAGGTACTGCTGATTGCGCGGCTCGCCTCGCTGGCCGGCGGCGCGGGCGGCGTCCTGCTCGCGCTGCTGCTCGAGACCGTCCAGCAGGCGCTCGCGATCTTCTACGCGCTGCTCGGCGTGAGCCTGCTGATGCCCGTCGTCGGCGGCCTCTACCTGCGCCGCGCCGGCCCTCGGGAGGCGCTCGCATCGCTTGCCGCGGGGAACCTCACGCTGCTCGCGGTGCGCGCGCTGCCCGCGCCGTCCGCGTGGATCGATCCGACGGTCGCGGGTCTGATCGCCTCTGCCGCGGCCTTTCTCATCACGTATGCCCTGCGGCGCGATAGGATCTGAATCCTTCTATGAAGACGCATCGCATTGCAGTGCTCGCCGGCGACGGCATCGGCAAGGAAGTCATCCCCGCAGGCATCGACGTCCTGAAGGCGGCGGCCGTGCGCGGAAGCTTCGCGCTGGAGTTCACGCCGTTCCCGTGGGGCTGCGATTTCTACCTGCGCAACGGCCGGATGATGGACGCCGACGCGGTCGATCGGCTGACGACGTTCGACGCGATCTACCTTGGCGCCATCGGCGATCCGAAGGTCCCGGACCACGTCTCCGCCGGCGAGCTGCTGCTGCCGCTTCGCCGCCGGCTCGTGCAGTACGTGAACCTCCGGCCCGTGCGGCTGCTGCCTGGCATCACCTCGCCGCTGGCCGGCCACACCGCGGCGGACATCGACATCGTCTGCGTGCGCGAGAACTCGGAAGGGGAGTACTGCGGCGTCGGCGGCCGCGTGCACGCGGGGACGCCCGACGAGCTCGCGGAGCAGACCGGCATCTTCACGAGGCGCGGCATCGAACGGATCGCGCGCTATGCGTTCAGGATGGCGGCCTCCCGGCCCCGCAAGCTGCTCGCGAGCGCGACCAAGTCGAACGCGCTGCAGCATTCGATGATGCTCTGGGACGAGGTGGTCGAGCAGATCTCGAAGGAGTTCCCCGACGTCAACTACCGGAAGTACTACGTCGACGCCATCGCCGCGCGCCTCGTGACGCATCCGCAGACGCTCGACACCATTCTCTGCTCCAACCTGTTCGGCGACATCCTCACCGACATCGGCTCCGCGATCTCCGGGAGCCTCGGCATCGCGCCGAGCGGGAACATCAATCCCGAGCGGACGACGCCGTCGATGTTCGAGCCGATTCACGGTTCGGCGCCCGACATCGCGGGCAAGGGGATCGCCAACCCCGTCGGCGCCATCTGGGCTGGCGCGATGATGCTCGATCACCTCGGCGAGCGTGGCGCCCACGACCGCATCGTCGCGGCCATCGGCCGTGTGTTTGCCGACGGGCAGACCAAGACGCCCGATCTCGGCGGCACGTCCACGACCGCGCAGGTTGGCGCGGCCATCGCGCAGGCGGTCACGGAGCAAACCCGACAGCCAGCTTGACGGCCGCGTATTCCGGATGCACGGAACCGTCCGCGCAGCGGATGGTGAGCGGCGGCTCCACCCACGTGCGCTCGCGCATGTGAGACGGCAGATCATCGTTGCGCATCATCGCGAACAACCCGATGAGCGGCGGCTCGCCTTCGCGGAACACGACGGGCCGCCTCCGCACGATCACCAGCTGCGCCGCTGCCGCCGCATCTTCCACCCGCCGCCGTTCCGCCTCCGGAAAGACGCACGCGAACAGTCCGCCAGGCGCCAGATGCGACGCCGCCACGCGCGCGTAGTCGCGGATGTCGCCGCGCATCTCGAAGCGACAGGCGACCTTCTGCGGGTGATCGCCGTCGAGGCCGCTGCCCGGCGGAAAGTACGGCGGGCTGCCCAGCACCAGGTCGAACAGTTCGGCGGTCGCGAGCGCCTCGTCCGTTCTGAAGTCGCCACACCGGATTTCGTACCGCGCGTCCAATCCGTTATAGGCCGCAGACTTTCTCGCGAGACGCACGCTCACTTCCTGTGCTTCAACGGTGACGAAGCGTGCGCCGGGCAGGCGCCACGCCGCGATCATGCCCACCGAGCCGATGCCCGATCCGAGATCGAGCACGCGCAACGCGGAGGGCGCCCACGACGTCCCGTACCACGCGGTCAGCACATCGTCGGTGGAGAAGCGGTTGCCGTCGCGAAGCTGAAAGATGCGGAAGTGGCCGCTGATGGCGTCGAGCGTTTCGTCCGGCGCTACCTCAGGCGCGGCATGCGCACCCGGTGGCACGATGCCGGGCTTCGCCCATCCTTTGAAATGCGTGTCGATCTGTGCACCGTTGCGCGCTGCCACCTGTGCCCTGCCACCTCCTGCCACCTGCCCCCTGCCCCCTGCCACCCGTCAGGCTACCATTGAGATGATGTCCCGTTCGGTTCCCGCAGCGGCGGCCACGGCATCCGCCGCACGTCTTGCCGCGTTCGTCGTCGAGCGATTCCCATTTGCGGTCACGGCGGTCCAGCGCGCCCTCGAAGCATCACCGCGCGATCTTCGAACGGAGGTTCAGCGGCAGCTGCGCGACATCGACGTCGCCGACCTGCCTGAGACGACACCTGGTGTCGCCGCGGAGGAGCGTTGGACTGCGGCGGTCGCGGAGCTGCTCGACGCCGTCGACGACTTTCTCGCGCGCGAAGCGATTGCCGCGTCGCTGACGACGGACGAGAAGCTCGAGATCATGCGCGGCATGGTCCTGATGCGCGCAGTCGACAACCGCCTGAAGCAGTTCTACCTGCAGCCCGAGGTGAAGTACGGCACCCTCGGCGTGCAGGGCAAGGGATTCCGCTCGTTCGGCCAGGAAGCCATCTACGGCGCCGGTATCCGGCTTCACCGCGGCGCGCCGTATCGCGACAGGGACGGCTCGTGGCACGGCGACGTCGTCTGCCCGCTCATTCGCGACAACGCGCTCGTCCTCGCGATGCACAACGACCCGTGGACGATCCGCATGATCCTCAACGCCCAGATCGGCAAGGACGGGCCCCCGATGAACGGCCGCGACATTCACGTCGCGGACTTGGGCTGGGGCGTGTTTCCGCCGACGGCGCCGCTCGGGATCAACGCCGTCAACATCGCCGGCGTCGCGATGGCGTTCGCGCGCGAGGGATCGGATCGGGTCGCAATCTCGCTGATTGGCGAGGGCGGCTCCTCGCTCGGCGAGTGGCACGAGGCGATCAACGCGTGCGCGGTCAGGAAGCTTCCCGCGGTCTTCTGCATCCAGAACAACCAGACGGCGCTGTCGACGCCGGTGAACGAACAGTCCGCGGTGCGCATGTTCGCCGACAGGGCGGCGGGCTACGGCGTCCCCGGCATCACCGTCGATGGCACCGACCCGGAAGCCATCGCGGCGGCGTTCACGTGGGCGGCGGATCGCGCGCGAAAGGGACTTGGACCGGCGCTCGTCGAGCTGGTGTCGATGCGCATGTGCGGCCACGCGCATCACGACGACATGCTCTATCTCGGCAAGGAGCCGCCGGTCTCGTGGGAGTGCGCACCGGTCGCAGAAGGCGCGTACGTCAACCGCGAGGAGTACGAGTACTGGTCGAAGAAGGATCCGATTGCCGGCTACGCCGCGAAGCTGCTCGACGAAGGCCTGATGCGCCCGGGCGATCTCGAGAAGTTCAAGCGCGAGGCCGAGGCGATGGTCGAAAAGGAGGCGCGCGCGGTCGTCGACGCGCCGTGGCCGGATCCGGCGGGCGCGGGCGTCGGCGTGTTCGCGAACGAGCCGCCGCGTGTTCACGTCGAGCCGCTCGAACCGTCGAAGCGCCTCGAGGTCGACCTGAACCCGCCGCTGCCGCCCGTCGATCCCGGCCTGCCGTTCGACCGCAAGGGCACGACGTTCCTCGAGGCGGTCACCGCCGGCGTTGCCGACGCGCTGCGATCGGATCGGCGCGTCTTCGTCTACGGCGAGGATATCGGCGGCCTGTACGGCGGCGCGTTCCTGCTCCTCCGGCCGCTGCTGAAGGAGTTCGGCGACCGCATCATCAACTCGCCGATCGCGGAGAACGCCATCTTCGGCATCGCGGTCGGCGCGGCCATCGCCGGCCAGCGTCCGATCGCCGAGGTGCAGTTCAACGACTTCGCCGCAACCGGGTTCAATCAGCTCGTCAACAACGCGGCGAAACAGCGATACCGGTGGGGCGCGTCGATCCCGATGGTCGTGCGCATGCCGTGGGGCGGCCTCCGCCACGCAGGGCCGTATCACAGCCAGAACAGCGAAGCGTGGTTCTACCGGACACCGGGCCTGAAGATCGTGGTGCCCTCGACGCCGCAGGACGCCCGTGCGCTGATGGCGTCAGCCGTCGCCGACCCCGATCCGGTGCTCTACTACGAGCACATCGCGCTCTATCGCGATCCGCGCGTGAAGCAGAAGCTGGCGGACGAGGCGCCGGGGCCGATGCCCATCGGCAAGGCGGCGCTGCGGCGGGCAGGCGATGATCTCGCGATCGTTTCCTATGGCGCCTACGTCCACGTCGCGATGCGGGTGGCGGAGAAACTTGCCGCGGACGGCATCCAGGCGAGCGTGCTCGACCTGCGATCGCTCGCGCCGCTCGACAAGGAGGCGGTGCTCGCCGTCGCGCGCCACTGCAGCAAGGTCCTGATCGTCCACGAGGACACGCGGACCGGCGGCATCGGCGAAAGCCTCGCCGCGATCATCCAGGAGGAAGCGTTCGAGTCGCTCGACGCGCCCGTCCGTATCGTCGGTGCGCTCGATACGCCCGTTCCGTATTCACCCCCGCTCGAGGAGTTTTTCCTGCCGTCGGACGAGCGGGTCGAGCGCGCGGCGCGGCTGCTGGTGGGCTATTGACGTGCCGGGTCCGCAGCGCGGTGCCGGTGCGCGCTGCGGCACCCGGCCTACGTACGTGGGGCGGGTCCCGCGGAGCCCCGTAGCCACGCGACCGCGGACCCGCCTCTATTCGTAGCGCAGCGCTTCGATCGGATCCATGCGCGCTGCGCGCAGCGCGGGCACGAACGAGCTGATGATGCCGACAAACATCAGGATGCCCGTGCAGATACCGAGCAGCTGCACCGAGAGCACCATGTAGATGTCCGCCGACCGGCTGGCGTCGTCGAGCAGCTCCGACAGGAACGGCCGCGGGCTGAACAGCCACACGAGGACGTACGACAGCACCACGCCCGCCGCGCCGCCGGCGAACGTGGTCACGAGGCCCTCCATCAGGAACTGAAGCAGGATTGCGCCGCGCCGCGCGCCGACTGCTTTGCGCAAGCCAATCTCGCGCGTCCGCTCGGTGACCGACACGAACATGATGTTCATCACGCCGACGCCGCCGATGGCGAGCGTCAGCACGCCGATGAAGGTGAGGATGATCTTCAGGCCGATGACAATCGGTCCCACGATCCGCTGCGTCTCGGCCGACCCGAACACCTGGACCGCGCGCTCGTCCGCCGGATTGAAGCGCAGCCGGCTAGCGAGCACCTTCTTCACCTCGTCGGTCGTCCGGGCGTCGAGCGTCGGCGACACCGCCTGGTAGACGAGGATGCCGAGGTACTCGGTATTCCACATCTGCCCGGCCGTGGTGTACGGGATGAAGATCGAAAACTTGTCAGGGCTGCGATAGTTCGACAGCTGCACTTTCTCGCGCTGGACGCCGATGACGTCGAACCGCACGCCCCTGATGCGCACGACCTGTCCGACGGGCGGCGTGTTGCCGAACAGCTTGCGCGCGACCTCGCTGCCGAGGAAGACGACGCGCCGTTGCAGCCTGACGTCCTCAGCATCGATGAAGCGTCCGGCCGAGGGAACCTGGCTGCGCATCGTTCCATAGGCCGGCGCGACGCCGCGCGCGAGATAGGACGTCTGCTTGTCCTGCCAGGCGATCGGCACGTCCTGGAAGTACTCGGGGCTCCACGCTTTCACGTACGGGATCTGGCCGACGGCTTCGGCGTCGGCGAACCGCAGACGTATGCGCTGACCCGCTCGCTCGCCGCCCGCCTGCATGCTGGTCTGACCGCCACCGAGGATGTTCACGCCGTCGCCGAACGCGCCGTGAAACCCGCGAATGAGCGCCTCGTCGAAGCCGTTGCCGTAGGCGAGCAGCATGACGACGGACACGATGCCCCACGAGATGCCGAGCATCGAAAGGCCCGCGCGAACGCGGTTGCGGAAGAGGCCGCGCATCGCCTCGCGGACGATCTCGCGCAGCACGCGCATCTTCATGATTCGAACCGCAGCGCCTCGACGGGCGGAAGCTGCGCGGCACGGCGCGCGGGATAGGTCGACGTGACCACGCCGACGATGACGAGCGCGACGACGGCGCCGACGCCCGACTGCCAGGTGAGGATCATCCCGTCGAAGCGCGTCGGCCTGGGCGCGAGGTTGGCGAGCGCACACAGGCCGAGTGCGACGAGAAACCCGGCGAGCCCGCTGATGAGCGTCAGGATGAACCCTTCGAGGAAGAACTGCCGCTGGATATCGCCCGTCGTCGCGCCAAGCGCCTTGCGGATGCCGATCTCGCGCGTCCGCTCGCGCACCGCGACCAGCATGATGTTCATCACGCCGAGCCCGCCGAGGCTCAGCGTCACCAGGCCGACGATAGTGAAGAAATCCTTCATCGCCTGGATCATCCGGTCGAACATGATGGTCTCGAGCGAGGTGTCCCAGACGCGCACGGCGTCGCGATCCTCGGGGTCGAAGCCGTGCTCGCGCGCGATGACGCGCCGGACCTCGCGCGCCAGCGGCCAGTCGATGTCCTCGATGCGGCCGGTCCGGCGGTCGAGAATGGCGGGAAGCGTCGCGACGACGTCCTCCCTGGGCGCGACGATGATCTGCGACAGCACGCCGAGCGGCGCCTGGTCGCGCGGGAAGTCCTTCGCCATCGCCGCAAACGGAATGAACACTTTGTTGTTGTCGCGCCCGTTGTAGTCGCTGTCCTGGTCCTTCTTCCGGATGCGGCCGATGACCGTGTACGGGATGCCGTCCAGCCGGATGGACTCGCCGATGCTGTCGCGGCGCGCGAAGAGCTGGGCATCGGAATCCCATCCGAGAATCGCCACGCGCCTGGCTTCCGCTTCGTCCGCGTCGCTGAAGTTCCGGCCCCGATCCACCTCGATCGTGCGGATGCGCTGATACTGCGGCTCGATGCCGTCGACCGTGATCGCCGCGTTGTTGTACGCGCTCTTCACGGTGACGGCGCCCTTCTGAATCTCGGCGCTCACGACCGCAATCATGTCCGACTGCGTCTGGAGCGCGCGCACATCGTCTACCGTCAGGTAGATCTGACGACCTGCGCGCTCGCCGCCCGCCTGCATCGCCGTGCGCGCGCCCCACACGATGGCGATGTTCCGTCCGAGCTCCATCAGCACCTTGTCGTTGCCGCGGCGGAACCCTTCGCCCGTGGCCGACAGGATGACGACGGAGATGACGCCCCACAGGATGCCGAACATCGTGAGGAAGCTGCGCAGCTTGTTGGCGCGCAGGTTCGCCACGACCTGCCTGAAGATTTCGAGCACGTCAGTTGGGCAGGACGACCTTGTCGCCGGCGTTGACGCCGCGAACGACCTGCATCTTCGTGCCGTTGCCGACGCCGACCTGCACGGGCACGCGCCTGCGGCCGGTGCGCGATGACGAGTCGAGCAGATCGACGGACGCGTTGTGCCGATCGTCGTAGAAGACCCCCGCCTCGGGCACGAGCAGCGAGTTCGGGAACTCCTCGAGGATGATTTCCGCGTTAGCCGTCATGTTGGCCTTCAGTTCCTTGCCCGGGTTGTCGATCGAGACCTTCACCTCGAAGGTCGTCACGTTGTCCTTGTCCACGCCAATCGGCGAGATCTGCGTGACGCGTCCCTGGAAGACGCGATCGCGGAAGGTCTCGGTGGTGATGCTCGCGGGCTGACCGATGCGGACGCGCCCGATGTCGGCCTCGTCCACCTTGCCGCGGACGAACACGCGGTCGATGTCGCCCAGCGTGAACACGAGCGTGCCGTTCGCGCCGAGGTTCAGGATTGACGAGACGGGGCTGCCGATTTCGACGTCGCGCGTCAGCACCGTCGCGCGGATTGGCGCCTTGATCGTCGCGTTGGCGAGATCCTCCTCGGAGTTCTCGACCGCCGCCCGTGACTGCGCGACGTTCGCGACCGCCTCCGACACCTTGGCGCGGCTGATGACCAGCTGACCCTGCGCCGCCTGCTGACGATTGACCGCCTGCTCGAGCGCGCTCTTCGCGTCATCGAGACCCGATTGGGAGACCAGCTTCTGATCGAACAGCTGCTGCGCGCGCTCGGCGTTGCGGCGGGCGAAGGCGACGTCGGGCGCCTCCGCCTGGATTTCGTCCTTCTTCAACTGCGCCGCCGCGCCTTCCTGCGCGGCTTCCGCCGCCTGCAGGTTCGCGCGGGCCTGGCGAAGGCGTGCGGTAAGATTTTCGCGATCCAGCTCCGCGAGCACCTGCCCGGGCTGCACGAGCTGATCGACGTCGACGTACAGCTTCTCGATGATGCCGTTCGCCTTGGACTTGATCTCGACCTTCGTGATCGGCTCGACCTTGCCCGTTGCCACCACCGACCGGCGCATCGTGCCGCGTTCGACGGACGCGATCTTCGCCGGGTCGATCGTCGTCGTCGCGCCGGTCAGCGCGGTAAATCCCCAGATGCCGGCGACGCCGAGCAGGACCAGGAGGGCGACGATCCAGCCCTTGCGGGATTTCTTCATAGCCACGTGAAGTTCTACGAACCGGGGCACTAAAGGGTTTCAGTCCAGCATATGTGGATTCTCAAGACCGTCAACGAGGGAGAGCCCGAAAAAACGTTCCGGATCCTGCCCGGCGGCATCCGCACGCTCGGGCGTGCGACAGGCGCCGACTTCGGCGTGGACGGCGCGCTCGTGTCACGGGTGCATTGCCGGCTCACCGTGCTGCCGGAAGGCGGCCTGGAGGTCCGGGACCTGGACAGCACCAATGGCACCTTCGTGAACGGAAAACGCGTGCAGACCGCGCAGCTCGCATCGGGTGACCGCATCCAGATTGGACGCGTCGAGCTGGTCGCCGTCCGCGACAAAGACGCGACGTAGGGGCTAGCGTCGCGCCGCCAGATACTCCAGGACGAACGGGTTCGTCTTCCTCTCCCGCCCGATCGTCGTGTCCGGCCCGTGGCCCGAGTGCACCACCGAATCGTCCCCGAGCGGGAACAGCACCTCCGTGATCGATCGCAGCAGCGTGTCGTAGTCGCCGCCGGGCAGGTCCGTTCGGCCGATCGAGCCGGCGAACAGCGTGTCGCCGACGAACAGATCCTTCCCGGGGGTGCCCTTCTTGCCGATCTGCAGGCAGACGCCGCCGGGACAGTGGCCGGGCGTGTGGTACAGCCGCACCTCGTAGTCGCCGAAGTGAATCGGCGTCATGTCGTAGAAGACGTCGATTGGCGGCTGCGGCCGCACCTTGAAGCCGAACATCGCGCCCTGCTGCGGCGCCGCATCGTAGAGGAACAGGTCGTCCTTGTGCAGGTAGACCGGCGCGTCGAGCGCGTCCTTCGCCGTCCCCACGCCGGTGATGTGGTCGAGGTGCGCGTGCGTCAGCAGGATGTGCTGAATGACGAGGCCGTGATCGCGGACGGCGGCGAGCAGGCCATCCACCTCGTCACCCGGATCGATGATGACGCCCTCGCGCGTCCGCTCGCAGCCGACGACGAAGCCGTTCTTGTAGAAGGGCGCCTCCGCGCGAACCTCCAGAATCATTCATTACAATCGTACACATGATCGTCTGCGTTCTCGATGACCTCCTGTTCTCCGTCAAGATCTCGACCGCCGCGAAGCAGATCGGGGCCGACGTCTACTTCGAGCGGACGCCGGGCATGGCCGTGGAGCGCATCAGGGAGAAGCAGCCGTCGCTGGCGATCTTCGACCTCAACAGCGCGAGGCTCGATCCGCTCGGGGCCGTCGCCAGGCTGAAGGCGGACCCGCAGACGCGCGGCATCAGGACGCTCGGGTTCGTGTCGCACGTCCACGCGGAGACGATCGAGGCGGCGCGTCAGGCTGGAATCGACGAAGTGCTCGCGCGCTCCGCGTTCGCGGAGCGTCTCGGCGAGATCTTGAAAGAGTAGCTATCTCAGGAACCACCACGCGATCGCGGCGATCACCAGCAGCATCACGATCGTCAGGGCGAACGCTCGGGTGACGGTGTGCGATGGCGCCTCGGGCTCCTCGTCTTCGTCGTCGCCGATCGTGCCGCGTAAGTCCAGCATCGCTCCCGTGCTTCTCAGTTCCGCCGCAAACGTCGCGGAGCTCTGGTAGCGGCTGTCAGGGTTCGGCGCCACCGCCCTCAGGACGATGTCGTCCACCTCGCGCGGCACGTGCGGGTTGCTCGCGCTCGGCGCCGAGGCGCCGCGGTGCAGCGGGCGGCGTCCGGTCAGCATCTCGTAGAGCACGGCGCCAACGGAATAGATGTCCGAGCGTTCGTCGGACGGCAGCCCGCGCGCCTCTTCGGGCGAATCGTAGTCGTGCAGGTGTTCGGCGTCCGGGCCGGCGAAGCCTTCGCGTGACGCGAGCGCGAAGGCGGGGATCTTGGCGTGCCCCTTGGCGGTGATGACCACCGACTCCGGGCTCAAGCCACCGTGCACGTAGCCGCACGCATGCGCATCGGCAACGGCGTCGGCCATCTGGACCGCCAGGTCCATCGCGCGGCGGACGTTGATGGCCCGTCCACCCATCTCCGAGC
>Ga0070698_100004009_pt1 | contig 16209 bp, 11 predicted proteins | sample KBSK1502metaG_FD_65477 | JGI IMG/M metagenome (GOLD analysis project Ga0070698, IMG submission 65477) | Corn, switchgrass and miscanthus rhizosphere microbial communities from Kellogg Biological Station, Michigan, USA - KBS K1-50-2 metaG | ecosystem: Host-associated > Plants > Roots >...
ACGCGGCGGCGCCATTCGTCCTTGTCTAACCCCTGGATACTGATCCAGGGGTCGATACCGAACTGCTTGGGATCGCGACCGGCGACCTCCAAATACCCATGGAGTTGATCCACGTAAACCTTCATACGACCGTCAGGCGGTCTCCCGGCCGGCATCCAGCCGTCCCCGATCCTCGCGGCGCGCCTGAGTACGGGCTCCGCGGCACCCCCGAACCAGATCGGGATGGGACGTCGAATGGGCAGCGGATTGATCCCGGCATTGTCAATCACGTGGTGCGCGGTCTTGTGAGTGACGAGCGGTTGGGTCCAGAGCTTGCGGAGGACCTCGATCTGTTCTTCGACCCGACGCCCGCGCGTCTGAAACGACTCGCCGAGCGCGTCGTACTCGACGTAGTTCCAGCCAATCCCAATGCCAAGGCGTAGGCGGCCTCCACTCAGGACGTCGACCTCCGCGGTCTGCTTGGCCACGAGGGCCGTCTGACGCTGCGGCAGGATGAGAATGCCGGTGACGAGCTCGAGTCTCGTGCTGATTGCCGCAAGGAATCCGAAGAACACCATCGGCTCATGAAACGGGTGTTCGTACGTGTACGGCCCTGTCAGCTTCGGCTCACGACTCGGGTGAGCCCCGAGCACGTGGTCGTAGACGAGCAGGTAGTCATAGCCGAGCCCCTCGGCCGTCTGCGCGTAGTCCTTGATGGCCTGGATATCGTTCCCGAACTCCGTCTGGGGAAACACGACCCCATACTTCATGGCGTTTTCTCCTCGCCTGCGGGCGCGGCCGAGCCCCGCTGCGCCCGCAGCTCCGCGCGGCGCTGCGCCGTCCGGGCATGATCGACAGTCCACGTCCCGACGTCGACCACCACCCCGTAGTCGTCGCGCGCGGCGCCGAGACTCACCAGCTCGTTGCGGACATCGCGCAGCACCCGCGCGGGATCGCGCTCCAGCGGGTCGCCCCACCCACCCGGCCCCGGCTGCTCGTGACGGAAGACGTCGCCCCCCTTCATCGTCATCGTCAGCTTCCCCGGGAGCTCCCGGGCGCCTGGCCCGGGGTTCAGGACGTTACGGGCCGGACGGCCCGGCTGGCCCCCGTAGAGCCCGTACGGACGGACGTCGTGCCGATCTGCCCGCACTTGCAGGACCGCCTCGTTGGCAAGCAGCTTGTAGTCGCGGCGGATCGACATGCCCCCGCGGTGCTTCCCGGGGCCGCCCACATCCCGGATGAACTCGGTGCAGAGGATCTGCAGCGGCTGCTCCGCCTCTGTGATCTCCACGGGCGGCAACGACATGTTCGCGAGCATGTTGGCGTTACCGTCCAAGCCGTCGGCCCACGCGCGGCCTCCCCACGCCGAGCAGATGAACTCCACGAAGATGAACGGCCGGCGATCGGGGTAGTAGCCGCCAATCGAGATCCCCGTGTTCCCGCCCTCGGACGCGGCGATCGAGCGGTCGGGGAGCATCTGGGCGAGGGCGCCGAAGCACGTATCGAGCATGCGGAAGCCGGTGAGGCCACGGGCCGCGGACGCGGCCGGCAGGACGCCGTTGGCGATGGTCGCGGGCGGCGCGATCACCTCAATGGCGCGGTAGAAACCGGCGTTGCAGAGGACGTCGTGCGGGAGGACGGACTTGAGGCATGTGAACGTCGCCGCCTTCGTGAACGACGCCGTGTTGTTGATGGCGCCCTTGACCTGCGGTGATGTGCCCGTCCAGTCAGCCACGAGCGCGTCGCCCGCCTTACGCAACGTCACGAAGAGGCGGATCGGCTTCCCGTAGTCGATGCCGTCATCGTCGATCCAGTCCTCGAAGGACCACTCGCCGTCGGGGAGCTGCGAGAGCGCCGCTCGCGTAAGGCGCTCGGTATAGTCGAGGATCTCGTCCATGTACGTCTGGATCTGCTTGGCACCGTGGCGGGCAACCAGACGGTGGAAGGCGGCCTCCGCGATGTGGCATGCGGCGAGCTGGGCGCGGAGGTCGCCGAAGACGCGCGCCGGCATGCGGACGTTCTTCTCGAGCAGGCGGAACAGCGTCTCGTTCGGCTCGCCAGCATCGTACATCTTCACTGGCGGAATGCGGAGCCCCTCCTGGTAGATCTCCGTCGAGTCCGAGGCGTTCGAGCCCGCGACGCGCCCGCCCATGTCCGTCTGGTGGCAGATCGTCGCCGCAAAGGCCAGACGCTCGCCCTCGTGGAAGATGGGCTTGAGGACGAACACGTCAGGGATATGCATGCCGCCCTCGAACGGGTCGTTGAGGCAGTACACGTCGCCCGGCCGCATGCGGTCGCCAAATCGGGCGATGGTCGCCGCGAGCGCGTCGGGAAACGACGAGAGATGCGCGGGCAGGGTCAACCCCTGCGCGATGGTCCGCCCGTCCCCATCGCAGAAAGCGGTCGAGTAGTCCATGTTGTCCTTGAGCACGCCGGAGTAGGCGGTGCGCAGGATCGTCAGCGCCATCTCGTCGGCGATCGAGAGCAGCGTGTTCTTGAACAGCTCGAACCCGATCGGGTCGCGCGGCTTACTCATCGTCACTCACCCCCTGGGACCTCGCCCGTCAGATCTCTCGTCCGAGTTCGATCGCGATGTTGCCGTAGTCGTCCAGCGTCGCGCGCGCGCCGGGTGGCACCACACACGTCGCGTCGTACTCCTCGATGACGCACGGGCCCACGCGGGGCGTGCCGAGAGCGGGACGGTCGAGGATCGGCGTTTCACGCCAGCCGAGACTGGGGCCGAAGTACACGCGGCGCGTGGGCCGGTCGCCTCCGCCGCCACGGTCGATGCGGATTGTCTCGGGAACGCGCGGGCGATCAGAGATGCCCTGGGCGACCACCCGTAGGCTCACGATCTCGACGGGCTCCTCGGCTCCGGCGCGGTGCCCATACGTCCGCTCGTGCTCCTGCCCGAAGGTCTCGGCCAACGCGGCCAGCGTGCCGGCGTCGCTCGGTCCGTCGGCCATCGGGACCGTCAGCTCGAAGGACTGTCCCTGGTAGCGGCAATCCGCGGAGCGCCGCAGACGAATGTGGTCGTCTGAGAAGCCCTCGCCGGCGAGTTGCTCGCGGGCGCCCTCTTCCATTCGGCGCAGGAGGTCGCCCAGCCCGGCAGGGTCGGCGTCGCGCACCAGCTTGCGCCAGGTGCGCACGTAGTGGTGCTCGACGTCCGCGTAGAGGAGCCCGAACGAGGAGAAGAGACCGGGCGCGGGCGGCACCACGATCCGGCGCATCTCGAGCTGCTCGGCCATGCCAGCCGCGAAGAGGGGGCCGTTGCCACCGAACGCGAAGAGCGCGTACTCGCGGGGATCGCGCCCGCGCTCGCTCGAGACGGCGCGGATGGTGCGCATCATGTTCGAGGCGGCGATCAAGTGGGCGCCATGGGCCGCCTCGACCAGCGGCATCCCGAGGGGGCGCGCCACTTTCTGCTCGAACACCTCGTGCGCGCGGGCCGCATTGAGCTTCACAGCCCCGCCTGCGAGCCTGGTCGGGTTGAGATAGCCGAGGATCACGTTGGCGTCGGTGATCGTCGGCTCGTTCCCGCCGAGGTCGTAGCAGAGCGGCCCGGGCGACGCCCCCGCGCTGCGCGGACCCACCTGGAGCGCGCCGCCGGGATCGATCCAGACCAGCGACCCGCCCCCGGCGCCGACCTCGGCGAGATCGATCGCGGGCACGCGGAGTAAGTAGCCCGCGCCGGTCAAAAGCCGTGACCCGTGCATGATGCCGCCGCCCACCTGGTACTCGGCGGCGCGGCTCACCTCGCCGTCCTCGACGATCGACGCCTTCGCCGTCGTCCCCCCCATGTCGAAGGTGATGAGCTTGCCGAGCCCGATCCGGCGAGCGAGCGCCTGCGCGCCCACGACCCCCGCCGCCGGGCCGGACTCGATGATGTGGATCGGGTGGGCCGCCGCGGCGGCGTCGGTCATGAGCCCGCCGTTCGACTGCATGATCAGGAGCGGCGTCTTCACGCCAGCCTCGTGGAGGCCGGCCCGCAGCGTGGCCAGATAGCGGCGGACGATTGGCGTCACATAGGCGTTGATCACCGTGGTCGAGGTGCGCTCGTACTCGCGGATCTCCGGGAGTACCTCGACGCTGTAGCACGCCACGAGTTCGGGCGCGCGTCGGCTGACAATCGCCTTGATCTGCTCCTCGTGGACAGGGTTGGCGTAGGAGTTGATTAGGCAGACGGCGAGCGCCTCGACGCCTTCACGCCGGAGTCGTGTGAGGGCCTGCTCGACCTCGGCGGCGTCGAGTGCCGTCTGGACCTCGCCCTGCGCGTCGATGCGCTCCGTGACTTCCTGGCGCAGATAGCGCTCGACGAGCGGCACCGGCTTCTCCCAGGTGAGGTCGTAGAGCCGCGGCATGCGGAGGCGGCGGATCTCGAGGACGTCCCGAAACCCCTTGGTGGTCAGCAGCCCCGTGCGGGCGCCCTTGAGCTCAAGGACCGCGTTCGAGGCCACGGTGGTCCCATGGAGCACCTCGACGATGTCCGCCCCCGTGACTCCCGTGTCGCGGAACACCTCGCGGAGCCCGTCGATGATGGCTCGGGCATAGTCATCGACGCTGGAGGACACCTTCTTGGTATGCAGGCGGCCGCTCGCGTCCAGGAACACGATGTCCGTGAACGTCCCCCCGATGTCGACACCGACCCTGAACAAGAGTCCTTGGCCTCGGGCCATCCTGCTCCCGGCCCTGGACCGCCGTCAAGCAGAGACGGCAGGACTGCTGTTGTTCTATCACCCTCAACCGGCTTGCGTCCGCCGGCGCCCCGCGAGCACGCATCCCTGGCGGCTCCCGCCCTACAGCCGGCGTTCACGACCGCGCCCCTGCACACCTGCTCCGGGGTGACATTTTCATTGAGCATTTACGGTGGAATTTCTATTGAGCAGCTACAGGAGAAACGGCCGGACAGCGCGGTCACCGCCTCACGGGGGGCACGCGACGGGCCGGAGTTCCGCGCGCGGCCCATCTGGTATGATTCCGGCCGGGATCCCACATGCACAGCACCCTCGGCCGCGTCGATGACTCGGCCCCTCTCGGAGGTCGCTCATGAGCCTGCGCAAGCGGATCGGCCTGATGGTCCCCTCGACGAACACCACGTGCGAGGCAGACTTTCAGATGGTGGTACCCCGGGGCATCACCGTCCATGGCCAGCGTCTGTGGCTGACCAACGAGGGGACCGGCGATGAAGTGTTCAACCGGATGAACGCCGAGATCGAGGATGGCGCCCGCTATCTGGCCACCGCGAAGGTGGATGTCATTGTGTACGGGTGCACGACGGGCAGCTTCTTTAGGGGCCCCGGGTGGGACCACGAGATGCGCGACATGATCCAGCGCGCGGCCGGCGTCCCCGCTGTGCCCACCAGCCCCTCGGTCATCGAGGCCCTGCGCGTCTTTGGCGCCCGGCGGATCTCGGTGGCGACCCCCTACCCGGACTGGAACAACCGGAAGCTGCGTGCCTACCTTGAAGCCCAGGGCTTCGAGGTGCTGAACGTCGAAGGCGAGCCACATGCCGCCGCCTCGGGCAACCAGGGTATCAACGACCAGGACCCGGAGTCGGTCGTCGAGTTCGCCTCGCGGGCGTGTCGGCCCGACGCGGACGCGCTCCTCTGCTCGTGCACCGCGTGGCGTTCCGTCGAGGCCGTGGCGGCGATCGAGGCGCGGACCGGAAAGCCGGTCGTCACCTCCAACCAGTCGACCATCTGGGCGTCGCTGCGCGTGCTCGGTGTCACGCAGCCTGTCGTTGGCTTCGGCCACCTGCTGGAACGCCTCGCGGCCGCTCCCACGGCGGCATGAACCGACCCGGGGGGTCGGGCTCAGGGAAGGCGCCGGAGCCAGGCCGCATCCTTAAACCAGCCAGGAGCGATCGTGAAATTCGGCAGGGCGCAGGCAGAATTGGCTTGGTTTCATCAAGAGCGGATCGCCAGGATCGGGGGGACTTGACGATAATCCCCCTTGTAAGCGGGCCGAAACGCGATACTGGGCACTCATGAATCCATCCGTAGCTCCCGGCAGGCCCACAGCTCCAACTCGGTGGTCGAGGTCAGAGTCGTCTCGTTTAGCGACCCCGTGATAGGTCGCGACACGGAAGCCAACTGCGTGGCTCAATGGGTGACGCCCAACTAGTGGGGTTACGTGCGCGCCGGATCGAGGGCGGTCCTCCGGGGTGGAGGCCCCAGCCCTCAGTTCTGGGAGGTCAGAAGCCGCGAGGGGGGGAGATCATATTTTGCGGCTTCGAGGCTCACTCAGGCCTGGGGCGCCGCGCAGTGATCGCCTGACCGTGCTTTGTGCCCCCCTCGCCAATCACTGGCGCGGGTGGTCCTCGAAGGGCCGCTGCGCGCACCACTCGTTCGCTTGCTCGTAGGCATGGGCCACCCGCAGTACGGTGGCGTCCTCGAACGGTCGGCCGTGGATCATGAGACCGATCGGTAGCCCCGCCCGGGTGAATCCACAAGGCACGCTGCACGCGGGCTCGCCCGTCAGGTTCGCCACGCAGGTGAGCCGGGCGCCGACATCGAGCACGGACACATTGCGGCCGCCGATCGCCGTCTCGAGCTGCCCGATGGGGGTGGCGGCCAGCGGGACGGTCGGTGATACCAGCACGTCCACCTGCTCGAACACCCCGCGCAGGGACTGGCGGATGAGCGCTCGCACCCGCTGGCCCTGCAGATAGTCGGACGCGAGGTACAGAAGGGCGCCCTGGAGCAACGCCCGCACATCTGGCCCGTAGTCCGAGGCGCGTGTCGACAGCCAGGGCCGGTGGTAGTGGGCAGCTTCCGCCCACGCCACCACGAAGCAGGTGTCGAGGGCCGCCTCGACCCCGGGTACGCGTACCTCGACCAAGCGGGCGCCGAGTGCCCCCAGTGCTTCGATCGCCCGGCGAACGGCGCGCTCGACTTCCGGTTCTACAAGGTCGAAGTAGTAGTTCTGCGGTACGCCGACGCGCACGCCCTTCAGATCGGCCCGGAGCGCGCGGGCAAAGGCGGGCACCCGCCGCCGCGACGAGGACGGATCCCGCGGGTCGTGGCCCGCGATAGCCTGCAGCACGACGGCGGCGTCTGCGGCGGTGCGGGTCATCGGCCCTCCGTGGTCCAGGGACCAGCTCTCGGGCAGGATCCCGTGCCGGGGCACAAGGCCATAAGTCGGCTTGTGACCGACGATGCCGCAGAAGGCGGCCGGGATGCGGATGGAGCCGCCGGTATCGCTCCCCAGCGAGGCGAGCCCCAGCGAGGCGGCCACCGCCGCCGCCGAGCCGCCCGATGACCCGCCCGGGATGTAGCCGAGCTTCCAAGGGTTCTGGCAGGTCCCCCAATGTGGGTTATCGGTGGTCACCCCCGCCGCGAACTCGTGCAGGTTGGTCTTGCCGAGGAGGACGGCGCCAGATGCGAGCAGGCGCTCGGTGGCGGTGGCGCTGGCGGCAGGCACGAAGTCAGCGAGAATGCGAGAGCCGGCGGTCGTTCGAACGCCCGCCGTGCAGTACAGGTCCTTGAGCGTGAGCGGGATGCCGTGGAGCGGCCCGCGCCACTTTCGGCGGGCGAGCTCTCGCTCCGCCCGACGCGCCTGCTGCCCCGCGAGGTCACCGGTCACCGTGATGAACGCCCGGAGGGTGGGGTCGAGTCGGGCAATGCGCGCGAGGTACGCCTCGGTCAGCTCGACCGGGGAGAGCGCGCGGGTGCGCAGAAGGCGGCCGGCGCTGGCGATCGTGAGCGAGCTCAGCTCGTCGTCGGTCATCGGGGCCGTCAGTCCATGGGCTGGAGGAAGTCGAACTCGACCGATTCCACGTCGATCGCGTAGAGGCGTTGGACGCGCTCGTGGAACGCCTCGAAGATGGCGGCGAGCTCGGGGGCGGTCTCGACGGTGGTGGCGAGCCCGGCCCACCGAGCGAGGGTCAGGGCCGTCTCCGACGTGAGCGCCGATGGCTTGGGTGACGTCATGGAGGGAACCTCCAGGCGGCGGCCCGCCGTGGTCAGGGGTGGTCGTGCCTGGGCGAGCCCGTTGCGCCGCCGGCGACGTCGGGTGGGCTCAGCGCGGGCCAATCCCATTCTCCTCTCGGGCACGGAAGCACGCGACGTGGCGATCAGGCAGGAGCGCCTCTAGCGGGGGCACGCTCAGGTCGCATTCGGGCCGAGACCACGGGCACCGCGCGTACAGCGGGCAGCCAGGCGGCAGGTCGATCGGGCTCGGGATCTCGCCCGTGAGCAGGAAGCGCGCCTGCTCCCTAGCGGGGTCGGGGTATAGCACTGACGAGAGCAGCGCCCGAGTGTACGGATGGAGCGGCCGCTCGAAGATCTCGTCCGTCCGCCCCGTCTCTACGATGCGACCTAGGTACATCACGGCCACCCGCTGGCACACGCGGCGCACCGCCGTGAGGTCGTGGGAGATGAAGAGGTAGGCGAACCCCAGTCGCGCCTGTAGGTCGACGAGGAGGTCAAGGATTTCGGCGCGGACGGAGACGTCCAGAGCTGAGGTCGGTTCGTCCAATACAACGAGGTCGGGGTCGGTGGCGATGGCGCGGGCGATGCCGACGCGTTGTTGCTCGCCCCCGCTCAGCTGGTGCGGGTATAGGGCGATGAACGAGCGGCCGAGCCCGACCATGTCCAGAAGGTCGTGCACGCGGGATAGGCGTGCGGCCGGCGAACCGCGGCCAGCCAGCATCAGGGGCTCGTCGAGGATCCGGCCGATGGGCATCCGCGGGTTGAGCGAGTCGTACGGCTCTTGGAAGACGAGCTGGAGATGGCGCCGACGCCCGCGGAACTGCTCCGCCGTCATCGTCAGGATGTCGTCGCCGCGGAACGCGATGGCGCCGGAGGTGGGCTCGATCAGCCGCAGCACGCAGCGACCGACGGTGGTCTTGCCTGAGCCGCTCTCGCCGACGAGGGCCAGCGCCTCCCCGCGCTCGATTTGAAACGAGACCCCATTCACCGCCTTCACCGCGCGGCCGTGGCCGACGGGGAAGTGCTTGACGAGCGCCTGCACGGCGAGGACAGAGGCGCCCGTCACGGAGCCTCCAGCCCGGCCGTGATCTCGGCGTGCCGGAAGCACCGCACCCAGCGGGCGCTGGCCACCAGTTCGAGCGGCGGCTCCTCCCGAGTGCACCGCTCGATCCAGACCGGGCAGCGCCGCGCGTACGGGCAACTGGCCCCGCGGCCTTCGCCGCGGATCCCCACCGACGACAGCGTGCCCCGGCGATCGCTGGTGGCGGCGACGGCGGCGCGCAGCAGCCGCCGGCTGTAGGGATGAATGGCGCCCGCGAAGAAGGCAGGCACCTCAGCCACCTCCACGATTTGTCCCGCGTACATGACAGCCACCCGCTGGCAGTAGTGGGCGACGACCCCGAGATCGCGAGAGACGAGGAGCAGCGACGAGTGGAAGTCGCGCACGAGGTCGCGCATCAGGTCGAGGATCTGGAGCGAAATCGTCACGTCGAGGCCGGCCGTCGGCTCGTCTCCCATCAGGAGCTTCGGCGAGTGAGCCAGGGCCATGGCGATGACCACGCGCTGGCACATGCCGCCGCTTAACTCGTGCGGATAGGCGCGCAGCCGGAGTTCAGGGTCCGGGATGCCCACCACGCGCAGCAACTCGATGGCACGAGCGCGGGCTTCCGTCCGCGACGCCGAGCGGTGCGCCTGGACCACGCGCGCCATCTGGTCACCGATCGTGGCCACAGGGTTGAGGTGTTTGCGCGGCTCGTGCGTGGTGAGGGCTATCTCCTTGCCGCGCACACGTCGCAGCGCGGACTCGGGCTGGGCGAGGAGGTTCTCGCCCTGGTAGCCCACGCTCCCGCTCACCACCCGCCACGGGGGATCGAGCAGGCCCAGGATGGTGCGGACGAGCACGGTCTTGCCGGCGCCCGACTCCCCCACCACGCCCAGCGACTCGCCGGGATGGATGGCTAGACTGACGCCGTCGAGCACGCGGATCGCCCCCGTGTCCCTGGTGTACTCCACCCGGAGGTCGCGGATTTCCAGCAGAGCGTCCACCGATCCATTCACGCTGCGGGTGCTCATCGGCGGTTCACGGGGTCCAAGTAGTAGCGGAGCCCGTCGCCGACCAGGGCGTAGCCCAAAATGGTCAGGCCGAGGGCGAGCCCGGGGAAGAGCGCCGTCCACCACTGCCCGGTCATCATGTTGGGTGCCCCGATCGCGATCATCGAGCCCCACTCGGGAGTGGGGATGGGCACGCCGGCACCCACGAAGCTGAGGGCCGAGGCGAGCAGGATCGAGAAGCCGATGGTGGGTGAGAGGTTCGCCAAGGCCGGGGTCAGGGCATTGGGCATGACGTGGACGAAGGCGATGCGCAACCCGGAGCCGCCCACACAGCGAGCGGCGTCGACGAAAGGCCGCTCCCTGACGTGGAGGACGGCGCCGCGGGTGAGGCGAAGGAAGAAGGGTACGTTGAGGAAGGCAAGGGCCACAATGACGTTCTGGATGCTGGGCCCTCGAAAGCCCACGAGCGCCAGCGCGAAGATGAAGACGGGGAAGGCTTGGAAGATGTCGGCCCCCCGCACGATGGTTGCACTCAGCCGCCCCCAGATCCCCCGGCCGCCCGCGAAGAACCCGGAGATCACGCCGAGGACGACCCCGCCCACGAAGGCCGCCGCAGTCGAGACGAGGGCGATGGTCAGGTCGATCCGGGGCGCGGCGATGACACGCGAGAACACGTCCATGCCCGAGATATCGGTGCCCATCCAGTGCTCGACGCTCGGCGGAAGGTTCGCCGCGCCCGGCAGGGTCTCCTCCGGCCCATAGGGGGACAGGTGCGGCCCGAATGCGGCCAGGAAGATTGTCAGCGCCACCATCCCGAGGCCGACGAGGAACCCGGGGCGGCTGCGGCTAAACCGGGCGAGATGGCGCGCCTCGCTGGTGACGGAACGCAGGACGCGGGCTGTCATACCGGCGACGCTGGCGCGGAGCCCACCGGCGCCAGTGGCAGGGACCGCGAGCGCGCAGAAGCGGGGAGGATGCCGAAGACCGACGAACCGGTCCGCATCCCGCTAGGGCTTGATCCGGGGGTCGAGCAGGAAGTACCCAAGGTCAACGAGCAGGAAGACGAGGCTTGTGAAGATGGCGGTGACGAGCACGACGGCCTGTAGCGGCGCGTAGTCCGAGTTCACCACGGACTGCACGGCATACTGGCCCAGGCCACCCCAGGCGAAGACCGTCTCTACGAGCACTGCGCCCCCCAGCAGGAACCAGAACAGGATCCCGATGATAGTCACGACCGACGGCATCGAGTTTCGGAGGGCGTAGCGGAGCTGGACGGCACGTGACAGACCGGCGGCCCGGGCGTAGGTGACGAACTCGGAGTTCAGCATCTCCTCCATAGTGGATCGCGTGTTCTTCATGACCAGCGGCATGTAGATGGCGGTCAGCGTGGTCACCGGCAGGACCAAGTGGGCCAGCGCCGATCGGAACGCCGACCAGTCGCCGGCTATGAACGCGTCGACGGCGTACATTCCCGTGACGCGGGGGGGAATGCTCACCATGAGATCGAGCTGGCCGATGGGGCCGGGGGCCCAGCCGAGTTGGAAGAAGAAGAGGAAGATCATGAGGAGGGCGAACCAGAAGTCTGGCAACGCCCCCGCCAGCATCCCGTACGCGAAGACGGCTCGATCCGCGAGCCCCGTCTTGCGGACGGCCGTCCACACGCCGAGCGGGATGCCGACCAGGACCGAGAGCACCATGGCCGCGAGGATCAATTCCATAGTAGCCGGGAGCCGCTGCCCGATGTCTTGGAGAACCGATTGGGAGGTGATCCAGGAGGTGCCAAACTCTCCCCGCACCACGCTCTGGAGATAGCGGACGTACTGCACGTACACCGGCTGGTCAAGTCCGAGGCGCCGCCGCACCTCCTCGACGCGCTCGACGGTGGCGAAGGGACCAGCCAGAAGATACGACGGGTCTCCCGGTAGGAGGCGGACCAGAAAGAACACAATGGCCGAGACGATCAGCAACTGGACGGGCAAGAAGGCTAGCCGGCGGCCGGCGTAGCGCCAAAACCTCATAGGTCGTTCCGCAGTTAGCCCGCGCGACCCTCGCCCGCATTCGCGGTCGAACGGGGGCGGGCGCGCGGCGATCGCGCGATTGCCCCGTATGCGGCCCGGCCCCGGCGGTCCGCCCGGCCGCGGCTATTTCTTGTAGAGCCAGTCAAAGTGGACGTTGTTATCGGGGTACCAGTGAAACCCCGCCCATTCCTTCTTGAAGGCCTCTCGCCACCCGGGGTTCACCAGGAAGATCCACGGCACCCGCTCCCCTGCGATCTGCTGGATCCGCATGTCGTTCTTGGTCCGCTCGGGGCCGTAGGGTATCTGAAACGCCTTCTCGGTCAGTTCGTTGAGCTCGGGATCGTCGCTGTTCACGGCGTCCATCACATTCGTCTTCGGGTGGGTCAGGTACACCCACGCCGTGTATCCTGTGTCCGCGATCCACGGCCACTGGAAGTTGTCGCAGTGGGCCATCTGCTTCTTCGTGAACTTGGTCTCTGAGTACACGGCGGAGGGGAGCCCCTCTAGCTTGGTCTTGAGCCCGATCTTGTCGAAGCTGCTCTTGATGAGGATGCAAGCCTCTTCCATCTCCGGGATGGCTTTGTCGTAGGAGATGGTCATCTCGAACCCGTTCGCGAACCCGGCGTCGCGGAGCAGGGCCCGCGCCTTATCGAGGTCCGTCTTGTACGGCCAAAATTGGTCCGTGTAGTTCGGGAAGATCTTCGGAGTGATGCTCTTGATCTGCAGCCCCTGGCCCAAATAGACCTTCTGTCGGATTTCGTCGTAGGGCACGGCGTACGCGAGGGCCTGCCGCACCTTCACGTTGGCCATGATCGGGTTAGTCTGGACCGGTCCGAAGTAGGGGATGAAGTTGGCGGCATGGCGCACGACCTGTAGGTTGGCGTCCTTCGCCACCTCCTGGTACTCGCGCTCGCGTAGCCGCATGGCGAAATCGACCTCGCGACGTTTCAGGAGTGCGAGTCGGGTCGCCGAGTCGGGGATGATCTTGATGAGGATGCGTCCGACCGCCGGCCGGGGCTCGTAGTTGGGGTTGCGGGTGAGTTCCATCTCCTGGCCCGGGATGTTGCGGATGAGCTGGTAGGGCCCGAAGCCGGCCGTGTTGCTCTTGAGCCAGTCCTTTGCCCACGGATCGGCAGCCGTCGCGTGCTTCTTCGCCTCCGTCACGTCGAAAGGCCCGCCATAGTAGTTCATGGCCATGAGCTTGAGGAAGAGGGGGTTGGCCGACTTGATCTTGAACTGCACCGTGTACTTGTCAGGGCATGTCACGTCCTGAGCGCTTTTGAGTCCTATGACCTGAGCGAAGAACACCTTGACGCCCTTCATCTCGAACCCGCGCTCCCAGGACCAGCGCTGGTCCTCGCAGCTCATCTCGTTGCCGGCCGCGCTCTTAATGCCCTTCTTCAGCACGAAGGTCCACGTCGTGCCGTCGGCCGAGGCCTTCCAGCTTTGCGCCCACCGGCCCATCACCGCGGCGTCCCCGGACAGGCTCACGCCGGCACCGCAAACCTTGTAGTCCGGGTACCAGATGGGCTTGTACTGCATGAGGTCGCCCCCGTACGTGAGGGCCATTACGTTCTCCGTTTCCATGGTGAACGCGACCTCGTCCACCGCGGGCGGGCTCGCCGCATAGGCGGCGACCACCGTCAGGTCCTGATTTCGCGGGGGTGAAGCCAGGCAGTCGACCGGCGATCCTTGCGCCCCGGCCTGCGCCACGCCCATCGTCGCCACGGCAAGGAGGACGAGGAGGCTCCGGAATGGTATGACGCGAGCGGAGGACCAGTTGGTCGAATTATTGGCGGGTCGCCGAATCATGAATCCCTCCTGCGGCAGCGGAGAGGTGACTCGTTCAATGCGTCCCGGGAACGCCGACGTGGCCGGGCGTCGAAAGAATAGACCGGGACTCCGCCCCGGGTCAAGGCGCGCCGTGTGGCTTGAATCGTCCTGGAACGGGTCGTAGTATCGGGCGGTCTTCCGATCTCGTGGGCCCGCGGACACAGCGGGCCGAGAGCCTAGCTCATGCCGATGCGATTCGCCGTCGATACCGGTGGCACCTTCACTGACCTCATCGTCGAAGACGACGACGGTCTCCTCCGTATGTACAAGACACCCACGACGCCGAAAGATCCGGTGGCGGGGGTGTTGGCCGCCTTCGATCTCGCCGCCGCGGATCATGGCATCGAGGCACGCTCGCTCCTGGCCCGCGGTGAGCTATTGATTCATGGCACCACCATCGCGACGAACGCCATCCTCACTGGACGGACAGCGAAGACGGCGTTTCTCACCACTTACGGACATCCTGACATCTTGGTCTTCCGCGAGGCGGGCCGCATGGGGCTGCCCATGTTCGACTACGGTGTCCCTAACCCGGAGCCGTACGTTCCACGGGCGCTGACGTTCGAGGTGCCCGAGCGGATCGGCGCTGACGGCCGCGTGCTCCGCCCGCTCGACGAGGGAGCGGTGCTTTCCCTCATCTCGACCTTGGCGGCGGAAGGCGTCGAGGCGATCGGCGTGTGCCTTTTGTGGTCAATTGTCAACTCGCAGCACGAGCGGAGGATCGGCGAGCTCCTCGCCCAACACTTGCCCGCCGTGGCGGTCAGCCTGTCGCACGCCGTGAATCCGTCGATCCGAGAATACCGGCGCGCCTCGGCGACCTGCATTGACGCATCCCTCAAGCCGCTGATGGGAGCGTACCTCGCTACCATGAGTGCCCGGCTGCAGGACGCGGGGTTTGCCGGCGACGTGATGGTGGTGACGTCGCAAGGCGGTGTGATGGAGGCTAGGGACATTGCGCGCGCCCCGATCCACGCAGTGAAGTCGGGCCCTGCCATGGCGCCGGTGGCCGGACGCGAGTACGCGATGGCCGAGGGCGGCAGCGACACCGCCATCATCGCCGATACAGGCGGCACGAGTTACGACGTGAGTCTCGTCCGCCGGGGGCGGATCCCAAGGACACGCGAAACGTGGATCGGCCCTCCATACCGTGGACATATGACCGGGTTTCCCTCTGTTGACGTGCGCATCATCGGTGCCGGGGGTGGCAGTATTGCCGCGGTTGACGAGGCCGGGCTCCTTCGAGTGGGGCCGTCGAGCGCGGGCGCGGCGCCCGGTCCTGCTTGCTACGGCCAGGGCGGCACACGTCCTACGGTCACGGATGCCGCGCTCGTTCTCGGCTATCTCGACCCAGAGTTCTTCCTGGGAGGTCGCCTGATCCTTGACACTGCCGCCGCCGCCGCGGCCCTGCACGCGCACGTGGCGGCGCCGCTCGGCCTTGGCCTTGACCAAGCGGCTGCCGCCGTCCTGACTGTGATGACCGAGAATATGGTCGGCGCCATCGAGGGGATCACAGTTAATCAGGGCATCGATGCACGTTCTGCTGCGCTGGTGGGCGGTGGCGGCGCGGCGGGGCTCAACGCGATCGCGCTTGCTCGCCGTCTCGGGTGCCAGCGAGTGGTTATCCCCGACGTGGCAGCAGCGATTAGCGCGGCGGGGGCGCTGATGTCTGAGCTAGTTGCAGAGTTCTCGCATCTGCACCTGACGACCGCCGGCGAGTTCGATGGCGAAGGTGTTAACGCTGTCCTGGCTGATCTCGAGGAGCAGTGCCGCGAGTTCATGGCGGGGCCTGGCGCGCGGGCGCGCGCCACCGCGATCGACTTCTCGGTGGAGGCTCGCTACGCGCGACAGATCTGGGAGATCGAGGTGCCCCTCCGCGACGCGCGTCTGGCCGGGCCCGCTGACCTCAAGTTGCTGATCGCGGACGTTCATTCGATCCACCGAGAGGTCTTCGCCATTGACGATCCCGGGTCTGAGATCGAGTTCGTGACGTGGCGGGCGCGCGCGCGATGTACGCTGCGCGCCTCGGAGGTCGGAGGCGTGGTCGAACCCTCGCCCGTGCTGACACGCAACTCGTCGCGGTCCGTGTACTTCGACGGACCCGGTCGGGTACACGCCACCGTGGTGTCCCTGGCGTCGATGGCACGCGACGTGTCCTACGCGGGGCCTGCCATCGTGGAGTCGCCGGTCACCACGGTCGTGGTCGATCCGGGGGCAGTGGCCTGGCGCACCACGCGAGGAAGCCTGGTGATTACCCCGTGAGCCCTGGGTCCAGCCGGATCGACGGCGTCAAACTCGCTCTCCTCTCTCGGCGGCTCGACCGCGTCGCCGCGCGGATGCAAAATACGTTGCTCCGGACGGCGCGGTCGGGCGTCATCAACAATGGCCGAGATTTCTCG
>Ga0070698_100004010_pt1 | contig 16207 bp, 16 predicted proteins | sample KBSK1502metaG_FD_65477 | JGI IMG/M metagenome (GOLD analysis project Ga0070698, IMG submission 65477) | Corn, switchgrass and miscanthus rhizosphere microbial communities from Kellogg Biological Station, Michigan, USA - KBS K1-50-2 metaG | ecosystem: Host-associated > Plants > Roots >...
CCGCCCGTGTCGCGGCGGCGTTTGGCCCGGAGCGATTCGCCAAGCTCCGCGAGATCAAGCGGACCTGGGACCCTGACAACCGCTTCCGCCACAACGCGAACATCCTGCCGGCCTGATCGGTCCGGGTGCCGCCGCTGCCCGGGCGCGGCCGGCCTCGGAAAATATCGCGTTGGCGCGCCCGACAGGATTCGAGCGCGCGGATGCCCTAAATATCCCGTATACCGGTCGAGGGAGCCGGGCCAGCGCTGCTCTCGCGAGAGAGTGCGGCGGTAGGGTCGAATCCGGAGCTGTCCGAGGCCCAACGCATGTCGGGGGAGGTGGACTGGTTCTTCAAGTGGGACCTGCGCGCAGCGGACGGGGCGTACCGCAGGGCCGTGGACCTCGACCCGAACAATGCCTCGGCGCAGACAATGTTCGGCCACGCGCTGTCCCAGCTTGGCAGGCACGCGGAGGCGCAGGAGGTCATGGAGCGGGCGGGTGCCCTCGAACCGCTGTCCCCGTTTCACGTTGCGATGGCGTCACAGGTCGCGTATCAGGCCCGGGATGTCCGGCGGGCGGCCGAGCGCGCCCGCCGGGCGATCGTGCTCGATCCCGAGTTCTGGGTGGGCCACATGATGCGCGGACAGGCAGCCGAGCTGGATGGCGACCTGGACCTCGCACTTGACGAGCTCGCAACCGCTGCGCGGCTGTCCGGCGGCAACAGCAAGCCAGTGTCCCTGCGAGGATATGTCCTGGCCAAGGCCGGGCGCCGCGAGGAAGCGCATGAGGTGCTGGCCATGCTGGCAGACGTGTCACGAAGTCGCTATATGCCGCCTTATGCGCAGGCTTTGGTTGCTCTCGGGCTTGAGCAGGACGAGCTGGCGTTCGACCATCTCGAACGAGCCTATGAGGCTGGAGACGTGCATCTGTTGTTTCTGACCGTCGATGAGAAATGGGATCGAGTGCGATCGCACCCCCGATTTCACGCTGTGCTTCGGCGATGCGGGTTCATGGATCAATGAGTTGCTCACACCTCGCAAGCGGATCTGGGAGCCTGGTCACCACGAGCTGCGTGCTGAGGCGACTGGCGCCTCCTTCCTGAGGCGGTGCATGTCACGCAGTGCCTTAGCGCAGGCATCCTCATGACCCGCTGCGCTACGAGATCCAGTAACTGGTACGGGGAATCCGCGCTACGCCCAAACCACGCAGCGGCGTCACCCGGAGGGGGCGGTCCTCCGAAATAGAACATTTGTACTGGCGCGCCCGACAGGAGTTGAGCGCGCGGATGCCATAGATATCCGCATTCCCGATCGTTGGCGCCGATGTCGTCCGTCCGACAGGTCACATAGCGTGATCGAAGCGCTGACATTTGGGCCCAGTGCTGCGCAGCAGATACTTGCAAGCCCTACGTCCCCAACGGTATTAACGATCCGACTTCGCCACTAGGCCTCTGCTCGGCCTCGCGACGTGAGCTGAGGCTAGGCGACTCCGAGCGGCTCGCCACCCACGGCCGCATCGAGGGCAGTCAATCCGGCTCCGACGACGCCCGCGTGGGGTCCAAAGCCGGCAGGGACGACGCGGACGCCGGTGGGCCAGAGGGCGAGCTCGTCGACGGCGCCGCGGATGGCATCGAGGAACGGCCGGCCGAGCGCGGCGGCCGCCCCGCCGCCAATCACGATGATGTCCGGATCGACCGTGTTGGCGACGCCCCCAAGGACGCGCCCGAGGAGGGCGCCGGCGCTCCAGCTGACGTTGATCGCGCAGCCTCGTGTCGCTCCGTCCGATGAGACGAGACCGTCGACGACGCGGGCCAGGGCGACCTCCTCTGTGGCGTGGGCCCGCGACGCTCCCTCGCGACGGCCGCGGCAGCGGGCGAACGACCGGGCAATCGCTGGTCCGCTGGCTGCGGCCTCGATGCAGCCTCGGCGACCACACGAGCAGGTTGGCCCGCCGCTCCTGACAGGGATGTGACCGATCGCGCCGGCGAGCCCATGGGCGCCGTCGGCGACCCGCCCGTCGACCGTGATCGCTCCGCCGATCCCCGTGCCAACCGCTACGGACAGGCACACCCGCGCTCCGCGCCCGGCGCCGAGGCGTGCCTCGGCGAGCCCCATGGCATGGACGTCGTTGAGGGCAACGGTCGGCAGCCCCAGCTCGCGCTCGAACCCCTTGACCAGGTCGAGCCCGGCCCACCCCGGCAGGAGGCCGGTCGCGACCCTCACCCACCCCGTCGCCGGATCGATCCAACCGCCCGTGGCGATGCCGATCGACGAGGGCCGACTCCCGGACGCCTCCGACAGGATGGTTCGGGCGAGGCTGATCGCCCGCTCGAGCACGGCCGCGCCGCCATCGGCGGCGTCAGTGGCGATGGACCTGACGGGGCCTGTCAGGCCGGCCGGCCCGACTATGCCGCCGGCGATCTTGGTGCCTCCGATGTCGACTCCGACTGCCGTCGGCATCGTCACCCGAGCTCGACCGACGGCGTGATGGCCACCTCGAAGACGCGCTGCCACGGCAGGGTCGGCGGTTCGATGGCGAGCGAGACGACGCGGCACGACGACGCGCCGTTCGGCACGCTGTCGGCACCCAGCTTGTCCGCAAGCGCCTCGACGTGTTGGGCGAGCCGCCGACCCAGACGCTGCTCGACCTCCGCAACGTGCTCGTCGGGCAGCCGCTCGAACGTGGACCAGAGTCCCAGCGCGGGCAGGTCCTCGAGAAGGAGCTCGGTCCGTACGAGGCCCTGGTAGTTGTAGTCGTCCAGCCAATGGATCGCGAGCAGGCCGAGGTGCGCGGCGAGCTCGTCGGTCGGCCGCTCGGCCCGGCGGGAGATGGCTCGGACCACGCCCTGGGCCAGCGCGCTGCCGAGGCTGTTGCCGGCGGTGTTCCACGCGCCGTAGGCAGCCAGCCGCCCTAACGGGACACGTGCCAGGAGCTGTTCGGCGAAGGCGAGGTCGGCGCCGTTGGCGAAGGCCACGTCGACGACGGCCACCTCGCGCTCGGCCTCGACATCGGCCGCGATCGCCCGCGCCAGCTCGTCGACGTCCCGCTGCACGGTGTCCATCTCGCGGCGGACGACGCGCAGCGCGCTGCCATCGTCCTTGGCCAGCTCCAATGTCACGCGCTCCGGGTCCCGGACCGCCAGCTGAAGCCATGCCTCGGCCTGGCTCTCGGCGGGCGCATTGATCGCCACGACCAGATCGGCCCCGTCGGGAGAGGCGGCGATGCTGCCGCGGAGGGGCCCGAGGTGCGCCTTCAGCAGCTCGCCGAACGGCCGGTCCTCGAACGCGGTCACCGCCGACGGTCCGTCGACCCCCGAATAGCGGGGCCAGATCCTGGGCTCGAGGCCGGCTCGGCGGCAGGCGAAGGCCGCGACCAGCAGGCTTCCCACTTCGTCGGCGCCCGGGTACACGCTCGCCCGGTCCGCCAGGCCTTTGCGGACGATGACGCCGCGGAGCGCCCGAGCCTCGGCGATGTTCCAACCGTACGGCGCGGTGTCGTCCTGGGCGATCAGGGCGTAGTCGATGGCGCCCTCGTTCAGCCAGTCGAGCATCAGCCGATTGACCGCGTGGTTCCGCTCGCGCCCCGTTCGATAATCGGCGACCACCTCGGCCGGAACGACCCGCGATAGCCTTCGGAGCTCCGAGATCTCGTCGGCGTTTGCCTCGCCGACGCCGACCTTGTCGTCAAGGTAGGACAGTCGGAACAAGTCAGCGCCGTGGGATGCCCAGTAGGGCTTCTCCTCCTCCGACGAGTTCGAGCGGCTGACCCGCATCAGGATGCTATAGGCGAGGATGGGCAGCTGCGGACGGCTCATTTGGAGGGCTCTCAGCGGCTCGAGGGACCCGACGATCTCTGCGAGTGGGGCGACGCTCTGCCTGGACGGGATCAGCCCGCCGTAGGCGAGGGTGTCGATCGCGACCACGAGGCCATCGGCCGTACGACCCTCGTCGGTCAGCCAGTCGGCGAGCCGTTCGCGCTGCGCCGGGCGGAACGGGTTGCCCAGCCAGTCGCGCGGTGGCCGGCGGACCTCGATCCCCGCCGCTCGCCCGAGCCACCACGGCTGGTCGTAGTTGACCGGTCGATCGTCGAGCGGAAGCAGTGCCAGCGTCGTCAACGGGGGCCCAGAGCCGCCACGAACCGGGACGTGATCCATTCGGGCCGCGTGATCGCGTGGCCGACCACCACCGCGAAGGCCCCCATCTCGATCGCCATTGCCGCCTCCTCGGGCGTCGAGATCCGACCTTCGGCAACGAGCGGGACGCGGAGCTGCGGCGCGAGCTCGGCGACCAGTCCGAGGTCCGGACCCGCGCTCGGAGGCCCGAGGTCGGTGTAGCCGGCGAGGGTCGTGGCGATGAGATCCGCCCCCGCCTCGTCGGCGACCAGACCCTCGGCGACCGATGAGACGTCGGCCATGACCGGCAGCCCGGTCTCGGCCCGGACGCGGGCGATCAGGTCCGAGACGGCGACCCCATCGGAGCGGTCTCGGTCGGTGGCGTCGAGGGCGATGATCGAGGCGCCGGCCGCGGCCACCGCGCGGGCGTGGTCGAGGGCCGGGGTGATCCTCACGCCGACCCCTGGCAGGGCGACCTTCCAGATCCCGATGATCGGCAGGTCCACTGCCGCCCGGATCGAGGCGATGTCCTCCGGCCCGTTGGCCCGGATGGCAACGGCTCCGCCATGTTCCGCAGCCTGAGCGAGCGCCGCCATGAAGGTCGGCCCGTATAGGGGATCCTGTGGACTTGCCTGGCAAGACACGATCAAACCGCCGGCCAGGCGGCGGATCGGATCGGGGAGGCGAGCATCGGCCCAGCGCCGGGCTGCGGCAGCGGGGGAATCCGTCGAGAGCAGTCCCGATTCGCCCGGGCTGAGCGCCTGACCGTCTACCACCCGTCCATCTTCCACGCCGCGCCTCGCTGTGGCTCGCTTCCCACCTTGACATCGGCAAGGTGGCGCCTAGTATAGGCATCAGGATGTCATTACCACAAGACGTCCTGCGACAGAGGAGGACTTGGATTGCGTACCGCCAAGGTGGCACGGCCATGGGCGGTCATCGCGGCGGTCGCCGTCGCCGTGGCCGCATGTTCGAACAGCTCGAGCCCCGCGGCCCCGAGCGTCGCTGGCTCGGCGCCGGCGGCCGCGTCGACGCAGCCGTCGGCAGCACCCGCTGAGAAGGTCACGGTCAACTTCCCGTACCTGTGGAGCGGCCCCGAGGGAGCGGCGCTCGAGAAGGTCATCGCGACCTTCAACTCGAGCCAGGCCGCGATCTCGGTCAAGGGCGTCTCGTCGCCCGACTTCCAGAAGCAGCTCGCGTCGATGTCGGGCTCGAACGGCTTCGACATCTCCGACAACTTCGGCTCGACGGTCGGTTCGTGGGCGTCGAAGGGCATCCTCGAACCCCTCGACGACTATGCCAAGGCCGACGGCACCGACATGAGCGACTTCGTCCCGACCGCGCTCCAGAGCAACCAGTACCAGGGCAAGACCTATGCGTTGCCGATCGCGGTCCACACGCTCCTGCTCATGTACAACAAGAAGATGTTCTCGGATGCCGGAATCTCGGGTCCGCCGACGACGATGACCGACCTCCAGGCCGACATCGTCAAGCTGACCAAGGTCGACGCCTCCGGCAACATCACCCAATTCGGGATGCGCTCACCCGACTACATCACCCTTGCCTACGCCTTCGGGGGCAAGTGGTACGACGACCAGGGCGCGGTGACGCCCGACATCCCGGCAACCTCGCGGCGCTCCACTTCTGGGTCGACAACGTCGTCAGGAAGTACGGCGCCGACGCCATCAAGAAGTTCGAGTCGGGCTACGGCGAGTACGCCTCCGCCCAGAACCCGTTCTACACGGGCAAGGTCGCGATGACGCTCGACGGCGAGTGGCAACCGGTCTTCATCAAGCAGTACGCGCCGAGCCTCGACTGGGGTGTCGTCGCGATCCCGTACCCGGCTGGCCAGCAGACCCTGGCCGGCGCCACCCAGCTCACCTCGAGCATGTTCTTCATCCCGAAGAACGCGCCGAACAAGCAGGCGGCATGGACGTTCCTCAAGTACCTCACCGGCGCCGACGCGATGAAGGCGTTCAGTCGCGCGCTCGGCAACCTTCCGGCGCGGACATCGCTCCTCGGCGATCCGGTCTACAACGACCTACCCCAGTTCAACGTATGGCTGGACTCGCTCAAGAGCCCCAACCTCCGGATCTTCGCCAGCCTCCCGTCCACGGCGCAGTACCAGAAGGACCTGTCCGACGAGTTCCAGCTGATTGCCAACCTGACGGACACGCCTGAAGCTGGCATGGCCAAGGTGAAGGCGAACGCCTCGGGCTACAGTCAGTAGGCATCACCTGTCACACGACACGGCCATCTGACTGACCCCAAGCGACCGGTACTCCTCCCGGTCGGCAGCGACAAGGAGGCCTCGGATGACGCACCGCTCGGTGCTCCGGGGCCTCCTCTTCGCGTCACCCTGGATCGTCGGCTTCGTGATCTTCCAGCTGGTGCCGATCATCGCGTCGGCCTACTTCAGCCTCACGAACTTCAACCTCTTTCAGGATCCGCAGTTCGTCGGTTTGCGCAACTACCAGCGCCTGGCCTCCGACGCGTTGTTCTGGAAGAGCCTTCTGAACACCCTGTACCTCACGGTCATCGGTGTCCCGGTCTCCCTGACCGCGGCTCTCGCGGCGGCGCTCGCATTGAACATGCGGGTCCGCGGCCAATCGCTGTTCCGACTGTTCGTCTTCCTGCCGACAGTCGTGCCGGTCGTGGCGGCCACCTACATCTGGCGCTGGCTGCTCAACGCCCAGTACGGCTACGTCAACGGCGCCCTCAGCGCGGTCGGCCTCGGCCAGCCGCTCTGGCTCGACGACCCGTTCTGGACTAAGCCCGCGTTGATCCTGATGAGCCTGTGGGTAACGGGCTCAGCCATGGTCGTCTTCCTCGCCGCGCTCCAGGACGTGCCCGAGACGTACTACGAGGCGGCGGTCATCGACGGCGCAGGCCCCTGGGCCAAGTTCCGGCACGTGACGCTGCCGCTCATCTCGCCGGTGATCCTGTTCGAGACGATCATCGCCGGGATCTTCACCCTGCAGTACTTCACCCAGGCGTTCCTGCTCGGCCAGACCCGCTTGAACGCCGCCTCGGGTGGCCCCGAGAACTCCCTCCTCGTCTACGGCCTGTACTTGTTCCAGCAGGCGTTCGTCAACCTGAACATGGGCTACGCCTCGGCGATGGCCTGGGTGCTCCTGTTCGTGGCTCTCGCCGGGACGTTCCTCCTCCTCCGCGTCTCTCGCGACCGGGTGTTCTATGCAGGCGACTGAGGCTGCGCCGGCGCCGGCGCGGCCTCCGAACGGCGTCTTCCCGGCGGCGAGGCGCCAAGGCAGGGGTCGGGTCGCGGGATCCGCGTGGCGCTACGTCGTCCTTGCCGTTGTCTCGGCTCTGTACCTGTTCCCGTTCGTCGTTGTCGTGACGACGTCACTCAAGCCCGCGGACGAGATCTTCAAGCTGCCGCCGAGCCTGGGCTCCGATCGCTGGACGCTCGACAACTACCGCGCGGCGCTCGACGCCATGCCGTTCGGGCGATACCTGTTCAACACGGCCCTGATCTCCAGCATCACCGTGGTCGGGCAGCTGCTGTCGAGCTCGATCGTCGCCTTCTCATTGGCGAAGATTCGCTGGCGCGGCCGCGATGCGCTGCTGCTCCTGATCGTGGCGACGATGATGCTGCCGCCGCAGGTGACGATGATCCCGGTCTACATCGCCTGGTCGAAGCTCGGGCTGACGGGGACGTACCTGCCGCTGCTCATCCCGCAGTTCTTCGGCCTGCCGTTCTTCATCTTCATGCTCCGCCAGTTCTTCCGCGGCATCCCCGAGGAGCTGATCGACGCGGCCCGGGTCGAGGGCGCGTCCGACTTCCGGATCTACCGGAGCGTCGTTCTGCCACTGTCGCGACCGGCGCTCGTCGCACTCTCGATCTTCGCCTTCATGTGGGCGTGGACAGATTTCCTGCTGCCGCTCATCTACATCAACGATCCCGAGCAGTACACTCTGTCGATCGGGCTCTACAGCTTCTTCTCCGAGCATGGAGTCGAGTGGGGTGCGCTCATGGCCGCGGCGACCCTCATGAGCCTGCCGCTGGTCCTCCTGTTCCTGGTCGGACAGCGCCAGTTCGTCCGCGGCATCGCCCTGACCGGGATCAAGTAGCCGGTCGCCAGGTCAGTCGAGTGAGACCTCGAGCTGCGGCTGACGGAGCTGGACCCGGCTTGCCGACTTTCCGTCCCCGACCTCGATGTAGTACTGGCTCGAGTCGCCGCGGACCCGGGAGATGGTGTGCTCCACGGGGCGGCTGGCCTGGTCGAACGAGGTGATCGTCGCCTGGATGGACGGGGAGCGGCCCCGGGCGCGAAGCAACTTCGCGTCGGCCGGGCTCAGCAGGACTGGCTCGAGCGTTTCGCGGAGCTGAGTGATCTCGACGCCGAACCGCTCGCGAAGGGCCAGGTACAGGGACGTCTTCTCCAGGTCGAGGTCCTCGATCCCGGCGAAGCGGAGGGGCGAGACGTGCATCGTCTCGACCATTACCGGGATGTCGTCCGCGAGGCGGAGGCGGACCACGCGGAGGACCGCAGCGTCCGGCGGTAGCTGGAGCTCGGTCCCGACCGAGGCGCCGAGCTCGCTCGACCGATGGACGCTCCTCTCGAGCACGCGAGTCGCGGGGCGCCGACCCTCCCTGGTCATCTTCTCGGTGAAGCCAAGGACGCTGCCGAGCTGCTGGCGCACTCGCGGCTCCGCCACGAAGGTGCCGACGCCGCGGCGGACGACGAGCAGGCCCTCGCGCACGAGATCCTGAGTGGCCTGGCGGAGCGTCGGACGACTGACGCCGTAGTGCTCGCATAGCTCGCGTTCCGGCGGCAGGACCTCGCCGGGCGCGAGCTCGCCACCCTCGATTCGGCGTACGAGGTCCTGCTTCACCTGGCGATGGAGCGCGTACCCGCTGTCCGGGTCGATGTTGGGCCCGGTCCATCGGGTCACGTTCGCCATGGGCTTCCTCGTCCTGACCACGGCCCCGAGTTGTGAGGCTGTCTTGACATCATTATGACGTCGGGCCTGGACATCGCCAAGTTTCCGCCCTTCCGACGTGGGGCGGACCGCGCGGGATCAATATGGCACTGGCGCGCCCGACAGGATTCGAACCTGCGACCTTCGGCTCCGGAGGCCGACGCTCTATCCACTGAGCTACAGGCGCGTGCTCCGATCATACTCATTCGCGCTCGGACAGAGCTTCGGCTTCCAGGCCGAAGGTCTGACTCGGGACCTGGTCACGCACGAATGGGTGGCTACTACGCTCGGAGAGCGTAAAACTCCGGGCGGGAGGCTACCGTCTCCTGCCCGTTGCGGTATCAGTAGTCGCGCAGCTCGGCCGGACCCACTAGTTCTCCGCCGCCAGCCGCCGCGACCTCGAGGGCGCTCTCGTATGTCAGTCCTCGGCGTCGGGCTGGTCGACCCGCTACGGCCGGGCGCCCGATCTGGCGTGAAGCCTCCGCCAGAACGATGCTGGCGACCAATCGATACCGATACGGGAAGGTGGTAGCCGGGAGCTCGATGCGGGCGAAATCCAGCCGCCCTCCGAGCGATCCCCAATCCACCTCGGCCATGCCCTCCTCGTCGGGGACGACGAGGAGGGTGTCGCGGCCGCCGGCGAGATCGACATCCGAGATCCGCCGACCATCGATGCCAGCACCTGCCACCACGATCCGCTTGAACCCAAGCAAGCCTTGGGCCTGCATCGGCAGGATCCGGGTAGCGTTGCGGTGCGACCGTGCGGCAGCCCTGCCTTCGGTGCGCGCAGCCCGCGAGACTCCAAACCACACGGCGTGCCGATCGTCGAGCCCGACTGACCGCCAGCCGAACGCCGCGGCTGTGCGGATCGCGCTCCCAGCTTCGACGTGATCGGTCGGTGCCACGAGGAGGACGGCCGGGCGCCGTCGCTCGGGCTGGGGCCATTGGCGCATCGGTCGACGGGCGGCGGCCAGGAGGTAGAACAACGCCACGGCTGCCGCGGAGGCAACGTTGAGCGTGTTGACGCCGCGACTGGCGGTCGGGATCTCGACACACTGATCCGCCAGACGGAGCAGATCCCCGCGAATGCCCAGACGCTCGTTGCCGACGACGATGGTCGCCCCGTCCCGCGGTCTGGGCGCGTCGTAGACCGGGACCGCGCCGGTCATGTTCTCGACGGCGACGAGGGGAACGAGCGATGCGATCGAGGTGTGGGGTTCGACCAAGGGCAGCCGCCCGCCTCGGCGAGAGTCCCACTGAGCCTCGAGGCCTCGTGTGTCCCGGAAATGGCATTCGATGCCAAACATCGCCGCGGCATCGAGCAGGGCGCGGGCGTTGGCGGGGTTCTCGACGCCATCGCCAAGGAGGCGCGTATTGACGGTCACGCCGGTGTTTCGCGCCGGACCCACGCGCGACGGCAAGCAACGGCGAACTGCTCGGCCCTCCGTTCGTGATCGGACGTCCGCATCACCCTGGCCAGCCTCTTTCCCTTGTGATGCTGGATGAGGTGGTGGCCGATCTCGTGCATGAGGCCATCGAAGAGCATGAAGTCGGCGAGCGATCGGCCTGGCCATTCGACCCGGGTAAGGGCTGGTTCGGACTCGATTGCTGCGCCGGCTCGCTCCAGACGCGCCTTCGACTCTTGACTCAGCTCGCCCCGGAAGAGCCAGGGCGGCTGGGTCTGCTCGTAGAGGACGATCCTGCCAGGAACGAGGAGCCGTGAAAGCGTGAGCGACCCACTCTCCTCGCCCACCGACTGCCGCAGTTCGATAGATCGAAGCCCGTAGCGGGCGAGCGGGCCAAAGAACGTCAGGACTTCGACGATCTCTCCACGACCGATCGGGTGGAGAAAGCCGGGCCGAGACCGACCAACCCGGATCCTCGGCCATCGGCCATCGTCGTCTTCACGGAGCTCGACACCCAGATCGCTTATCAGGCGTTGCTGGCGATGTGCGGCCAGCGGTTCGTCGCCGCGTGAACGATGAGGCGCGCCCGCTCGCCGGGCAGCGAGCATCGACCGCGGCTGCGTGTGCAGTGTGCGCGTCAACGGGCCCGGTCTCCATCCATTTCCACCGGGCCTTCATACACGGGTCGCTGTGTGTAGGTCACTGTCCTCCGTCCGACGCCGGGCCTTGTTCCACCAAGCTCACAAACTCGGGCGCGAGACGGCGAAGGCTCTCCAGGACCTCTGCAACTGGCAGCGGTGGCCGGGTGGTTGCTGCCGCCATCTCCGCAAGGGTCTCGTCGACGCCCTGGGGGTCCAGCCACCACTGGTGGATGAGGAACTCGTCCGCCGTCTGCACGAGTAGCCCTGACTCCGCGAGCCGCTCCGGCGCGAAGTGTCGGATGTTGTTGGTCACGATGACGTCGGCGCGGGCGGCGAGTGCAGCCGCTACGACGTGCCGGTCACCGGAGTCGACTTTCTCCGGGACGGCAGCCAGGAACCGCTCCGGTCGTTCGGCCATGGCCTCGGCGAACGTTGCCTCCATCCGTTCGCGGCGCCGTTGGAACCGTTCGGCCTGGTCCGGCTTCCGCTCGGTCAAGCTGTCGACGAGCTCATTGAGAATCTCGGTGCTCCACGCCGGGCGGTAGAGGCCGCGCTCAGCGAGGCGCAGCAGCAGGTCGCAGACGACCCACGGGTGGAGCACGCTCGCATCGAGCAGCGCGACGTAGGCCATGAGGCGCTACTCGTCGTAGATGCCGAGCTCCTGCGCCTCGGCGGCCATGTCGGAGAGCATCGCCTTGCGTTCCTCGCTCCGGCGTCGCCGGTAGGCGAGCACGTCGTCGAGCCGGATCCGTCGATGCGTCCCGACGCGGTGGAAGGGGATCTGGCCAGCCTCGAGGAGGCGGATGAGGAACGGCCGCGACACATTCACAAGGTCCGCCGCCTGCTGCGTCGTCAGCTCAAGGCCGACAGGCAGGATTGAAACCCCACGCCCACGCCGGAGCGCGTAAGCGGCCCGAACGAGGACCGCGTAGAGCGACTCGGGTAGCTCGGTCCGTGTGCCGTCAGGACCGACGATCTCCGCCCGCTGGTCGGCAGCAGGACGCAGCGCGCGCTCGATCGCATCGAGCGCACCGCGCTCGGCCTCGTCCGCGACGATCGGTTCGCGTTCTGCGACTGCCGTTGCCATTGCTGCACCTCCTGCCGGCATGTTAGGCTGTAACCGAAATAAACGCAACCACCCTGATGGTCCTGGCCCCACGGTGGCGAGGCGAGGTAGCGAATTGCGCACGCCGACACGAGTCGCAGCGGAGTACGTCTGGCCGAAGACTCTCCGCCTGCCACCGCGTCCCCCGAAACTCATCTACCTCGACCTCCTGCACTGGGTCTCGCTGGCCAAGGCGAACAGCGGGCACCGCCACGGCGCCGGATTCGTGGACGTCCTCGGCGCATGTGTCAGGGCCGTGGAGGGTGGTGTTGCGGTCTTCCCGATCTCGGACGCGATCTACATGGAGGTCTCGAAGATCGGCCAGCATCGGCAACGGCGCGATCTCCGGGACGTCATCGAGCTGGTCTCGCAGTACCGCGTCATCACCTCGCGAGTGATCATCGCCAACCACGAGGTCGAGGCGCTTCTGGACGAACTCGTCGGCCCGAGTTCCCGTCCGATCAACGAAATGGACTATCTCGACTGGGGCGTCGCGCGTGCCTTCGGGATGGTCGGCGGGTTCAGGATCAAGGACAGCGAGGCCGACGAGGACGTGACCGAGGAGGCGGCGGCCAAGTACGCGGATGGGCCCGAGGCGTTCTACCGCAAGCTTGCCTGGGCGGAGCTCGAACTCAACCGCAAGACGCTCGAAGGCCCGACCGCCGAGGAGGAGCCTGCGTTACGCGCGGACGGCTGGAACCCCAGGGCTGGAAATGAGGTCGCCGCCCAGAGGGCCGCGCAGGAAATGGAGCAGGTGGAACGGTTCAACGACGATCCGGCATGGCGCAGGGATCGGATCCGCGACGTCATCGCCGCCCGCGAGGTCATCATCGAGATCAACCGGATGCTTTACGAGGGCCTCGCTGATCGCCGGGCGAGTCTCGACGACGTGCTGGACGAGAACGACATCGAGAAGACCAGGCGCTTCTTCAACTCCATGCCGAGCTTCGACGTCTCGGTGAGCATGAAGACGGCATACCACCGCAACCCGGCGCACCGCTGGAAGCCGAACCACATTCACGACATCGATGCCCTCGCATCGACCATTCCCTACTGCGACATCGTCGTGACGGACAAGGAGGCCGCATCCCATCTCATGCAGACGGCTGTCGCCAGCCGGTTCCAAACGACCGTCCTGTCCCGAGTCGAAGACCTCATACCCGTGCTCGAAGCGGCCGCATCCTGATCTGGGGACACCGCTGCGATGCGGTCTACCACTGCTGGTTGCGGGCGCTCACGATGTAGGCGTGCCAACCGGCCACCGATTCAGCGAGGCGTGTTGGATCGCCGCCGAAGAGCCCGGCGCGGAGCAGCGGCCAATTCGGGCCCGCTGAAGCTATCTCCTGTTCGAGCGTCACCTCGATCCCGCCGCCGTAGTTGCCGCGCCAACTCAGGCGTCCCACTGGCGCGTAGCCGGTGCCATGCGTCTGGCGGGTGAGGTCGAACATCGCCAGCCCGAGGAGGTATTCCCACCGGTCGAATGACCGTTCGTACGACTCCTGATCGGGCTCGAGCTCCTCGACCCATGGCCGCACGACTTCGCACAGGTGGTCGCTCGTCGCCGTGCGTCGCCGGTCGAGTCCGGGAAGGCGCGTCGCGACCTTATTGCTGATGGCCGCGACCCCGCTGAGCACGAGCGCCACCTTCTTCCATTCACCGTGATCTCGAATCGTGGCCGAGTCGAGCAGAGGCGCGAGCTGTTCCTCCCGGCTCCCGATGACCGCGCCGAGACCGCCGCCGTAGAGAACGAGTACGGCGGGGTAGAGATACAGCTCGAGCCAGACGCTGACCCCGTTGCCTCGGTCCATGGCGTTGGCCAGGCGGGCGACGATGCCCGGCACGAGGTGGTCGTCCGTGGTCTTGCCCCAGTAGACGACGAGCGCGGCCGCCCGCGCAAGGTCCTCCGTCAGCGCCTCGTAGGCGGCGACGCGACGAGCGAGCTCCTCGTCGGAGTACTGGACGCCGGCGGAAAATGACTCGTCGCGCATTCCCTCGATGACGCGCCCGACCTCGGCCTGAAGGAGGGCGTGGAGCGCCGGTGCCTTCGTCGGTTCGGCGACCAGTTCGCGGACCTGACCGAGCAGCTCGACGTTCACGCCAACGATCCTACCGTCGGCCGGCGTGTGACACTGGGTCCCGTGAAGGTGTTCATCAGCTCGGTGCGTCGCGGGCTCGAGGAGGAGCGCGATGCTTTGCCCGGCCTGATCCAGGCCCTCGGGCACGAGCCCCGCCGGTTCGAGGACTTCACCGCCCAGTCGGTCCCGTCGCGACAGGCCTGCCTCGACGGCATCGAGGCCGCTGATGTCTACGTCCTGCTAATCGGCCAGCACTACGGTGACTCCCTCCCCGAGACCGGCAAGGCGCCGACTGAGGAGGAGTTCACCGTTGCGAAGCGACGCGGCATCCCGATCCGGGTCTTCCGGAAGCGCGGCGTCTCACTGGAGCCGGAGCAAGAGGCATTCGTCCAGCGAATAGAGGTGTACTCGACCGGCGTCTTCCGCAACGCGTTCTCGAACGCGACCGAGCTGCTGGCGGACGTTGCTCGGGCGATCCGCGAACTCGAGAATGCGCCGAGGGCCCTCCGCTATGAGCCCCTGGCGAGGCCGCTCGCCGCCCCCTGGAGGGCCTTCGAAAGGCACGGTTGGCGCTCGACCGCCACCATCCTGGAGCTCATCGCGATTCCTGTTGACCCCGCGGCGCCGACCGCGATCGCGTTGGCCGCCCTACCGGGACGCCTCGCCCGACTTGGGCGGGACCACGGCTACTTCGACGACGCCCAGGCGCTCGATACTGGCCTCGGGAATTCCGCTGCCCACGCGGCCACTCGCCCCGATCGAAATGTGCCGATTCGCGGCGTTGGCGTGACAGCCACGGGCGCGGTCTCCATCTGGGCCGAGATGCCGTCTGACATGCTCGGCGTGATCTTGGACGAGGCTGATCTGGCCGAGCGGATCGCGCCGATGCTCAGAATGGTGTCCGACCTCGTGCCTGCTCCCAGCCCAGTAGGGCTAGCGATCGGGCTCCACGGCCTGGGCTCGGTCGTAGAAGGACGGATCGGCGACCTTGGCCGTCGCAGCTCGGCGTCCATGCCCGGCTTTGGACAGAACCAAGACGCGCTGGTCGAGCCGAGGGACGCCGTCCCCGCAGGCTCACTGGGGCCGGCCGCGAATGAGATCGGGAGGGAACTGGCCACGCGGCTGGTCCTGGCCTTCCGTGATGCCTTCCGATACTGAGGTTCGTCCAGCTCGGTGGCACTCTGTGGACCCGCTCGATTCCTAGAGCATAAAACTCTGCCCGTTTCGCTCGGGGTCCCACTCGGGTGGCCACTACGCTCAGGCGGTCAGGCTCCGGAGGCCGACGCTCTATCCACTGAGCTACAGGCGCGGGGCAGCGATCATACCGTTTGATTGCTTGAACGGCGGACAGGGGAAGCGACCTTCCTCTCCCCGACGGACGCGGCGGCTAACGCGCGACGCCGTAGTGGAGGTAGACGACTCTCGAGCTGAAGGTGCGGGTCTCGAGCAGTTCGAGATCCACCCGGCGCTCGAGCCGGGGGAAGTACGGAATGCCACCGCCAACCAGCACGGGGTGAACCATGAGCTGGTACTCGTCGATCAGACCCAACGCGGCCGCCTCGGCGGCGAGGGTCGCGCCGCCGATCGCGATGTCGCCCTCCGCGGGCTCGGCTCGCAGCCGCTCGATCTCCTCTGCCAGGCCACCGGAAACCAGGCGGGCATTGCCCTCCACCGCCGACAAGGTCGTGGAAAACACCACCTTTGGGAGCGGATTCCAGAGCGCGGCCCACTCGAGCTCCGCGTCGTCGAGCGAGGCGTTCTGGTCGGCGGTCTCCCAGTAGAGCATCGCCTCGTATAGCCGTCGTCCCATCAAGTGGACGCCGACCTGTCGGATCTCGTCGATCCAGAAGCGAAAGACGTCCGGGTCGGGCACGGTCCAGTCGAAGGTGCCGTCCGGCCCGACGATGTAGCCGTCGAGCGAGACGCCCATCGAATAGGTCACGCGG
>Ga0070698_100004012_pt1 | contig 16206 bp, 10 predicted proteins | sample KBSK1502metaG_FD_65477 | JGI IMG/M metagenome (GOLD analysis project Ga0070698, IMG submission 65477) | Corn, switchgrass and miscanthus rhizosphere microbial communities from Kellogg Biological Station, Michigan, USA - KBS K1-50-2 metaG | ecosystem: Host-associated > Plants > Roots >...
ATCCTGCAATCAGCGCGACATGCGCCACCGCAATCAGCGTGACGTTTCGCCAAAAGCGCGGGCTCTTCGACATCTCATTCTAACCACGAACGAACACGAATGAACACGAAGTCGTAAGCAGCTTATCCTCATCGGTGTTCATTAGTGTTCATTCGTGGTTGCTTTTGTGGCAATGCCGACCTTCGTAATTTGCGCCTGCTTTAGCGCGTCCATCAGCGCAATAAGTTTTTGCACGGGCAAGTCCCGATCCGGTCGAATCACGACGGCGACTTCTGGATTGGTCTGTTTTAATTCCGTCAGTCGGGCCGTCAGCGCTTTCAAATCGATTGCCTGATTGTTAAATCGAATCGTGTCATTCCGATCGATTGAGACAGTTTGTACTTGCGATGACTTGATCGGCGGATTTTTCGCGCCGCTGGATGGAATCACAAGGTTCATGCTGCTTTCTAGCAACGGCGTGGTGATCATGAAAATGATCAGTAGTACGAACGCCAGATCGAGCAGCGGCGTTATATTGATCTCGCTTAGCGTGGAAAGGCCCTGGCGTTGTGAGTAGCGTCTCATCGGCGAAATGCCGATTCACGTGAGCTGTGATCGACGTATTTGTGCTCGAATTCCGAAGCGAGCTCCGCGGCAAAATTGTCCATCTCCACGATGATCCCGCGAATGCTGGTAACGAGAAAGTTGTATCCGAACATTGCTGGAATAGCGACGCAGAGCGCGGTCACCGTGGTAATGAGCGCACCTGAAACACCGGGCGCCATCGAGACGAGGGTTGGCGAGCCCGCCTCGGCCACGCCGGTGAACGCATCCATCACGCCCCACACCGTGCCTAGCAAGCCGAGAAAGGGCGAACCACTCACCGCCGTTGCGAGCAAAATCATCTGTGATTCGAGTGAAAGTGCCGTTTCGCCCACGGCGCGCTCCATCGCCGCGTTTACCGCGCCCATTTGTGCCGGTGAAATCTTGTCAGCGATCTCGAGTCGTGCCCGAAACGTGTCATCCACTTCGGCCGAACCGAGCAGATGAAATGTCATTTCCTCGCAGCCAGCACGATGCACATTAAATACCGGCGATCCCGGAAAACGCGCGTTCTTCTCAAATAGACGCAACGGCTGTCGATCCTGCCGGAAAGCAGCGAGAAAACGCGCGTTCTGTTTTCGGGCAAACCGGATCACGCGCAGTTTCGTGATCATGATTGACCAACTGAAGATTGAAGCGACGGCAAGCAGAGTGAGAACGAGTTTTCCTGCGATCGTCGCGTGATCGAACGCAAAGAGGAGACCGCCGCCGGCTGCTACGATTTCAAGCATTCCCGCGTCACCGGCTTAAGTAATAACGCCGTTTTGGAGAAACGAAAGTAAGATTCTCGGAAATGACGAACGTCTAATGACGAAGGAATTGAAGCCCTGAACTTCTTGGTCATTCGAACATTCGACATTGATTCGTTATTCCTCATTCGTGCTTCGTCATTCTTTGCGGAAACGTCGGTCGCATTTTTGCCACTGCAACAAACCCGAGACCAATGACGATGAGGAAGAACGAAAAAAATTGGCCTCGCGTGAAGGGACCGACCAATGTTGCGTCGGGTTCGCGGAAATATTCGATTACGATCCGAAAAATGGCGTACCAGATAAAAAATAGTCCAGTCAAAACGCCGTTTGGCTCGCGCCGGCGGGTACGCACGAACCACAAAATCGCGAACAAAACGATTCCTTCGAAAAAAGCCTCATAAAGCTGCGACGGATGGCGCGGCGAAAGAATTGATCGCAACGCCGTCGCCAATTGTGGCTGGCTGCGAACTGCGCCAACGATTGCGTCGGGTGTCGCCAGCGATGGGTCGATTCGCGCGCACGCTGCCACCGCACGCTCTGCTTCCTGGGGATGATCGAATAGTTCCTTGGGAAATTGCATTGCCCAGGGAACTTTGGTCATGCGTCCATAAAGTTCGCCGTTAATGAAATTGGCGCAGCGCCCAAAGAACAAACCGATCGGCGCCGTGACAACCAGATTGTCGCCGAGGTTTGTCCACGAGATCTTGTGCCGGTGCGCGTAATATAAAGTAAACAGCAACAGGCCAAGCATTCCGCCGTGGCTGGACATTCCGCCTTCCCAAACGCGCAAGATCGACAGCGGTTCGCGCAGCATTTCAGGTTTGTAGAAAAAAACGTAGCCCAGTCGCCCGCCGATGATCACGCCAAACAGCGCGCAGCCAGCGATGAAGTCGCCCACTCTTTGCGGGGGCAGATCAGCAAAGCCGCGTTTAGCAAGCCAAAGCAGGAGGAGATAGCTGGAGACAAAGGCAAGCACGTAAGCCAAGCCGTACCAGCGGGGGCCCACATTGTCGGAGATCCTAAAAATAATTGGATCGAGATTGTGCAGATAATACGCGAGCATTGCGTCGATTGTCCGTGATGTCCGCAGGACTCGCAACGAAAACGCGTGTCATCCCGAACGAAGTGAGGGGCCCCCCAAAAGGTGATGGATCACGCAATCTCCTCCGGGTGATGATGGCTTCGGTTGTGAGGTCCTTCGCGTTGCTCAGGATGACAGCGCTGCTTTAGCGCGCGACAGGTTTAGCACTTTTCGCAAAAACGGCGCAGTGCGACTCACGCGATTTTTCGAGATCTTTTCCGGCGTTCCGCACGCGACAACTTCGCCGCCATCCGCGCCGGCTTCTGGGCCCAGATCAACAACATAATCAGCTTCCGCGATGACGCTCAGATTGTGTTCGATCACGATCACCGTGTTTCCTTCGTCGACGAGCCTGTGCAGCACGTTGAGGAGCAGTTCAATGTCGGCCATGTGCAGACCAATGGTGGGTTCCTCCAGCAAATACAATGTCGAGCCGGGCTTACGCATTTTGCGAATTCGCTCATCCGCCGCGCGGCTCACTCCACGCTTGAGTTGCGTCACCAGCTTCAACCGCTGCGCTTCGCCGCCGCTCAGCGTCGGACTCGGTTGTCCCAGCTTGAGATAGCCCAATCCGGTATCGACCAGCAAAGAGAGCGGGCGCGCAATTTTGGGGTGCGCCGAAAAGAATTCCGCTGCTTCTTCGATCGTCATTTCCATTACGTCGCCGATCGATTTCTCGTTGTAGAGTACCTCCAGGGTTTGCGGATTGTAACGTTTGCCCCCGCAATCTTCGCACGGAACATAGCTCCGCGGGAGAAAATTCATCTCCAGTTTGATCATCCCCTGACCCTTGCACGTCTCGCAACGGCCGCCTTCGGCGTTGAACGAAAATCGGCTGGCGGAATATCCTCGCACGCGCGAGACGGGTAATTGCGCGTAAAGATTCCGGATCTCGTCGAACACTTTGATGTAGGTGCCCGGTGTCGAGCGCGACGTCTTACCGATCGGTGATTGATCGACTTCGTAAATGGCTTCGATCTCTTGCGCACCGCCAACCAGTTTGAACAGATCGCCGTTTCTTGGGCGTTTTTTTTCTTTCAGCTGCTCGCGCACCGCAGGCCAGATTATCTCGTGCATCAATGTCGATTTGCCGCTGCCGGAAATTCCCGTGATCACCGAAAGCCTGCCGACGGGGAAACGAACATCGATATCTTTCAAATTATTCGCTCTTGCGCCACGCACTTCGATCCAGTCTTCAACATTGCGCAGAGACCGGCGCGATCCGCGGATGGGATGCCGAAGCGGTACTTTCAGACAGCGCGCCGTCTCAGAATTTGCATTGCTTTCCACGTCGAGCAGCGTGCCGGTCGCCACGACTTGTCCCCCGTGAATTCCGGCGCGCGGCCCAAGGTCGACGATGTGATCGGCGCGGCGCATCGTTTCCTCATCATGCTCGACAATAATCAGCGAGTTTCCCTTGTTCCGCAGCGCCGTGAGCGTATCGAGCAATCGCAAGTTATCGCGCGGATGAAGACCGATCGTCGGCTCATCCAGCACGTAAAGGACACCGCGCAGGTTTGAGCCGAGCTGCGCAGCCAACCGGATTCGCTGAGATTCTCCGCCGCTTAACGTTTTCGCCGAGCGTCCGAGCGCGAGATAACCGAGGCCAACTTTTTCCATGAAACGCAATCGCTGCTGAATTTCAGGAACGAGACCGGCAGCGATCGTTTGATGCGTTCCCCGGAACTTCAACCTCTCGACCTTGCGCGCTCCTTCGCTGGCCGAAAGATTCGTGACCTGATCGATGGTGTAACCTTGTACGCGCACGTGACGCGCCACGGCGTTCAAGCGCGAACCACGACAACTCGGGCACTGGCGCGCCTCGCCTTCCTCGATCCATTCGGATTCGCGTTCGGCGGCGAGTTCAGTTTCCAGGACCGATTCACCGTCGGGGCTGGCAGCGGTTTGCAGATCCTGGTCCCAAATTTCGCCGAATCCGCCGCATTCCTCGCACGCGCCGTGTGGTGAATTAAACGAAAACAAACGCGGATCGAGCTCCTCAAATGCGCGGCCACAGTTTGGGCAGCTCATTTCCGTGCTCACGACCGTAAGGCGATTTTTTGTATCGAGCAGGCGCGCGGTGCCGCGGCCGATCTCGAGCGCCCGACGAACCACATCGCGCGTCTCCGCAATTCGCTTCCGATCGATGAGACCAACGACCACATCGATCGTATGCTCTTTGAACCGTTCCAATTTTCGGAAATGCGGGATAGGAACCAGTTTTCCGTCCACATACAGCGTGTCGAATCCCTGGCGTTCCGCCCAGCGTGCGACTTCCGTATGAAAACCTTTTCGCGCCTTGACCAGCGGTGCAAGCACTCTCACCGGGCCCCGTTTCGCTGTTGATTCAATTTGTTTGGTAATCGCCGCGAGGCTTTTTTTCTCCACAGGCAAATCGCAGTCCGGGCAAAACTGCGTTCCCGTTTTTGCGAAAAGCAGCCGGAGAAAATGATAAACCTCCGTCACTGTCGCGACTGTCGATTTTCCTCCACCGCGTGTAACCCGTTGCTCCATCGCTACACTCGGAGGCAACCCGCTGACCAAATCGACATCGGGCTTCTCAAGCTGTTCGACGAATTGCCGCGCATAGGGCGACATACTGTCGAGAAAACGTCGCTGTCCCTCTGCGAAGAGAATATCAAATGCGAGCGTGGATTTGCCGGAGCCACTCAGACCGGTAATGACCACCATTTGCTCCCTCGGGATTTTGACATCGATGTTTTTCAGGTTGTGCTCGCGTGCGCCGCGGACTTGGATTACGCCGTTACGTCCCTCGAAGCGAAAGCGCGGAGATGTTTCTGCCGCTCTCGCGAACTCAACGTGGTCATCCTGAGCGTAAGCGAAGGACCTCTCTAACTCGCGCGGTGGTTTGCGAGGCGCCTCGCCGTCTTCGCGGCTCGGGATGACATGCCGTCCTTTTTGAGATTTTGTCAGTACATTTCGCAAGAACTGGCCTGTATGTGAATTGCCGATCTTCGCAATTTGCTCCGGCGTTCCGACCGCGACCACATCTCCGCCTGCGTCTCCTGCTTCCGGACCCAGATCGACAATCCAGTCGGCGCACTTGATCACTTCGAGATTGTGCTCGATCACCACGATGGAGTGACCGCCATCGACGAGCCGTTGAAATAGTCGCAGCAAGATCGCCACGTCGTCGAAGTGAAGTCCCGTGGTCGGCTCGTCGAAGATAAACAAATTGCCGTGCGGCATCGGCACCTTGCCAATGGGAAATTGGCTGGAGGCCAATGACACGACGTTTTCCGTTTCGCGCAAATGCCCGACGAGCTTCAGCCGCTGGGATTCACCACCGGATAGTGTGTTCAGCGGTTGGCCCAGCCGCAGATAGCCAAGCCCGACCTCTTCAAGCACGCTAAGCGGTTCAGATACCGTTTTGTCCTCGCCGATTTGCGTGAAAAATTTGATCGCTTCGCTTACGGTGAACTTGAGCAGATCGTGGATTGATTTTCCGTGTAGTTGAACTTTCAGAACGTGCGGCTGAAATCGTTTGCCTTCGCATTCTGCGCAGCGCACGAAAAGATCACTTAAAAATTGCATCTCAATTTTCTCGTATCCTGTGCCGGAGCAACGTTCGCAACGACCGCTCCCGGAATTAAACGAGAACGTGCCCGCCGTGAGTCCCTGCGACATTGCTTCCGGTTGAGCGGCGAACAATTCGCGAACACGATCGTAAAGTCCCAAATAAAGCAGCGGCGTTGACCGCGGCGTGCGCGCAAGCGGTGCCTGATCCACCATGATTACATCGCGGATGCGATGCGCGCCGGTGACGGATTTGCATGCACCTGGCTCTCCTGACGAGCCGTAGTTTTGCGCAGGCTGGTGATCGGAAGACTCTCCCTTCGCAACCAGCAAATTCCGGTAGAGCACGTCGTGGATCAGCGTGGATTTGCCAGAACCGGAAACGCCGGTGACACATGTGAAAACGCCCAGCGGAAGATCGACATCGATGTTCTTCAGGTTGTGCTGTCGTGCGCCAATAATCTTGATCGATGACTTCGATACTCGCCGCGACGTCGGGACAGGAATCGATTTAAGATTCGTCAGGTAATCGCGCGTCAAGGATGGAGCTGGCGCGCCATTGCGCCTGTTTCCAGTCATCGTGCGGCGGGAGGGCGCGCCGGCCCCATTTACAAAGTTTGCGAGCGTTCCGTTCCAAACCAACTCGCCGCCGTGCTCGCCGCGACCCGGGCCGATATCGATCAAATTATCAGCCGCACGAATGATTTGTTCCTCGTGCTCGACCACGAGCAGCGTATTGCCTTTATCGCGCAAGTTATGCATCACACGCACGAGCCGACCAACGTCGCGCGGATGCAAACCAATGCTCGGTTCGTCCATGACGAAGAGTGTGTTGACCAGCGATGCACCGAGGCAGGTTGTGAGGTTCACCCGTTGCACTTCGCCGCCGCTCAAAGTGCGCGTGGATCGGTTAAGCGTGAGATAGCCAACGCCGACTTCGCAGAGATAATTGAGCCGCGCACAGATTTCGTCGCCTAACATTCGCGCGGTCGAATCGTTCGACGGAATCTTGAGCGCCGTCAGAAAATTGCGGGCATCCAGGATCGAAAGCGCCTGGAATTCGGGAAGCGCTAATTGAATTTCGGATTTGGCGGGAATCTTATAATTCAGCGCTTCGGGTTGGTATCGTCCTCCGTTGCATTTCGGACAGGTGATATACGCACGATAGCGGCTGAGCAAAACGCGCACATGCATCTTGTAAGTCCTGCTCTCGAGCCAGCGGAAGAATCCTCGGACGCCATACCACCGATCGTTTTCGTAATCCTCGTCTGTATAATCGCCTGATCGTTTCTCTCCTTCGATCACGAAGTCCTGGTCGGCCTTCGGTAATTCTTCGAATGGAACATTGATATCGATCTCTTTGCGGGCGCAGGCTCGAAGCAAGTCTTTCTGCGATTCGCCGAATTCGGCTCCGCGAAAAACGCGCACCACGCCTTGTTTGATGCTCAGGCTGCGATTTGGAATCGCCTTGTTCAGATCAATCGCGATCGTCCGACCGAATCCGCGACATTCCGGACATGCGCCGAGTGGATTATTGAAACTGAAAAGCCCGGGTGTAGGCGGGCGAATGTCGAGATCGCAGTGGGCGCAATGCCAGCCGGTGGAGAATGGTAATTCGTAATCCGTTAGGCGTTGGAGATTGGGCGTTGAGCTTCGGGCGATTTCTGAAACCGGAACGACGTTGATTTTTCCTTTGCCGAAGCGTAACGCGGTTTCGATGGCCTCCACCAGGCGGGCACGGTTTTCTTCCGAGACTGCGACCCGATCCTGAATGACCTGAACGCGGCCACCCAGTCGTATCTTTTTTGGATCGCTATCGACGCGCACGATTTGATTCTCGATCCATACCCGGAGATAACCCTGTTGCTGAAGAAATTCGAAGAACTGACGCGGCTCGGTTTTCGGTGGAACGGCCACCCAGAAAGTGACCAGAACAGTCGCGCCGTCATCCCGACCGGAACGATGTGAAGTCGAGGGGCCCCGTGAACTTACCGATGGGTTTCGCACCGGGATTTCTCGACTTCGCTCGAAATGACGAAGGACTTGATTTGTAATTGATTGCGCGGTTTCGAGGCGAATTTCGCGGCTGCAACTCGGGCAGAATGCACGTGCAATGCGCGGCCAAAGCAATTTCAGATAATCGTTGATTTCTGTCATCGTGCCGACAGTCGAGCGCGAGCTCTTGACCGGGTTCGCTTGCTCGATGGCGATCGCGGGAGGGATACCGCGGATATCGTCCACGCGCGGCTTGTCCATGCGGTCCAAAAATTGCCGCATATACGGGCTGAATGTTTCGACGTAACGTCGCTGGCCTTCGGCGTAAATGGTCTCGAATGCCAGACTAGATTTGCCACTGCCGCTGGGGCCTGTGACGACTGTCAATTTCCCCAGCGGAAGATCAACATCGATCCCTTTGAGATTGTTCTGGCGCGCCCCACGAACCTCAATGTGATCCTTCGCGATTGGCGCTCTGAGATGTTCTGTGCTTGCAACCTTCGAACCCACTGGAAATATTCGCCGCCAGTCAAGCCGTTCGCAAATTTTGTAGATAATTCGTACGCGAAGCGGGGTGCACCCTGCCATTCTGGCGCGCGCATAGCGTCGCCCACAGGGCGGCGGCTACAGCAGCTATTCTTTAAAGCGCGCGACGAGCTGCTCGCGTTGTTCTTGCAATTCCTTCGGGACCACGCCACCGAGCGAGTCGAAAAAGGTCTTGTGCGCGGCAAGTTCTTTTTGCCATTCCTCGTGATCGATTCCGAGAAGGTCGGCCACGCGTGTGTGATCGATGTCAAGACCACCAAGATCGAGGTCATGCGCAGTGGGCAACCAGCCAACAGGCGATTTGACCGCCCCACCATTTTGCTCGCAACGATCGAGGATCCATTTGAGCACACGCATGTTCTCGCCGAAGCCTGGCCACAGGAATTTTCCATTCGCGCCTTTTCGGAACCAATTCACGTTGAAGATGAGCGGCGGACTGGTGAGACGTTTTCCGATGTCGATCCAATGGCGGAAATAATCGCCGATGTTGTATCCGCAGAAAGGCAGCATCGCCATCGGATCGCGTCGAACTTTTCCAACAGTCCCCGCCGCGGCTGCGGTTGTTTCGGAGGCCATGGTGGCACCGAGATAAACGCCGTGAGTCCAATCGAACGCCTCATAAACCAGTGGCACGGTGTCACTGCGGCGACCGCCGAAAATAATGGCGCTGATCGGGACGCCTTCACCTTTTTCCACATTGGGATCGAGCGCAGGATTATTGCGCATCGGGGTGGCAAAACGGCTGTTGGGATGCGCGGCTTTTTCTTTTGAGTCCGGCGTCCAATCGTTCCCGCGCCAGTCAATGGCATGCGTCGGAGGCGGACCGTCTTTCCCTTCCCACCAAACATCGCCGTCGTCAGTGAGCGCGACGTTTGTGTAAAGCGTGTCGTGCTCGATCGATTTCATAGCATTCGGATTCGATTTGTAACTTGTGCCGGGAACCACGCCGAAATAGCCATTCTCCGGATTCACAGCGAACAAACGCCCGTCGCGAATTTCCATCCACGCGATGTCGTCGCCGACGGTGGTCACTTTCCAGCCTTTGAAATGCGCAGGCGGAATCAACATCGCAAAATTCGTCTTTCCGCACGCGCTGGGGAACGCCGCAGCCACGTAGTGTTTTTTTCCCTGGGGCGATTCGACGCCGAGGATCAGCATGTGCTCCGCCATCCAGCCCTGCTTACGCGCGAGATACGATCCGATGCGCAGCGCGAGACATTTTTTGCTCAGCAAAACGTTCCCGCCGTAACCGGAGCCGACCGAGATAATCGTGTTATCCTGGGGAAAATGACAAATAAACCGCCGCTGAGGATCAACATCTAACAACGAATGCACGCCACGGTTCCATTCGGCCTTTGGATCGTTGCCAAGCCGGTCCAGCGCGATTTTGCCCATGCGCGTCATGATTCGCATGCTGAGCACGACATATTTTGAATCGGTGATTTCGAACCCAACTTTTGTCAGGGGAGAATCGGGCGGGCCCATGATGTAAGGCACAACAAACATGGTGCGCCCGCGCATCGCGCCGTTCAGCAGCCCATATAGCTTCGAATACGTCTCTGCCGGTTCCGACCAGTTGTTTGTTGGGCCGGCTTCTTCTTTGGTCGGCGTGCAAATGAATGTGACCTTCTCGACCCGGGCGACGTCGTTCGGGTTCGAACGGTGCAAGTAGGACCGCGGAACTTTTTTCTCGTCCAGCTTGATCAGCACGTTCTGCTTTAACGATTCCGCGATCAGGAATTCATTCTCCCGCTCGGAACCGTCGCACCAGAAAATGTTCTCGGGTTTTGTCAGCTTTCCGATTTCGTGTACCCAATCCAGCACGGCCTGGTTCGTCGGCTTCGTATCGCCGATTCCATTCGGCGGGAATATGGCGGGTGCGACATTTTTCATGAAACGAAGGTGTCCATTTAAGCACGAATGGAGGGGTTCGCCACGTTGAATCATTGAACGGTTAATTGTTTCACGCTTGCGTAAGAACAGTGCGCGGCATTAATTGAAAGTATGTTCGGGGTCACCACCTCCGATGATTATCGGCCGGTTGCGTGGATGGGCCGCTATCCCGTCGATGTGACCACGATGCTGGTTGGGCTGCACGTCGCGGCTGCAATTCTCGCAGCTATTCTGGTCGCGATCGGGGCGGGGTCGATTTTAGTGTATTTGCAATTCGACAGTGCGGCAGTCTGGTCCGGTCAGGTCTGGCGTCTTTTCACGTATGCCTTCGTGCATGCGCCGTCTGGGCTGCTCTGGTTCGCCATCGAGATGTACATGCTGTTCGTGTTCGGCCGCGAAGTCGAACGCTTTATCGGTCGGCGCGCCTATATTGGGCTCTATCTTATTTTGCTGGTTACGCCCGCGGCGCTACTAACGGTTTGGGGTCTTTGGCAGCGCTCGGCGCTCGCCGGTTCGCCTGCGTTGCACTTTGGAATTTTTGTTGCCTTCGCCACCATCTATCCGCGGGCTGAGTTGTTTCTGCGGATCATGACCAAATGGGTTGTCGTGATTCTTGCTGCAATTTACACCCTTCAACTGCTCGCATATCACGCCTGGAGCGAGCTGATGGTCGTTTGGGCAAGCATCGGCGCGGCGTTCCTTTTCATTGAAATGCATGGCGCCGGGCCGGAACTTCCCTGGTGGGACGCATTGAAAACTCGCTTCGCTCCCAGGCCGAAATTCCATGTTGTCCCCAAAATGCACTCCAGCCGTTCAGCGGAAACGGATGACGTTTACACCTCGATCGATCCGATACTCGACAAGATTTCCAAGTTCGGAATCGGTAGTTTGACGGCGAGCGAGCGCCGGCAACTTGATCGCGAACGCGAGCGGCTTCTAAAAAACTCAGAATAGCCGGAAATCTTTTCGGCCTCGAAACGCGCGAAAGTCCAGGACTGCGAGGACGCTCTATTTGAACTTTCGTATTTTTTGTGTGTTTACCGGGCTTTTTTCTTTCCGATGAGCCGAGCCTCAACAGTCTCGCACAAGACGTGGAGCAGAAGCTGGTGCGCCTCCTGAATCCGGGCGGTTAGATCGCCGCGAACCAAAAGATCGACATCGGCCATCCCAATGGTTGATCCGCCGTCGCGACCGAGGAAAGTAATAGTCCTAAGCTTGCGCGCTTTTGCTTCCTGCAATGCGCGCTCGACGTTCCTGGATTTGCCGGAAGTCGTTAGGCAAATCAAGAGATCCCCTGGAAGGCCGAAAGCCGCTACCTGGCGAGCGAAAATTTCATCGAAGCCATAATCATTGCCAGCAGCAGTGAGAAGTCCGCCATCCCCGGCAAGACAAATGGCCGGGTACGCGGGACGGTCTTTCATAAAACGCACCACAAACTCTGTTGCGAAATGCGACGCATCGGCCGCGCTGCCGCCATTTCCGCAAACGAGCAATTTACCCCCTGAGCCCAAACAGTCTTCGATCAGACCTGCAGCCTTCTCTACATGCCCATCGAGGTGAACAAGTGACTGCAGCGTCGCTCTGGCTCCGGCAACTGCACTTTTTAAAATTTCAGATGATTCGCCCATAGGTCGTCGAATGGAACACCTCTTCTTTGTGAATTGAACGGGAATCTGAAGTGCCGTCAAAGTGCATACGCTTACCTGATCTGTCGAAACGGTAATTGAAACAACTGTGTAAAAACCAGACCTTTTTCCTGCCGGAATAAGCATTTTTTGGAACTTCGTCTCCGGCTTTCCGTAGAAGTGCTTGTGCACGCTGTAGCGCTCGAACACTCACATGTAAGCTTCTCCGACGGCACGCTTTGGCGATGCTGCGGGCTCCACTCCGGAGCACAGTCGTGCATCAGCAGAGAGACTTCGCCCAGGCGACAAACTGCCTTGGCGAGCAGCAGCCAACGGGGATTATGAAAAATGGATTTGAACGGCCTTACTGAATCGTTTGGAACACCTCAGCATGAGGATGACGAGTGCCCGCATTGTTGCGGTATAGTGCGTGTTCACAACGGACTTTGCCTTGGGTGTTTGGTGCAAACCGGACTGGCCGAAGAGCACGGTTCCGAGAGCGAGAACCTCGACACTCTCCTCTCAGAGATCGAATGAGTGCCCGGATCGATCCCCTGCAATCGCCGATTCTCTTGTATTTCGGACTTGATTCCTCGGTTTGTGACAGCGGCGTTAAATTCCCTCGTCCTGCAAAATATTCGGAACCTTCACCCCCCAGTTTCCGTAGAAGTAAGCGTGCGGGAAAATAGACAAATCCAAGAGCCCCTCCCGGTATGGCGCCTCGCCTGCGAGCAAACATCGTTTAACTGCCGCGATTTCGATTTTCGTTTCCTGCTTTGTCCCCCCATTTTCACATTTTTAAGGGTGAGTTTTTCGAGGACCCGCTCCTCGGTCACGAAGACCTAGATGCGGATTCCTCCTCACTCTCACATTCCTGCGTTATTAGCGGGTTAGCAGCGGTTGGAGGAAATCAACAAATGAGGATAGAAGGTCATCTCCCGCATGTGGGGCGGGCGACCAAGGGCGGCAGCTTGCCCTATAACAGCTCGAACGGGAACGGCGCGAAAGCTCCCCGTGTTGTAATCGATTTTCCAGACGCGCAGGCGCACAGGGTACCCGGCTGGAAATCGGCTCTCGACATCACGTTCATCCTCCTTGCATTGCCGATCTGGTTGCCGTTGATGATCTTGCTGATGTTGGTGACGCGCCTCGCTTCGCCAGGCCCGATTTTCTATCGACAGAAACGCGTTGGACTCGGTGGAAGACCTTTTCTTATCTGGAAGTTCCGGACAATGAAGGTGAGCGCCGAGACGGAAAGTCACGAGCGTCATTTGGAAGAATTGATCCGCGTTAATTGTCCCATGACCAAACTTGACGAGTACGGCGATCCGCGTCTGGCGCCTTTCGGTCGGATTCTGCGCGCGAGTGGCCTGGATGAATTACCTCAAATTTTCAACGTCCTTTGTGGCGAGATGAGTCTGGTTGGTCCCCGGCCATGCCTCCCAAATGAATTTGCCCATTATCAGCCGTGGCAACGAGAGCGCGCGAACGGTCTGCCGGGTCTCACGGGATACTGGCAGGTGAATGGTAAAAACAAAACGACCTTCAATGAGATGATCGCCATGGACCTGTTTTATTTAAAGAACCTATCGTTCCTGCTGGATCTGAAGATCATTTTCAAGACTTGCGCCGTTATGGCCGGGCAGATCTTCGAATCCCGACCGGCAACGCAACCCCGCCGTCAGGATGAACGCCTTCGCTCGCCTGCGCCAACTTTGCACGGCTTAGCGGAATCAGCTCGAAAAGTATGAAGAAGCAAATCTCAGTCGGCATAATCGGGTGCGGTTATTGGGGACCGCTTCTGGTTCGCAACTTCAAAGGTCTTCCGGACTGCCAGCTCAAAGCCGTCTGCGACCTAAGTGTGGAGCGCCTAAAACATGTCCGCGCACTGTATCCGGACATCGAAGGCATGACGCAGACGCAGCAGCTTCTCAACGGCACAAACGTGGACGCTGTCGTCATTGCTACACCTGTGAAGCATCACTACTCATTGGCCAAGGCAGCCCTCCTGGCGGGCAAACATACGTTGATCGAAAAGCCAATGGCTTCCTCATCAGCCGAATGCGAGGAACTGATCGAAATCGCCGACCGCAACGGTCTAACTTTGATGCTCGATCACACCTTTCTCTACTCATCGCCAGTGCAAAAGATTGCCCAGATTGTTCAAGCCGGGGATCTGGGTGAGATCCGCTATATCAATTGCCGGCGTCTCAACCTCGGATTATTCCAAAAGGACATTAATGTCGCGTGGGACCTTGCGCCGCATGACATCTCAATCATTCTTCATATTCTGAATGAATTTCCCACCAGAATTAACTGCCAGGGAAATGCTCATATCACGCCAGGCGTAGAGGACGTGACAAACATATCGCTCTCCTTCTCCGGTAAACGCTTCGCGACCATCCAGAGCAGCTGGCTCGAGCCACGGAAAATCCGCGAAATGACTATCGTCGGTACGCGACGAATGATCGTGTATGACGATTTGCGCACACGCGAGAAAATCCGCATTTACGATGCGCGCGTAGAACGTCCGCCTCACTACGACACGTTTGCCGAATTTCAATACTCTTATCATTACGGCGACAGTTACATTCCGTATCTCCATCAGGAGGAACCGCTAAAGCTGGCCTGTCAGCATTTTGTTGACTGCATCAAGACAAATTCTCAACCGCTAACGGATGGCCGCAAGGGGCTGGAAATGGTCAGAATCCTCGAGGCGGCGAGCGCCTCGATCAAGATGAACGGTGCACCTGTGACGTTTTCTCAACCGAGTAACGTGGTGCCGGCTCGCGCTCCCGCCGGGGCCGAAGAGATTCTTCAGGTTGAAGCATTTGCTGGATGAGTGTCAGGCCGGGTTTCACATCGCCTCAGCGTAGCGTGTGAAGCTTTGACCTCAACTCCCCAGATCCATCACATAACCAAAGCGCAAAATGAAAGTTCCCTTCCTCGATTTGAAGGCGCATCACGCCCCTTTTATTGAAAAATTCGATCGCGCCATTCGCGAAGTGATCGAGAGCAGCGCCTTTGCCGGCGGACCGTTCGTGGAAAAGTTCGAAGAAGAGTTCGCTGCATTCTGCGGGTCCTCGCACGCAATCGCCGTGGGCAATGGCACTGACGCACTTTGGCTTGCTCTCCTGGGGCTTGGAATTGGTGAAGGCGATGAAGTCATTACCGTTCCGAACACTTTTATCGCCACCGCCGAGGCGATTATTTACTGCAAAGCCCGGCCGGTATTTGTGGATGTGAATCAGGACACATTCACGATGAACCCCGCGGAACTTGAGAAGAGTCTGACCGAGCGAACCAAGGCGATTATTCCGGTTCATCTGTTCGGGCAACCCGCGGACATGGACCCGATTTTGGAATTCGCACGCGCAAATGGACTTTTCGTCGTTGAAGATGCCGCTCAGGCGCATGGCGCTGAGTATAAAGGCCGAAAAGCAGGCACGATGGGCGACGCCGGTTGCTTCAGTTTTTATCCCGGAAAAAATCTTGGCGCCTTCGGAGAGGCTGGCGCAGTCGTGACGAACGACCCTGAGTTACAGAAGCAAATCCAGATGCTGCGAGACCACGGCCAGTCACGAAAATATTACCACACCCTGATGGGATGGAACTGCCGGATGGACGGCATTCAGGCGGCAGTCTTGTCGATCAAACTGCGTCATCTCGCCGAAGCAAATTCCCTGCGGCGCAAACATGCCACGGAGTACAATCAGGCGTTCGCCGGAATCGATGAGGTTCTTACGCCTTTCGAGGCGGTGTACGCACGGCACGTTTATCACGTCTATGCCATTCGCGTACAGGAACGCGATGTAGTCGCTCGAAATCTCCAGGAAAAAGGAGTCGGGTGCGCTGTGCATTATCCAGTCCCAATTCATCTGCAGGAGGCATGCCGAAATCTCGGCTACAAGAAGGGCGCATTCCCAATCGCGGAAAGTCTGGCTGATCAATTTCTTTCCTTGCCGATGTTTCCAGAGCTGACGGAAGGGCAGGTCGAGTATGTCGCCCGCTGCGTTAGCGAAGTGGTTGCCGCAGAGGCGCTCGTCTAGGAAGAAGCAGTTTGAAAACTCTCGAAGCAGGCAGATGCAAATCCGCGGAAGCGGCGCCATTTTCTGGCGAGGATTCTTTTGTAGAGCCCAAGACGGGCGAGGAACCGCTTCAAATGTGGATTATCAATCCCGTCCAAAATCCAGGT
>Ga0070698_100004014_pt1 | contig 16204 bp, 19 predicted proteins | sample KBSK1502metaG_FD_65477 | JGI IMG/M metagenome (GOLD analysis project Ga0070698, IMG submission 65477) | Corn, switchgrass and miscanthus rhizosphere microbial communities from Kellogg Biological Station, Michigan, USA - KBS K1-50-2 metaG | ecosystem: Host-associated > Plants > Roots >...
TCGCCATTCGACCGGCGCCCTGTGCGCCCACCGGCAAGACACCTGATCGAAGGTCATGCAACGCGGCCTGAGCTAACCTCTTGTCCGGATAAAACTCATTCAAGCGCCGTCCGGCAAAATCGTATATGATGGCACCCGCAACCAACGCGACGTTGTCCCAATCCCCGCTGTAAATGCCGTCGTCTTTCAATCCGGTCGCAACCGCGGTGATTGTTTCCTCACCATAGGCGGAGCCGCCCGAAAAGACGACTGCATCAACATTTGGTTGTTCGTAACCGAGGCGCAAATAATCGGTATTCACCGTGCCAGGAGATCCGCCGCGAACATCAACTGCTGCCACCGCGGAACCAGGGAAGCGAAAGATAGTCAGCCCGGTTGGTCCCTCCTCATACGAGCCGATCCCGATTTGGATAGCCGGCCAATCAAACTGCAGAACTGACCCATGAATTGCCGTATCAGTTTTAAGGTGATTTTGAGACGCTCCGGCCGATACCATAAGAAACGTGCGGTTAGTTAGTATCATGTAAGTTCGGCGATATCTCCAGCCGGTCTGCCAACTTCCCGTGCCGCGCATTGAGGCGCTTCCGTCTCCGGTGTGCAAAAACTGCCCGTTCGAGCTATAGCTGTTGGGAAACTTCTTAATAACGTTATCCCGCCCGAAATACTGGTTGGGCCGATTTAAGAAGTCCATTCATGAGAAATCGACTAGCCATTTCTGTCGCCCTGCTCGGCTTCGGCGGTGCGGTCGTGGCAGTGGCCCTGATGTTAAACGACTACGTCCGCGCGGATGTGTTGGGTGGGCCACTTCCTGCTCCGAGCCCACCGCCGGATACCATCCAACTGACCCCCGTGGAGAAGCTCGGGAAGTTGATGCTCTACGATAGCACCCTGTCGAATCCTCCGGGCTACTCCTGCGCAACCTGCCACGTCGCTGAGACAGGTTTTACGGGGCCGAACTCGGAAATCAACGCGTTCTCCGGCCCGCAGCCCGGGATCGTGCCTGGCCGGTTCAGCGATCGCAAGCCCCAAAGTTATCTCTACGCCGCATTCAGTCCCGAGGGCCCCTACTATGACCCCGGTCTACGGACTTGGCTAGGCGGCAATTTCTGGGATGGCCGCGTTTCCGACCTCGCCAAGCAGGGGTTGCAACCGCCGATCAATCCGAACGAGATGGCGAACACTCCGGAGGGACCCTATACGCCGGCTAATGGCGGATATTCACCGCTTCTCGTTCAGAAGCTCGCGAACCGGCCATATACCCCGCTATTCAAGCAGGTATACGGCCAGGAAGTCTTCCGAGTGTACACTCCGAAGCAGATCTACGAACTCTTCGGTGAGGCACTCGCTGCCTACCAGTCCTCGGGAGCAGTCTGTGCGTTCAGTTCGAAGTACGATGCCTCCAAGTATGGCACGCCAGCGATGAGCTTGTACACGCTCTCCGCATCCGAGGAACGGGGCAGGCAATTGTATTTCGGCCAGGCCCAATGCTTTCAGTGCCACTCCTCCGCGGCAGTACCCGCAATACAGGCGATCACACAGGGAAAAAATACGCTCACCATGTACTGTTATGCGAACATCGGCGTCCCGAAGAATATCGGCAACCCCTACTACCAGCAGACCGACCAGGAATCCAATCCCCACGGGTATAATCCACTTGGGACCAAGTACGTCGATTACGGTCTGGGCGCCAACCCCAATCCGGCGCCCGATGGCACCAGATTCTACAAGAATGTTGCGGGCGACATTCCTCAGTTCCGCGGCCTCTTCAAGGCGCCGAGTATGCGGGGCACGGACAAGCGGCCGTCGCCGGATTTCGTGAAGGCTTACATGCACAACGGCGTCTTCAAGAGCCTCAAAGATGTCGTTCACTTCTACAACAAGCGGAACATTGCTGTGGACGCCAACGGCAAGGAGATCGTCTTCGACCTCCGCAAAGGTCCTCCGTCCGGCTATTCGCCGCTCTTCCCGCCGCCCGAGGTGCTCGATAACGTCCAGAACGTCACGGGAGTGCCGCCCTCCCAGGCGACTTCAGCGACCGAGTCGAACGGCCAGGTCGGCAATCTCCAGCTCAGCGCCCAACAGGAGGACGACCTCGTGAACTTCCTCAAGATCCTTACCGACGGATATACCAAACCGAACCCCGTCTCCCCATGAGCTTCCCAGGTTTTATCATCAGAGGCGCAAATCTGCTATTTGCTATCTGCTATCTGCGATTTCATTCGAGCCTCAGGCGAGAATGACTGCCGATGGAGGGGATCGAACCCACACGACCTTGCGGTCACTGGATTTTGAGTCCAGCGCGTCTGCCAGTTCCGCCACATCGGCCAATGAGCAGGGATGAAGTTTTAAACTGTTCCGGCACAAACGCAAGTGACACTAGCCGGTAGGGATGCGCTCCCGCGTGTCGGTAAATCGGTAGGGATACGCTCCTGCGTGTCCGTAAACGTCTACCGACCCACGAACCGCGCGCAAGTGCTCCGGTTCTCGATCTCGCTCTCCGCCCATTGAGCATGCTCCGCAATCAGTGGATCGGGATGGCGGGCTAGAGAGCGGAGAATGGGCAAATCTTCCTCCGTACCGACATTGCCCATGGCCACACAAACATTGCGAATAAATCGGTTGTGCTTGATCCGCTTAACCGGCGAGCCGCGGAATAGCTGCCGGAATTCTTCCTTGCTCAGCGCGGCGAGATCGCGGAGTCCGAGCTGTCGCAGAGGTGCTGGCATTCGGAAGCGGGTTTCGGAGCTTACCTGAGCGAACCGGTTCCAAGGACAGGCATCCAAGCAATCGTCACATCCATAAATCCGATCACCGATCGAGCGCCGGAACTCGAGGGGGATAGCTCCTTTGTTCTCGATCGTAAGATAGGAAATGCAACGGCGAGCATCCAGCTGGTATGGGGCGGTGATGGCTTGAGTTGGACAAGCCTCGATGCATTTCGTGCATGATCCGCAACGATTCTTGGCCGGCGTGTCCGGTTCAAATGAGAGGGTAGTAAGAATTGTTCCCAAAAAGAACCAGGTACCGAGATCTTCGTTCAAGCACATCGTACTTTTTCCCTGCCATCCGATTCCGGCGGAAGCCGCAAAATCTCTTTCCAACACTGGCCCTGTATCTACGTAGCATCTCTGGGTTCCGCCCTGTTTCTCCAGAAAGGCGGCGATCGGTTTCATGCGATCCAAAAGGATGTCGTGATAGTCATTTCCGAAGGCGTAACGCGCGAATCGGCCGGGTCGTTGGCGAACCTGATCTCCCTGATAATAGTTGCAGGCCAACACAATTACCGATTTGCACTCGGGGAGAACGATGCGTGGATCGGAGCGGCGTTCTGGAGACCGGGCCAGCCAACTCATATCGGCGTGTAACCCGTGCTCAAGCCAACCGAAATAATTGGCGCGATGCGCCGCAACCGCTCCGGTGGTAAAACGGCAAGCATCGAAGCCGCATTCGCGCGCGAGTTGTACGACCTGCGCTTTCATAGTTCATCCTTGAAGGCTCTTGAGGCCGGCAATCACTCTTTCCGCGACCTCATGGTGAGAGAGACCCGACGAGTCTACCACCAGATTCGCCGCAGATTCGTAGAGCGGAGCGCGTTCGGTGAGCAGTCGAGCGATGGCAGCTTCGGGATCGGGAGTTTGCAGGAGCGGACGATTCTTATTCCTACTAACGCGTTCAAAAATTGTTTGCTTATCCGCTTTCAACCAAATCGTGGTACCGAGCTTACTTAGCAGAGTGACATTTCGGGGTTGGATCACAATTCCTCCGCCAGTAGCGATTACGGAACGGCGACAGTGGAGCAATTTGGTTAGGATAGCAAACTCCTGGTCCCGAAAGAATGTCTCACCGAAAACAGAAAAAATCTCGGAAATCGGTTTTCCGCATTCGTTCCGGATGATCGAATCGGTATCAAGGAATCGAAATCCCCACCGTCTGGCCAATTCTCGACCAACCGACGACTTACCGGTCCCCATAAACCCAATCAAAACAACGTTTCGATCAGGGTAAACAAGATTCATGGAGCCAGCATCGTCTAGGACAACCCTGGGGGGCAAATCTCAATTACTTAAGCGGGTACGCGAACGACGTTTCGTGCCTTTGCTCCTTTTTCGTCCTGGTAAAGTTCGTATTCGACGGTTTCACCTTCGTTCAACGTCTTGAACCCGTCCGCTTGAATGACGGAGAAGTGAACGAAGATATCAGTTGCAACTTCTGGGTCGACAATGAACCCGAATCCCTTTTTCTCGTTAAACCACTTAACAGTGCCTTTAGCCATACTCACAACAGATAGAATGGCCGCCCCCACCGGGAGCATGTCCCTTCGGGAACGGTTTCCTTCAGCAGGGGGACGAGCATATAGAGCTAATTCCAAAATCGTCAAGCACATTGCAACATACTAACTCTCAAGCGGATACGTCTTGCGTTATCGCTACCATGGAGCTTTCATCATTTATGGATTCTCCAGCTCAAGTGGCAGTCGTGATGGGTAGTAGATCCGACTGGGAGACGATGCGTTATGCAGTCGAGCGCCTGCAAGAGTTCAACATTCCGGTAATCAAAAAGATCGTCTCGGCGCACCGTACGCCAGACCTATTAGCCTCCTTTGCCAAACAGGCCGAGGCGAGCGGTATCCAAGTCATCATTGCTGGAGCTGGCGGTGCCGCTCATCTTCCGGGAATGATCGCGGCGAATACCATTCTCCCGGTTCTGGGTGTACCGGTTAGAAGCCAAGCGCTCAACGGCATCGATTCTCTGCTCTCCATTGTCCAAATGCCAGCGGGCATCCCGGTGTTAACTCTGGCCATCGGCGAGGCGGGAGCAAAAAATGCGGCGCTCGCGGCCGTCGCCATTCTTTCGCTGATCGATCCAAAGTTGAAACAACGCTTACAGAAGTTTCGTGAAAACCAAACCGCCGATGTGCTAGGCGCTCCGCTGCCGGATGCATAGTCGTGCAACTACGGAGCGCGATCCTCCGTTGACGGTTTGGTTCAAGACCAGTTTCGTTTGCGGCTCAGGTGTGCTCAGTCGATGAAAGCAGAAATCGTCGCAGCTAACGATCCGGATGCGGTGCAACGAGCAAGCGAATGCATCCGTCGCGGAGAGCCGATCGCAATCCCGACCGAAACCGTATATGGCCTTGCCGCCGATGCATTGAATGCGGCTGCCGTAGCAAAGATTTTCGCGATTAAAGAGCGCCCATCTTTCGATCCGCTTATTATCCATTTTGCAGATCCAAAATGGATGTGGGAATTGGCTCGGCCGGATCCAGCAGATCGGCAGCTGATTGAAACATTGACGGAAAAATTTTGGCCAGGTCCTTTGACGCTTTTACTGCCCAAAAGTGAGAGAGTTTTGGACCTGATCACAGCCGAACTTCCGACCGTCGCTCTGAGGATGCCTTCGCACCCGGTTTTCCAAGCGATCATGCGGAGGAGCGATCGGCCGGTTGCCGCGCCTAGCGCTAACCGTTTCGGACGGGTAAGCCCATCACGAGCAGAACACGTCTTCGATGAGCTGGGATCGCGAATTGCTTTGATTGTTGATGCGGGACCGGCCGCTTTTGGAATTGAATCGACGATTGTCCGACCGGCGGATGGACGTATCGCGATTGTCCGGCCCGGCCCGGTGACCGAAGAAGCGCTGGCGGAAATCGCCCCGGTGGTGGAAGAGTTCACTGCGGGTAGGGTCACAGCACCCGGCCAAACGCCGGGCCACTATGCCCCCAATAAGCCGGTTACCCTCCTCCCACCGGGCATTCGGGTCGAGCATTCGGAGAAGTCGGGCCTACTCTGCTGGGGACGAAATCAGCGATCGGAATCTTTTGGCGTGGTGCGATCACTGAGCGAGGACTGCGATCTGGCCGAGGCGGCTGCTCGGCTATTTTCGCTGCTTCGGGAATTCGACCAATTACCATTAGACAGAATCTATGTTGAGCCAGTGCCCGAGATCGGTGTTGGCAAAGCAATCATGAACCGATTGCGCCGAGCAGCGTATTCCGAGAACTGAGGACCTCACGCAAAAACGCAACGGCGAAGAAAATAAAGAAAAACCTCACGCCAAGACGCAAAGGCGCAAAGAGATAGAGGCTTCATGTGGGAGTATCGGTCTTCTGCCGCCTCGCACCAAGCGCCCCTTTCGGGTCGTTGTTAATCAGACCTCCCTTTCCCGTTTCTTTCTTTGCGCCTTTGCGTCTTGGCGTGAGATTCTTCTTTCTTGGCGTGAGTTTTTTCTGCAATCGACCAAAGGCCACGCATCCTCCCATTGAGCAGGAACGAGGATGCTTGCGGGGGAACCCTCGATCCTGAGAATGATAGAAGATGGGGGCCAGCCAGGCCACATTCAGAAAACCATAGGCGCGCCGCGGATCATTTATGAATCTGCGGCGTGTTTCCCTTTTTCCGCAAACAATCTGCTCACGCTCTTCGCGTTGCTCGGGTCAATGTGAACAACTGCGCGGATCGCCGAAAGTGACTACGGTCTTTTTATTGCGCCCATTGTTTTCCGCAAGTCGCCACGCCTCCCTCGTACTATCTATGTGCGGATGAAGCGATTGAGGCTTTCAGCCCGTACGTAGTGAATTGCAGATAAATTAAATAAAATTCCCATACAGCAGAGCAGCCCGCGCCGTAGTTCACTTGCAGGAACTGCGGCGCGGTGTTCTTATCCGAGTATAGCAAGGTTCGGACCCATAGCTTTCTCACCGGGGCTCAAATGCGGGTAGGGCGGTCTGTCTCAGACCGCCGGTGCCAAGGCCTTTGATAGGACCGGTGATAGCGGGATTTGGTCGGCGGTGATCGTTTTTGGCCTGACGACAGCTACGTCCCGAGCGCGCGGTCCGGGACGGACGCGCGCTACCTCTCCGAAATTCCGCAATCCTTATTTGCTATCTCCTATTTGCCATTTGTTATTTCATTCGAGCCTTAGGCGAGAATGAACACGGGATATTTTGACGCCCACAATCATTGGCAAGACCCAAGCTTTGATCCAAATCGAGCGGCCATCACCTCATCGCTTCAGATGCTCAACATAAGGCGCATGGTGGTCAATGGCTCAACCGAGAACGATTGGTCTCGGGTTCAAGCTCTCGCGGCCAATGATCCTTCGATTATTCCCAGTTTCGGCCTCCACCCCTGGTTCACGGCAGAGCGCACTTCCGATTGGGCGCAGTCACTGAAGCGGATCCTCGTTTCCACCCGCTCAGCGATAGGGGAGGCTGGCCTGGACCGCTACATACCAAATTACAATATCGCAGATCAGGAGGTCGTGTTTGAACATCACTTGCATCTAGCGGTTGAATTGAATCGTCCAATCACGATTCACTGTCTCTATGCTGTCGATGATCTGCTCGCAGTTCTTGAGCGCGTTCCCGTGCCGGCCTGCGGCTTCTTAATTCACGCTTATTCATGCGGCGCGAAATGGATCGAACATTTTGCGCGGATGGGCGCCTATTTCTCTTTTTCCGGTTATTTCTTGAACCAAGGAAAGGAGGAGCGCCTCGAAGCATTCAAAACGATGCCGGAGGAACGCCTACTGGTGGAAACCGATGCCCCTTCGATGTTGTTGCCGCCGGAGAAGGAACGCTTTTCACTCGGGACCACCGAGCGATTAAATCATCCGGGTAATCTGACGGTTGCTTACCAGGAACTAGCCAGGCTCAGAGGTATCTCTGCAGACGAACTTCAGCAACAGGTTGAACAGAATTTCATCCGGCTTTTCGGCTCGGTGATGGGTTAACAATCAAATTAGTGGCGGGCGCTACCTCTCGCCGTTTGCCGTTCGGCGCTCCCGGGGTTGTGTTCGGTAGCGGCGACTAGCCTGTCCGACATAGTTTGTGGCTTTCACGTGGCGGGCTGTTGCATTGAGACGACGTCGGATCCAACTATGTATTTGGCTTGGCGCCGCCTGGAAGTTGACGCGGAGCTGCGCGCTTTGCGCTAGCCTAAACCGCAGTCGCCATTTCTGTCATCCTGCCTGGACGGCGCAAACGGCACGCGAAACCATCGGGCTGCCTGGCGATTGCTCGATGAAAACCGGAGTGTACGGGATCTTCGACGACGTGAGGTCTGGATCTCGAACATTTGTTCAGGCTGATTCTGGGCCACGCGCGTGGTGCCATGAGAAATAATGGCGACTGCGGCTTGTGGTAGCGCCAACCGAGCAGCTCCGGATCAATTTCGAGGTTGCGCCGAAATCAGACGCGTCGTGGGACAGTCGCCACTACCGACGAAACCGATTTCAAAGCCCGACAACCCCCGTACCGACGATGCTCTCGAAGAGGCAGATCTACCTAGGCGGTCCTGCCTTATGTTGACGCGCGTGGGCGGCTGCCGGATCACCTTACGGTTGGCCGAGACTCGAAACGGCAAACAAACGTATTGGCTCACTTGAACCCAAGCAGTCGCCATTCGCATCAATAGATCTTCCAAATCCCAGGTGTAACCAGCTCGAGCAGATGTCCGTCGGGGTCACGAAAGTAAATGCTCGTGCCGCCACGGGGCCAGGTCATGGTGCTTTCTATGGCAACGCCATACTCAGCAAGCCGTGTGCGCCACACTGGCAGGCTCTCGGAAGAAATGCCAAAGCCAATATGCACCGGGCCGGAGCCATCATGAGGCGGGATAGTTCCAAACGGCATAACCGAACCTTGCGGATCACTCCCGTGAAGGAACAAAAGCAAGACCTGCTGCCTGCCAGCCTCAAGAGCGCAAAAACGGTCATCCGCTGCCATGACGGAGTAGCCAAAAAGCGTCTCATAGAAAGTGCGCGCCCTCGTCAAATCCGTCACATAGAGACAAGTTTCTAAAATCGCGCTAGGAGGAGGAGGCTGATTCATGATCTATCCTTCAGTGTCTGTATGCCGCACAGTTTATCACTACGCAAAATCACGGGAGATGGAATAGAAGATACCAGATCACTGGGCGAAACCATAGATTTGGATCAAGGCGATCTATTTCCAATTGCTCCAACAAAAGGACAGAAGACATTCTAATTCTATGCGAACTGCGAGGGTCCTGGTCTTTGTGGATGAATCCAACGTCGTCAGCTCGGTTCGAGCCCTCGGTCGAAAGTTGGACTGGCTAAGGCTCCGCGATCATCTGGTCAACGCCGATGAGGGACGGGAATTAATCGAGATGGTCATCTACGCCGGCTTGCCTCCTCCATTGCCGGAGTGGCAGAGCGAACGAGACAAAAAGAACAAGTTCCTGCATTGGCTTCGCTCCAACGGATTCCTGGTGGTAATAAAAGAAGGGTCGCCGGGTGACGGCAAGCATTACAAAGCAAACGTGGACGTCTTGATGGCGATCGATGCGGTCGAGCTCTCCGTAGATATGCGGCCCGAGGTCGTCGTTCTCGTGACCGGCGACGCAGATTTTGCGCATCTAGCTTTGCAGCTGCGGCGGCGTGGGATTCGTGTCGAAGTAGCCGCTACGGCACAAACGTTGGGCACCGGATTGAAGAGCGCAGCAAACGAGGTGATCGATCTGGTTCCCTTGTTTGAAACGTTTGAGCTGATGAAGACCGGCGACGAATGACCAGTTCCAATCTCGAGAAGCGACTGCTCCAGTGCGCTCGGCCGTAAAGCAGCCGATTCCTGAGCTGGTCGTCGCGTTCGCCTCAGTTTGCCGGAGGCGATGGTGGCGACTCGCCTGCGCACGTTGCTATTGCCCCGCATTTTTGCAGTGTATTTCCGGAGTCTGAGCAGAAGGAATGGCACTAAGGTAAGCGTAAATCGCATCGAGGTCCCGGCCGGTCATGTGCCTGAATGCCCGGCCACGGCATTTCCATTGTTCCCGCCAGTCTAGCATTTCCCAGCCGATATCGTAGTTCTGGCAGTACAAAAGCGAATGCTTGCATTGGCGATTTCGGAGTCCTTACTCTGGCCCCCTTCGCGAACGATGAACAGATTCATTTTCTATATCCTGATGATCCCTTTATCAGCCGGCTTTTGTTCTTTCATTGGCGTTTTGGAGGTCATTGGGCAACGCCCACCCGGGCCCGAGGAGCATCCGGAACGCCCACCCGGGCGCGAGCATCCGCCTGGCCACAGACCTCCTCCCAAACACAAAGAACACCGAAATTCTCCGACGCCGGAACCTACCGTCACACCCGCATCTACTCCAAAGCCAAGTCCGACGCCTACCCCAATAGCCACACCGAGTTCGACGCCGGCTCCTAGTCCGTCGGCGACGCCTGCTTCGACGCCGGCACCTAGCTCGACGGCGACACCTGCTGCGACGGCCAAACCCACCGCCAAGTCCTAAGCGATTCAATTGCGGCATGCGGAATCCGAAATTCGCGATTGCAGGCCGCTAATCCGTTCCCACCGATGACTGCGCTCTCGGCGTTATTTTCAGGTGTGCAGAGAGTGGATGAGGCCAGCGAAACCCTCCCATGCAATCTGGATAGGGTCGGGAGTTGACGTTCGCCGGCGTTCGCTGACGTTCGCTGCGGTTTGCTGACCGCGCAATGTGACAGTAGTCTGACGCTCATGGCACTTATATTTCAGGTAGATGACGAAGGCCATGCACGCCCAAAGATACGCTGCGACTCCTGCGGAGGAGTCATTGAGAACCACGCCGACGGAGTGGCCCTACTAGGTACTCCTAACCCAAAACCAGGGACGGTTATAGAGCCTGTTTTTCACTGCGGAGGTTGCGAAGAAGAGGCAAAGAAAACGAGTGCGCCCCGGCACTCGATGTCGATCGATCATTTCATGCTCTACGTACTCAACAATATCCAGCTCACACCAAACGCTCTTGAAGAGGCGGAACGCAGTTTGAGGGGTCTCCGGTAGCGTCGCTTCGAGTCATCCACTCACATCGGTTCAACTTATCCGAGTGGCGCCCAAATAGGGTCGCGGCACTCAAAAATGTTCAACGCCGCGCAAGAACGCTACGCAATATAAGAAAGCCAATATCGAGACCAGAATAATGACGGTTTGCCATTCGCGCAGGGCGGGTTGCCAGGCGAACGATGTTCGCTCGGCTCGCGTCCACGGCGTGAAACGCGGCAAGAGCCTGCGAACATTCCTGCAGTAGGCTTTGTACTCCAAGGGGTACTCTCTCTGTAGAAATTCCTCTTCCGCCGGTATGATTACGAAATACAACGCCGCGAATGTACCAACGCATAGAGGCGATAATCGCCAATCCCCAATGATTCCGACCATTCCGACTCCAAGGACAATGCTACCTAGATAAATCGGATTGCGCACGAAAGCGTAAGGTCCGTTCGTCGCCAGCTTTCCAGCCTCGATATTTGACGTGCGCGTATGGTTTCCGGCGCAACCGGCAGCCCAGGCGCGGAGAATTACTCCAGCTATTACCAGAATGACGGATATTCCCTTGACTACGTCCTCTTTGGCGCTGCCGGGATACGTTGGGCGGACGAAAAACGCGGCGATTGCGACAACGAAAAGGCCAAGGAGCAACCGGTTGGCAAAGACAACCTTCCCGACCGGAATAAGCGACTGCTGAAGAGTGACCTTGAGGCTTCGACGACGCGGAACTTCTGAGTCATCGTGCATTTTCGGCGAGAGGAGTGAAAGATCGACGCGATCGCGTGCGATCAGTAGGACAGAGCATATTCATAAGACACATAGGCAACACAATCGACACATAAGAAAACACAACCGACGCATTGGACGCAATCGGACTTTTCAAACACGCCCTGATTGGGATCGCGGAAGCAACAAAGCGTATGAGCAGCTAGCGGCCGGCCATATTTCAGGTAAGATCATGTTTTGGATCCATCAGCGGCACACCATGTTCAAGGAAAGCAAATCATTATGAAAGACGGAGCAGATGATCAATCCGTCCTCAAAGTTATCCAGCGCCTCGCGGCGGAGGAGCATCGCCTATTCGAACATGAGGCGCGCACTGATGCCGATCGTGCGCGGCTAGCGAAAATCAATATCGAGTTGGATCAGTGCTGGGACCTGTTGCGGCAGCGCCAGGCGTTGCGGGAGATCGGACGTAATCCAAATGAGGCGCATGTGCGGCCGCCGGAGATCGTTGAGAACTACGAGCAGTGAGAGGGAACGATCCGGCGCCATTTTCAGTGCGAGGCCCGACCGGATCGGGTTAACACCGGCTCATCCGAGCAGCTAGCTACAAATTCAGAATCCAAATGAAACAAAATGTTACTGTCGCGTTGTTGGTGCGCCTGGAGGCCAAACCCGGAAAGGAAGCAGAGGTGGAAAGGTTCCTTCGCGGAGGCCTGTCGATTGTCGAAGATGAACCGGCGACAACGACTTGGTTTGCTATCCGACTGGGACAATCCACCTTTGGTATCTTCGACGCATTTCCGGACGAGGTAGGGCGCCAAGCGCATCTCGCGGGCCAAGTCGCTGCGGCACTTAAAGCAAGGGCTTCCGAACTTTTCGCAGAGCCGCCTAAGATCGAAATGGTCGACGTTCTCGCCGCTAAGCTTCCGGGTTAGGAAAAATAATCGACCCGTTTACTGTCCGACGCGTCTTCAATGACTCAATGTCAAGATAGTCACACGACCGCCAAATATCCTCGCGTTACTCGGTGGAACGAGGATAGATGAATTTAGGCGTTGAAGCGCTCGGTCCAATCAAAGTGTGGATGAGTCGATCGATACTAAGTTCATACTGACGTCGCCAGCGCACAGCCCGTACGATTTCGGTGTTGACTACCAACGCCGATACTATTAGTAGCGGCACTCCTATGGTCGGAAAAATGAAAAGCCAGAATGGCAGCCCGAGAGCCGCAGTAAGCCAAAAAACATAGCTGATTACAGGAAGCAAGCGCAGCCGGCGACCCCAAAAGTGTTCGGCCCGCGCGAGTTCATCTTTATCTGCCGGATACTCATTAAGCTTCAACTTTTCTAGTAATCGAACCGGGCACAACTCATCGTATTTCCAATGCTGCTTATCTTCCAGGTCTCGCCAGACTCTGACTAACGGTTTGGTCAAGTTAAACTTTTCCGACGAGCCGTGGACATTACGGCGTCTGTCAGTTTCTACAGCTCGTTCATTTTTCATCTCAGTGAAAGATAATTAGCGAGAAAGGCTTCGATCGTTCATCTCGGTAACAGACAATAGGATCTCAGAGGCGTGCGGCTTTTTATTCTAATTGCCGCAATCATCGTCCAGGCTGCCGGGATCGCATTCAACGTGGTCAGGGACGCCCTCTTTTAGGCGACCCCTTGCGTTTATAACCGAAGTATCAAAAAACTACGCCCCGCTATTTGGCAGGGCGCGCGCAGTCCTCGTAGTCGATCAACTGACTAAAGCCGGTTACTTGCTCTAACGGAAGCCTTGCTCGATCAGGGGAGCAATGGTATCGACGTTCGCTGGCGTGACTTCTCCGACACCGGTGTCCTGGTGTAACCCGGGGATGAGGTACTTTTTGGTCAACCAGATTTGCTGTACTGGGTCCCAGCCCTGGAGGTACAGAACTTGGTCAAAGCTCGCCACAACGTAGCCAGACTTGATTCCGGCGATGACATCCGGACCGAGATCGATACCACCCACCACGACGTCACCGGGTTTCTTGCCAGCGTCCTTGAGGATCTTGGGCAAGATGGCGGTGATTTGACCGTGCTGTGTTCCGATGGCCTTGAGGTCAGGATGGGCCGCCAGATAGGCCGTCATTACCGGGATACCCTTGGTCGGATCAGTGTCGATATCCTGTGTTACGTCGAGCTTGTCAACGTTGCCCTTGCCGAGAGTTTTTTCCAACGCGTCAAAGACACCCTGAGAACTCCGGCTGCGGCCTTCCTGATGGAAGATGTCCCACACGAGGGCCTTGTCGCCAGCCTTGAGTTTCCCACTCTCAACCATCGCCTGCCCAGTCAGATAACCACCCGCATACAGATCAGCACCGGCATAGCCGAAGCCCTTGGCCTTGTATTTTTTTTCGAGGTTGGGCAGCGGATTGTTGCCGCTGGTGACAATGATACCAGCGGCTTCAGCCTGGTCAACCAGTGGCGCCATGGCGTCTTCACCGGGGTGGCCCATGATCTCGATGCCGTCAGGCTTGGCGGCAATTGCCTCCTTGAACTGGTCGATCATCTTTTTGGTGTCCCAGCTTCCGTACTGCTCATGCAGTTCGATCCCAAGGGCCTTGGCGGCGGCTTCTGCACCGGTGGTCCGGGCCAACACGGAGGCAATACCCTTATCGCCGCCCATTTGCATATAGATGACGATAGGCTTGCCTTCGGCGCCGCTGGATTTCACCGGGGCGATTGCTAGGACGCCAGCGGATACTAATCCGAGCGCCATGATGGTAGAGATACGTTTCATTTTTCAGCTTTCTTATTTGAATGAATCAGATTCTTTGTTCAGCGATGTTGCTGACAAAGGGGGGTCTCATTCAGATTAAATAGGCTTCCTTCCTTAGGGAAAGTCTAAACACACCGACAAACGGCCTGTCGATCAGTTCGGCGCCGTGTCGTTCTTCTGCAACAGTTCCCGAGCGGGGCTGGCTGCAACTGGCGCTCCCCAGTGACGGAACCGACTCGCTAGAGCAGCCATCTTGCCTTTGCCCGTTGCCGCATTGAGCACGATGACCGCAGCCATAACGAGGCCTTCCACCACCTGAACCCAATAGCCGCTGATCGTGGTCGCCACGACGCCGGCGGCCAGCGAACCAATGACATAGGCTCCGAAAAATGTACCGAATACGGAGCCTGCGCCCCCGGCGATTGAGGTCCCGCCAACAAATACTGATGCCATCGCTGGCAGGAGAAAGTTGCCCTGATCTGGGTAGAACACGCCAATATCAAGGGTGACGATAATTCCGGCAAAGGCCGCGATCATGCCCTGCAAGGCGAAGAGCCTGATGCGGGTCGCTTCGACATTGACACCCATCACCCGCGCGACGTTGGCATTGTCACCGATAAACATGACGCCCTCACCGAACTTGTGTCGGTTCAGGATGAACCACAACAGCACGGCCAGCCCCAGCGCCCAGAACGCCTGAAGAGGCACGGTGCCAAACAGTCGGCCTACAAAAAGCTCGTGGACGAAATTATCCTGGCTCCCCTTGAGTGTCACTTGCAGTCCGCCCGCGAGCAGAATCGAGATGCCGTACCAGAAAAAATTCGCGGCGAGGGTTGCCATAATCGATGGTACGCCGATGCGTGCGACCATCACGCCGTTGATATACCCCACCAGAGCGCCAGCGGCGAGGGCCAACCCGATGCCGATCCAGGCACCGTAGGTCGGGTCAAAGGTTTTCCAGGCCCAGGAAAGTGCAAAGCCCGACAGCGAAACAACGGCCGGGAAACTCAAGTCGATCTCGCCTGCGGTAATTACGAGCGTCAGCCCTAACGCAGCAATGAGCGTCGGTGGAACCGTTTCCAGGAAGGAAATGTAGATCAGCGGGCGCGTGAAGACGGTGGGGGCGGCAATGATCAACGCAACGTACAGGGCCAACAGCACCATCGCTATGGCGAGACCTTCCAGCCGACGCAGAAAATGAAAGAGTGACCGCACGAAGTTCATGATCACACCTTGTCTTTCAGGCCGTGCGCGTACTCGAGGAGAAATCCATCTAAACCCTTCAAACTGATATCCTTCTTCTGAATGCTTGCCACAATCTCACCACGATCCAGGACGATGAAGCGGTCAGAGACCTCATACACGTCCGGAATACTGTGGGAAATGTAAATGCTCGCCTTGCCGCCCTCCTTGATCTTGTGTACAAAGCTAATCACCTTCGCCACTTCCTTCAGAGACAAAGCAACTGTTGGCTCGTCAAGAACGATGAGGTCGGCCTCGAAATGCATCGCACGTCCAATGGCGATCCCCTGGCGCTCACCGCCTGAAAGCTGGCTCACGTTGGAGTCCACCGTGATGCCCTTACTGCGGAAGCCAATGGTGTTGACCATGATCTCGTGGGCAATGGCTTTTTCCTTTTTTACGTCGATGAAGCCAAAGCGGTTCACAATCTCCCGTCCAATAAAGAAGTTCCGCCACAGGGCTTGCTTTTCACCGAGCGATTTATCCTGGTAGACGGTTTCGATGCCGTGCGCGTGGGCGCTTTGGACGTTATAGCGGCGGAAATCGACTTTGCGGCCGGCTACGTATAATTCGCCCCTGGTTGGCGGAAACACACCGGTCAGGATTTTCACCATCGTCGACTTACCGGCTCCGTTGTCACCGATCAGCCCCACGATCTCATTGCGACCAACTTCCAGGTTGATGTTGGTCAGCGCACGCACCAGGCCAAAATACTTT
>Ga0070698_100004015_pt1 | contig 16200 bp, 17 predicted proteins | sample KBSK1502metaG_FD_65477 | JGI IMG/M metagenome (GOLD analysis project Ga0070698, IMG submission 65477) | Corn, switchgrass and miscanthus rhizosphere microbial communities from Kellogg Biological Station, Michigan, USA - KBS K1-50-2 metaG | ecosystem: Host-associated > Plants > Roots >...
CAGGCTCTCCTCACGACGCTGGGCCGCCGCCCAGTCCGGGTTGAGCCGCTCTTGCTCGGGTGGGGTCGGCCGGCGCGGGGCCGGTCCCGGCGCCGGATACAGCGTTGCGTACTGCCAGCCCAGGCACAGCCGGCCGGCGCGGGAAGACGTCATCCGCCCTCCCAGGCTCGGCGGGGCGCGGCGGGCCGGCCGTCGCGGGTGAACTGGGGGACCCGGGCCCCCACCAGGAGCCCGCGCGGGACGAACCGTCGCGGGTTCTTCACCGTGAGGAGGAATTCGCCGTCGCGCAGCGCGGACAGGCCGGCCGTGTCCGTGGCCGGCCCGGGGCCTGGCTGCGCGACCTGACCCGCGTCCGGCGGCCGCCCCGGGCCCTCGGGAACCGCGGCGCCCGCGACCTCGGACAGGCGGCGCGCCGCGGCGGGATCCTCGATCCGGTGGGCCACCACGACGTTGACCAGATCCGCGAGGTCGGCTGCGACCTGCGCGGACGTCGTCCCCGCGAGCACGGGCAGCCCGGCGACCTGACCGCGGGCGATCATCTCGATGACTGACTGCCGCGGCAGCGAGCCGCACTCGGCCAGCCATACGATCCCGTCGCCGTCGACGCCGATCCCGTTCAGGGCCGCCCCGGCGGCCAGCAGGTCCTCGCAAACCAGGCGGGTGAGCATCGCGGAGCTCTCGGCCCGGGACCCCGGGACCGGCCCGCCGAGGCGGAACAGCACCACGGCGCGCTCGGCGACCGCGCGGCTGAGGTCGATTTCGCCCGCCGGGCCGTCGGGCGACGGGCGCAGCCAGCGGCCCGGCGCCGACGCGCGGAGTTCACGGAGCTGCCGGCCGAGTTCCGCGGTGGTAGCGGGCTCGGCGGTGATGAGGCTGATCGATACCCGCGTCCGCTCGGCCAGCACGTCGCGCCGGGGGTACACCGCAGGCACGTACTCCATCCGGGCCCGCATCGCGACCGGGTTGAGCAAGTGGATGACGTCGTCGAGCACCGGAACCCGCGGGTCGCCGGGCGCGGCGTCGAGCAGTTCGAAGACGTCCTCCAGGTAGGCGATACAGCTGCGCCGGTACTGCCGGCCGGGTCCATCCCAGCTGAGCATGGCCGTGATCAGCGCGGCCCGCCGTCGGGCATCGCCGTGCCGGAACGGCTCGTAGCAGGCCGGCCGGGCCCACGCGTCCGCAGGTCCGGCCCGGTGCCCCGGGGCGGCCCCGAACACCTGCAGCGGCGCGCCGGCCGCGGCGCAGACCGCGGCCAGCCTTCCCGGCAGTCCGGGATCGGACGTGAGGTCGACGGCGAGCACCGGCTTGCGCCGCCGGACCGCGGCGTGGATCAGCTGGAAGCTGGTGGTCAGCACGTCCGGCCCGGCCGAACCGCACACGGATATGCCTCCGGCCGCTTCCGCCCACGACACGGTGACCCGTGCGCCCGATCCGGGCGCCACCCCCAGGCAGCCGCCGTCCCTGGTCACGACGGCGCCGGTACGGATCGCCCGCACGGTGGCGGCGCGCCGGGCGGCCACGATCAGGCCGGGCCGGGCCGGCGGCAGGTTCCACTCGTCGGTGTGCAGCCAGCTCAGCCAGCCGGCGAAGGCGGCCTCGGCGGCGCCGGCCAGGAGAGCGAGCGGAAACTGGCGGGGCAGCCAGGTCCCGATCCCGGTGAACGCGGCGGCGAAATGCAGCAGATGGGCGGCCTGGTGACCGTGGGCGCCGAGGTAGTCCACGATCTGGGCCGGGCCCGCGGCGTACCCGGCGGCCGCGGTCCGGGGGCCAGCCGCGGCGGTCCACGCCAGGCCGGCCGCCGCCGGGACGGTCAGCCACGACAGGCGCCACCGGGTCATCTTGGTGATCACGTAGAACACGGCGGCGAGGATGATGGTCAGCTGGGCGAACAGCACGTGCGCCAGGACGGCGAGCACGACGCAGACACCAAGGATCTCGTCACGGCGGGGAAGTCCCAGGGGGACGAGGTATCGGGCACGCCGTGGCATCTACTCCGCCTCTGTCACGACCTCGGCCGGCGTCTCGGCTCCAGCGTCGCAGGTGCAACGCGCGCGTGTCCAGGCGGTTACCTGTTCCGGCGGCAAGACGTAATGAGGACGTTCTGACCGGCGCCTCGGTAATGTCAATCGCGATCATAAGCAACTCCGGTGCGAAGAACCGGCGGGCGCGGGGATCCCGTGGCGCGAACCTCAGGTACCGGTCGGCGCCTCAGTCGTGTCGATCGCGATCCGGAACAGCTCCGGTTTCAGCATGACCACGGTGAGCCCGGCCGGCGCACCGGTGGCGGCGTCGTCGAACCTGACCGTTACCGTAATCACCGGCTGCCCCGGTGATAGCCGCAGGCTGCGGGCAATGGACGGCTGAGGCGGGCTCATTTCCAAGCTCACTGCGGCGGCCGGCAGGGGGCTCAGCACCGAGCCGAACGACGAGAACTCCTGGTCTGTCTCCTGGCCGGGCTCGGTGTCCTCGCCGGCGAGCGGTCCGTTCAGGTAGGCGGTGGAAACGGCGGCGGGATCACCCTTGGTTACCCAGACGCACCGGACGACTTGGACGGACGCGCCGGCCGGCAGCCGCAGCGCCCAGGCGATATCCTGCGGCGCCTCACGACGTGAGACGTGCCGGGTCTGGCAGGCGATCGCCCCGCCCATCGGATCCAGTCGCGTGCCGAGCCCGGCCGCGCCCTCGACGGGAATCCAGTAGTCGGCCGGGCTGGCCCGGTACAGCTGCCCGTCGGGCAGCCTGCGGACGAGGGACCGGCGGGCAAGATCATCGAGGGCCGCGTCGATCTCGGTCAGGCTGACGTTGTATCTCCTGGCCAGCGCGCTGCGCCGGGGCAGCCGCCAGCCCGGTTCGCGGTGCACGAGCGCTGCTGCTATCCGGTCGGCCAGCACGGTCGAGGCCCTGACCGGTGCGCGCGCCGCGGCCAGGCCAGCCTCACCCCGCGGGGGCGACGCCTCCGCGGGCGGCGATGCCGGTTGCGAGGGGACCGGATGGTCACGTCCGGCGGCGCCAGCGGTCATTCCGCATATCGCGATCGGGCTGCGATCTGCCTCAGCGCGCCGACGCCACCGAGCCAGCGGATGAACGGGCCGTTCCGGACTCTGCAGCGCAGCGCGGGTGCGGACGCGATCATGTATCAGCCTTAATCTTGGCACTCTGGGTATCGGACGAGGTGCCGCCGGGGGGACGGCGGCGGCCGAGGTGAGCGCGGTCACGGCCAGAGCGCGCCGGCCCGTACGGCCGCCGCCGAAAGGGGGTCGCGCCCGTTCCGCATTCACCGACAACTTGCCCTCACCCGTTCTCGAGCAAAGCGCGGACGGCAGCAGCCCGCCTGTCCACGCCCATTGATATTCACTTCAGATGAACAGAAATTGAATAGGAAAGGAACGAGCAGACGGCCACTTGATGTCATATAGGTGAACCTGGGGCCTCGCCAGGGTGTGCACTGGCCTGCCAACCCGGCGCCAGCAGGAGTTACCACAACTCGCCGGATGGGCTGAGCCGGGCAACGGTCAGGCTGACTGCGCCGCGGGTCCGGCCAGGTAGATCACCCGGCGGGCGATGTTGACGGCGTGGTCGCCGAGACGCTCGTAGAAGCGCGCCACCAGCGTCATCTCCATCGTCACCGGCAGTGCCATCCGTCCCGAGGCAAGTTCGGCGATCAGGCTGGAGTGCAGCTCGTCCATCTCGTCGTCCCGACTGTCCAGCGCCAGCGCGGCGGACCGGTCGCGCTGGTACCAGGAGTCCACCGCCTGGCGCCACATGTCGGACGCGAGGCTCCCCATCCGCTCGACGAGCCCTCGGCAGCGGGGCGAGAGGTCCTCGCCGAGAATGTGGTTGGCCCGGGAGGCGATCTGCACGACCAGGTCGTGGGAGCGCTCGAGCTCGGGCACGATCCGCAGAACGGAGAGCAGGAAGCGCAGGTCTGAGGCGACAGGCGCCTGCAGCAGGATCTCCCGGTTGACCAGTTCCTCGATCTCCACGTAGAGGGCGTCGATGACCCGGTCGCGTTCGGTCAGCACCTGGAGCATCTCGCCGTTACCGGTCAGGAGGGCCTGGGTCGCGCCGGGCAGGTCCTCACCGACCATGGCGAACAGTTCGATGACCTTGGCTTCGATGGCCTCAAGCTCACGCTGAAACCCTTGCCGGTGCTCGACCACAGCCAAAGCCTACTGGCCGCGCCGGTCTGGTTCTCCAGCCGGTCTGGACCAGGGCACGCCCAGCCTGGGAGCCCGGTCATAACCGCGGAATTCCCGCCGTCGCCCCGCGTTATACGGGTAGGGGTATTTCGTACGACCAAGCACCGCGCGAATGAGGAGAGCATGAGCACCATCGCACTGACCGAGGACACGTTCGAGGACACGGTCACCAGGCCGGGCATCACGCTGGTGGACTGGTGGGCTTCCTGGTGCGGGCCGTGCCGGATGTTCGCGCCGGTCTTCCAGGCCGCCAGTGAGCAGCACCCGGACATCACCTTCGGCAAGATCGACACCGAGGACCAGCCCGGGCTGTCCGCCGCCGCGCGGATCAGGTCCATCCCGACGCTGATGGCGTTCCGCGACGGCATCTTGGTGTTCTCCCAGCCCGGCGCGCTGCCCGCCGCCGCGCTCGAGCAGGTCATCCAGGCCGTCCGCGACCTGGACATGGATGAGGTCCGCGGCCAGCTCGCCCGGCAGGAAGCGGAGCACGCCGTCTCGCCCGCGCCCTAACCGGGCGGTCGCGCCTTCACGATCCTGCCCGGGTCGCCGCTGCCCGGGCCGGTCGTGCGTCGACGCATCTCCTGGCGCCCGCGGCGCCGGCGTGAGCGCCCGGGCCTGCTGGCCGGAGAGCTGGCCCGGAGCGGGCCGGGCGGCGGCCCGGCCGCGTCCGCGCCACGCCGGATGCCGGTCGGCGTAGGCGACCATGATCAGCCAGAACGCGAGAACGGGCACGACCACGACCGGGATGATGATGGGAGCCAAGCTGGATCCTGACATGACGGCCTTTCCTTCCGGTAACTTCTGCCGTCGACCTTCCGGCGGTTACCTGGAAAGTCGCTCATACCTCGAGCATGTCCGGCCGCGCTCCTGTCCAGTAGGCTCAAGCAGCCGATGAACCAATAACCGCCGATTATGAGCAGGGCAATCCGCGTCCAGGTCAGGTGAGCCGCGGTCCGTTCGGGATAAGAGATTTTTTCTTCCGAACGGGCGGCAGTCCCCGCCCGGTCTACCCTCGCCGCCCGGGCCGGGCGCGCGCCGGGGCCAGGTCAGGCCTTGCTAAGATACCCCTAAGGGTATGGCCGGGCCGGGCCAGGCCGGGCGCCGAGAGTCAGGGAGTTGCCGTGGTCGTGGACAGCCAGACGATGACCGACGTGATCAAGCGGCTGCGGCGGGCCCAGGGCCAGGTCGGCGGGGTCATCAGGATGATCGAAGAGGGCCGGGACTGCGCCGACGTGGTGACTCAGCTGGCCGCGGCCTCCCGGGCGCTGAACCGGGCCGGTTTCATGATCATCGCGACCGGCCTCAGGCAATGCGTCCTTGAGGAGGAGAATGGCGCCGGCGGTGACCGCGCCCAGCTGGAAAAGATCTTCCTCTCACTCGCCTGAGGGCGGCCGGGCGTGGCCGCCGTCCCCGGTACGGCGGCCACGCCCGTCACGACGTGCCGCGGCTAGATCGTGACGTCCACCTTGGTCACCTGACCGTAGTCCGCTTCTACCGAGCGTTCGGCGCGCAGGCCGCCGGGCGCGAGCACGCGCAGGGTCCAGGACCCGGGTGCGGCGTAGAACCGGAACCCGCCGTCCTCCCCCAGCGGGACCTCGGCCACGAACTCGTCGCCGGTGCCGAGCAGCCGGGCGTAGCCGGTCGCGACCGGCGCGCCCTGGTGCACGACCCGGCCTTCCACCACGGCCTGGCTACCGGTGGCCGCGCTCGCGCTGACGCCGCCCGCGGGCGCGCCGCACCCTTCGGCGCTCGCGCTCATCGTCCGTCACCGAGCTCGATCGGCACGCCGACCAGCGACCCGTACTCGGTCCACGAGCCGTCGTAGTTCTTGACGTTGGGCTGGTCGAGCAGTTCGTGCAGGACGAACCAGGTGTGCGCGGACCGCTCGCCGATCCGGCAGTAGGCGATGGTGTCCCGGCCGAAGTCCAGCCCCGCCTCGCTCTCGTACAGCGAGCGGAGTTCGGCGTCGGAGCGGAACGTGCCGTCCTCGTTCGCGGCCTTGGACCAGGGCACGTTACGGGCGGTGGGGATGTGCCCGCCCCGCTGCGCCTGCTCCTGCGGGAGGTGCGCCGGCGCCAGCAGCCTGCCCGCGAACTCGTCGGGCGAGCGGACGTCGACCAGGTTGCGCTTGCCGATGGCGCCCAGCACCTCGTCGCGCAGCGCGCGGAGCGAGGAGTCCTGCTCCTTGGCCGTGTAGCTGGTCCGCGGGCGCTCGGGCACGTCGGTGCTCAGCTCGCGCGAGTCGAGTTCCCACTTCTTCCTGCCGCCGTCGAGCAGCAGGATCTGGTCGTGCCCGTACAGCTTGAAGTACCAGTAAGCGTAGGCGGCGAACCAGTTGTTGTTGCCGCCGTAGAGCAGGACGGTGTCGTCATTCGAGATGCCCCGCTCGGAGAGCAGGGCTTCGAAGCCCGTCTTGTCCACGAAGTCACGACGGACCGGGTCCTGCAGGTCCTTCTTCCAGTCGAGCTTGATCGCGGTCGGGATATGACCCTTGTCGTAGGCGCTGGTGTCCTCGTCTACCTCGACGATGACGACACCAGGGTCACCGATATGGGCCTCCGCCCAGTCGGCGTCCACGAGGACGTCGGATCGGCTCATGGTGGATATACCTCCTTCTCCGGTCACGTCCTAAGCGGACGGCCGGATCCTTTGATTCCGCTGGATGAACAGATACAGATGGCAGCCCAGGCAGAGGTCGAAGGCCGCGTTGAGGAACGCCGCGGCCAGCGCGAGCGCGGTGAAGACCAGGCCGGCCGTCGTGGCGCCCGCGGCCAGGCAGATGACGCCCACGCCGGCGATGACCATGCCCATTGCCTGTGAGAACCGGGGCGGGGCCTCGGCCTCGGTATGCGCGGGCGGCCCGAGCCGCGGCCTGATGAACCGGCGGTAGAGCAGGCCGTAAGGCGCGTACCGCAGCCCGGCCAGCGCGCCCACCGCGAACACCGCTAGCTGCGCGCCAAGGAGCCAGGCGCTCCCGGTGACCAGCACCACCGCCAGCACGACCGTGGTGATCGCCGCGCCGAACCTGGGACCACGCGGGTCGATTTCCATGCTTGAACTCCTCGCCACTGAGCGGCCTTCCCCCATGTCGAGTTACCGCCCTCGGCTCACGCGGATGTCGCTGACGCGGCCGCCAGCGCGCTACGGCGCCGGGAATTCCGGGGATCAGGGCAGTACGGCAGGCGGACAGATGGCGGTAGCGACGTGGCAGAAGTCAACGGCACGCCGCTTGGTCAGCGTCTTCGCTGTCCGGGAGATCACGAACCCGATGCTATGCGGGCTCACCCGGACTGTCACTCCCAAGGCGCGATTACCGTTCCCAGCGCGGCGATGACATCGGCCTTGCGGGGCAGGCCGACGGCGCGCTTGACGATGGCGCCGTCCGGGCCGAGCACCAGCACGGTGGGCGTGCTGTTGATGCGCAGCCGCCGCGCCAGGTCAAGCCGCGAGGCCGCATCGACCTCGACATGGGCGACGCCGTCCACCATGCCCGCCACCTGGGCCAGGATCTGCCGGGTCGGGCGGCACGGGGCGCAGAACGCGGTCGAGAACTGGACCAGCGTGGCCTGCCGGCCCAGGCTGCCGCCGAGATCTGCCTCGGTGAGGACATCCGGCCCGGGCCCGGCCGCCTGTCCGGCTGGACGCGCCGGCGCCGTCCGGAACCGCCCGGCGCGGCGGCGCAGGGCCACCCCGACCACCGATGCCGCGACCAGGACCGCCAACAATGCGATGAGCCCGCCAGTCACGTCACTACACAGCACCCCCGCGGCGTCATCCATTCCCCGCGGCAGGGCCGGGCCGGTGCCAGCTCCGGGGGGAACGAACCCCCGAACCCCCCGGAAAAGATCCTTTACTGCCGTCGTTCAGACCGCCGTGGCCGTCAGCAGCACCTTGTGGCCGGCGGTGATCTGGAAACTGCTTATCGGCCCGGCGGTACTCGGCATCGAGCCTCCGTACCAGACCTTGCCCTCGTCATGAGCCGTCGTCCAGGCGGCCACCTGCGTCCGCGTCCCGTCGGGATGGACGACCCACAGCTGGCACGTGGTCCCGACCGGGATGCGGTGGACCACGACCTCGAACGCGCTGCCCCACGCCTGACGCGAGTAGGTGACGGTGGCGCTCGCTCCGGTGACGGTGTTGGTCGCCTGCGCGGTGTCCCAGGGGGCGGCCCCGGCGGTGACCGGAACCAGCACGGTCCGCGTCCCCGTGGAGCTCAGGCCGCCGAACAAGCCGCCGGCGATCGCCACGACGGCGGCGGCCGCAGCCACGAAACGCCACCGGTTCCGGCGCCGCCTGGCTTCGGCCAGATCGCGCACCGTGCCGATGAGCTCTCCCGGCGGCCGCTCCTCGGCGACCGCGCGCCCGGTGTCATCGGCGCTGATCCGGTCGATCTCGTCCGGATCGACCCGGGCCAGGAGGGCGGGCAGGCCGGCCAGGCCGGCCAGTTCGTCCCGGCACTCCTGGCAGGTCGCCAGGTGGGCGTCGACCAGCGCGCGCTCGGCGGGATCGATGGCGCCGAGCACGTACACGCCAAGCGACAGCCTGGCGTCGGTGCAGTCCCAGGTCGGGGTCATGGCGCCAGTCCTCGTTCCTGCAGCGCCAGCTTGAGCGCCTTCAATGCGTAAAATGTCCGAGATTTCACGGTACCTGCCGGTATGCCCAGCGTGACCGCGGCCTCGGCTACCGAGCTGCCCCGGTAGTAAGTTTCGACGATTACCCGCCGGTGGTCTGGCCGCAACGAGGCCAGGGCGTCCGCGACGGCCCAGGACTCCAGCGTGCGGTCGGCGTCGTCATCGGAAGGAAGCAGTTCCAATGCCGCCTGCCCGGTCTCTGGCGGCCGAGCCTGCCGTGCGCGGTAGGAATCGACCGCGAGGTTGCGCGCGACGGCGAACAGCCACGGCCGGGCCGGCCGGTCGGCCAGCGCCTCCGGATGGCGCCACGCCCGCACTATCGTTTCCTGCACAAGATCCTCCGCACGCTGCCTGTCACCGCCGGTGAGGTGGAGCGTGTAGCGAAGCAGGGCACCGCCGTGTTCGGCGTACAGCGCCCGGACAAACGCCTCGTCTGCCACCGGCCCTGAGCGGGGCGCGGTTCCCGCGTTCGGCACACTATGAGGAACGGCTGGCGGCACCGGGCGGTTCAAGCGGCCAGGAAGATTCGCATCGCCGGGCGCCGCCCCCGACACGGGGGAGCCCGGAGGCGTGGGAGGTCCGTGCTGGCTCATGCTCACCCAGGCTTGCTCAGGGGACCGCTAGGATGCGACTTCGGAACGTGCTGGTACGGACACTGTAGGGCGTAATCCCCCCCAGTGTGCCACGCTGTAGCCCGGGGGGACGACCCCCCCAGACCCTCCGCTGCTTCTCCCGGGGGGACCCATCCCCCCGGACCCCCCTTGGGAGGGACCCATCCCCCCGGACCCCCCTTGGGGGGGACAAGTCCCCCCGGATTCCCGGGAGCCCGGGTAAACCGCCGGCGAACTGGGGCAGCACCTCGATGACGACCGCGTCTTGAAGGACCAGGTCGGCGGCCATGCGGCGGCCAGCCGACGCGCCGTCCACCAGAAAGGAAGACGTGGCGAGCACCGAACGCAGCCGGCCGTCATCCCCCCGCCGGGCCACGATCACGTCGAGCGCTTCCGCCAGCGTCTCCGCCTCGACCGACTCCCGTTCCACCCCCGCTGCCTCCCTGGCCGCGGCCCAGTACTGGATTGTTACTTTGGCCATTTGGGATATCCTTCTCTGCATCGGGACCCGGGCGCCGTTGCCCCCGGGTCCTTGTCTGTTTATACAAGTAGTGAGGTGCGACCGCACCAGCGAGTGGAGGTGCCGCCGAGTGAGCGATCTGCTCCTGATCACCAGCGTGCTCGAGCCGTCCGCGGAAGTGCTGCCCGCACTCGGGCTCTTGCTGCACCCCGTCCGGGTGCTGCCTGCGGACGCATCTGCCCTGGTGGAGGCCCCGCCCGCCGACGCGGTGCTGATGGACGCGCGGCGTGATCTCGCGCACGCGAAGAGCATCTGCCGGCTGCTGCATACGACGGGCCTGGACTGCCCGCTTTTCGCGATCGTGACCGAGGGCGGGCTCGCGGCGGTCAACGCGGAGTGGGGCGTCGATGACGTGATCTTGCACACAGCCGGACCTGCCGAGGTGGAAGCCAGGGTCAGGCTGGCCATCGGCCGCCGGGCCGTCGCCGCGGTGGCCGACGCGCCGGACGAGATCCGCTCGGGCGAGCTGGCCATCGACGAGGCCACCTACGCGGCCCGGCTGCGCGGCCGCGTGCTGGACCTGACCTTCAAGGAATTCGAGCTGCTCAAGTTCCTCGCCCAGCACCCGGGGCGGGTTTTCACCCGTGCGCAGCTGCTCCAGGAGGTCTGGGGCTACGACTACTTCGGCGGCACGCGCACGGTTGACGTGCACGTCCGGCGACTGCGCGCCAAGCTGGGTCCCGAGCACGAGGCCCTGATCGGCACCGTACGCAACGTCGGCTACCGGTTCGTGCCGGTCAAGGGCGAACGGCCGGAACGCGGCCAGGGAACCGAACGGGCGCAAAGGGGTGAACGGGCGGTCGGCGACGAGCGGGCCAGGAGCAAGCACGACCTGGGAGCCCGCGCTGCGACCGCGGCTCTATGACCGGATGGCAGATCACCGGCGCCGAGCTCACCACCGCTCAGGTCACCGGCGTCCTGGCCCTGGCCGAGGCGGCGCGCCTGGCTGACGGGGTGGCGCCGCTGTCCGAGCATGTGCTGCTGCACCTGCGCTACGACGGCTCCGCCGGCCCCACCCCAAGAAGCCCGGACCCCAAGCCGGGCCGGGACTACATCCTCACCCTGGACGGCGAGATCGCGGGCTACGCCTACCTGGATCCGCCGGAGCCGGCCGGTACAGACGCGGACGCCAGCCCGGAGAGCATGAGCGGCGAGCTCGTGATCCACCCGGCCCGCCGGGGACGGGGGCTCGGCCGGGCCCTGGTCGGTGAGCTGATCGCCGAGGCGGACGGGCACGAGCTCCGGCTATGGGCCCACGGCGACCTGCCCGCGGCCGCCAAGCTGGCCCGGACGGCGGGATTCGAGCGGTTCCGCGCGCTGTGGCAGATGCGCCGGTCACTGCGCGGAGGGCTAGACCAGCCGGTCCTCCCGGCCGGCCGCACGCTGCGCACCTTCGTCCCGGGCCGGGATGAGGACGAGTGGCTGAGCCTCAACGGCCGGGCCTTCGCCGGGCACCCGGAGCAGGGGGGATGGACCCGGCACGACCTCGAGTTGCGCGAGCGGGAGCCGTGGTTTGACCCGGCGGGCTTCTTCATCGCGGAAACAGACGGCCGTATGGCGGGTTTCCACTGGACCAAGGTGCACCCGCCCGGCGAGCAGGACGAATCCCAGGACCCCGGCGCCCCGCCGGGCGCTGGGCCTCTGGGGACTGGGCCGCAGGGCATCGGCGAGGTTTACGTGGTGGGGGTCGATCCCGCCGAGCAGGGCAGCGGGCTCGGCCGGGCGCTTACCCTGGCCGGGCTGCATCACCTGCGCGGCCTCGGCCTGGCCCAGGCGATGCTCTACGTCGACGAGGACAACATCCCCGCGATCAGGTTGTACGAGGCCCTCGGTTTCACTCGCGCCAGGACCGACGCCATGTACCGGCGGCCGGTGCCAGCCACGGGGGGACGACCCCCCCTGGCACCCCCCGCAGGCCAGCCACGGGGGGACGAACCCGTAAAGCCCCCCTGGCACCCCCCGCAGGCTAGCCACGCGGGGACCAACCCGTAAAGCCCCGGGCACCCCCGGACGCTAGCGGTCGTGGATCCCCAGCGCTTCGTCGAGTTCCGCTGCCGTCAACGGCCGGTCCGTCGCCGCTACCGCGCTCAGCACCTCGGCGTAGAGCTCGATCTCATCAAGGGCGACGCGGTCGTGGACACGAAGATCCAACTGCCTGGGAATCGTGCTCACCTCCGGCGCTGATCGCGACTCCGTTCGCTTGCGCCCCAGGTTACGTGCCGACACTGCTCCTCCGCATGACCCATCAGGGCCATTCAGCTACCACCTTCACGTGCGGTTTTACCCAGCTAGGCGGTAACGATTCCGCCAAACCGCGGTGCAGTTGCCGTCAATCCTGTAATGCGCGCCACATGCGTCACATGCGCATCTCTACCCAAAAAGCTCATAACCCGTAACACTTCTCATTAGCGCACGAAAGTGCATAAAAGGGGACACTGAGCCGTTCCGGTTGCGGACACCGGTGCTCAGCGACGAGAGTCATGCACGTATTCGCCCCGTCCGACCCGCCCTGAGCACGCATACTACAGAAGTAGCGGTCCCGCCGGATCACCTAGGCGACCCGGCGTCTGCTTGCGCCGCTAGACTCCGGACACCGTTCCCGCCTACTTCAGACAAACATGATCTCGGGAAGCCATGAATGACAACAGTGATCTCCTGCCGAACCTCGTACACGAAGACGCCTTCGAAATGCAGATGCGCGGGTACAGCCGCCGGCAGGTCGACGAGTTCACCGCCCGCTGCCGCAGCCAGATCCGCGACCTGGAGCAGCGACTTGCCCGTGCCCTGGACGACGGAGAGGAGCTGAGGCGCGAACTGACGACGGCGCGCCAGCAGGCGCTCGGCGCCAAGCCCGCGCACGAGGAAGTCAGTGAGCGCATCGCCCAGATCCTCAAGCTGGCCGATGACGAGGCCAGGTCCCAGAAGTCCAAGGCCCACGAGGAAATAGCCCGGCAGCGCAACGAGGCCCAGGCCGAGGCGGAAAAATCCCGCGTCGAGGCGCGCGAGCAGGCCGAGCGCATGCTTACCGCGGCCCAGGAACAGGCCGAACGGGCCATCACGTCCGCCCGGGCGGAGGCGGAAAAGACGCTCAGCGCCGCTCGCACCGAGGCTGAGCGCACCACGACCGAAGCGAGGAAGAAGTCCGAGAGCGCGCTGGCCAGCGCTAAGGCGCAGGCTAAGAAGGCGCTCGACGAGGCGACGGCGCGGGCCACCGCCATTCACGACGGCGCGGAGCGGCGCCTGAACCTCCTGTCCACCAGGCACTCGGAAACGATCAAGCGGCTCACCGACATCCTCGACGGCGTCTCCAGCCTCGTGGCCGCCGAGACCGCTCGCATGTCGCTCGAGGACGAGGTCGATCAGGCCACCGCCAAGGCGATCGGCGCGCCGGAGCCCAGCGGCGCACCGCGCTCGGCCGCGGATCCCGCGGGCGCTCCGGGTTCAGGCCGGCCGCCGGGCCCGGGCGGACCGCGCCAGCCGGCGTCGCAGCCGGCACCGCCAACGGCGGCCCGGCCCGCCATGCGGCCCCAGCCTCAAGCGGGGCAGCCTCAAGCGGGGCAGCCTCAAGCGGGGCAGCCTCAAGCGGGGCAGCCTCAGCCGGCCCACGGTCACCCGGCCCACGGTCAGCCGGCCCACGGTCAGCCGGCCCACGGTCAGCCGGCCCACGGTCAGCCGGGGCCATCACCATCGGTTCAGCCGCAGGACAAGCACGTCCAGGCCCGGGCCGCGCTCATCGACACCGATGAGCAGACCGAGGGCGTCCGCATCGTGCCCGGCAACGGCAACTTAGGCCCGCCACCTGAGTTCAGGTAACACGCCCAGGCCCTGCGCGAGCATATCCAGGCGCCGCAGGATGACGCCCTCACGCAGGGCCCACGGGCAGAGTTCAAGCTGATCGACGCCCAGCAGGTCGAGGATGGCGTCGGCGACGATTGCTCCGGCCGGCAACTGAGCTACCCGGCTGGCGGACACGCCGGGTAGCCTGGCCCGTTCCGCCTGCGTCATCCTGGGTAGCCGTTCGGCCAGGGCAGCTACGTCGGGGTGCCCGAGGACACGCTTGACGTAGGGGCCCTCGCCGGACGGGGCCGCGCCCGCGACCCTGGCCAGCTGCCGGAAGGTCTTCGAGGTTCCCACCACGTGATCGGGGGGACCCTGGCGCAGCATGCCGCCCGTTTCTCTGGCGATCTCGGCGCGCACGTGCTTGCGCATGCGGCGTACCTCCTGCGCCGAGGGCGGGTCGGTGCTGAACCAGTCCCTGGTGAGGCGCACGGCGCCGAGCGGCAGCGAGGCCACTACGTCCGGCTGCTCGTCGATTCCCGAGGCCACCTCCAGCGAGCCCCCGCCGATGTCGATCACCAGCAGCCGCCCCGAGGACCAGCCGAACCAGCGCCGGGCGGCCAGGAACGTGAGCCGCGCTTCCTCCTCGCCGGTCATCACGTTGATCTGCGCCCCGGTCTGCTCGCGGATCCTGGCCAGGACCTGCTCACCGTTCACGGCCTCCCGGACGGCCGAGGTCGCGAACGCGATGATGTCCTCGACGCCCTTGTCCTCCGCGATGCGCAGCGCCTCTTCGACGACCCCGCGCAGGCTGCTCTCGCCCGCCCCGGACAGCGCACTGCCGTTCTCCAGGTGAGCGGCGAGCTTGAGTTCGGCCTTATGCGAGAAGGCGGGCATGGGCCGCGCCCCCTGGTAGGCGTCGACCACCAGCAAGTGCACCGTGTTCGACCCCACGTCCAGCACCCCAAGTCGCATACCCTGACGCTACCTTGCCAGTGATCAGGAAAGGGATCAGGAAAGGCTGGCCGAGCCCCTGGCCTGGTATCCGTCTGCGGTCAGATGCGGCTTTAGTGCTGTTTCAGATAGTTTATTCCGAACGGCCGTGGTGCGTGCCGTTACCAGGAGGCTTAAAAGATGCGCAACGGCGAGGTGTCGTACTGGTGGCAGGCGCACGGCCTCCCGCCGCGCCGGCCCTCGCTGCCGGGCGGCGCCGAGGCCGACGTGTGCATCGTCGGAGCCGGCTACACGGGCCTGTGGACCGCCTACTACCTCAACCGGGCTGACCCCGGGCTCCGGATCGTCGTGCTCGAGGCGAGTTTCGCCGGGTTCGGCGCCTCCGGCCGGAACGGCGGCTGGGTGACGGCCACCCTGCCTGGGTCCCGGGCCCGCTACGCCAGGCACTCGCAGGGCAGGAACGGCGTCCGCGAGCTCGAACGGCAGCTCCGCGACACCGTGGACGAGGTGGCCAGGGTCTGCGCGGCCGAAGGCATCGACGCTGGCCTGGTGAAGGGCGGCACGCTCACCGTCGCCACCTCGGCGGCCCAGGACGCCCGGCTGCGGCACCGGCTAGCGCAAGAACGGTCATGGGGAGACGACGCCGGGATCGTTCGGTATCTCAATGGCAATGAGCTGGCCGGACGCGTGCAGGTGACGGGGGCCGTCGGGGCCCTGTACTCACCGCACTGTGCCCGGGTGCAGCCAGCCGACCTCGTCGCCGGACTGGCCGACGTCGTCACCCGCTCCGGAGTCCGGCTCTACGAGGCGACCCCGGTGACGTCGATTTCGGCCGGTCGGGCGCGCACGCCGGCGGGCGACGTGCGCGCGCCCTACATCGTGCGCTGCGCCGAAGGGTTCACCGCGGACATGCCGGGGCAGCACCGGACGCTGCTGCCGATGAACAGCTCCATGATCGTCACCGGCCCGCTCAGCGACGAGGCCTGGAAATCGATCGGCTGGGACGGGTTCGAGACGCTCAGCGACGAGGCGCACGCGTACATCTACGCGCAGCGCACCCCGGACGGCCGCATCGCGCTCGGCGGCCGCGGCGTCCCCTACCGCTTCGGCTCCGGGCTGGACCACGATGGCGCGATCGCGCCGTCGACCATCGCGCAGCTCGGCCGGGTCCTGCGCCGCATGTTCCCCGCCGCGACCGAGGCCGGCCTCGAGCACGCGTGGTGCGGCGTGCTCGGGGTGCCGAGGGACTGGTGCGCCACGGTCACCATGGATCCGCGGACCGGGCTCGGCTGGGCGGGCGGCTACTCGGGCCACGGGGTGGCCGCCGCCAACCTGGCCGGCCGCACGCTCGCCGACCTGGTGCGCGGCGTCCCCAGCCCGCTGACGACCCTGCCCTGGGTGGGCCATCGCTCGCCTCGCTGGGAGCCCGAGCCCGCCCGCTGGGCCGGTGTCCGCGGCCTCTACGCGCTGTACCGGACGGCGGACCGGCTGGAATCCGCGCGCCGGTC
>Ga0070698_100004016_pt1 | contig 16199 bp, 19 predicted proteins | sample KBSK1502metaG_FD_65477 | JGI IMG/M metagenome (GOLD analysis project Ga0070698, IMG submission 65477) | Corn, switchgrass and miscanthus rhizosphere microbial communities from Kellogg Biological Station, Michigan, USA - KBS K1-50-2 metaG | ecosystem: Host-associated > Plants > Roots >...
TTCCGGCGCGCGCTTTCCCTTCCGAGCTGAACGCCAAGCCGGCTTCTACGGCGACATCTTTGAACTTTCCGTTGCCCAGGTTGCGATACAGCTTATTGGGTTGCGTGTCATTGGCCACCAGCAAATCGGGCCAGCCGTCCTCATCGTAATCGAACATCGCCACGCCCAGCGATTTTGAGCTGCTATCGAAAATTCCGCTGGTCGCGGTCACATCCTCAAACGTGCCGTCGCCGCGATTGCGAAACAGCCAGCACGTATCTCCGCGATATGCCTCTGGCGTGCAATACGATTTGTGCTTTGCGTCCAGGCTGCAGAAAACGTCGTGCTCCGGCGACCATCGCACGTAATTGCACACGAACAAATCCAGCAGTCCGTCCCGATCGTAGTCGAACCAAACTGCCGATGTGCTGAACGCTTGGCGTCCCTGCAGCCTGCTCGCGCGCGTCACGTCGACGAACGTGCCTTTACCGGTATTGCGAAAAAGCCGGTTTTGCCCCACGCACGTGATCAAAATATCGGGGAATCCGTCGTTGTTATAATCGCCCACGGCCACGCCCATTCCGTACATCTCGATGTCCAGCCCGGCGCTTCGCGTGACGTCCACGAAAGATCCGTTGCGCGCGTTTCGATACAGTCGCAGCGCCGACGGTTGGCGCTTATGCCCGGGCCAGTCCATCCCACTGACCAGCAAGATGTCTTGCCACCCGTCGCGGTCGTAGTCGAGGAACGCGCAGCCTGAGCCCAGAGTTTCCGGCAACAGCTTGCCGCCGTACGCGCCGCTGTTGTGCTGAAATCGAATCCCGGCTTGTGATGTGACGTCGGTCACCCGGAAGCCAATCGAAGATCCCGCTCCTGCAAACGCATTAGCGAAGCAGTCAAAAGGAGCTGTCCACGCGGCGAGCCCTGCTCCGCCTGTATGGGCAAGAAACTGGCGGCGCTTCAAGCCAGACACCTTACAGCAGCCCTTCGCGGCAGCGGTTCACGGGAGAGCGGTTCACGGCAAATTGACCAGGCCGTTGCGGATCGCGTAAACCACCAGCTCCGCCGTTTTGTGAATGCCCAGCGCGTCCATGATGTTGGCGCGATGCACTGCCACCGTGTTTGCGCTGAGACCCAGCTCCGCCGCAATTTCCTTGTTCGACTTGCCGCCCACGATGTGCTGCAGAACCTCCAACTCGCGCGTGGTCAGTCCCGTCTCGCGCTCGCCTTTCAGCGCCTCCGCCTTGGCCAATTGCGGATCGAGAACCATTTTGCCTTCGGCCACGCCCTTCACCGCGCGGATCAGATCCAAATCCATGGCGTTTTTCAGAATGTATCCTCGCGCGCCGGCTTCCAACGCCTGGCGTATCAACGTGTCTTCGGAATGCATGCTCAACATCAAGATCAAAGCCTCAGGGTGCTTTGCGCGAATGCGCCGAGTCGCCTCAATGCCGCTGATGCCGGGCAGCGCGCAATCCATGACCACAACTTTCGGCTGCAGCTCTAAAGCCAGGCGCACCGCCGCGTCGCCGTCGCTCGCTTCGCCGATGACGGCGATGCCGCGATCATCTTCCAGCATTCTGCGAAACCCCTTGCGGACTAACGCATGATCGTCCACAAGCAAAACCGTGATGATGGCCTTATCCGCCATGGGCCTCCGCCTTCTCACGCGGTATCGTCAAGCGCACCACCGCGCCTCCTCCATCGGGTTTTAGCAATTCCAGCGTTCCTCCGATCAACTCGGCGCGCTCGCGCATCCCCACGAGCCCGATTCCCTGGCGGGCGGCTGGCACGACAAAGCCTTTACCATGATCCTCCACGTCAAGCTCCAGCGCGCGCGCCAGAAATTTCAGCCGCACCCATGCCTCACGCGACCCGGAATGCCGGCTCACATTGTTGAGCGCCTCCTGCAAGACCCGATAAATGTGCACGCCGGCTCCTGTGTCTACGGGGAAAACAGCTCCCGACTTCTCATAATGTAGCGTGAGTCCCATCTGTCTTTCCGCGGTGGGCATATACCAATCCAGCGTGCTCTCCAGGCCGGCTTCCTCTAGCAATACAGGATGCAGCGCTTGCGATAAACCGCGGATATTATTCAACGTCGATTGCGCGATCTCGCGAACCTCGTGCAAATCCGAACCCAGCGACGAACCTTCCGGTACCTGATTGCCCAAGCGTCCCAGCAGCGATCCGATCGCCGTCAGCACCTGCCCGAACTCATCATGCAGCTCGCGGGAGATATGACGCAGCGTGGACTCCTGACTCGAAATCAACTTTTGCGCCAACTCACTGCGTTGTTCGGAGAGCGTCGCTAGCTGCGCGAATACGGCTCGATTGGATCGAATCAGGTACGAGCTCGTGAAAACAATCGCGATCAATGTTGCTGCTAGAAAGAGATACGCTTGTCTCTGCACGCGATCGTAGATTTGTGCGATTTGCTGCGCTGCTTGTTGCTCGCCCTCGTTGTTTTCTACCAGCAATCGGGAGACTGCCGTGCTCAGCGCCGCCTGGCGCGCCTGAAGAGAAAGGCGAATCTGCTCTCGCGCTTCGTTTTCCTTGCCATCGCGTGCCAGCGCGAACATTCGATCCACAGCATCCCAAAACTGCGCGAGCTGCTGGCGCAAATATTCACGCTGCTCCGCGGTGCGGTGCGCTTCTGCGTATTGCTCTTCCAGCCGGAAAGCGGCGTCCAAGTCGCCCCGGATGCGTTCGAATTGCGCGGACCACGCAATCAATGGATACGGTTCGCTGTTGTCCAGCATGTCCCGCATGGCCAGAGCGACCGAATTCAAGTCGTTCTGCAACCGCAACAACTGCAACGAGTCCTTCCTGTTGCGGTCCACCATGTCGCTTTGCAGCTTGCGCAATCCCTTGAGCTGTACGGTGATGTAGGCGGAGTACGCGACCACGGCTGCAAGTGTGATGATCAACCCGAGCAAAAGCCCTGCGGTCGGCGATCGCTGCGCGGACACAAATTTTTGCACCGGCAAAGAATACCTCAGACAAGTCTTTGCCGGTGAAGCAGCGCCAGCCCGCCGAGCATCACGAAACATCCGATCAGCGGCACCAACAGGCCGACGCGCAGGCTAGCAGCCTTCATCGAGGTAAATCCCACGAGCCACGGCATCGCCGACCCGCCAAGCGAGGCCATCGAGAAGACTACACCGCCCAGCCGCCGCGCCGCCGCTCCATACCATTTCGAGAACCACGAAATGTAAATCGGATAGACGCTCGCGCAGCCTAGGCCGGCAATCACGAAGCCTCCTATCGCTATTCGTTGCGACGCCGCCGTAATCACGATGATTGTGCCGAGCATAGCCAATACCAGTGCCGCCAGCACCACCTGGCGCTCGCGAAACTGTCGCAGCACTAGAGGCGCAAGGCCGCGTCCTGTCATCAGGCCGGCGTAGAAAAACATCGGCGCAATGGTCGCTAAGTTCGCGCCATGAGCGGCCAAGCGCTTCACATGCGCAGCGGACCATCCGCCGATGCTGGTTTCCGTTCCCACGTAAATGAAAAAGAGAGCCGCTACCGCGACAGTGATTGCGAGAGCCGGAATCGCAGCGGGGGCTGAGGCGGATCCGGTGGAATCGGCGTGTTTGTCCGCTGGAAAAAGGACGAAAAGAAATGCAGCGGCCAGAGCAACCGCGCAGAAAGCCACGGTGAAAAGAAAGCCGGGCAAGAACTGATGGTGCACCGCAAGCATGATGAGCGGCGAGCACGCCACCGCTCCAATGCCCCACGCAAAATTCAGCAGGCTTACGAGTCCTGCGCTGCGCTTGCCGCCGGTTTCCGCGGCAGAAAGATTCGTCGGCGGGACCACAATGCCGTAACCCAATCCAAATGCGGCCGTGGCTGCAAGCGCCACCGCATGCGTGGGCGCATTTAGAAAGGCCAGCCCGATTCCCGTCAGCACGTAGCCAAGAACGAGTCCTGGCCGGTAGCCGCGCCAGGAAGTGAGCCACGTTGTGACCCACACGCCACAGAGCGATGCGGCGAATTGTACGGTAAAGAACAGCCCGGCTTGGGAATCGTTGAGCGACCAGCGCGAAATAAATAGTGGCAGGATCGGCCCAATGATCACCGTCGGAATGCCGGTCAACACAAATCCTGCGAACAACAATGTCAGCAAGCCGGTACGATTACCGGCGCGGACTGGGACTGCCACGGTGGAGGACATGGACAAAACTCATTCTGATGGAGCGCAGCGCCCGAGGCAACTTTCGTTTGAAAGATGTCGGCGGATTCAAAAAATAAATGAAATCGTTACGATCCTTGCGAAATTTAGATACCCTTGGCGCATCTGTGAGCAAACTGCGTTGTGACAAGGCTACGTTGCAATCGCGATGATTGAAGTTGGACTCATCGGATTCGGTTTGGCCGGCCGCGCCTTTCACGCGCCGGTCATCTCCGCCGTTCCCGGCTTGCATCTTGCCGCCATTCTCCAGCGCAGCGGCTCCGAGGCGGCGCAAGCCTATCCCAACATTCCCATCGTGCGCAGCTTGGAAGAGCTCCTCGCCATTTCCAGCATTGGCCTGATCGTCATCGCCACACCCAACCAAACGCACGCGCCACTCGCTCGCCAGTGTCTTGCCGCGGGTCGCGATGTCGTCGTCGATAAGCCTTTCGCTACTTCGTTCGCAGAAGCCGTTGAACTCGTTCAGTTCGCGCAAGAAACCGGCCGCGTCCTCACCGTGTATCAAAACCGCCGCTATGACGGCGATTTCCAAGCCGTCCAAGAATTAGTTCGTTCCGGCACGCTCGGCCGCATCGTTCGCTTCGAAACCAACTACGACCGTTTTCGTCCGCAGCTAAAGCCGAATGCTTGGCGCGAGCAGCCTGTGCCTGGCGCCGGAATCCTTTGCGATATCGGCCCGCACCTTATCGATCACGCGCTGCTGCTCTTCGGCCGGCCCCAAGCTGTCACTGGCGATGTGCGCATCGAGCGCGAGGGCGCATCCGTTGACGACGCTTTCGACATCAGCTTTCATTATCCCAACGGCATGCGCGCTGCTTTGCGCTCCAGCATCCTTGCGGCGGCGCAGCGCCCGCGTTTTGTTCTTTTCGGCACGCGCGGCGCATTTGTCAAACAAACGTTCGATCCTCAAGAACAAAACTTGCGCCGAGGCGATATTCCCAGCGATGCGTCCTGGGGGGCGGAACCCGAAGAGAATTGGGGGATTCTCACGCTTGCCGACCCGGAAGGCGCGACACAGCAGCGCCGGGTGCCTTCGCACGCCGGGGACTATCGCAACTTCTACGCGAACGTGCGCGATGTTTTGCTTGGCCGCGCCGCGCCGGCGGTGACTCTCGGGCAAGTTCTCGACGTGATGCGCGGTTTGGAGCTGGCTCGCCAGAGCACCGATGCTCGCTGCACAATTCCGTGGCCCAGGCCCGCATCGTAGCATCCCATTCCAGAAGCTCGAGTTCGCGTTTCTCTCGATGCTCCAATCAGTGAGCGTTTTCGCGATGCCCGCCTCGGCGACCGTTTTCTCGATCCTCGACTCCGCGACCATTGCCGGAGGCACTCGGCTTCCGCGTATACTTGTGTTAGCGGCCCATTGCGCGAGAGCTTGGCCGGCCTGAGCTCTGCAGTACAACTCGGCCGATTTTTGCAGCCCAGCTGCTTTTTTACCGCTCGGCTGCGTTTCACAGCCTGGCTGGCTTTACAGAAGGAGCGGCACGTTGATTGAGCTCGCACCATCGATCCTGTCGGCGGACTTCGCGCGGCTTGGTGCTCAAGCGCAAGCCGCGATCGACGGCGGCGGTACGGTTCTGCACGTCGACATCATGGACGGCCACTTCGTGCCGAATATCACCATCGGCCCTCCGGTGGTCGCGTCACTTCGCCAAGCTCTCCCCGATGTTCCCTTCGATTGCCACCTGATGATCGAGAATCCGGATAATTTTATTCCCGCGTTTGCCGAAGCCGGCGCGGCCTGGATTTCCGTTCACCAGGAAGCCTGCGTGCACCTGAATCGCACGCTGCACCTGATCGAGGCGCAGGGCTGCAAGCCGGCCGTGGTGATCAATCCCGCAACTCCCGTGCGCACGCTCGACGAGGTGCTGGACATCGTGCATCACGTGCTGGTCATGTCCGTGAATCCGGGCTTTGGCGGCCAGCACTTTATCGAAGGCTCGCTGCACAAAATTGAAGCGCTGGCCAAAATTCGCGAGTTGCGCGGCTTGCCTTTTCGCATCGAAGTCGACGGCGGCGTCGATCTCAAAACCGTCGCGGACGTGGTTCGCGCCGGAGCGGAGCTCCTTGTCGCGGGCAACGCTGTCTTCGGCCACGGCGACATTCGCGAGAACGCGCAAGCACTTTTGCAAGCCGCGCGAGATGCGATGTTGACTCGCGCCTGATCTCCTCAGCTTCTCCACTCAACTCGTGACGAACCGCTTTTGCTCGCAGGCGGCCGCGCTTAGTCGCTTTTGCTTGCGGCGGCGTGGCGTTGCAGGACAAACTGCTCCATCGCGTTCGCGAATCCTTCCTCTTCACTTGACGTCGTCACATAGGTCGCCGATTTTTGCACTTGGGGGCTTGCGTTGCCCATGGCGATGCTGATTCCGCTTTTTACGAACATCAGCACGTCGTTGGGCATGTCTCCGATGGTGGCGATTTCTTCCGTGGGAATGTTTAGCAGCTCGGACATGGCCAGCACGACCTCCCCTTTGTTGGCCTTGGGATGCGTGACATCGAGATAGTAGGGTTGCGAGCGCGCGGCCGAAACGCTGCTGCCGCAGGCTTGCTGCACGTCTTTTTCGCAGCGGGCCACGGCTTCCAAGTCGTCGCTGGCACCGACAACTTTAGCGACACGCTCGACGATAGTTTCCAAACTGGTGGTCACGACCGGCGCAAATTTCACGGTCCATTGTTCTCGGGCAACATGTGGCGCATTGAGATCGCGCACGAACCAGGTGGTATCGGTGTAGATCCACGCGTCAAGCTTGTGATCGCGGATGAGTTGAACGGTTTGCTTTACGGCGGTGGGCGACAGAAAGTTTTCGCGCAACACGGTGGTCAAATCCGGTTGCGTGATCACGCCACCATTGAAGGCCGCTAATGGCTCGTCGAGCTTCAGGGGATCAACGAGCATGGCCATACCGCGAGGCGGGCGGCCGCTGGTGACGGCGAATTTGATGCCAGCCTCGCGGAGCTTGAACACAGAGGCGATGGCCCGAGGGGTCAAGACTTTATCGTGGGTGACCAGCGTGCCGTCCACATCGGCGATCACGAGGCGGACGGGTTTGCCATTTTTTGTCACCGTTGGTGCAGGTTTTGTGCTCATTTTCTCTCGTTTGTGTCACTTTTCTTCAGATTTCCACCATTTAAATGCGGATCGGATCACTGCTCCTGATAATTCCAAGTCAGGCCGCCATCGACGAAGTACGTCGTTCCGGTGACGTAGTCCGCGTCCGAGGAAGCAAGGAACGCCGCTAATCCTGCCACATCTTCCGGCTTTCCCAAGCGTTTGAGCGGAATATTTTCCAAAACGGCCTTCAATTTTACGGGATCGTTGAGGAGGTTCTTGTTGATGGGTGTCTCGATGGCGCCTGGTGCGATGGAATTGATGGTAATGCCGAGCGGGGCAAGCTCAATGGAGAGATTGCGGGTCATCATTTTGATGCCGCCTTTGCTGGCGCAATAGGACGTGAAGTGGGGAAAGGGAAGCTCCTCATGGACGGAGCTGATATTGATGACCTTACCTCCCGATTTCGCTTGCATGCGGTGCTTGACGAAAGCCTGGGTGACAAAAAACGGCCCCTTGAGGTTGACGTTGAGCACGGTGTCGTAATCCTGCTCGGTCACATCCCAGAAGTCGGCGCCCCTCTCGAGTCCGGCATTGTTGACCAGGATATCGACGCGGCCGAGTGCACTGACGGCATCAGCGATGAAACGCTGGCCTTCGGCTACTTTGCCGACGTCACACTGAATGACGGCGGCGCGGCGCCCGCTCGCTCGAACCTCGGCGGCAACTTCATCGGCGCCGGCTTTATTGGAGCGGTAGCAGAGCGCAACGTCCGCGCCTTCTTGCGCAAGCCGCTCCACAATGGCTCGGCCGATACCTTGATCGCCCCCGGTCACTGCCGCTACTTTGCCTTCCAAGCGCTTTGCCACGATCAGCTCCTCAAGTCCCTCAGGTGCGTTCGATGAGATTCCATCGGTGCGTATTGGTTTCGTCTTGGCTGATTTTTGTGGTTCTCATCGCGAGCATGGGCAGAGGAGGGTAGCCAGGGAATGTTGCGGGGGTGTGTCTGACTGGAGGCAGTGCAAGGTGGAAGAGCACAAGAGGATGAGAGGGACAAGGTGCTCAGGTGCGCGTGAATTTGGCCGACATGGTGGTTTCGCCTCATTTTCGCTTTTGGACCCTACCGCCGGGGTTTTGATGCAAGAGTATGATTCCATGTGCGTTAGCTCGTCACTTTTCGAGGTTCGAGATTGGAGGTTCGAGACGGCAGACTCGCGAGTAAAACGGGAATCTGTGGGGGAGACTGGATACCCCACCCTGGGTGTTTTTGTCAAAGAGCGCGTAATCGGATGAAAAGGCGGGAGTTAGGTTTTTGAAGTGACAAAAAGAGTCACTCTGGGAGAATCGGGGAGGTTTTGCGTAATGATCTGATTTTACGTGACTTAATAGAAGAAGCAATGAAGTGAAATTCGGACCTAAAGGTCCGCCACTACATAGTGCGAGGATGACGGACGAAGAGGAGCGAGGGGAGGAGGCTGCGCGATCACTGCGCGCATTAGCCGCATTGAATGGCTGGAGTACAAGCGCCATGTCAGACGTTACCATATAAGTACTATACCTGTCAAGAACTATTTGCATCTTGCTGAAAGGCAAAGGGATGGCGCGGAGGTAGATAAGCTAACCTCACCGATTTACTGCTGAGATGGTGGAATCTTGCGTCCCGAACTCCCAGAAGCTGGCCTATTTCTTAAAACGCCAGAGGTGAGCAAAGGCCGCCGCCGCGGGAAAATGGCCCGAGTAGTGCCCAGGAAAATGAGCCTCGGAATAAGGACGAACGGGTAGTGGATCAGTTTGAATTTTGCCCCGCTATTGTCACGATCAAAAAAAATTCAAACTGACCCCGAGGACCTTAGGCGGCGGGGTAGTTTTTGCGGTATGGGACCAAGATGGAGGCGCATGATGGGTCTGGGTGGAACGCGACGGGCTACGATCTTAAAACCGAACCGAAGAAATGCGGATGCAAAGCCGGTCCAGGATGCAGACGGCGTCAGATCCGCGTCGAGCGGGTAGGCTTCCAGGACAGCGACGCCTCGGGCTCTAGCCGCATCGATGGCCGCTTGAATCAATACGGAGGTGATGCCCCGCTTGCGATAACCGATTCGCACATAGAAGCAGGAGATCGACCAAACGGGCGTATCATCCACGGGTCGAAGCCGCCAAGTTCGATTGAGCCAAGGCAAGTCCGAGCGGGGCGTCAGTTGGCACCAACCGACGGCCAAGTCGCTGTCAAAGGCAACCAGGCCCGGAGGGGGCCCATGGCACACAATTTGATGAAATGCCTTCTTGTTCGCTTGGCGCGGTCGTTTACGATACTGGCTTCCAATCCTCCAGTTCATGCACCAGCATCCGTTACAAGCGCCATGCCTCCCAAAAAGGTTCTCAAAGGCAGGCCAGATGGCGGGCGTCAAGGGGCGAACCGTGTAGATTGACGTGGGCATGTTGCTGCGACTCCAGGAACTGGGAATTGAGACGTTGCTGATGGCTTGCTGGTTGTCAAGGTTGTGACCCGCAGGGAGAGTGGAATTCCTGTCAGCTTGACCACGGCGTTTCGGGAATGATCGCAAGGCACCGTTCTAATCGTGGCCTAGCGGGCCCAATCATTAGGCCATCCTTCCGGCTTTTCGGGAGCCTGAAGCAAAAAATCACCGTATACCCAGATGTGCGCCCGGTCATAGAGTTCCGCCAAAGGCTTCTTCGGACGACTGTCCTTGTCCCAGGGCTGCAGATGTGAATCCAATTCGCAGAAATCGATCTGGTCTATTCCCTGATTTCTCAGCTCTCCAGCGCGCACCAGAATTGCGGCTAGGATTGCCTGATCAAAGGGTTGGAGTTCCAGCTTGGCATGGGACAGCTCGGCACACCGTTCCAGCATCGCTTGATTGAGAAGGAAGGTCTCTACTCCCTTCGCTTGGGCCAGATCCTTAAGAACGTCATCGAGCTTCTCGAGTTCGGCTTTGACTCGTCCCTCCATCTGATCGAGAACACGACGTGCAACCTCTTCGTCTTTCGCGTCTACAAATCCGCCGTCTCTGGCGCCCACAAGAGGAACTGCCGAACCCGGTCGGCTTCGTTCTTTGACGGATAACGCTCGAAAATAGGTCGCCTTGCCTCCGCTATGCAGATCGTAGGTAAATACAATTTGAGATCCTCGGAAGCGGCACGTTCTAGACGTGCGAGCGCGGCGGGGATTTTGAGGTGGGCGGGCGCAGCACAGCCGACGACCCAGTTCGTTTCGACGAAGACATGTCGCATCTATTGGAGCGTCAGCGATTCACGGGGCCCGCTTGAACGGACAATACCCTGTGCTAATGCAGGAACAACGTAGTCCACCAGGGCGTCTCTCGTTTCTTTCGGAAATTCCTTCATATAAAACGAAGGCGAAGCGCCAAGCTGTTCGAGCCAGTACTTCACAGCCGATTCGAAGCGAAACTCAAGGTTTAAGTCTTTTGCAGCGGAACCATGATGCGGGACCCTAAAAAACGCTCCAATCCTTCGGAGCCGGAAAAGACCCAACGCGCTCAACCGAATTCTCCGAGTGGGCTGTGTAGGTGTCCCGAAAGACCTCGATAATCTCCGGTGTGACCAGCAGGCCCACGGGGCAGCGCATCTGCAACATGTAAGATTTTAGTTGAGACTCGTCTTCCTTGCGGATCGTTGAGCGCAGCTTCGCCTCGGCAACGAGAAAGATTCTCGGGGTGTCTTCTCCTGTGACGATGATGTCCGGAGTGGAAGGCATTTGTTCTCTAGCGCATTATGACAGAAACGGGCGAGTATTGGATGAATCCGTTCAGCGCGTCCGAGGAGAAATTCAGGGCACAGAATCCGAACCACGTGGCCTTCCAGTGCCGCTCAACACCAGAAGAGGAGCCGATCAAGCTAGGGGTGCCGTGTCGAGCGTTGGAGGAACAAGTCGAGGAACGAATGAACCGCGCTGAGCTTTACAGGGACCTCCCCTTGGGAGAAAGCGCCGGGGCTGGAAAAAAGAATTTCTGGAATCGCTGAGCGAGGCGGCAAAGGACATCGGCGAAATCTCCGAAGAAGAAATCTTGCGCACCGTTCGCGCCTATCGTAAAGAGAAGCGTGCGCCGGAGATCACCGTTGCGGCGGAAGGGTAAGAAGCAGCGAAAACGGATCGTACTTGATACGAGTGTGCTGGTGGCAGGCGTCTCCGAGTCTGTGTAGCAACTGGGATTCTTTAAGAGGCGGGACGCGCTGAAGCGCGCACCTACCGAGGCAAGAAAAAACAGTGCCGCCGAAAGTCTCCGACCGGATTCGGAGCAGCGCGGGCGGCGCTACAAGGGCCAACGAGATCAAAGAGCCGGGGCCAGCCGCCGAACGGGGGACCCAGTGGCGGCAGACTAAGACGAAAAAACAGGGGCGGCGGATAAGAAACGGAAAAAAGGTGCTTGACATATTCCTATATGGGAATATATTGAGGATATGGCAAGGGCGGCGACAACTTCGGATGCATTCAATGCGGTGGCGGAACCGCGGCGACGGGACATTCTGAATTATTTGGCGGTGCAAGAGCGCTCCGTGAGTGAGATCGTTGACGCGCTGGAGATGGAGCAGCCTTCGGTTTCGAAACACCTGAAGGTGCTGAAAGACGTGGGGTTAGTGGATGCGCGAAGGGAGGGCCGACAAATGCTTTACCGGGTGAATGCGATGGCGATCCGGCCGCTGTGGGAATGGACTACCACGTTTGAACGCCTGTGGCGGCACCAATTGAGCAAGGTGAAAGAGAACGCGGAGAAGAAGACGGATTTTTAATCGTGTCCGTTCATTTTTGCAAAGAGGGTCACTTTTACAAAAAAGGGGAGAGCAATGCCGATCGCAAAACAAGCAAGTCGCCTGAGTATCGAGGACCTGACGCTGAGCGTGAAAGAAGAAATTCACGTGCGCGCGTCGATGGACAAAACGTTCGAAGCGCTGCTGGAACAACTGGGGCCGCTGAACGAAGTGCCGGAAAGCGGTCCGATGCCGATGAAGCTGGAAGCGTGGCCGGGCGGCCGCTGGTATCGCGATCTGGGCGGAGAAAACGGGCACTTCTGGGCGCACGTGCAGGCCATCAAGCGCCCCACGCTGCTGGAACTGAATGGACCGCTGTTCATGTCCTATCCGGTCAGCTCCAATTTGCAATACCGCTTGAGCGAAGAGCCGGGCGGCACGCTGATCAAGTTCCGGCACTTGGCACTGGGCTTGATCGAAGACGATCACCGGAAGGGTGTGGTCCGCGGTTGGTCCACGATTCACGCGCGTGTGAAAGCAGCCGCCGAGGGCGCGCGCACACACTGAGCTCACGCACCGAAAGCAGAATCCCGATGTGCCCCGCATGCATTTCAACGACGGCTTTGTTGTTGGGCGGATTTGTATCGAGCGGGGGCGTGGCAGCGTTCCTGGCAAGACTGCGGTTGAAACGGAACACCAAGAGACTTTCCGGCCGTTAATCTCAAGGAGGAACCAATGACTGTAGCAACGTTCGAGCAAGCCAATCTGCAAGTGAAGCTGTACGAGCTGCGGCGCGAGCCGCGGTTGCGGGAAGCTCGGGAATGGTTTTCCGACCATTTCCACCCGCAGAACCTGGATGACGTGATGAGGATCTGTCCTCCGGGGAGCAAAGAAAACGCATTTATGCGCCAGGTCCTGACGTACTGGGAGATGGTGGCGAGCATGTCCAACCGCGGCCTGCTGGACGAGGACCTACTCTTCGAAAGCGGCGGCGAAGAATGGGCGACGTTCCAGCAGGTGAAACCCGTCCTGGCCGCCTGGCGTGAAATGTTCGCGAGCCAGAACTTTCTCGGCAATCTGGAAGCGCACTGCACGCGGCTGGAAAGCTGGCGCGAAAAGCGCAGCCCAGGCTCGAACGCGGCAATTCGCAAGGTGATCGAGCAGGTATATCAGGCCAAACAATCCGCCAAGGCGAAAGCCGCGTAAATCCCGGCTCGGGAGGGCGCGGCGGCGCCGCGCCTTTTCGACATAAAATTCAGGAGGAATGAAAATGGCGACAACTGCTGCGGTAAATCGAAAGGTGGTCTCGCACGCGGAATGGCTGGCGACGAGAAAAGCACTTTTGCAAAAGGAAAAAGAGTTAACGCGCTTGCGGGACGAACTGAGTAAGCAGCGCCGGGAACTTCCCTGGGAAAAAGTCGAGAAGAAATACGTCTTCGACGGGCCAAGCGGAAAAGAATCGCTCGCCGATCTGTTCGCCGGGCGCAGCCAGTTGCTGGTCTACCACTTTATGCTCGGCTCGGACTGGGCCGAAGGTTGCCCGAGCTGTTCTTTTCTTGCGGATCATTTTGACGGCGCCATTCCGCACCTGAACGCGCGAGACGTCACGTTCCTGGCGATTTCGCGGGCGCCGCTTGCGCAGATTCAGGCGTTCCAAAAACGCATGGGTTGGAAATTCAAGTGGGTTTCGTCGAACGGAACGGACTTCAATTTCGATTACAAAGTTTCGTTCACGCCGGAAGAGATCGAAAAAGGCGCGCCGAACTACAACTTCGACACAATTCCATTTCGTCTCGAAGAAGGGCCCGGGCTCAGCGCGTTTTACAAGGACGAAGGCGGAAATGTGTTTCACACTTACTCGACTTTCGCGCGCGGGCTGGATATGCACATCGGCGCGTACCACTTCCTGGATGTCGCTCCGAAAGGGCGCGACGAAGAAGGCTTGGCGTTCAGCATGGCTTGGGTCAAGCATCACGACAAATACACGGAGCAGGATGTCGTGGATGCGAAGCGCGGGTATGTGCCTCCCGCAAAAGCGCACGATTGCTGCGCGAAAGAGGAAAACGCGTAGGATTTTGCGACTCGCGATGTAAAGGGCTGGAAAGGTTTCCGGCCCTTTTTGTTTTAGGTAGCGGAGAATTTTAGCTAGCACTCCTTCGGCGTCTAAGAGGGCTCGCGCAGCCCGATATAGGCTGGAGATCGGACCTAAAGGTCCGCCACTACAGAACGACGCGGGTGACAATTCGGGATGATTGGTCAAGCGCAGGCGGCGTGGCGATGCGGGGGATCGAGGCGGCCGGAGGCGTCGAGGGCCAGTTTGCGCAGCCAGATGGAAGCGGGATCTTGGAAGGCGCGACGCGGATAGAAGAGGTACTCCTGAAATTCTCCGGGATCCAGGGGCGCGGGAAGCACAGCCAGGGATAATGGACGCGCCATGGATTCAGCCAGACGCTTGGGAACGAATGCGACCAGATCCGCCAGAGCTACGGCTTGAAGCGCCTGCAGATAGCCGGGAACGCGAAGCACAATGTCTCTCGACATTCCTTCTTGGCGAAGCCAGGTATCTACCGGATCTTCCGTCAGCCCTTTCCCTACCACGGCCACGTGCCTAGCGGTGAGGAAGGCTCTGAGGTTTTTGAGGCGCGATGCGGAGGGATGTCCCTAGCGTACGACGGTAACTTCCGTATCGGTGAAGAGAGTTTCCTTCTGAAATCCTGGAATTTCATTGGTGGAGCAGCAAATCAGTAGATCGATGGAACGGAGGCGCTGGGGGTTCACGGAGGCGGGACTCTGCCACGGCAGCACATCCAGGCGCACGCCGGGCGCGCCGGAATGCACGCGATTGACCAGCGCGGGAACGATGAGGTGGGCAACGTGGTCCTGCATCATGATCGCAAAGCGGCGAGAGCTTCTGGCAGGGTCAAAAGAGTCGGCAACAAGGAAAGTTTGAACGCGCTGCAGGGTTTCGGCCAGGGATTCCCGCAAAGCGATGGCTCGCGGAGTCAACTCCATGCGCGAGCCTACCCGGACCAGCAGCGGATCGGACAACAGATCTCTGAGGCGTTTCAAGGCGTGGCTAGCCGCAGGCTGTGAGAGCCCGATCTTGCGCGCGGCGCGACCGACGTGCGCCTCGGATATCAACGCGTCGAGCGCGACGAGCAGGTTCAAATCGATGGAAGCCAAATTCATGCGGTGAACTGGGAACATAGCATCAATCGATTAGACGAATCAAACGGGCCCGCTGCAGAATCGGCCGCAGGAGGATGCGACAGGTTGGCTCCTCGTGGTGATGCGATCTTCGTGGCAAAAGTAAATTCTTTGTCTCTTCGTTTGCCCGGTAGGCTTCGGCTATCACTCGATTGCGTCCAAAGCCTGGAGCGGCAGGCAAGCGGCGGGGACGTGCGCTTGCGTGCCATCAAGAAGCCGGTAGTGGGTCCGTTTGAATGTTGACCCGCTATTGTCACGATCGGAAAAATTCAAGCTGACCCACTACAGGAAGTCAATCCATACCATTGACTCGAGGGAATGATGCGCAAAATGATCTGTCGCAGTTTCGTGGTTATGACCTTGATTGCCGGCGGCGCCGGTTCGAGCATGGCTCAGGAACGAACGGCCCAGCCGGGCGCAAAGGTCATCGTTCATGCCGGAAGATTGCTGGATGTGAAAACGGGAACAGCTTTATCGGATCAGGCAATCGTGATTGAAGGGGACAAAATCACGACAGTCGGCCCGGCAAAGGCGGTCAAAGCAACGGCGGATGCGAGGGTGATCGAACTCCCCGGAGCTACGGTCCTTCCGGGCCTCATCGATTGTCACGTGCACTTAACGCTCCGCCCGAACCTTTTCGGCCCGGCTGGTCTTCACATGTCCTATCCGCGGAGCGCATTGGTGGGAGCGCGGAACGCTCGTGTAACGCTTGAAGCAGGATTCACCACGGTGCGAAACGTGGCCGCGGCTGGATATGCAGATATCGCGCTGCGGGACGCCATCAATGCAGGGGACGTGACGGGCCCTCGCATACTCGCTTCGGGACCGGCACTGAGCATCACGGGCGGCCACTGGGACGAAAATTATCTCGGGCCACAGTTCGGATTCACTAACGGAGGCGTCGCGGACGGCGTCCCGGCGGTCATGAAACAGGTCCGCGAGAACATTAAGTTCGGCGCGGACTTGATCAAGGTGATGGCGACGGGCGGTGTGATCTCGGAAGGGGACAATCCAGCGCTAGCGCAGTATAGCCTG
>Ga0070698_100004017_pt1 | contig 16198 bp, 16 predicted proteins | sample KBSK1502metaG_FD_65477 | JGI IMG/M metagenome (GOLD analysis project Ga0070698, IMG submission 65477) | Corn, switchgrass and miscanthus rhizosphere microbial communities from Kellogg Biological Station, Michigan, USA - KBS K1-50-2 metaG | ecosystem: Host-associated > Plants > Roots >...
GACTTCAAGGATGCCTGGTACATCGGCTATACGTCGGACCTGGCGGTGGCCTCCTGGATGGGGCGCACGGTAACGCAGCCGACGCCCCACAACGAGTCGATGAGCACCAGAGCGTATGGCGGGCTGTGGGGCGAGATTGGACCGGCGTCCTCCTGGAGGCAGTTCATGAAGGCCTACTACGGCGGCAAGAAGCCGGCCGACTGGGCGCGCCCAACCGAGGTGGCGTCGTTGACCCTCTGCAAGCTCACCGGGCAGCCGGCTCCGCCCGACGTGGCGCCCGAGCTGGCGATCCAGGACCTCGCGGTCAAACCCGATCCGGCTCTGCCACTCGGCGCCTGCGGCTCACCAACGGTGAGCGGCGGGACGTCGTCAGGCGGCTCTGCGGGGCTCCCAGGCGTGCTGCCCTCGCCATCCCCGCTTCCGGGCGCGTCGCTGCCGCCGATCGTTCCCTAGGCGCCTGACTGAACGGTCCTTGACGCGTCGCGCGAAAGCGCCTTTACTCAAGTTATGGTGCGCCGCCCCAGCGAGACGTCGAAGGGGAAGGATGAGCCCGATCTCCCACCCAACATTTTCGTCATCGGTCTCCTCCACGACCTCAAGCGAGGGGGCTATAGCTGGCAGGCCTGGGGCGCCTTCTGGCGCGCGTCCTGGATCCGGTCGATGCAGATCTTTGGACTGAACGACGAGCTGCGCACCTCCTGGCTGCGCTTCACAGTGGCTGGCGTGATCGGCATCGTGCTGGCCGCTCTGGGGGTGTTTCGCGCCTTCGGGCTCACCGATGCGATCTGGTTCCTCGTCACCAGCCTGCTGGGCTGGGGCGTGCTCATGTTCGATCTGGCCTTGCACCTCGGGCTGATGGTCAACCTGGAGTCGGGCGAGCTACAGCACTCACTCGGCTGGCCGAACCGCCTCACCGAACTGCGGGGGCTGGCGGCGGTCTGGGTGGCCTGGGGCGCCCACTGGGCAAGCGGTGGTTCCTATATCCCACTGGTGCTCGTCTTCGGCCTGGCCGCGTTCACGGATCTCCTGGACGGCTGGCTGGCGCGCCGCCGCCACGCGTCGACCCGCTGGGGCCGGCTGTATGACCCCTTCATGGACGGGCTCTTTTTCAGCGTCGCGGCGATCTCGTTGGCCGTGATCGGCATTCTGCCGCAGTGGCTGGCCGCGCTCGTCACGCTTCGCTACGCCTTCCCGATCGTGGGCGGCATCACGTTCCTGCTGATCCGGCGCCGCACGCTTCGCGTCCGCCACACGCCCTGGGGACGCGCCTCTTCGGCGGGGATCGCGATCACCGTGTTCGCCGCCGCGACGGCCGCCGCACTCGGCCTGCCCTTCCACATCATCGCGCCAGCCTTCTACGCCGCCGTCGGCATCACGGCGCTGGGTGCGTTCGTCACCATCCTGATCAAGGGCATCGAGCAGATCTAACTGGCTGGACCTCTCGTCGCCGTCGTCCTGATCGCCCTGGGCATCGGTCTTCTGCTCTGGTGGGGCACGCGCCTCCCGCCGACCCGGCCGCGGCCGGGCAGCCGCCACCGCGGGGAGACGCTGATGGACGTGCACAAGCGCTGGCAAAAGCGCCGGCGACCCCGGTAGTCGAGCCTACCGGCCGGATCACGGAGCGCGTCTGAGGGGAACCCAATGCCACGTCGCGATGTAATAGAGACGATGAGGCGGGCGGTTGTCGTGTGCACGCTCGCGATCTTTCTGGGTGGCTGCATTGGGCACGGCTCGCCGTTGCCTCCTTCATTGAGCAATACAGCGACGGCGGACGCGCCCACATTGCTGGCGCGACCGCTGAAGCTTCCGGCGGTGCCATCGGGCTCAGCGTGTCCGGTGACACCGGTCACCAGCCGGAAAGTCGACGTCACGGATCCGCGCGGTCACGGACCCTTCTACCTCGGTGGGCCGATGCCGCAGGGCCATTTTCCGTGGAACAAAACCGTCTGGATCCTCGTGGACGGCGCCCGCGGGCCGGTGCTGTTCCGCGGCGGTCGGGTCGACGGAACGGGCTCGCTGAAGTTCAGCGGGAGTCCCGCCGATCCATCCGAGATCGGCGTCACCCTGTCATCGGGAGGCGGGGTGATCGCCACCTTCTACGAGCGCGTGATCGATTCCGGTGCGGCAGACGCCTTCTACGTCTTCCCGGCGACGACGGGCTGCTACGGGCTCCAGGTGGATGGCCCCTCATTCGAGGACGTCATCGTCATCACCGCCGGCTGACGCGTGTTCGCGAGCGTAATGCAGGATCGATATCGAACCCTCCAGCCGGCGCTCAACGCGCTGGTCAGGGATGCCCGCGATCTCGTCGTCCTCGCCGATGGTTAGTGTCTGCTGCGGGCGGAGATTGTCCCAGATCTGCCGCACTGTGCCGGGTGGGGCGTTCCAGGGCAAGTAGACGTAGCGCCGGTCGGGGACCTTTGCGCGGGCGTCGCGCTCAGCTCGGCCGAAGACCTCCTGCGCGGTGCGGTCATTGAGGTACGGGTCGACCACCTCCATCAGGTGCGGCAGGCCGGTCCGGTGTGATGGAGCGCCCTCGTACAGGAAGACGATCGGTTGCCCATTTGCGGCGGTCGCGGCGGCATCGACGATCGCCTCCGCCTCCGCCGGGTCATGGGACAGGATGGCGAGCACGTTGCACGGGCGCAACCGCCGGCCCCGCGCGATCATCACGATTGGATGTTGTTCGCGATGGACATGGGGGAAGACCGCCGGTAAGCCGTGGTGCTGCTCGAGATAGTAGGTGGTCACCGCAATGACCATCCCCACCAGCGTGATCCCGCCGCCGAACATCGTGGCGAGCGGCTTGGCGAACAGGTTCGTCGTCCAGGCCAGGGTGACGAACACGGTGGTCAGGACCCCCACATAGAACGCCGCCCCGCGCCAGTGGTCGTGCCATCGCACGACGTCAAGCGCGATACACGTCACGGAGAAAGCGCCGAGCAGGCCAAAGGCGTAGAGGTCGCCGAGAAGCCCAACGTTCGCCCGCGACAGGATGACGATCGCGACCGGCATACCGACGGCGAGGCCGATGGCGACGGTCGGCGTGTCGCGCAGCCGGTTGCGCCGCTCGACGATCCGCGGCAGAAAGCGCATCTTGGAGAGTGCCAGAAAAACGTGGTAGCTCCCGATCAGCGCGGTGTTGCTGGCGAAGACCAGAAGGAGCGAGGCGCTGATCGCGACCGACCACGAAAGCCACTGCCCGGCGGCATAGCCTCCGAGCAAGGACACGAACTGATTGGGATCTGCGTTCTTCGCGTTCGAGAGCAGCGTGGTCGACCACAACGTCAGCAGCGGGCTCGTCAGCCCGATCGTGATCACCACGAAGAGCATGGCCCGACGCGCCACCTTCTTCCGCGGCTCGGCCATCGCCGGCGAGAGCTGGGTGATGCTCTCCAGTCCGGAGAATGCGAGAAACGCCCCGGCATAGCCGGTCAACAGGGTCAGCGGCGTGAGGTGGGGCCCGGAGAACATGCGTGGAAAGGTCTCGCCGATGTGCGCCGGCCCGATGTGGATGATCACCGCGACGACGGTGGCAAGCTGTGCCGCGCCCGCCAGGACGGCGAAGACGAGGCTGGTTCTGGCGCTGGCGCTGATACCGGCCCAGTTGAGGATGGCGAGGAGCACCAGCGAGACGACGGTCGCCTGGGCCAGCACGGACTTGAGCGGTCCGACCATGACGCTGAGGTAGATGACCCCGGACAGCGCGCTCAGGGCCGCGGTCAGAAAGTAGTCGACCAGGATCAACAGACCCCCCAGCGCCCCCGCGAGCGGATGGATGGCGCGGGTGGCAACCGTCACCACGCCGCCACCCTCCGGATAACGGGCCGCGACCTCGGCGTACTTGACGCTCAGCAGGATGAAGACGATCAGCGTCATGGACACGAAGAGCGCCGCATGCACGCCGACCTGGCTGAAGAGAATTCCGGGCGTGTAGTAGACGGAGGTGCCGATGTCGGCAAAGACCACGCCCCAGCAGAGCAATGGGCCGAGGGGGCGACCGTGATGCCGGCGCGGGACGTTCAGCGCCGTTTCCGCCTGGACGGCCATGCGTTCGTCAAACAATAGGCTGTCTGCCGCGGGCCTCCGTGGCGCCGAACCGAAAGCAGGGCGATCGGGCTCTAGAATGCGTCTGGTGCGATTTCGGCAGCTTGCCGCCATCGGGGTGGTCCTGGCCTGCGCCGCCTGCGCGACCGCACCATCCCCGGCGGGAGCCGCCAGCATCAAGGTTGGCGCGCTCTTCCCGCTGACCGGGCCGCAAGCCCCGCTCGCGAAGCAGGAATACGCCGGCGTCCAGATCGCCCGTGATCTCGCCAACGCCGACGGCGGCATCGCCGGGGCACCGATCGCGTTGATTACGAAGGAGCTGACGTCCGAGGCCGACGCGGCCGTTCGGGTGCAGGAGCTGAACGCCCAGGGCGTCCACGCTATCCTCGGCGCCTACTCGAGCAGTCTTTCGATGCCCGTCAGCGCCGAGGCCCAATCGCGCGGGATCCTCTACTGGGAAGCGGGTGCCGTGGCCGACCAGTTGACCGGTCGGGGTTATCCTCTGGTCTTCCGCGTCGGGGCGACCGGCCAAAACCTTGGCACGATGTCCAGCCATTTCGCGGCGGTGGTGCTGGCGCCCCGGCTCAACAAGTCTGCCTGGAGCCTGCGGATGGCGATCGTCCACAACCTGGACGGGTATCCGACCTCAGTGGCGTCGGCCGTGGCGCAGCAGGCCGAGCTCGAGGGGATCCAGGTGGTCGCCAACGTGGTCTACGATGCCCACGCGCCCGATTGGCCCTCCGTGCTCGCTCAGGTCCGCGCCGCGAAACCAGATATCCTGGTGCTCTCCTCCTACATTGCCGACGGCGTCGACTTTCGGCGGGCCATGTTGAAGAGCGGCCTGCACGTCGATGCCTTCATCGGCTCGACCATGGCCCAATGCGTCCCGGATTTCGGCGCGATGCTGGGCGCCGACGCGATCGGCGTCTTTGCCTCAGACCGGCCGGAACACGGCTTCAACCCCAGCGCGTTGAACGAGACCGGGCAGGCGATCTACATGCGCTTCGCGACGGCCTACCGGCGCGAGTTCGGAAGTGACCCCACCGAGGAGTCGCTGGCCGGCTTCAGTGCCGCCTGGACGCTCTTTCACTACGTCATGCCGCGCGCGCACGACATGGGTGCCGGCAGCATGGCGGCAGCCGCCCGCGGCCTCGACCTGCCCGACGGGACGCTGGCGAACGGGGCCGGCGTCAAGTTCGCCGCCACCCCGGAGGCGATGGGACAGAACATCCGGGCCGCGAGCGTCATCTGGCAGTGGCAGGGCGTCCGTCACAGCGTCACCGTCTACCCACCGGTCTTCGCGACCGGCACGCCAGGCTTCATCCCGCTACCGCGGTGATCCAGGTCCGACTCGCGGCGCCGCGGCGGGCCGCGCGGGTCACCGGCTTGATCCTGGGTGCCGCGCTCCTTCGGGCGCTGCTGCTTCCGGTCGGCGACCTCTTCAGCACGATCGTGTTCGCGGTCGGTCTTCTGGCGATCACCTGGTTCGAGCGAACGGCCCCCACCCTGCCCTCGCCGAACGTCTCAAACGCTCGCCTGGCACTAAAGCGCCGCTCGCGTGGGCCGACGGGCCCGGCAAGCGGGGGAGGGAAATTACCTGGGACCTGGCCCGCAAACGGGGGAGGGGAATTCGCAGGGGTGGGCAGGGCTGGGTCCATAGTCGCCGGGCTGATGGTCGGGGCGATCCTGCTGGCGCCGGTCGTCAGCGGGCCGCTCAGCGTGCGACCATGGGGTGAGTTCTGGTCGTGGGCAGTGATCGCCGCCATTGTCGCCACGCTCGAGGAGACCTCCATCCGCGGCGTGCTCTATCAGCGATGGGCGGGCGAAGCTGGAACGGTCGCGGCCATCGTCGTCGGCGCCGCCATCTTCGCCCTGATCCACCTGCCGCGGTATGGACTCGCGGCCATGCCGCTGGATGCCGCCGTCGGGTTGGCCCTCGGCGGCTTGCGCGCGCTGACCGGACGGGTGCTGCCCTGCGCCGTGGCCCACACCGTGGCCGACTGGGGCGCCTGGTTCTGGGTGTGACCGGGCGGCGCGCCGGGCTTGCCGCGCTCGCCCTGGGGCTGATCGTGGCCGCATTGCTCCACGGGCGGACCGCCGCCCCGCCGGTATACGACGGCATTGCCGTGCCCCCCGAGCCGTACCGGTGGGAGTCGCCGCCGCCCAACCTTGCGGCGGGGAACAAGCCCCCACAACCGGGCGATTCGACGCTGCCGGTGCAGAACGGCCAGGTCGCCGGCGGCGGCGTGCAGACCGGCGACAACCAGGTTGTGATCTATTTCGGTCCGGGGGCGTTCAACGCGCCGGCCGGTGCGACGGGCGTGAAGTGCACCATCGTGCCCGACGCGGATCCGCCCGGCTCCCCGGCAGGCGTCGAGATCCGGGGGAACGTCTATCGGATCACGTGCGTCGGCGCGCCCGGCGGTGGGCCGGTCACGGTCGTCTCGAGCTATCACTTGACGATGCGCTTCCCGCCCGGAGCCTTTAAGGAGATCCAGTACAACGATGGCGGTGGCTGGCGCGCGTTGCCAACCCTGACAGCCCCGGGCGGCGATCCGTACGCCAGCGTCAACGCGCCAGGCTTCGGCGAGTACGCGGCGACCGCACCGACCGGCGCGCCGGGGCCGAGCGTCTTTTCCGACCTCGGCCGTTATCTCGAGTTCTACGGCATCCTGGCGTTCGTGATCCTCTTCGGGGCGATCGCCATCTTTCAGGAGGTCCGGCGCCGGCGGCATCGCGCGCCAGCACCAAAGAAGAGGCGACGGTAGGAAGGCCCTTGCCGATCGGTCGCCCGCCGGTTAGCCTCGGCTCTAGGTGCTAGGACTCAGGCGAAGCGACCTGATCTTCGGGCTTGGAATGGTTGGCGGCCTGGGTGTCGTCGTCGGCACCGATATCCTGATCTACCGCTGGGGCCGCCGCGCGCTTTTCGACGGCCAGGTGTTCTCGCTCGTTCAGATCCCGCTTGTTGACCACCCGCTGTTTTTACAGTGGTTGGGAATCAAGGTTCCCGTTATCACCGCGCTGGCCCTGGTCACCTTCGCCGTGCTCCTGAGCTTGCCGGCGCTGTGGCGCCCCACGTTGGTAACCGCGATCGCAGCGGGGTTCGTCACCGGCGGTGCGATCATCGGCCTCCTGAAGGGAACCCGGTACCACCATGACCTGCTGCTCAGTCTCGATATCCCGCAGTTGGGAGTTGTGCGGTGGTCCGTCGTTCTGGTGCCCTCAGCGCTGGCGCTGTTGCTCCTCCTGGTGATCGACGCCCGATGGCTGTCGCGATTCCGGCAAAGGAACGGGCCTCTGCCCGTCGCCATCGAGGCCGCATATCTGATGCGCCGCGGCGACCGCGAGGAGCGAAAGGAACGCTTCGACGAAGCCGAAAAGAGCTTCCGCCGTGCCTACGAGCGAGCGCGGCTACGACTTGGTGAGAATGACCCGCGGACGCTTGGGCCGCTGGCTAAGCTAGCCTGGTTCAGCTACGACCATCCCGCGGAGGATGGGAGTGAGGCGGGGCGGCTATTCCGCACAGGTATGGCGATCGCCGAGAAAGGCCAGCATGTCGAGCGAGCGATGGTGGCTGACCTGCTTGACGGGCTCGGCTCGGCAACAATGCGCGATGGCGATCGTCATGGCGCGCTCCGTTTGTACGAAGAAGCCCTGCGCGTCTCCGAAGAAGTCCATGGGGCAATGGGCTGGCAGGTCGCAACGCCGCTTCGCCATCTCGCGTGGGCAATGATGATGGTGTCGAAACTCGAAGAGGCGGAGCGTCTGGCCAAGCGTTCAGTCGACATTACCCGCCGGAATTACGGCCGCAGTTCGCCAGCGCTGGTTTCGCCAATTGGCACACTCGCCCTCATTCGTGAGGCACAAGGCCGCTTCGAGGAGGCCGCGCGGCTCCGAGAAGAAGCGCTCCAACTCGCCGGCAACAGCAGCGGACCAAATACGGCGCGAGCCCTGGCACTGCTCGAGCTGGCCAGGTTGCGGGGATGGCAGGGTCGAGACCAGGAGGCTGACAAACTGTACCAGGCAGCGCTCGCGATGGCGTCGGCGGATCGAGCCGAGCGCCGCCGGGTTGTACCCGACGCGCTCCTCGGACTCGCGTCACTACGACGGGCTGAGGGCCGGTTCAGCGAGGCGGAGCAGTTTGCAAGACAGGCACTTGCGGAGGGAGAGACCTTATGGGGCGGCGACAGTCTCGAGGTTGTTGCTCCACTTGTGCGGCTCGGCGACCTCTACACCAAGCAGGACAAGCCTGAGGAGGCGCGATCCTCCCTCAACCGGGCGATCGCGATCATCGAAAGCCGCTATGGGCCAGCCGACGCAAGTCTGGCAATTCCCCTCGAACTGTTTGGCTTGCTGGAGCGGGATCAGAAAAATTACGAACGTGCGGAAACGATGACGCGGCGCGCCATCGCGCTCATTGAGGCGCACGATGGTCCGGAGGATCGACAACTGGTGTCTCTCCTGTCTCTCAATGGGGGCCTCACCTCCGAGCTCGGAAATCACATGGATGCCATCCGGATCCTTGAACGCGGGCTCACGGTGGCGGAAAAGGCTTACGGTCGCAACGATACGCGGACCACGCAATTTCTTGCGCAGCTGGCCTACGTGCGTGAAGTCATCGATGATCCTGCTGCGGCCGAGCGTCTGCATCGAGAAGAAATCGCGGCACTTCAGGGTCTTCCGGAGCGGAACGATTCGGTGCTCGCCGGCGCCTTCGAACGGTTTGCCGACTTTCTCGAGAGTCAGAACCGTACAGATGAAGCCGTCGAAGCCAAGCGCCAATCGATGGAGCTCATGGTCAAGCACGCCTGGGAGAATCCAGCCGACTCGATCTAGTCCGCTATCGTTTGCGGTGTGCTGCCGCTGCACGCCTTCGGGGCCCGTTACGATCTGCCGGCGCCGCTTTACCTGTTCCTGATCGGGGCCGGCGCCGTCGTCTTCGTCTCCTTCTTGCTGGTGTTGCGGCGGCCTGTGGCCCGGCACCAACCAGCGGGCGACGATGTTCCCCCAGTGCCGCACGTGCCCAGCTTGCCCGGCTGGCTGATGTTCGTCGTGGCCGTCGTCATGATCCTCGGCGGCCTGATCGGCACCCAGAGCACCCCCGACAACATCGTGGTCACGGCGTTCTGGCTGGTCTTCTGGATCGCGGCGCCGATCAGCATCGCCGTGATTGGCAACTACTGGCCCTACATCAGCCCGCTCAACGTTGCTGCCCGGTTGGTCGGGCCGAAAGCGCGGCTCGACTGGCCGGCGTGGTGGGGTTACTGGCCCGCGACCATCCTGTTTTTCTTGTTTGCGTGCGGCGAGCTGGTTTTCAACGGCGTCACCACCACGCCGGCGGGGACGGCCCAGGTGATGCTCGCCTACGGGATCGTGAACGTGGTGATGGCGTACCTGTTTGGGGCGGAGACCTGGCTGCGTCGCGGCGAAGTCTTCTCGGTGCTGTTTGCCACCTGGGGCCGGCTCGGCTATTTCCGATTCGGCACGCCCGGCCCGCGCGGATTCTTCGGCGGGCTCCTGCGACCATTCGAGGCGTCGGTCAGCCGGCTCACCTTCGTGCTGATGCTGCTGGTCTCGGTCAGTTTCGATGGACTGCTGGCCACGCCCGCCTGGAAGAACTTCGTGTCCCAGCTGCCCGACTCCCTCCGCCAGGGGGCGCCGGGTTACACCCTGCTGCTCCTCCTGGTGTTCATCGTGCTGGTGGGCGTCATCTGGGGCCTCTTCGCCGGCTTCGCGGCGGCCGTTCGAGCGGTCGGCCACCTCGACGAGCCACTGATCAATGTCATCGCCGGGCTGCTCCCATCGCTCGTCCCGATCGCTTTCGGGTACCTGCTGGCACACAACTTCGATTACCTCGCGATCAACGGGCAGCTGCTGATCCACCAGGCGTCGGACCCATTCGGGAATGGCGTCAACATCTTCGGAACGGTCAACTACGAGCCCAACCGCAACCTGATTTCGACCGCCATCGTCTGGTACTTCGAGATCGTTTTGATCATCGGGGTGCACGTCGCGGCCGTGGTGCTGGCGCATGGCTACCTGGGGCGGCTGGCCCGCACCCAAAGGCAGGGTCGGCGCGCCGAGTGGCCATGGATCGCTGCCATGGTCGGCTACACGATGACGAGCCTGTGGCTGCTCGCCCAGCCGATCGTCCAGGAGGGCGTCAAAGGCTAAATCGCATGGTGCCACTGCACGCGACCCTCAGCCTCTGGACGTGGCAATGGGATCCCACGGTGGTGGCGGGCACGCTGGCGCTCGCCGGCGGCTATGCGTGGCTGATCCGCGGCCGCGGACGGGTGGCCGCCTGGTCGCCGCTCGCCCGCGTCTACTTCGCCGGTGGCCTGCTGGCGCTTTTCCTCGCGCTCGAGTCGCCGATCGACGTCGGCGGCGACAAGTACCTGTTCAGTCTCCACATGCTGCAGCACCTCTTGCTGGCCATGGTCGTTCCGCCGCTGCTGTTGCTCGGTTTGCCGGAGGAGTGGCGCGCCCTCGACCGCATCCGCGTGTCACCGCTGGCCGCCAGCGTAGTTTTTAACCTGGTGCTCGCCGTCTGGCACTTGCCGTTTCTTTACGAGGCGACGCTGCGTAATGAACCGGTCCATGTCCTGGAACACCTGACGTTCCTGACGGCCGGCGTGCTGTTCTGGTGGCCGTTGGTCGTTCCGGACGGACGTGCCGGCAGCATGAGCGTGATGGGGAAGATCGCGTACCTCGGCTTCGCCGGCGTGCCCCCGACCATCCTGGGGCTCGCGTTCATTCTCTCGCCGGTCGTGATCTACCCCTTCTACGCGGCGGCGCCACGGGTAATGCCGCTCTCGCCGCTCGAGGACCAGCTGGTCGCCGGGCTGGTCATGTTCGGGCTGGGCAACCTGATCTACTTCGCGGCCATCTGGGTGATCTTTTTCCGGCTCGATGACAAAGGTGCCACAGCTGGCGATCGACCGGTCGTCGAGGTGGAAAGCCCTGCCACAATGAGGCGATGAGATCACGGCCGTCGGCGACTGAGGCGCTTCACACCTCGGGATACCGGCTGACAATGCAGCGCCAGCTGGTCTGGGACACCCTACGGCAGAGCAAGAAACACCTCAGCGCCGAGGACATCCTGGCCCAGATCCGCCGGCAGTATCCCCGCTTCAACCTCGCCACCGTCTATCGATCGCTGGAGGTGCTGGAAGAGCTCGGTCTCGTCAAGGAGACCCGGATCCGGGACCGCGCCTACCACGAGCTTGCTGAAGAGGGGACCGATCATTACCACCTGGTCTGCGACCAGTGCGGCTCGACGCTGCATATCGAAGGCGACCACATGGTGCCAGTGCTGCATCACATCACGGACGAGCACGACTTCGTGGTGAGCAACGCCGATCTCGTCGTGCATGGCCGCTGCGCTCGCTGCCAGGCAAAGGCGGCGCGGACCCGGTAGCGGCGCAACTGCGAAGATAGAGACCGATGGCTGAGCCCGAGCCGAAACCCGTCCGTCAGGCGCAAGCGCTTCACGAGCCCGATGCCGATAAAGGCGGGATTGGCCGGTCGCTTCGCGACATCATTCTCGGCGGCCAGGACGGCCTCGTCAACGTGCTCGGGCTGGTGCTCGGGGTCGCCGCCGCGACCGCGCAACTGCGCATCATCCTGGCGGCGGCGCTGGCTGCCACCTTCTCGGAGTCGATCGCCATGGGAGGCGTGGTCTACACCTCGGCCCTGGCGGAGCGGGATTACTACCTGGCCATGCTGGCTAAAGAGCAACGAGAAATCGAGGAGGTGCCAGACGTCGAGACCGAGGAGGTCCGCCAGATCTTCCGTGACAAGGGCCTGCACGGCGATCTGCTCGAGCGAGTGGTCAAAGAGATCACCAGCGACAAGAAGGTGTGGGTGGACGTGATGATGCGTGATGAGCTCCACCTCACGCCGGTCAGCGGTACGGGCGCAGTTGGCCGCGCCCTCGTCACCGGGTTCTCAACCCTGATCGGCTCGCTGATTCCGCTGGTCCCGTTCCTGTTCGTGCCGCTGTTTGGGATCTCCGTGACCGCCGCCACCATCATGGCGGTCCCGCTCTGCGCGGTCGTGCTGTTCGCCGTCGGCGCCTACAAGGCCCTGACGCTCGTCGGCGACTGGCGGATCAGCGGCCTGCAGATGACGATCATCGGCATGGTCTCCGCCGCGGCGGGCTACGGGATCGGGCGCCTGCTGCACGTAAGCGGTGCCTAGCCCATCCCCGTGCCGGTTTACCCGGCGGGCCGGAGCGGCGCCCAGGTAATCCGGGTCGGAGCGGAAACGTAACGGATTCGCTATTGCGAACGATTCGCAATAAGATATACTCGGTGTTCGGATGGCGACAGCGTTGGCGACGGTTCGAAGCTGGCGGACGGCCTCGATGACGTCGGTCTCATGGCGATTGTCCGGCCTGTTCGGCAGCGTCGCCCTGCTGCACCTCCTCGGTTGGGGCATCATGCTGGTCCTGGTCGCGCCTCATTACCCGGTCATGCTGGGTCTCGGCGGCCTGGCGTACACGTTCGGTCTTCGCCACGCGTTCGATGCCGACCATATCTCCGCCATCGACAACACGACGCGCAAGCTGCTCCAGGATGGGAAGAAACCGCTCGGCGTCGGCTTCTTCTTTTCGCTGGGCCATTCCACGGTCGTTCTGCTGATCGCGGTGGCACTCGGCATCGCCACCCAATTCGTCCAGACCAACGTCGTGAACGGCAACGGCCAGCTCAGGAGTGTTGGAGGACTGATCGGGACGGGCGTCTCCGGCGCCTTTCTGCTCCTGATCGGGATCCTCAATCTCGTCATCCTGGTCGACATCATCAAACTCTTCCGCCGGATGAAGGCCGGCGGGTACGATCGGCAGTCGCTCGAGCACGAGCTGGTGGCGGGCGGCCTGCTGACCCGCCTTTTCGGCCGGCTCTTCAGACTGATCGGGCATAGCTGGCAGATGTATTTGGTGGGCTTCCTGTTCGGGCTGGGCTTCGACACGGCATCCGAGATCTCGCTACTCGCCATTTCGGCCGGCGCGGCGGCCCAACATCTACCGCTCTACGCGCTGATCTCCCTGCCGCTGATCTTCGCGGCCGGGATGTCGCTGATGGACACCGCGGATGGCGCATTCATGTCGCGCGCCTATTCCTGGGCATTCTCGAACCCGGTGCGGAAGGTTTTCTACAACCTGACGATGACCGGACTGTCTGTCTTCGTGGCGCTCTTCGTCGGGCTCATCGAGGTCGCCCAGATCGTGGCGAGAGGGCTGGGTTTTACCGGCGGATTCTGGGATGCCCTCGACAACCTCAATTTCGGCATTGTCGGCGCCATCATCGTGGCCGCGTTCATCGTCTCCTGGGCCGGCGCCTTCCTGATCTACAAGAGCCAGCACATCGAGGAACGCTGGTCGCGGGCGCTCCGGAGCTAGTCCGCTGGCCTGCGCATTAGGCTGAGACGGTGATCATCCAGGCCGTCCTGAACGCCCTGGCGACCGCCTTCGACATGTTGTGGGAGGTGTTCTGGCCACTCGTACTCGGGTTTATGCTTTCGGCAATCGTCCAGACGCTCGTCTCCCGCCGCGCGGTCGAACGAGCGCTCGGCTCTGACTCCCCGCGGAGCCTTGCCCTGGCCACGCTGTTCGGGGCCGCCTCCTCCTCGTGTTCCTACGCCGCGGTCGCGATCGCCCGCTCGTTGTTCCGCAAGGGGGCCAGCTTTCCAGCGGCCATGGTGTTCGAGTTCGCCTCGACCAACCTGGTCTTCGAACTGGGTTTGATCCTGCTGATCCTGCTCGGCTGGTCGTTCGTCGGCGCCGAGTTCGCGGGCGGTCTGCTGATGATCCTCATCCTGGCCCTGCTCTTTCGCTGGACACTCAAGCCTGGGATGGTCGAGGAAGCGCGGCGGCAGGTCGAACGGGGCCGGCGGGGACGGATGGAAGGGCACGGCGAGATGGACATGTCGATTACCGAGGGGCCCTTTCTCAAGCGATTGTTCTCCGGACGCGGGCTGACCGCGATCAGCCACAACTTCTGGGGGGACGTGACGTCGGTCTGGACCGACATCGGCCTGGGGCTCCTGATAGCCGGCGCGCTGGCTGCCTGGGTGCCGGCGTCATTCTGGCAGAGTTTTTTCTTGACCAGCCATCCGCTGCTGTCCCAGGTCTGGGGACCGTTGATCGGTCCCGTGATTTCACTGCTGAGCTTCGTGTGTTCCGTCGGCAATGTGCCGCTGGCGGCCGTGCTCTGGAATGGCGGCATCAGTTTCGGCGGCGTGATCGCCTTTGTCTTCGCCGACCTGATCATCATTCCAATTCTCGACATCTACCGGAAGTATTACGGCGGGCGGATGGCCTTGTATTTGCTCTTCGTCTCGTACGCGGCGATGGCGCTGGCCGGGCTCTTGATCGGTCTGCTCTTCCAGTGGATCGGGATCGTTCCCGCACATCACCCGGTGACGGCGCTGGTAAGCGGTCCGACGCTCAACTACACGAGTGTGTTGAACGTGATCTTTCTGGGCGCGATGGCGCTGCTGGGCTGGCGCTTTCTCCGAACCGGCGGGCTGCAGATGTTACGGATGATGGCGAAGCCGGCGGAGGACCACGCTCATCACGATCATTCCGCGCACCATGACGGCGAGCTCACGTCCGGGGGTGCGGCGCCGCATCATCCGGGACATTGACGCCGAGCGCGCGGGCCAGCACGCGATCCATCCCGGAGTGTGCGGCCAGGATGGCTCCGCGAGCCTTGAGCCGCTGACGCAGGTCAGTCTCCAGGTGGCCGGTGACCGCAATCACGATTGGGGCGGGCTGAAGCCCTCTCATGTGATCGATCAGCTCGAGCTGCTGTTCTGGTCTCAGCGTGGCCTGCAGGACGACCACCTCGTCGCTGCTCCAGGCGCGGATGCGGGCCTGCGTCGGGCTGAGCGCCTGCACCGGAATTTCGAGCCGTCCGGCAGCCGCCCGGAGGCGCTGCGCGAACAGCAGTTCGTCCTCGATCAGGAAGAGTTTTCGGGCCACGGCTGCAGAATAGCGCCCGATCGAGAGTTGCCCGTCTTTTTGCTATCGCCAAAGGTACTTGGCGCTTGCTATAATCGCGCCCGGGAAAGTTGGGTCGAAGGCTACGGATCGCTCCGGCGAAACCTCTGAGATCCAAAGACAAAACAAAGGAGATTCGCCGTGAGCTTCAGCGACAAAACTTTGACGTGCCGTGACTGTGGTCTCAACTTCATCTTCACCATCGGTGAGCAGCAGTTCTACGCCGCGAAGGGATTCCAGCACGAGCCGTCCCGCTGTCCCGACTGCCGGTCGATCAACCGCAACGTCCGGGGCACCGGTCGCGCCAAGGAGCTCCACGAAGTCGTCTGCGCCGAGTGCGGGAAGCCCGCTCAGGTGCCGTTCACGCCCACCATGGGCCGCCCCGTCTACTGCAGCGACTGCTTCGATAAGGTTCGCGCGACGAGGCGGTAACACGGCCGGCGTCCGGCTGTAACGGCGACGGCCGTCTGTAACGGCATGCGTAACGTTGCAAGCGCAGCATCGCTTCGTGGGTAATGCCACCAATCCTGCCTTCCGCCTGCTCGACGATCCCGATGATCATGCGGGCGCGCGAGTCCGACGAATCGGGGGTCTGACGCTCTGGGCGGAGACGCTCGACTTTCGCACCAGCGCGGCCCGTGAATTCGTCGACGTGACTGAACAGGTCGCCGCCGTTGTGCGCCATTCCCGGGTCTCGCAGGGCTGGGTCTCGGTGTTCTCCAAGCACACCACCGCCGCGGTTGTTCTGAACGAAAACGAACCACTGCTCCTCAAGGACATGGGCGCCATGCTCGAACGGCTGTCCACGGCAGCCGGCAGCTACGAGCACAACGACCTGACCCGGCGCACCGGGGAGATGGACTCCGAGGAATGCGCCAACGGCCACGCGCATTGCCAGCACCTGCTGATCGGCGCCAGCGAGAACATCCCGGTCGCCGACGGCCGTCTCGACCTGGGGCGCTGGCAGCGCATCTTCCTGCTCGAACTGGACCGGCCGCGCGACCGCCAGCTGGTCATCCAGGTCTTCGGCGCCTGACCGGGTAACCTAGAACTCTGGGAGCGGCGAGCCCCAGGAAGGAGGCTGTCCATGCACGAGAAGCTCACCTGGTACAAGCAATCCGCCTACAAGTGGAAGGGCGAGGGGAT
>Ga0070698_100004018_pt1 | contig 16197 bp, 18 predicted proteins | sample KBSK1502metaG_FD_65477 | JGI IMG/M metagenome (GOLD analysis project Ga0070698, IMG submission 65477) | Corn, switchgrass and miscanthus rhizosphere microbial communities from Kellogg Biological Station, Michigan, USA - KBS K1-50-2 metaG | ecosystem: Host-associated > Plants > Roots >...
GAAGTTGGGGCATAACACGTACCCCTGTCGGGCTGCGAGCTTCACCACGCCCAGGACGAGCAGCCGGCAAAGCCAGAGCCGGCCGGGCTGGGCCAGGATGAACAAATCGATGTCGTCATCGGGGCGAGCGTTGTTCATGGCCAGGGCGCCGGTCACGCCCACCAGCCGTACGAATGGGAGGCGGGCGATCCGCGCACCGTACCGTTTGGCGACCGGCCAGAGGTGGGCCGATACGGCGGCTCGCTCCCGCCGGAGATTGGCGAGCTGGGCTCGACCATTCAGGTGAAACCGATCCTGGGTCTGCGCGATGTGGAAGCCCAGTTCGCCATCGTTGTCAAGCATCGCCACGACCGCTACCGCCGAGGCCGCTTGACCGATCAGATAGCGGTGGAGTTCATCGCGGGTTAGCGCGTGGTCGAAGAGGTCGGCGTAGATCAGCGTAGCGAGGATGGCCCGTCGCAGAGCCTCGCTCGCGGACGTCGGCGCTGCAATCCGGCCAAACGTATCGTCCACCGTCTGGTTGCGCCACCGAGCGTCGGGGGTTGGCTCCGGAACGAATTGCGCCGGCTCGATCATCAGTGGACCACCGATGATCCCCGGTGCATCGCGTGCGCGATCGCCCCGTCGAGCCGCTCGGTGAAGCGGGCCGTGTCAAAGTTGCGGGCACGGGCTTGAATCGCGCCCGCATCCCATCGTGCAGCGGGCAATCGACCCACGGCATCGAGGAAGCTTTGAACCGTCGGCTCGTCGTAGAGCAAACCTGTGCCGCCATCGATCACCGTTTCCACCGCGCCCCCTCGGCGGAGCGCCACGACTGGCTTGCCGGCCGCCATCGCCTCGACCGCGGCGATCCCGAAGTCCTCCTCGCCGGGCAGGACGAAAGCGCGGCAGCGCGACATCAGCCGCTCGACCTCGTCATCCGGAAGGTGTCCTGTGACTTTGACCGTCCGCCCCGCACGAGAGCGCAGACGAGCCTCCCACGGTCCAGTTCCGACAACGACGAGTGGTAGCCGGGCCCGATTGCACGCCTCGATGACGTAATCAATCCGCTTGTAGGCGTTGAGGCGCGACACTGCCAGGAAGAACCCCTCGTCGTGTAGTGGATGGCGGTCGAAACGCCCGGTCTCAACGGGCGGATAGACAACGACGGAACTCCGGCCGTATGCCTGCTGGATGCGGCGGGCAACCGCGTTCGAGCAGGCGACGAACAGGTCAACCTGTTGTGCGGCTCGATAGTCCAAGCGGCGAAGCGTGGCCTTCGCCAGCGTCGCGAGAGGCCGTTCGTGCAACGGCATCGCCCGGCAGGCGGTATCGCTGTCGAAGCCCCAGAGAAAGCGAGGTGGCGTGTAGCAGTAGGAAACATGGATGGCACCAGGCGAAAGCGTCAGATCCTTGGCGGCGAAGTTCGCTGATGACAGCACCAGCTCGTACCCACGCAGATCGAAAGTCCGGAAGGCAAGCGGATAGAGCCAGGTGAGGTAGTAGCGAGGGACGCGTCGTCGGAACGGCCAGCGTTGGATGAAGCTGACGAAGATCCGTTGGGCCGGCTCGACGAAGCCCAGCTGTCGCATCAGAGCGCGGTCGTAGACGGAGGTGTAGAGCGGTGCTGAGCGGAAGCGCTGGCAGATGGCAAGGACGGTGCGCTCGGCCCCGCCGTACTGATCGAGGTAGTCATGCGTAACCGCGATCCGCTCGTGGCCGACAGGGTTCATCAATCGCGGGCTCGCGGATCGCAGCGGACGACGGCATGGCCATCACGCGCACCAAGCGCCACCGAGACGAGGGAAGGCTTCAAGGCCAGGTTCCTCATCGTCCTTCCTCTACGCGGTCCCGTTACAGCCCTGTTATTGCTGCCGCCATCTGGCTTCGCTGCTTACGCCCCCGGCCGACAGCGGCCTTACGTAACACCCGTCCGTATCAGGGGTTTGAGAGAGCCAGGTATGGATCAGGAAGGTGACCGACTGAATCGGTATGCCGAGAAGCTGCTCGCGGACCGGCGCCCAAGCAGGGCGTGTCCCAACGAGCACGGCCTTCATGCCCGGCAAGCAGCCGCCTTGCTGTCGGGGATGCGGCCGGGAGCGGGCATCCCGTCACGTCGATTCTTGACCGGTCTGGAACGTCAGATTGCGCAATGGATTCGGGAGGGCACAGGGCGACCGAGCATCCCCGCCAGAATCGGTCCGGATTCTGCCATCGTCTCGGCGTTCGGCGGGGTGGCAAGCCGATTGCTCAATGGGTCGAGGTGGCGAGGACGCCGATTTTCCCCCCAACGGCGCATCATCAACCTGGTCCAGCGGACCGAGCGCGCACTACCGCCAGAAGCTCGCCGAGGGTAAACGGCTTCGCCAGAAAAGTGGCTCGCAGGTGGAGGCACGCCTGGACCAACGCCCAGTCCGGGCTCGAGGAGATGACGACCGCCGGCAGGTCCGGCTTCTGCCGATGTAAAGGTCGAGGAGGACAGCGGCAGAGTCTAGCGCCGCAACGATCGCCAGCATGCTGGTGATGCACCGCGCTCCTCCCCGCGGGTTCCATCCGCGCGGCGAGACCCCGCTAACTACGAACTCCGTACGTAGCCTGGTTACAAATTCCAAACGGGAGCAAATGCCGCGGGAGTGTAACCAGGCCCGGTAATCACAGCAAGCCGGCCACATCATCAGGAGGAGGACAGATGGACCGCTTCAAAGCTGCTGCTGGCGTCGCGTGCGCTGCTTTTATGGCCGCGCTGCCTGTCGCCGCCCAGGCCTCGGGTGGTGCCTTCATCGCACCTTTCAATAACGTGATGACGATCGCATCCACAGTGCCGAAGAACGGCGACGTCAATCCCTATGGCCTCGTGGTCGTTCCCTCCACGGCGGGCCGGCTTGTCGCCGGTGATGCCCTGATCAGCAACTTTAACAACCACCGGAATTTGCAGGGCACCGGCAGCACCATCGTCGAAATCTCAAAGTCCGGTTCAGTCAGCCTCTTTGCCAGCCCGGATCCGAACAAGCTACCCGGTGCGTGTCCGGGTGGACTTGGATTCACCACTGCCCTGGTCGCCCTGAGTAGCGGCTGGGTGATCGTTGGCAGTCTGCCGACCAAAGACGGAACCTCGGCGACCATGCAAGCGGGCTGTCTTTTGGTGATTGATCGGAACGGGACGGTTGTCGAGACGATCAGCGGTGGAGCCATCAACGGCCCCTGGGATATGACGGCGGTCGACCACGGCTCCAGCGCGACGCTCTTTGTCACCAATGTCTTGAACGGAACCGTAGCCGCCAGTCCGAACACCGTCAATCAAGGCACAGTTGTCCGCCTCGGACTCAGTGTTTCGGCGGGTACGGCACCAGAGGTGACTTCGGAGACCGCCGTCGGGACTGGCTTCGCAGAGCGCACTGACCCGTCGTCGCTTGTGGTGGGCCCGACGGGCGTTGGCCTCGCCGGCGATGGAACACTTTACGTAGCCGATAGCGCGGCGAATCGCATTGCTGCGATCCCGAATGCCCTGCACCGGACGACAAGCACTGGCGGGACGACCGTTTCGGCTGGCAGTGCGCTGAATGATCCTTTGGGCCTGGCCATCGCACCGAATGGCGACATCCTCACCGCCAACGGCGGCGATGGGAACCTCGTCGAGACAACCCCATCCGGGTCACAGGTAGCTGTCAAGATGCTCGACACCAGCCCCGCCCCTCCAGGGCCCAACGGAAACGGGACGCTGTTTGGGATCGCCGTCACGGGAAACCAGGACGGCGTCTACTTCGTCGACGATGGGACCAATACCTTAAACCTCCTGCACTAACGGACGCGAAAGCCCAGCGACCGCAAGGCGATGACCTCGAAGGCCGCTGGGCTGCGCGGTGCGACGCGACGGGGGTAATCGCGCGATTGCCGTCGGCGACGTGGACGGGCCCGCAGCCGCACTCGCGCTGTCGACCAGGATACCGGCAAAGTGATCGGCTCCAGGATTCCTTTCACGCGGGGCCTCCAGGGTTGTCACGGATTCGCCGGTGTCAGGCCGACCAGGTCGGCGCTGACCTGCCAGAGCCTGGCTGTCATGTCGGGGTCGTCGGCGACCTTGTTGGCGGTCTTGGGCTTGCGGTTGGCGAAGAACTGGCCGGTGACGCCGTTCATGTCGGGTGATGAGGCCAGATAGATCGACGCCTGGGCGCCCTGCGCCGGGGTCTTCAGCAGCGGGCGGACCACGCGACTGATGGCAGTGAAGAACCAGGCCTGGTCTTCAGCGCCGAAGTTGGTGCGCACAACGCCAGGGTGCACAGAGGTGGCTGTGACGCCGGTGCCTTCGAGGCGGCGAGCCAGCTCGTTGGTGAACATGATGTTGGCGAGCTTGGACTGGTTGTAGGCGCGCTGTCCGGAGTAGTTGCGAGTCCCCTGCAGGTCATCGAACGCGATCCGGCCCATCGACTGTGCGCCTGACGAGACGGTGACGACCCGTGCGGGTGCGCTGGCCTTGAGCCGATCAAGAAGCAGGTTGGTGAGCAGGAACGGCGCAAGGTGGTTCAGGGCGAAGGTATGCTCGAGGCCGTCGACGGTCGGGTGTCGGTGTGCCCAGAACCCGCCGACGTTGTTCACGAGCACGTCCAGCCGCGGGTAGGCGTTTAGGACAGCGACGGCGAGCCGACGTACCTCGGCCTGGGAACTCATGTCGGCGGCAAACGGGTTCACGGCCGGGTTTCCTGAAGCCGCACGGATGTCGGCCGCGGCCTGGTCCGCGCGCGCGAGGTCGCGACCCGTGATGCCGACCCGGGCGCCCATCGTGGCGAGCCCGATCGCGGTGGCCTGGCCGATTCCCCCGGTGCCGCCGGTGATCAGGACGACCTTGCCGGCCATCGGGAGTCTGTCAGCCAGGGCTCTCGCCTCAGACGGTGATGACAGCGGTTCCTCGCGCATGCCCCTGTCCGACATGACGGATCGCTTGCGGGGTCCCACTCAGTGGGTACGTTCCGTCGATGATCGGTGTGACCTTCCCGGCTTCGATGAGTCCCTTCAGGGCGACCAGGTCCTTTCTGTTCGGGAATTTGATCGACGGGCCGGCCTGCTGCCGAACGAACTTCGACACTGCGGCCGTTTTGATAACGGTACCCATCGTGCCGAACCAGCGACCGCCCGACGTTCCATTGTTGGACTGCAGCTTCCCGGTGGGCGTGAGAGCGCGTCTGATGGCTGACAACGAATGGTTCGCCACGTTGTCGAGGATGAAATCGTAGCGCGGCCTACCTTCGGTGAAGTCCTCCCGGGTGTAGTCGATGACATGGTCAGCGCCGATGAAGCGGACCATGTCGACGTTCCTTGTACTGCACACGCCGGTCACCTCGCCGCCGAACGCTTTCGCGATCTGCACCGCGAACGTCCCGACGCCTCCCGACGCACCGTTGATCAAGACCTTCTGACCTGGCTTGACCTTGCCCTGATCACGAAGAAGCTGGAGGGCGGTGGATGCGGACACCCCGACGGCCGCGGCCTGCTCGAACGTGAGATTTGCCGGCTTCACCACGAAGTGGTCGGCCGCAGCGCACACGTACTCGGCAAAGGCGCCCGTGCACCAGCCGAAGACCTCATCGCCCGGCCGAAGCTCTGTGACGCCCGCGCCGACCGCCTCGACTCTTCCCGAGACATCCGTTCCCGGAACACGGTTCTTTGGCTTGCGCAGTCCGTAGGCGGGGCGTGCGATGTACGGCACGCCTGTAACCAGCATCCAGTCACCGACATGGACCGACGCCGCGTGAACGCGTACCAGCACCTCGCCATCCTTGACCGCCGGCCTGGCGACGTCCTCAAGTCCCAGGACCGCCTCAGGCTCGCCGTACGTGTCTTGCACGATCGCCTTCATCAAGCCCCCCGAAGGAGCAGGGTCGAGTTCGCCGGATTCAACTTTTACAACGGGCATTGCAGCCATTTGTTCAGAACTCCCACGATGAACGGTTGTTGCCAGGGAAAACGTGATGCGGTGGGAAGGCCATCATCATGCGGCTGATCCCATGACGGGCCGCCCTAAGTAAGCCTCGGGCTGGAAACCTTTGAAGAATAGCCAGAATGGCAGCACCAGCTCAAAGAAGAACCCGGGGACCGTGAGATAGAGGCCGATGTGGATGCCGAAGATTTCAGCGATGGTCCCCGCTACGAGAATCGGATAGCCGATCAGGCCCGAAATCGCCAGCTACCTGGGGATCAGTTGGGTCCGGAACAGTAGCAAGCACAGGAATACGGCCCCGACTCCGAGCGTCATCTCCCCCATCTGGTAGGCCGTGGCATTTGTCTGGACCAGAATCGACCCGAGGGTTTGCGCCCCGGCCTCACCAGCGTGCTTCGCCAGGGGAACGATCAGGAGCAGAGCGAGCACCCCGATGGCCAGCAGGACGACTTCGACAATCATCGTGGCAAGGTAGGCGAGCGCGGTTCTCTTGCTGTGCTTCTCCAGGATCGGGAAGAACAGAACCCCCTTCCCCACATCCACCCCGGTGTTCAGGAACATCAGAAAGGCTCCGATGATCAAGATGGTCTGACTTGCGGCGATCGTCGAGAGAAAGTTGGAGCCGCCGACCAGGGAAGTCGCAATGGCGGAGCCCACTCCGTAACAGAGAAACCCCAAGAGAAACAGCGCTCCGATCAGCCTCGAATACATCATGCGAGACCCCGCCAAATCAGTGGGTTTCAGTTTCGCCTCAACCGGGGTCTGCAAGGTCGGGGGCGCGGGGCCATTGGCCGTCGACTTCGTGTCGATCATGATCTGACCTCCCGTGAGCCGGTTTGGGCTGGTACCACCGCGCAATGAAACGGGCGCGAACTCTTCGCTGCCCAGTCTGACCGCTCCCTGGCGGACTGTCATGAAGTTTCGTCATCCGTTCGCTCGAAGACGCCCAGCTCCTCCAAAACCTCCGCCGAGTTCCAACTGGTCCAACTCTCGACGATCTGACCACCGGCTACCGAGCAGAGATGGAGATCGGAAAGGCCGTCCGATAGAGGGCCACGCTGAACTTCACGCCCTCCGGACCAGGAACCAGGTCAGGAATGAGCCACCGTGATTGACGTACGTCGCGCCGAAGAGCTCGTCTGCTCGATCGACATCTCCGGCGTTCCAAATTTCATCGATGACCCGCTGGACCAGACTTGCGTTGCGTGCCGACTTCGCCTGCACCTCGTCTCGAACGTAAGGGTGTGGAACGGGCCGTGGCTCAGGGCCACGCGGATCACCTCCGCAAGCACGGGCCGATCCATAACGGACATGACGCGTGCTGGCGTCCGCAGCTGCCGCGCGTCAGCGCCCAGCTGGCTTAGCTTTGGTCGCTCAGAAAGGCGGTCGTGTTCACCGCTGACCTACCTGCCTGAGGCGGATGGCGATTAGCTTCTTGACGAGAGCCTTGGGGAGCGGCCGATCGATCGGAAACTGCAGCGCACCCTTGGATGTCACGTACCCGGCGACGTCATCAGGTATTTCGGCTAATACGGAACCGCTGTGCGGCAGGTAGCTGAGGTGGTTCTTGAACGCGGCGAATCCAGCTATGACCTTGCCCCGGAGTCGGTACGCCGGCATCCCATACGAGATGCCCTCTTCCGCTTCTGGAACTATGCTCTGAATGGTCTGACGCAGCTGTTGCAGGGCGGTCCGTTTGGGCTCATCGAGATTCGCCAAGAACTCGTCAACCTCTTGTTTCGACATGCGACCAATTCTGCCCAACGGAAACAATGGGGTCAAATGTCCGTCCCTAATAACCCCCCTTAGGCGCGGGCTGTGCCCGCTGGATTGCCTCGATGATCGGAGGGTGTGTCACTTGCGGGTTGAGCTTACCTGCCCACTGGGGCCGCGCCGACGGCGCGCCCCACGTCAGGCCGGAATGGAGCCTGGCTGACGTCCGTCAGCCGCAGCAGTCCAGCGGCAACGACAATTAGTCCCACGAAATAAACCGCCAGCACGAGCACCGCTTGGTGGGCAGCGATCGCCCGAGGCGGGTTGGGGCCGAAGGCCTGAACAACGGTGCCTACAAGTGGATTGGCTGTCGATGAAACGGCTCGACGATAGGTAACATTTGCTGGGCAGGAGGAGGTCACAAATGTTGCGCTCAGAAGATATTCGCCGCTTCAAGGAGCGACTCAAGGCGGATCGCGAAGCCATCGAGTCGCGTATCGCCGCCAACAGACGAGGCATTCAGGAGACGGTGCGTGAAGAGTCCGGCGTCGGCGATTTCGAGGACGAGGCCGACCTAATCTACGAGCGGGAGGCAGAAATCGGCGAAAATGCCCGGGATCGGGAGGAACTCGCGCGGATCAATCGAGCTCTCGAGCGTCTCGAACAGGGAACGTATGGACTCAGTGAAGTCTCGGGCAAGCCCATTCCAATCGAACGCTTGGAGGCTCTCCCTTACGCGACAACCCTCGTCGATGAGCGTCCGCCCGAACCAGAGTAGCTAACGTCGCCAGGTTGCCACATGGCTTGACCAGCGGCTCCGATGAATTCGAGCCGCGGACAGAGTCTTGATCTTCGGCACGAGTTTCCGGTGAGCATGAGGGAGGACAACCATGAAGACCGATTGGACAACTGACGTTAAGGGCACTGGTCAGTACGCAGACGTTAACGGGATCAAGCTCTACTACGAGACTCACGGGGCGGGACGCCCCCTGATCCTGCTGCACGGTGGTCTTGGGTCGGGCGAGATGTTCGGGCCAGTTCTTCCACTGCTCGCGGAGCGCCACCAGGTCGTCACGGTCGATCTGCAAGGACATGGCCGTACTGCTGACATCGATCGACCAATCGACGCCGGCCTCATGGCCGGCGACATCGCCGCACTGATCGAGCACCTCGCACTGGCGAACCCGGACGTCGTCGGTTACTCGCTCGGTGGTGGTGTCGCGCTGCAGACAGCGGTGAAGTACCCCTCCAAGATCCGACGTCTCGTCGTTGTCTCGGCGAATATCCGACCCGACGCGATTTATCCGGAGATGCGGGCGCAGCAGAGCCAAGTGAACGCAGCCGCCGCCGAGTTCATGAAAGACACGCCGATGTACCAGCTCTACCAAACGGGTCGCGCCACAGCCTGAGAACTTCCCCAGGTTACTGACCAAGATCGGGGAGGCCATGTCGAAGGACTTCGACTTCACTGAAGAGGTCCGCGGCCTTCAGGTGCCGACGCTCATCGTCGCTGCGGATGCCGACATGGCGCCGCCGAGTCACTACGTAGAGGTGTTCAAACTTCTCGGTGGCGGCCTCAAGGACGGCGGCTGGATGGGCGAGGGCCGGTCAAAGGGCGGGCATGCGCTGGCGATCCTGCCGGGCCTAACCCACTACAACATCTTCAGCTCGCCATTGTTCGCCGCGGCTACTCTCGCATTTCTCGAATAGCAGCCGAAGGGTTGGCCGGGCGTGTCGGAGCCCGCCGACGCCGGGCTCCAAATACTGCGGGGTGGAGGAGAAAACTACCTGACAGCCGCCGCGGGGGGGCCATTGTACATGAACGTCACGAAGCCGAATACGGTCGAGCCTCCGCTCATGAAGTTTCGCCATGTACGGCTTCGACAACGCCCAACCGCTGCAGGGCGAGTGCCGCGTCCCAGCTGGTCCAGCTCTCCTGGATTTGGTTATTGACCACGTGGCTGCTCGTTACGCCGGTGAGCTTGCCCCTCAGGCGTGAGGAGACGGCACCAGTGCGATCATCGGGGCCCTGGCTGCCGGCGGTCCAGCACAAGGTCACGGCATCCTTGTCGACGCGTAAGTCGTCTATAGCGACATGGAGGTCGGGAAAGGCGGACCGGTAAAGCGCGACGCTCAACTTGATGCCTTCGGGGCCTCGAACGAGATCGGGGATGAGACCCCCATGATTGATGTAGGTCGGGGCGAACAGTTGGTCCGCGAGGTCGATGTTTCCCGCGTTCCATATTTCGTCGATGACACGATGCACCAGCGCTGCGTGGTCTATCACGACATAAAGCCTCCCAGCCAGTCTGGCGGTCAGGATTCGCCTTGTCATGAAGTTCCATCATGGTTGGGACATAACATGGCTGAAGGGACAAACTCTGGGCTTTATACTGGCCTCGGGAGGGTGGCCGCGGCGACCACCAGCACCGAAATGCAGGGCACTGATCTTAGTCAGCTCCGGGCCCCGGCCCGGGTGTTGACGGTTCTAGCCCAACCCTTCCTTGCCGGAGTTGTCCGGCTGGCGTTGAGTCATGGCCAGTTCCAGACTCGCATCGCGCGTGACGAGGCTGAGGCGATGGCAATACTCGGCGAATGGCATCCACATCTCGCCATCATCGATATGGATGTCGGGAAAGGTGAGCTTCTGGACCGCCTGACTGCCGCCCCGACGCCGGTGGGGCGTATCCGGTCATCGCCCTTACGCGGCGCGGCGACTTGCGCACAAAGCTGGCGGCTTTCGACCGAGGCGTGGACGACATTCTCGTCGTCCCGTTCTCGCCCGAGGAACTCGTTGCTCGCACGCTGGCGATCATGCGACGGACTTATCGCGAGGCCATCGCTTTCACTCCAGTGATTAAGCTCGGTAAGCTGGAGGTGGATATTCTCCACCGCCGTGTGCGGGCTGGATCGACCGAGCTGCACCTCACCTCGATCGAGCAGAGCTTGCTCTACCTGCTGGCGGCAAACGCCGGCCGACTCGTCACCCGCGAGCAGATCCTGGACAACCTCTGGGGCCTCGACTATGCGGCCGAGAGCAATGTTGTTGATCGTCACGTCCGTAATCTGCGGATCAAACTGCAGGACGATTGGCGGCGGCCACGGTTCATCGCTACGGTTCCGGGCCGTGGCTACCGCTTCATCCCCTCGCTCGCCCAAGCGACCGCCTGACTCGGGCCACTCCTGGTTCGGGCTGGGTTACCTCTCCCTGGCCAGCCATGTGGATATTGCATCAATTTTTGGTTGCAGAGATGGCTGATCTCGGTGCAAGATGAGATCGGAAAGTTCCAGAGGTCTTAAGCTCGTGCCAAAGTCGGAATCGACACTGCAGGCGCTCGCCGACGTGCTTCAGGCCTCGCCTGAGTCGGACGCCCTCGTCGTCCTCGGTCGGCTGCTCGATTCCCTCCCCATCGGCTTCCACGTCAGCGATTGTGGCGGCGGGTTCCGCATCGTTTACGCCAACCGTGTGTGGCAACGCTGGCTCGGACGCGAAAAGCTGCCGGTTACGGGCAAACCCCTTGGAGATCTCTTTCCCGGCGCTGACCGGGCCGGCGTCCTCGAGCTCATGCGGGAGGTTTGCGCGACCGCCCAGCCCAAACATCTCAAGGGCTTCGAGTTCCGTGAACTTGGCATGGTCAAGCGGGGCAAGCGCGGCGAGACCAGCCGCTGGGATTGGGAGATCTATCCGCTGAGCGGCCCGACTGGCGATGTGACGCACTTGCTGAATGTCATCTTGGACGTCAGCGAGCCGAACCCGAGGAGGAGCGCGACCTCGAAGGAGGATCGGCAGGCGGAGAATCGCCGCCGGGAGGAGGCATCGGGCGTTCTGCGTATTTTCGGCATCGCTCCAGACACGCGGGTTGACCGTGGCGGCGGGAGGCTGAGCGAACGGGAAGCCCAGGTGGCAGAACTACTGGCCTTGGGGTTTACCAATGCCGCTATCGGGCAACACTTGAAGGTCAGTCCGGCAACCGTCTCGTCTCACGTCGCCCATATCCTTTCCAAGCTCGGGTTTCGGTCGCGCGCGCAGGTGGCAGCCTGGTTTGTTGGAGAGCGGCTTCGGCGGGGAGTCGGCAGCGAACCGGCAGATGCTCTGATACCAACCTGAGAGATCTCGCTCCGGGCTCATTCGAACGGAGGATGACAACTGCGTCGGGTGGCCCCATTCTTAGGCAACCCTGGCGAAGCCCATCAATCGACTCATCGGCCGCGGACGCGCGGAGACGGGGCTGCGGGAGCCGCAGCAACGCTTCAGAAACGCGTTCCAGAACGCTCCGATCGGCATCGCATTGGCTGGGCTGGATGGACGCTTTCTAGAAGTTAACCGCGCCCTCTGCCAGCTGCTGGGATACTCCGAGCAGCAGCTGTTGCTCACCAGCGTCGCGGCCATAACCCATCCTCACGATGTCGAGCGGCTGCTGACCGGTACCCGGGAGCTGCCGGCCGGTGAGACCAGCCGATTCCAGTCCGAGCAGCGCTACCTCCATGCCGACGGCCACCTGGGATGGGCTGTGGTAAGCGTCTCGCTTCTACGCGACTCCAGGAGCCAGCCGATTCACTACATCCTGGGAATCGATGACGTCAGCGCTTCTCAAAAGATCGAACGCCTTCGCGCCGCTTCCTTTGCCGTGACCCGCAGGCTGGGGGAAGCCGTTGCCGGAGACGGTGCCTACGGAAGAATCCTGGAGGGTCTCTGTAAGGATCTGGGCTGGGATATTGGTCAGCTCTGGATCCGGGATCGCGACGATGAGGTGTTCCGCCTGCGTGACTCCTGGCACGACGCCTCGCTGGAGCTCGCTGAGGCCACGAGGGTCGACCTGGAAACGAGTCCTTTCCCTGGAATCGGCTTGCCCGGTCAAGTATGGGCTGACCGCGCACCGCTGTGGATCGTCGACATCGCGAACGATCCCAATTTGGCCCCCCCTGCCGCGGCCGTCGCAGCAGGGCTGCACGCAGCGTTTGGCTTCCCGATCCTCAATGCCGGTGACGTGACCGGGGTTGTGAACTTCTATAGCCGCGAGATTTGCCAGCCGGATCAGGGTCTCCTGATGATGGTGGCCGACCTCGGAAGCCAGCTCGGGCAATTGATTGAACGGAAGCGCGTAGAGGCTGCCTTGCAAGTGGGTGCGCAGCGCATTCGCGGGGTGCTGGACAACGTTGCTGACGGCATCATCGCCACCGACGAGAGCGGCACAATCGAGTTTTTCAATCGGGCGGCGCAGCGACTGTTCGGCTACTCGCTGGCTGAGGTGCATGGCCACGATGCGAAGATGCTCATGGCCGAACCTTACCGCGATGACTTCGTAAGCCACCTCAACAATTATTTGCGGCCAGGCAAGAGCCAGGTCTCGATCTCTGGGTCCCGTGAGCTGTGGGGACAACGGAAGGATGGGTCCACCTTTCCCATGGAATTCCGCGCAAGCGAGATGTTCATCGGCGCCGAGCATCGCTTTGTGGGGATCCTGCACGATATTTCCGAGCAGCGGGCTCAGAAGGACGCGCTCGAATATCAGACCCTTCACGATCCGCTGACAGGCCTGCCAAACCGAACCCTCTTCAACGACCGGCTGCGTCAGGGCATCCTGGTCGCCCACCGGGAAAGGAGATCGCTGGTGCTCCTCATCATGGACATGGATCGCTTCAAGGATGTCAACGATACCCTCGGTCACCACATAGGCGATCTGCTGTTGCAGCAGGTCGCGTTGCGCCTCGCGGCGACGCTCAGGCAATCTGACACGGTTGCGCGTCTTGGTGGAGACGAGTTCGCGGTGCTGCCCGCCGCTGGGACAGACCTTCGTGGAGGATCCCAGGCGGCGAAGAAGATCCTTCACGCGTTGGAACAACCCTTCCTGGTCGATGGCCGAAACATCGACGTGGGGGCGAGCATCGGCATCGCCGTTTGCCCTGAACACGGCGAGGAGGCCGACACCCTCATGCGCCACGCGGATGTAGCGATGTACGTGGCCAAGCGAACCAAGCGAGGGTGTGCCGTTTACGCTCCCCAGCACGACGAGCACACGGCCGCTCACCTCGCACTCATCGGTGAGCTACGTCACGCCATCGGGCATGACGAACTGGTGCTCCACTATCAGCCAACGGTTGCACTCGCCAGCGGTAGGACGATTGGAGTGGAGGCGCTGGTGCGCTGGTGGCACCCGAAGCATGGCCTCACGCCGCCGGACAAATTTGTTCCCGCTGCCGAAGAAACGGAGCTAATTCAACCGCTGGCCCGGTGGGTACTCAGTCAGGGCCTCGGCCAGCTGCGCCGCTGGGTCGATGCCGGACTGGATATCGACCTCTCCGTGAACTTGTCGGCGTGGAATCTCCATGATCCAGACTTTCCGGACATGACGTCGGACCTGCTTGACAGCTTCGGGGTTGAGCCTGCCAGGCTGAAGCTGGAGATCACCGAGAGCAGCATCATGGCGCACTCCGCCATCGAGACCGTCACGCGCCTCAGCACCCTCGGCGTAGGTCTTTCTATTGACGACTTCGGTACCGGCTACTCTTCCCTGGCCTACCTGAAGCGCTTGCCGGTGAAAGAGATCAAGATCGACAAGTCCTTCATTATCGGCATGGTTGACGACAGTGCGAGTGTATCGATCGTGCGTCCCATCATCGAGCTGGGTCACAACATGGGTCTCCAGGTCGTTGCCGAAGGAGTGGAGAACCGAGAAACCTGGGACAGGCTCGTGACCTTGGGTTGTGACCTGGCCCAGGGGAATTACATGTGCTCGCCGATCCCCGCGGCCGATCTGACCCGTTGGTTGCGCGAGTCGAGCTGGCGCCGGCCTCGATGATGTTGGCCTCTGAGCTGGGCGGGGGCCGATCGAGTCGATCGCACGCATTTTCTGTCGCCAATTCTGTAGCCAACCCGAAGCTCCGAGCCCATACCGCACTCGACCGTCAGTGCTCGGCCAGGCCCAGCCGAGCGTGCCACTCGACAATCGACTCATCGGTGTTGTCGTCGAATCGGGGGTCGCCGGCGGAGCCGATGGCTGGTACCCACGGCAGGCGGTCGGCCCATCGGACGTGGATATGATGCGGCGGGGACGGTAGCGGTGTGTCTACGGCAGCCGCGAACGGATAGACCCAGTTGGGCCACGCGGCCATTTCCAGGAACAATGAACTCCCGCATCGCGGGCAGAACGAAGTTACAGGGCCTTCGCTCGTCTCGTACCGCGTCGGCTCCAGGTCGCCATGCACGCGCAGGGTCGCGGCGTCGGCGATCACATTGATGGCGGCGCCGATGGCCCCGCCGAGCTTGCGACAGCGGCGGCAGTAGCACACCCGATATGGATAGGGCGCCGACGACGACACCGAGAACGTGATCGCCCCGCACTCACACGAGCCCTCAAGGATCATCTCACCCTCCCGACGGACCGGCCGTCCGCTGAGTATAAGGTGACTCAGCCGTTCGACGGCACACGGCTCCCCCGCTCTGCGAGGCGGATCGACTCCTCAAGCGACATCCGCGAGCCCTCGTCCCACGCCCGCCGCGCCGCGTCCGGATCAAGGTGGGAACTCGCCTCGTCGACCGGATCGCCTTCCAGGATCCCGGCGAACCCCCCCGGAGGGCCTCCCACGCGTGCCTTCACACTCGCGGCCGCCGCGGCAAACCGGATGGCGTCCTCGTGCCTGCCCTCCCAGGTCGCCAAGAAGGCGAAGTTGCTGAGGGCGATCCCGATCCCCGTCGCGTTCTCGCCTGCCTCGAACAATCGCAACGACTCGAGGGCGGCGGATCTGGCGTCCTCCGCCCGCCCCACGCGGCCGTAGGCGAAGCCCAGCCACAGAAGATCGAATGCTAACTGCAGCCGGTCGCCCACCTGGCGGCGGATCGCCACGACCTCCTCCAGGCTGGTCGCTACCCGAGCCCATAGCCCGGACCGCGCGTCGCGGATCACCAGCATGGTGAGCGTCTTCGCCGCGCCGCGCTCGTCGCCGGCGTCGCGGAACAGCTCAAGCGCCTCGTCCAACAGTCGCGCGGCGGCGTCGATGTCGTCGCCTGCCACGACGAAAGCGTGATTGTAGAGCGCCTCGGCGATGCCCGTCGGGTCGCCGAGCCGCCGTTCGACATCGACCGCCTCCGAGTAGAAGCGGCCTGCCGACTCCCGGTCGCGCTGCCACCACGCGATCCCCCCGGCGCCGATCAGCGCCTTGGCGCGCGCCGCGGTCGCGCTCCTTCCGGAGGGAAGCGCGAGGATCTCCGCGAACCACCGGGCGCCCTCCGCGATGTGGCCGCGTTGCTGCCAGAAGCGCCACAGCGCGCCGGCGGCTTCCTGGGCCCGTTCCGCACGGCCTGTCTCGATGGCCCAGTGGAGCGCCTGCCGGATGTTCCCGTGCTCGACATCGCATCGATCGAGCCAGTCCGCCTGGTCCTCCGCAACGAGATGTTGCTCCGCCTCCAGCGTCAGGTCCAGGTAGTGCACGCCATGGCGTTCGAGCGTGGCGTCCAGGTCTCCCCATCGCCCGAGCTCCTGGCGGCCGAACTCCCGAATCGACTCGAGCATGGAGAACCGAATCCCACCCCTCCCCTCGCTGCTTCGAACCAGCGACTTGTCGACGAGCGAAGA
>Ga0070698_100004020_pt1 | contig 16193 bp, 11 predicted proteins | sample KBSK1502metaG_FD_65477 | JGI IMG/M metagenome (GOLD analysis project Ga0070698, IMG submission 65477) | Corn, switchgrass and miscanthus rhizosphere microbial communities from Kellogg Biological Station, Michigan, USA - KBS K1-50-2 metaG | ecosystem: Host-associated > Plants > Roots >...
CCGGACATTAATCGCAAGCCGCGTTTCACCTTGTCGCCACGGTGTCAGTATCAGAGCCGACCGTTTGTCGCAAACGATGGCTGGCTTGAACCATGTTCTCCAGAGCAGGGATCACTTCCTCCCACCGACGAGTCTTTAAGCCGCAGTCAGGGTTAACCCACAGTTGCTCCGGCGTAAGCACCACTAAAGCCTTGCGCAGTAGATCCTCCATTTCATCTACCGATGGTACTCGCGGAGAATGGATGTCCCACACACCTGGACCAATATCAGCCGGATACCGAAACTCGACAAAGGCTGCGAGCAACTCCATCTGAGACCGCGAAGTTTCGATCGAGATCACGTCCGCATCCAATGCCGCAATCGATTCGATGATGTCGTTGAATTCCGAGTAGCACATATGGGTGTGGATCTGCGTTTCGTCCTTCACTCCGGCCGACGCCAATCGAAATGCCTCCGCCGCCCAATCGAGATAGGCGCTATGGTCAGCATGCCGGAGCGGCAGTCCTTCTCGGAAAGCGGGCTCGTCAATCTGAATAACGCCAATGCCTGCAGCCTCGAGATCAAGTACTTCTGCCCGAAGAGCCAATGCGATCTGACGGGCGGTTTCCTGCCGCGGCTGATCATCGCGAACGAAGCTCCATTGCAGAATGGTAACTGGACCGGTGAGCATCCCTTTCATCGGGCGCCGAGTAAGAGATGCGGCATACTTGGACCACCGCACCGTCATTGGTCGCGGCCGCGAAACGTCTCCAAAAAGGAGAGGGGGTTTCACACAGCGCGTCCCATAGCTCTGTACCCAGCCATTCTCGGTAAAGGCGAAGCCGTCAAGCTGTTCGCCGAAATACTCCACCATATCGTTCCGCTCGAACTCACCGTGGGCGAGCACGTCCAGGTCAATGCGCTCTTGCAGATCTACTGCCGAGCGGATTTCCGACTCGATGAACTGATCGTATTGCGCCTCGGTCCATTCGCTTCGTTTTCGCCGCGCGCGAGCAGCGCGGACTTCCGTGGTCTGTGGAAAAGAGCCGATGACGGTGGTCGGGAAAAGCGGCAGATTGAACCTACTTTGTTGTGCCTGCTTTCGCGCCCGAAAAGGAGATTGCCGGCGAGTGTCGGCCTCCGAAACCGCCCTCAGGCGCGCGCGCAAGGCGTCGTTCTGAGTGCGTAGACTGTTCCTTCGAGCCATCTGGGCAACGGCGTTGTCACGCAGCGAATCTGGGACTGACTCTGGATCGCCTAATGCTCGAGCCAGTGTCACCACTTCCAGCAACTTCTCATCCGCAAAAGCCAGCCAGCGACGAAGCTCCATGTCGAGTTGGGTCTCGCTCTGAAGCGATATTGGCGAATGTAATAACGAGCAAGAGGGCGCCACCCAGAGCCGTTCAGTTCCCAGCTTGGTTAAAGCTTTGCGCAGTAGCCCGAGCGACTTAGAAAAATCGTTGCGCCAGACGTTCCGTCCGTCCACTACGCCGAGACTCAGAATGGTGTCCGATGATAATGCTTCCAAGAGCGGGTCTAACTCGTGCGCTGCGCGCGCAGCATCGAGATGCAACGCATCGACCGGCAGCCGAGTGAAAGTCTCAAGATTCTCGCGCAGCTCGCCGAAGTAGCTGGCAACCAAAATTCGCAACTGCGGTACGTGTGCGCGCATTAACTGATAGGCGGAGAGCAACGCGGCACGCTCTGATTCCGTGAGATCGAGCGCAAAGATTGGTTCATCGAACTGCACCCACTCGGCTCCCTCGGCCGCAAGCAGCGCCAGCACCTCGCAATAAACCGGAAGGAGCCGCTCGAGCAAAGCTAACGGGCTGCCTCCACTATGATGTTTTCCCAGCCGCAGAAATGTTACTGGACCGATCAGCACCGGTTTCGATAAAATCCCCAACGCGCGAGCTTCACGGAATTCTTCGATTGGCTTACGCGTCGCCAAGCGGAACGACGAATACGAGTCGAATTCCGGAACAAGGTAATGATAATTCGTATCAAACCACTTCGTCATTTCAAGAGCGGCCGCCGTGTTGTCGCCGTGTCCCTCGCCCTGCGTCCCGACATTACCTCGCGCCATCTTGAAATAGGTGGTCAGATCTACCGAGGGGTCACTCCAGGTGAAACGCTTCGGAACGCAGCCCACCAATGCTGCGGTGTCACCCATCTGGTCATAGAAACTGAAGTCATTACTTGGGATCAGGTCGATCCCAATAGCCTGCTGTTTTTGCCAATGATGCCGTCGCAACTTTGCTGCGTTAGCGAACAGCTGGGCTTCGGTAATCGAGCCGTTCCAAAACGCTTCCGTGGCTCGTTTGAGTTCCCGGTTTTCGCCAATCCGCGGATAGCCGAGATTATGGGTTTTGATCTTTCCGATTGTCTGCATGGTCTATTTTTCTTACGGGTGTGCGGGTGCCCAACCGCAGCGAGTTTCTGCGAGGCCCCAGCCCGGCCATTGCGGCCATGCAGCGGGCTCTCACTTCCCTCGTAGGCGCGAGGAATGCCCACGCTCCCAAGCGCAGGTCTTCATGAGCACGAATGAGCAGGTCTTCTGACTTTGGAGTCATCCTCCGGCCCCGCCTTACCATTCCTTACGAAACAGTGGCTTCTTGAGACCTTCGTCGTCCATCACAGCGGCGCTACCGCTCGGGATTTGCACCCGATTCCCTATTCTCCTCCGACCGTAATCAGAGGCACTTATTCGTTTTTTCGGGCTTTCGCCCTAAACTGTTCAAAGAACCGAACATCATTTTCGGTGATAGCCTTACGGTGCTGGCGGCCAGCCACTCTGTCACGCGACTTTCGGAAAAAAGTTTGAATGATGAATGCGGCATCTTCAGCGGCGACTAGCCTGTCCGACATAGTCCAAAGTCTTACAGCAATTGCTTTGCCTTATCACGACGACGTCGGATCCCCTTACGCCCTTGTTGTGACCTGAAATTGCGATGGCCAACGAAGGAAATGGCTCACCTGACCACCAGACTCAGTCGCCATTTGCTTTGTAACGCGTAATACCTCCGATTTCGTGCAAGCCCGGACACTCAATCCATGGCTATCGGCATGACCAAATGAAAGGCGGTTGTCTCCGCCGGGACAGACCGATTGTGCCTTGGCCGAACTCGTTTAGAATGCTCAGAGCAATCGAAGAAAAGGAACTTCGAACGAATGGAGACGCCAAGACGAATCATCACGGGTACCGCCTGGCGCCTAGCGAAAAGCTATTGGACATGTGAAGAGAAGCGTTCCGCTTGGGTGCTACTGGTGGCGGTGGTGGTTTTGAACCTTGGCAACGTCTATGTCGGCGTCCGAATCAATCAATGGAACCGAGCTTTTTACAACGCTCTGCAAATGTTCGATGCCATGGGACTGATTCGCCAGGTAGGCGTTTTCGGCATCTTGGTGACGTTCGCTGTACTGATCTCGGTGTCTGCGCTTTACCTTAGCCAGTTACTGCAGATTCGTTGGCGGCGATGGTTGACCAAGAGATATCTCGCCGCTTGGTTGGCTGATAGCGCCTATTACAAGTTACAGCTGGGCAGTGCCGCCGATAATCCCGATCAGCGCATCTCGGAAGACCTCAACCAATTCACCGGCTATGTCTTGAGCTTGTCGGTGGGTCTCATTTCATCGGTCGTGTCGTTGTTTTCCTTTCTTGCGATCCTTTGGGGACTCTCCGGATCCGCGGATATTCCGCTTGGAGCATTGGGAACAGTGCATATACCCGGCTATCTCGTCTGGGCGGCGTTGATTTATGCCGGGATCGGTACTTGGCTCGCCGTCACCATCGGTCGCCCGCTGGTACAATTGAATTCCGCTCGACAGCGCTTCGAGGCCGACTTCAGGTTCAGCCTAGTCCACCTGCGAGAACATGCGGAGGGCGTTGCCCTCTACGGCGGCGAGCCGGTCGAACTCAGCCTCTTCGATGAGCGTTTTAGCAACGTGTTCGCTAACTTTCGGCAGATTATGAAGCAACAAATCCGCCTGAGCGCGTTCACGTTGAGCTACGCCCAAATTGCCGTCATTTTTCCTGTCGTAGTGGTTTCGCCGCGCTACTTCGCGAAGCTGATCCTATTGGGTGACCTCTTCCAGGCGGTCAACGCCTTTTCTTACGTGCAGAACGCGCTCTCCTTCATCATTAACTCGTACAATGATATTGCCACCTGGGAGGCTGTGACCCAACGATTGGGTGACTTTGAGGAGCGACTGATGGCCGTCCACGAATCGGTGCGTGCACCCCAGTCGATCGTGATTCGGCGGCGCGGCGGGGGTGGTGTTGCGGTCGGCCATCTCGATCTCGATTTGCCGGACGGTACGCCCCTTTTGCGTGGTGTGACATTCTCGGTAAACCGAGGCGAGGGACTGCTGATTGTCGGCCCATCAGGTTCGGGAAAGAGCACGCTACTCAGAGCAATCGCGGGAATCTGGCCATTTGGCCGGGGCAGAATCAGGCTCGATAAAGGCCAAATCGCGTTTGTGCCGCAACGGCCGTATCTGCCGCTCGGCACTTTGGCCGAGGTGTTGCTCTACCCCAACGCCGGTAAGATAAGCGTCCCCGTGGACCTCCCTGCGGTACTCGAGGAAGTAGGACTTGGCGAACTTGCGGACGAATTGGACAAAGTTGAAAACTGGTCCGAGCGCCTGTCGCTGGGCGAACAACAAGGCCTCGTCTTCGCCCGCATTCTGCTCACCAAACCGAAGCTGGTCTTCCTGGATGAGGCAACGTCGGCACTCGATGAGGTGGCTGAGACTCGCCTGCTGGGCTTGCTACGCACCAAATTATGGCGACCGACGGTAGTGAGCATTGGTCACGGAGCCACCCTGCGCAAATTCCACGATCAGGTTGTGGACCTCGCCAACTTTAAACCTCGCCAGGAAGTTGCTGCAGTTCATCGATGAAATCTTCCGATAAACAACTATTGGAAGAAGTGCAACGCCGGGCCGTTCGCTTCTTTTGGGAAAAAACAGATCCAACGACCGGATTGGTTAATGACCGCGCTAATAATTTTGGTCCTGACGATGAAACCGTAGCATCTATCGCCTCGACCGGCTACGGCCTAGCCGCACTGCCGATCGCAGTGGAACATGGTTGGATCGAACGGAGCGAAGCTGCTACGCGTGCGCGCACCACTCTTCGTTTTTTGCTCGCCATGCCAAACCAACATGGCTGGTTGGTTCACTTTGTGGATAGACGGACCGGTGAACGCGTTTGGGGAAGCGAGTACTCGAGTATCGATACTGCTCTGCTGATGATGGGAGCTTTAGTTTGCGGAAAGTATTTCGAAAGTGAGGTGACCACGGCCGATATCGCTTCCTTGAGCGATGAGTTCTATCGACGACTCGACTGGCGCTGGATGCTGACCAACAACGGTACCCAACCACAGAAGAAGGTGTTGTCGCACGGCTGGTCGCCCGAAACTGGATTCATAACAAATAATTACGCCGACTACAGCGAGGCAATCTTGCTTTACCTGTTGGGCTTGGGTGCGCCGGCCCGGCCTTTATCGCGATCAGCCTGGGATGCTTTTGAACGCCCATTGCAAAGGTACGCAGGAATCGAATGGCTGAAAGCAGGTCCGATTTTCATTCATCAAATGCCGTATGGGTATTTTGATCTTCGCGATCAGCGCGATCAGCTTGGGTTCGATTATTGGGTTTCCTCAACCAACGCGATGAAGATACATCGGCAATATTGCATTGACCACGCCGGCGAGCGCCAGACCTACGCGCAAGGCTTCTGGGGTCTCAACGCCAGCGATGGACCGGGCGGCTATGTCGCCTATGGTGTTTTGGGAGATCCGGACGACGGAACGGTGTCGCCTACCGGTGCGATCTGTTCGATCACATTTACGCCTGAGCTGGCCATTTCCGCTGCCCATGCTCTTAAGCAACACGATAAGGGTGCGCTTTGGGGTCACTATGGGTTTGTGAACGCTTTCAACATTGACCGAAATTGGTCTTCTTCGGTGGTGATCGGCATCGACTTGGGCATGGCGCTTTTGGCGATTGAGAACTATCGGAGCGGATTGGTCTGGAACCTGCTGAATAGTTTGCCGTCCACGGCGCGTGCTCTTGCCGCCGCCGAATTCCGCTCCACGATCGAGCCCGAGCCACGAGCAGTTTACCGGCCGGAAGAACTATCAGAGAGACGGAGAGGGTGACGGTTTCGCGCAAATTTTCTTCGGGCTATGAAAAATAATAGCGATTTTAGCGATTGTCTATTTGCCGTCAGCCGGCACAACTTCGATCGGGCGAAAACCGGCGCCCAACCGGTTGCTCCTCATTCGTAACGTCTTTGTTCGTCTGAGTTTCCGCGATACTCCCACCGTCTTGTTGGTCGAAACGAAAAGAGAGCTGACCGGGTGCTTCGGACGCTCGTTGGAATGCGTGCTATATTTAGCCTGGAAAAAAATCGCGCGGGTTGCTAAACTCGCGCTCGAAAATTCCGATGTGTATAGCGGAGGTTCGATTCGGTGTTACCATTGTACGTCGTTCCGGCCATAAGCAGTAGGTTAAGTATGATAAGGAGTATCTGTTAATGGCCATGGCAAAGCGCGGCCTCGTGCGTGACGCGTGGTCTATCGCAAAAACCTATTGGACATCTGAAGAAAAATGGTCGGCTTGGGGGCTCCTTCTCGCGGTCGTCGCATTTAATTTAGGTACGGTTTGCACCAGCGTCGGTATCAATGCGTGGAACCGAGGTTTCTACAACGCGCTCCAGGCGTTCGACCGCGGTGAAATTTTCCGTCAGCTTGGTGTCTTTTTTGTTTTAGGTGGCCTTGGCATCACTCTGTCGGTGTACGCCGTCTATTTGCAGCAGATGCTGCAAATACGCTGGCGACGTTGGCTTACTCGAAGATATCTCAGCGCCTGGCTCGCTAATCGCGCGTATTATCAGCTCCAGCTGAAGAACGGCGTCGACAATCCGGATCAACGTATCGCGGAAGACGTCAACCAATTTACGAACTACGTTTTGACTCTGTCCGTTGGGCTGCTTACGTCGCTGGCCACGTTGGGTTCCTTTCTCGTTATTCTGTGGGGGCTTTCCGGACCAGCAGATATCCCGCTCGGCGAATGGGGTGTGGTCCACCTACCCGGCTATCTCGTCTGGGCGGCGTTACTCTATGCCGGCATCGGTACGTGGCTCACGGTGAGGGTGGGCCGACCGCTAGTGCAATTGAATTTCGCTGGACAGCGGTTCGAAGGCGACTTCCGATTCAGCTTAGCCCGGCTGCGTGAAAACGCGGAGAGTGTAGCGTCCTACGGCGGCGAGCCGGTCGAGCTCAGCGTTTTCCAAGAGCGATTCCGCAATATCTTTGCGAACTTCAGGAATATTATGGGGCGACAAATGCGCCTCAATTGGTTCACCCAAGGCTATGCTCAGGTCGCTGTCATCTTTCCATTGTTGGTGGTTTTGCCCCGCTACTTTGTAAAGCAGATCGGGTGGGGTGGCCTGATGCAAGTGGCCAGCGCTTTCTCCTATGTTTATAACTCGCTCTCATTCATCATCACTCGCTATCCGGACATTGCTGCGTGGCAGGCAGCGACCGAGCGGCTCAGCAGATTCCAGGAGCGATTGTTTGAACTCCAGGAATCGGCCTCTGCACCGCAGCAGATCGCGATTCGACGTAGCGGCTTAGTCGTTGCCGTCGATGATCTGGATCTCGATCTTCCGGATGGCACACCGCTGTTGCGCGGGATCAGCTTCGTACCGGTCCGTGGGGAGGCAGTGTTGATCACTGGTCCGACGGGTACGGGCAAGAGCACCTTGCTAAGAGCGATGGCGGGAATTTGGCCATTTGGTCGTGGTGAAATCCGGATCGGCGAAGGTCGGCCACTGTTTGTGCCGCAGCGCCCCTATCTGCCCCTTGGCACTCTGACCAGTGCTCTTTTGTATCCCCAGATCAATGGAAGCAGCTTTCCGGCTGGGCGGCTCAAGGCCGTGCTCAAAGACGTCGGACTCGACGGGCTCGTCGGGGAACTAAATACGGTCGAAAACTGGGGTCAAAGGCTGTCACTCGGTGAACAGCAGCGGCTTGGCTTTGCTCGGATTCTTCTCGCCGCGCCAACGCTTCTCTTCCTCGATGAGGCAACCTCAGGGATTGATGAGCCTTGGGAGGCGCGACTTTACAGTCTGCTCCGCTCCGGGTCGTGGCGACCTACTGTGATCAGCGTCGGTCACAGAAGCACCTTGCTCAAGTTCCATGACGACGTCCTGGACCTTACCGCCTTCATCCCGTTGCGCGAGCACGTGGTGCTACCTTTGCCTTCACAGCTTTCGGAACCGGCGGCGATCACCGGCTCGTTGTAAAAGCCACGACAACGCGGCGTTTTTCTCCGGTAGCGGCGTCTAGCTTGTCCGACATGGGTCCGATCACTGCCGTGATCACATTGTTTCATCAGGACGACGTCGGACCCCGCCCATAAGCATTAGCTTAAGGATTTTTGGAGTGAGTCCTCCTGCCCCTTCGGGGTAGAGAACCCACTCCGAAACCTTCAGTTAATGCTTATGGGCAGCCGCCGGATACTCGGCTACTTTCAAATGTCCCTGCGGGACCGGTCCTCTCCGCATGCCACGAGGCCTTATATTGACGCGCATGGGCAGCCGCCGAACCGCTACCGAAGTGGGATCGGCTAAACAACCTGGCAGGCCGTTTGGCGCTCCTCCGAACCAATCCCCTATACTAAACGCGCTCTTCGTGCGAAGATAGTGGTCGATCTCGTTTACCCCCAGGACGTCTGCCCATCTATGCGCAGCCAAGTCTGGTCTCAATGGTTTTCGTAGACCTTCTTGGCCCTAGAAGCTGACGTCCGCTTTTTTGAGGAAAACCAAAAAAGATGATTCCCCAATCATTCGAGTACTGCCGGCCCGGGACGCTTCCTGAGGCTATTGCCTTGTTAGAACAGCACGGTGATGCTGCAAAAATCTTGAGTGGAGGACAAAGCCTGATTCCCATGATGAAGGTTCGCCTGGCCCGGCCGGAATACCTTATCGACATCAATCAGATTGCTGGCCTCCAGTACATCAAGGAAGAGAACGGGTATTTAAAGATCGGTGGACTTACCCGAGAAGCCGATCTCGAAACTTCTGACCTCGTCCGCTCAAAATACCCGATTATCTTAGATACCGCTTCGATGATCGCTGATCCGCAAGTGCGAAACCTGGCGACGGTTGGCGGCAATCTAGCCCACGGAGATCCGGCCAACGATCACCCGGCGACGATGTTGGCTCTCGGCGCTGAGATCATCGCTGTCGGGCCGCGAGGCGAGCGGAATATACCGGTAAAAGACTTCTTTTTATCCGTTTTCACCACTGCACTGGAACATGGCGAGATTCTTACCGAAATTCGTATTCCGACTCCGCGTGCGGGCAGCGGCGGGGCCTATTTCAAGTTGGAGCGAAAGGTGGGAGATTTCGCGACGGTCGGTGTAGCCGCACAGGTCACGGTTGACACTGCGGCAATTTGTCAGGAGGTAGGAATCGGCCTGACTAATGTGGGGGCGACACCGCTCAAAGCGAATCGAGCAGAGGATTTCCTGCGCGGAAAAAGGCTCGATGAGTCGAATATCAAACAAGCGGCACAACTTGCTGCCGAAGCCGCGCAGCCCAGTTCGGATCTACGTGGCCCGGCTGAATACAAGGTATCAATGGTGAAGGAGCTAACCAGACGTGCACTGACCCGCGCACGCGAGCGAGCGGCCGCCCAGCCTATTCGCTGAGTTCAAACCGAGGACTATTATGGCCACCAAAAAACTTGTTCGCGTTAAAGTGAACGGCCGCGACCGGGAGGCAGAGATCGAGCCCCGGCTCTTGTTGGTCCACTTTATCCGCGATGTTCTGGGATTGACCGGAACTCACGTTGGTTGCGACACCACCAATTGTGGAGCGTGTACAGTGATCCTGGATGGCCGACCGGTGAAGTCGTGTACGGTGTTCGCCATTCAAGCGGAAGGTCGAGAGATTCAGACCATTGAAGGTGTGGCCAACAATGGGCAGCTTCATCCGCTGCAAGAGGGTTTCCAAGAAGAGCATGGGCTACAGTGCGGGTTTTGCACGCCAGGAATGATCTTGTCGGCTTACGCCTTGCTCGAGAAAAATCCGCATCCGACCGAGGAGGAAATTCGCTGGGGAATTTCCGGCAACCTTTGCCGTTGCACCGGCTACCAAAATATCGTCAAAGCGGTTCAGTATGCCGCCAACAAAATGAGCGAAGAAAAACATGCTGCATAAGACATCACCAGAGATTGGTGGCATGGGCCACTCAGTAAAACGCAAGGAAGATTTGCGGTTCATCCAAGGGAAAGGCACCTACGTGGAGGACGTGCATCTTCCGGCCATGGTGTACGGGCAGATGGTGCGAAGTCCTTATGCTCATGCTCGGATTAAAGCCATTCGCACCGAAGCAGCTCGCAATTTCCCCGGAGTACTCGCGGTCATTACCGGTCAGGACCTGGAAAAAGCTGGATTGTCCTGGATGCCGACGCTGTTCCACGACAAGCAAATGGTTCTGGCCACCGGCAAGGTGCTGTTTCAGTCGCAAGAGGTGGCGTTCGTAGTGGCAGAAGATCGGTACACGGCAGCTGATGCTGCCGAACTGGTGGAGGTGGACTACGAAGATCTCCCGGTTCTCGTCGATCCGCATCGAGCGCTCGATGCTGACGCTCCGATTCTCCGCGAGGACCGCGAAGAGAAGACCAACCACATTTTTCATTGGGAGGTGGGTGATCGCAAAGCGACCGACAGTGTGCTGCAGAGTGCCCCGGTCAAAGCTAAATTAGATGCCTTCTTTCCACGCTGCCATCCCGCGCCGCTCGAGACTTGCGGATGCGTAGCTGACTATAACTCGGCGACCGGAAAGCTGACCGTCTGGGAGACCTCGCAGGCGCCCCACGCTCATCGCACGCTTTTCGCTTTGGTTGCAGGCTTACCGGAAAACAACATTCGGATCATTGCCCCAGATATCGGAGGAGGGTTTGGAAATAAGGTGCCGATTTATCCCGGCTATGTGTGTGCAGTGGTAGCCTCGCTTCAACTCGGGCGCCCAGTGAAATGGATCGAGACGAGATCAGAGAACCTTCAATCGACCGGGTTCGCACGGGATTACCATATGACAGCTGAGCTTGCGGCCGATCGAGATGGAACGCTCCGAGGATTGCGAGTCAAGACCCTTGCTGACCACGGCGCCTTCAATGCCGCCGCTCAACCGTCGAAGTTTCCGGCTGGCCTTTTCAGCATCTGCACTGGTTCGTACGACTTTGCGACGGCGTTCTGCGAAGTAGATGGTGTTTACACCAATAAGGCGCCTGGCGGCATCGCTTATCGATGTTCCTTTCGAGTCACTGAGGCTGCCTATTTAATCGAGCGAGCCATGGATGTCCTCGCTCAAGAATTGAAAATGGATCCAGTCGAACTGCGACTTAAAAATTTCGTTCCGCCCGATAAGTTTCCCTACCAGAGCCCGCTCGGTTGGAGCTATGACAGCGGCAATTATCACGGCGCGATGAACTTGGCGTTGGAAAAAATCGGTTATCGCGATCTGCGCAAAGAACAGGAAGACAAACGCCAGAGAGGCGAACTGATGGGGATCGGCATTTCCAGCTTTACTGAAATTGTCGGAGCAGGACCAGCGCACACCTTCGACATCGTTGGTATCAAAATGTTCGACAGCTGTGAAATCCGAGTTCATCCCACCGGCAAGGCGATCGCACGGATGGGGACTAAAGCTCAAGGGCAAGGGCATGAAACGACTTTTGCTCAAATAATCGCGCAGGAGCTTGGGATTCCCGTTGCTGACATCACGGTCGAAGAAGGAGACACGGACACCGCGCCATATGGCCTTGGGACTTACGCCAGTCGCAGTACTCCGGTAGCTGGAGCTGCTACTTCGATGGCTTCCCGCAAAATTCGCGAAAAGGCGCGAAAGATTGCGGGGCACCTGCTCGAAGTCAATGAAGAGGATCTCGAATGGGAACCAGGAAAATTCTATATCAAAGGTGCACCCAGTAAATCCAAGACGATCCAGGAGATTGCGTTCGCTGCTTATACCGACCTGCCTCCCGGTCTCGAGGCGGGATTGGAAGCCGTACATTATTACGATCCGCCCAATCTGACATTTCCATTCGGTACCTACATCTGTGTGGTCGACATCGACAAGGGAACCGGTGAAGTAAAAGTTCGGCGCTTTGTAGCCGTCGATGACTGCGGAAACATTATCAACCCGATGATTGTTGAAGGTCAGATCCACGGCGGCCTAACCGAGGGCTTGGCGATCGCGTTTATGCAGGAAATTGCCTATGACGAGAATGGCAACATCCAGGGAGGCACTTTCATGGATTATCTGGTGCCGACTGCGGTCGAAACTCCCAACTGGGAGACGGACAAGACCTGCACACCATCGCCGCATCATCCGATTGGAGCCAAGGGCGTGGGAGAATCTCCCAACGTCGGCTCTCCGGCCGCTTTTGTGAACGCGGTGGTCGATGCCCTCTCCCATTTAGGAGTTAGACATATCGATATGCCGATCACGCCCTGGAAGGTCTGGCAGATCTTGAAAGCCAAGGGCGTTGCGGAGTAGCTTCCATGGCAATCAAGATCGAGAAGACTTTTCAGGTTCAGGAGCCACTAGACGGAGTTTGGAAATTCCTTAGTGACCCGAGGAAGGTGGCCGGCTGTATACCCGGGGCGCAGGTCACCGAAGCGGTGGACGATCGCACCTACAAAGGATTGATCAAAGTTCAAGTGGGCCCAAGCGTCACCGATTACCGAGGTGAGGCCCACATTGCACTTCTCGACAACGAGAAGCACGAGATCCAAATGGTGGGTAAGGGCCAGGACGTGAGAGGAAAGGGCAGCGCCTCCATGAAGATGATCGGACAGGCTCGAGCGCTGTCCGACGGAAGTACGGAAGTAGTAACGGTGTCGGAAGTCAATGTGGTGGGACTGCTGGCTCAACTTGGTGCCCGCATGATTCAGGAAGTATCGAATAAGATGTTCGAAGAATTCACGAGGAACCTTCGAACGCAGCTTCAACAGGAGCGGGTTGGCGGCACCGAGCAGCCATCAAATTCGGGGACTGCGTCGCAGCCCCAGCCGATTAAAGCCGTTCCTCTCGTCCTGACGGTTGCCCGGGAGAGTGCGGGTCGCTTGTTCCGGCGAATCTTTAGAGGCTCTGGTCCGCGATAGGCGAGCAAACGCAAAGAGACATTTGATGTTCGGCTAGAAAATGTTTGACGAGTTCTTAAGTCGAGCCGTGGCACTACGCTCGCAAGAACGCCCTTTTGCGACGGCGGTCGTCGTCAGGTATCAACCGCCCGTCTCAGGTAAACCGGGCGACAAAGCAATCATCGAAGCCGACGGCACTATTTGGGGATGGGTCGGCGGCGGATGTGTTCAGCCGGTGGTGATTCAAGAGGCGCTGAAAGCGATCGAGGACGGCAATCCGCGGTTAGTTCGGATTGCGCCGTCGCGCGCCTCGGAACCTGATGACGGAACAGTCAACTATACTATGACCTGCCACGGCGGAGGAGCACTGGATATTTACATCGAGCCGGTTTTATCCAGACCGCAGATAGTCATCATTGGCCGATCGCTGGTGGCACAAACTTTATGCAAGTTGGGCAAGGCAGTAGGTTATCGGATCACGGTCGTTGGTTCTGGCACTAGCCAAGAGAGCTTTCCGGACGCCGATATCAGAGCGGGAGAGTTGGATTTTCATCAGATCACCCCGGAAACTTATGTTGTGGTGTCGACTCAGGGAGAGCAAGACGAGGAAGCGCTTGAGCAAGCTTCGCGCACGAATGCGTCCTACATTTCCTTTGTTGCCAGCGAGGTCAAGGCTCAAAAAGTTTTCGATTTTCTGGCCAAGAAAGGCATTCCACGAGATTGGTTGTCGCAAATCAGATCTCCCGCCGGATTGCATCTTGGCGGCATGTCGCCGCAGGAAATTGCAGTCAGCATCCTCGCCGAAATCGTGCAGATGAGGAAAACCAGGAACGCACCGATTGCGGGAAAAGAAATTGCGGGTACCAGTCTCGATAAGTCCGAGGCAAAGGATCCAGTGTGTGGCATGCTGGTGGATGAGAGCGAGGCAAAATACGTTTCTGATTATCGCGGCCAGAGCTATTTCTTCTGCTGCGCCGGCTGCAAACAGGCATTCGACCAGCAGCCGGAAGGCTACTTGAATTCCGCGCCCTTGTGAGATGGTTGAGCCAATGCATGACCACCGGCGAAGATGGTCGAGGAAATTTATGGAGGAGGACGACAATTAATGCTTTCCGCGATCGTGCTGGCCGCCGGAATGTCTACCCGAATGGGACAGAATAAGCTGCTCCTGGATTTCAAGGGTAAAGCTCTGATCGGACACGCAGTGGATACGCTGTTGGCATCCGAAATCGACGAGGTCGTCGTGGTCCTGGGGCACGAGGCGGAGAAAGTAGGAGAAAAACTCCGAGGAAAGCAGGTTAAGTTGGTTCGGAACCCCGGTTACCGCGAAGGTCTTAGCACTTCCGTTCGGGCTGGAGCGGAGGCGGTGTCGCGTCAGGCAGAGGGCATTATGGTCTATCTAGCCGATCAGCCGCTCCTTGAACCGGCGGATGTGAACCACATATTGAAGGCGTTCACTCACGCGAAGGAAGTTAACAAAGACATTGTCGTCCCCTTTTTTGATGGACAAAGAGGCAACCCGGTTCTCCTGGACTCTTCGTATCGGGAGGCGATTCTCGGAGTTGTCGGGGACGTAGGCTGCAAAGGCGTTATCAAGCGCTATCCTGAGAAAGTTCTCGTTCTCGAGATGGAAAACGATCACGTCGTACGCGATGTAGACAATATGGAAGAATACGAAGGGGCCCTGAGCTCAACTTTCCAGAGCTGGAACAAATGAAAGCCGCGATTTTGCACGAGATGGGACTTTCTCGCCCGTACGCGAACTCCAAACCGTTAACGGTTGAAGAGGTTAGTCTCGATCCACCCGGACCAGGCGAATTATTGATCCAGATCAAGGCGACGGGTCTTTGTCATTCCGATCTATCGGTAGTCAACGGAGACCGGCCCAGACCTACGCCAATGGTCTTAGGTCATGAGTCCGCCGGCGAAGTCCAGGAGTGCGGTGCCGGCGTTGACGATCTGAAGCCGGGTGATCAGGTGGTTTTGGCCTTCATCCCTTCTTGTGGCAGCTGTATTCCTTGCCTGGAAGGTCGTCCGGCTTTGTGCGAGCCGGGTGCTCGCTCCAACGTGGCGGGAACGTTGCTTTCTGGAGCAAGACGTTTGCGCCTCGGCAAAGCTCCCTTGTATCACCATATTGGGGTGTCCGGGTATGCGGAATATGCCGTTGTATCTCGGCGATCGGCCATCAAGGTGGACTCCTCGTTGCCGGCTCATGAAGCTGCGCTGTTTGGTTGTGCGGTTCTCACCGGCGTCGGAGCGGTGGTGAATACAGCAAAGGTCCCGGCCGGTAATTCAGTGGCAATAGTTGGTCTGGGCGGAGTTGGACTGAGTATGCTATTGGGAGCGAATCTCGTTGGAGCGGCAGAAATCATTGCGGTCGATGCAAAGCCGGAGAAGCTGGAGATCGCAGCGCTTCTGGGAGCAACCAAGACCGTGAAGGCGGGACCAGATGCCGCTCAGGAGATTCGCGACCTGACCAAAGGCGGAGTTGACTATGCTTTCGAAGGCGCAAGCTCGGTGGCCGCATTACAATTAGCTTACGAAATAACCAAGCGTGGCGGCACAACGGTAACTGCCAGTCTTCCTCATCCCGATCATCGCTTATCCATCCCGGCTGTACAACTGACGGCTGAAGAGCGGACCCTCAAAGGTTCTTACTTCGGCTCCTGTGTTCCGGCCCGAGACATACCTCGATTCATCAGTCTGTATCAGCGGGGCAAGCTCCCAATTAACAAACTTCTCAGCGAGATTGTTCGGCTCGACGAGCTAAATGAAGCATTCGATCGTTTGGCCGACGCCAAAACAATTCGTCAGGTTATGACGATTGGGTGAGTTGAAAGTTGGCCGTCAGCCGCGGGCCCGGATCCTACGCGAACAATCAGCGGAGTATCATCTCCCGCCCTTACAGGGCTAAGGAAGGTGGGAGGGACTACCCCAGGTGTGTGTCGGACTTAGAAAGAACTTTTTAGTAGAAGGTTTGTTCTGTTAAAAATTGCCGATGGCTGAACGTTTTGTCGAAGTCGATCGTAATACGCCGATGTTGTTGCCC
>Ga0070698_100004021_pt1 | contig 16191 bp, 9 predicted proteins | sample KBSK1502metaG_FD_65477 | JGI IMG/M metagenome (GOLD analysis project Ga0070698, IMG submission 65477) | Corn, switchgrass and miscanthus rhizosphere microbial communities from Kellogg Biological Station, Michigan, USA - KBS K1-50-2 metaG | ecosystem: Host-associated > Plants > Roots >...
CGTGTACTTCTTGGGCTCGAACATGTCTCGCAGTTTGGCCAGCCTTGGGTCGGGGACCTGTACGGTGCCCACGTGCATACCACCCGCGGTGGATGCCGCCATTCCGGTCGGCGCATGCGAGCGAGCGAGGACGTTGAAGAGCGTCGTCTTTCCACTCTGGGGGTGACCGAGAATGCCCGTGCGCACGGATCTCCTTCGGGAGTGTCAGGGTTTTGAAAAATTTGGTGTGCCCGCTGGGGATCGAACCCAGGACCCACGGCTTAAAAGGCCGTTGCTCTACCGACTGAGCTACGAGCACTCAAACGGGGGCAAGAGATTATCAGATCGATGGGGTTCTGTTTAGCCTCGATGCGCTTCGTACCAGCGCCGGAATTCCGGCTCGTCACGGAGGGGGTCAAGGTCAGGATCTTGTTTGATCGTGTCCCACTCGGCATATCCCGCCTCCACCGCCCGCTTCAGTACATCCATGGCTTCCGTCTTCCTTTCCATGAGCGCGTACGCGCAGGCGCAGTTGTAAACCGTGTGTGGATCGGAGGAGCCAATCGACTGTACTTTCTCCAATTGATTAACCGCTTCGTTGCGCTTCCCTAGCCTCGCAAAATTCACCGCAAGTATGACTCGGGCACGCGTGTCTTCAGGGGCCCAATCGATCTGCCGTTCGAGTACGACTTGGAGGCGTTTTTCCAAATCGTGCGACGCTTCAAATCGTTTGAGCGCTAAAAGAGCATTCGCGTACGGCACGTAAACGTTGTAGTCCTCGCCCGTCATGGCAATGGCTTCCTCGGTCAGGGCCGCGGCTTCCTCCCAACGCCCCGACGCAAAAAGAGCGCGACCGAGGAGATCCCAGGAGCTTTCGCAATCCGGCTTCGTGGCGATCGCCGTGCGCGCGGCCGTTTCGGCGTCGACGTAGCGTCCCTCTGCATAGCGAATGCGGGCGAGAGCGACGAAGGCCTCGGGAAGTTGGGGGCTTAAGGCAAATGCCCGCTCAACCGCCCCGGTGGCCCGGTCGAGCCAACGCGCATTCTGATCTTTCAAGTAATACTGCATGGCACAGATGTTCGCCATGCCGGCATGAGCGAGGGCAAAGTTCGGATCGAGGTTCAGGGCGCGCTCGAACATCTCCAACGCAAGTTCACGATTTTGCCGTCGCGTGTGGCTACGCCCGCGCAAGAAATAATCATAGGCTTCGGGATTCGCGGTGGGTTTGGCCGCGATGTTTTCGTTTTCTCGAGTCGACAGAGAAAGGCGAAGCGCCTGAGCGACGCTGCGAGCGATCTCCTCCTGGACGGCGAAGACATCCTTCGACTCCCGATCGTATCGTTCCGCCCAGGTCACGTGCCCGCTTCCGGTCTCGATCATCTGCAGGGTAATGCGCAAACGTTCGCCGGCACGGCGGACGCTGCCGCTCAGAATGTGGGACGCGCTGAGTTCGCGGCTGACTTCCGCAGCCGCCTCGACATGGTCACGAAACGGAATGACCGAAGCGCGTGGAAACACTCGAAGGCTTTGAATCTTGGCCAGCTCGGTGGTGATGTCCTCGGTGATACCATCCCGAAAGAACGCGGCGTCGGGGACACCACTCAGGTCTTCCAGATAGAGAACGGCTATCGACGGCTTGTCGTGGACGGCATGACCGGAACTCGATGCTTTCCCCTGTTGCAACAGAGCCTCGAGATCCTGGCGGAGAGCCTCTGCGGAGGCATATCTTTCCTCGGCAGTTTTGTTGAGCGCTTTTTGAATGATCGGTTCGAGCCCTCGGGGAAGCTGAGGATTGAGCCGGCTCGCCGAAAGCGGTTCGCGGTTGAGAATCGCGTCGAAGATAACCGCCATGGTTTCGCCGGTGAAGGAGCGCTGGCCCGTCGCCATCTCATAAAGAACCGCGCCCGCGCTGAAGATATCGCTTCGCGCATCCACCGTTCCTCCCCGGGCCTGCTCGGGGGACATGTACGCGATCGTCCCCATCGTTACTCCGGGTTCGGTTAGGGAAGGATCGGCGAGAGTGGCGCGTTCTCCGAGTGTTTCCTCGTACCCGAGCCGTTGGCTCAGTTTGGCCAGACCAAAATCCAGAATCTTGATGTGCCCACGGGTGGTTACGAAAATATTGGCCGGCTTCAAGTCCCGATGAATGATTCCGATGTCGTGGGCCGCCGCGAGCGCGTCGGCGATTTCGATTCCCCATGTCAGGATCTGTTCGGTGGGCAGAGGCTTGCTGGCAATTCGCCTCGCGAGCGTTTCTCCCTCCAAAAGCTCCATGACATAGAACGTTTGGCCGTTCTCCTCGGCCAGATCGAACACGGTACAGATGTTGGGGTGATTGAGGGCCGAAGCGGCTTGGGCTTCGCGCCGAAAGCGCTCCACCGCTTTCGGATCTCCGGAGACATCGGCGGGCAAGAGCTTGAGCGCAACGGCACGCAAGAGTCGCGTGTCCTGAGCCCGATAGACGACCCCCATACCGCCCCGGCCCAACTCTTCGAGGACGCGATAGTGCAGGAGGGTTCGGATGGTCATCGTCTGATTACCAGATCAAGAAGGAGCTATTTACCCTTCTCCAGTTCCTGCGTCCAGTTCTGGACCACATTGAAAGCGGCCGGCCGTTGGCCGACCGGCAAAAGAACGAGAAATCGATCGCCCTCCGGAGAAGCACAAACTCCCCAGGGGTCCGGGGGAAGTTCGAACAAGGACCGGGGTACGCCCACCGTTGCATTAGTGCCAAGCGTTACGTCGCAGGCCAGTAACGTTCTCCCGTTGGGCCCCAGAAAATAAAGCTCACGATCGTCTGTTCTCCACTGAACGAATGCCGCATTGGCAATGCTGCCTGCCCCTGACGGCGAGACACGCTTGGCACCTCGGGGATTGGGAAACGTATCCAGGTAAATTTCGCGACGACCGGAAATGTCGCTGGCATAGGCCACCCAGTGCCCATCGTGCGAAAACGCAGGCGTCTCCTCCATGGCGGGTGTGCCGACCCAGGTAGGCGTCTCATTGCTGCCGACCGTCATGGTGAGCAGATCGCGTTGGTGTCCGGGAACGTTTTCAGTAATCAACATCGCCCGGCCATCCGGGGACCAAGCCGCCGGTTCGAAATACGTGTGGGCTTGAGGATCTTCCAAGAGAGTTTTCTGTTCTCCACCATCCGCGCTCAAATACACGATCCGGTTGATTCCAGGAATCTGCTCGAGCCAGGCCACCCCGCGACTGTCCGGGGACCATTTGGGATTGACAAGAGATCCCTTGGACGGCATCACCGCGCCGGTTCCATGAGCTAAGTCGAATATCCATCCTTTCCCCAATGTCCCGATGACGTCGCTGACCGCGAGCCGGTCCCCACTGGGCGAGAGATCCGGGGTGATGAGTAGACCCGGGTGATGCCCCGCGATCTCCAAGCGGTGCCCTCCACGGTCGAACCAAACCATATCAGTGGGGCGACGCTCGGTGGCTCCATACAACAGCAAACTTCCATCCCGAGATGAGCTGGTTGCCGGCGACTCAGAGATCGGAGAGAGCGCATTGGGCAAGTCCACGAGCTGCACCGGCTCGCCCTGCGTTTTCAGGCTCTTGGCATCAAAGCGTTGGGCGAGGAGGGCCTGACCGCGGGGGAACAGGAGATAGCCGGGGGCCATGTATCGTGCCGCGAGGGTGGCCAGGACAATGGGTTTGCCATGTGGATCGCTCAGTGACGCGACGCAAGTATTGTAAAGATCCCCCTGGGCCTCCGGACCGACGGCATAGAGAAAGTGACGTCCATCGGGCAGAAATTGCGGGAATCGGTGAGTAATCTCTCCCCGCGTCGAATCCAATTCGGTCACCGGAGCCGGGACGCCGCCTTGCGCGTCGACTTTGAATAGTGGTCCTTTGGGTTCGGGCGAAAAAACGATGACTCCGGAGGGTGCCCACGCCGCGCCGCGACCGTTCGTAACGTCACAAATGGTCTGCACCGCTCCGCCGGCCGCCGCCACACGTTTCAGCTTTCCTTCGGCAAAGAAACCAATATGCCGCGAGTCCGGCGACCAGAAAGGAAAGGTGGCTCCCTGCGTGCCCTCGATGGCATGACACATCACATCGTCCATAACGCGCAACCAAAGTCGCCCCGTTCCTTGGTCATCGCCGAGAATGAATACAATCGCGCGACCGTCGGGAGACATGTCGAACGTACCCGGGTAACCGGTGAACGCTCCCTCGCCCGGCGTATCGATGCTGAAGCGCTCGATGGCACCTTGGCGTTGGTGCGGGCGTGGGACGAGAAGTGCAATGGCGGCAATGAGCGCGATTCCTAGCCCCCCTGCTATGACCCAAGGAAGAACGCCGGTGCGGGCTTGCTCCTGCGTTCTGATGCCGGCGATCTGAGGTGGCTCGGCTTCGGTCAGCTCGAGCCGCGCGTCGCCGATATCGCGCAGCCGTTCCCGGGAATTCTTCCGGAGACACCGCTCGAGAAGCCGCCGGACGCGGGGCGGAGTCTGGGGCGGCAACGCGCTCCAATCCGGTTCGCGCTCCAGGATCTTGGCGATCAGGTCCGAAACGGTTTCTCCCTCGAACGCTTGCTTACCGGTCAAGCACTCGTAGAGCACGCATCCGAACGACCAAATGTCGGTGCGCCGGTCCAGGCGCTTGCCGCGCGCTTGCTCGGGGCTCATGTACACCGCGGTCCCAAGGATCACGCCGGCGCCGGTGGGCGCATAGGTCATGGTGGGAGAGGCGGAGAGATTGGGATCCATGGATCCGCCAGGGTCGTCGCCTTTGGCCAAACCGAAGTCGAGCACTTTGACGCCGCCGTCCTCGGTCAGCATCACGTTTCCCGGCTTGAGGTCGCGGTGCACGATGCCGCTCTCGTGAGCGACTTCGAGCCCGGCCGCAATCAGGCGGCAAACCTCGATCGATTCGTCGACCGGAAGCGGACCTCGGGTGAGCCGCTGGGCCAGGCTCTCGCCCTCGATGTACTCGAGCACGAGATAGCGTTGCCCGGCTACCTCTTCGAGACCATAGATTGCGCCGATGTTGGGATGGCTGAGCGAGGCGAGCAGCTTCGCCTCGCGCTCGAATCGCGACACCCGGTCGGGCTCGCGGGCGAACGCTTCGGGAAGGGCCTTGACCGCCACATCACGTCCGAGGCGCGCGTCGCGGGCGCGGTACACCTCCCCCATGCCGCCCGCGCCGATGGGCGCGATGATTTCGAATGCGCCTAGACGGGTGCCGGAAGAGAGGGCCATGGGCCGGGAGTATAGACGGAAAGGGGGGCGTCTATGCGATCTAGGAGCGCTTCTCCAGCAGGTACACGGAGATCACCTTGGCTACAGGCGTGGGGCTAACGAGTGAGTAGCTTCAGCCGAGGTGACAACCGGGATCACCTCAAATTCGACCAAATCGTTCCAAGCGGCCATCCATCGGTCGAGGAGAGCGGGGTCGGAACTCTCCATCACCTGATAGCAGATCGAAAGATCCTGAGTCACCCAACTCGAAACGTAGGTGAGGCCTTCCGGGGCCAGGCGCCCTCGATCGCGGAATCTGCGGTAGACCGGAACGGGGTCTCCGTTTCGAAAACGTTCGATCACCATGTAGAGCATGCTCATCTCCGAAATGACGTGCCACGGTAAAGACAAGGGCGGCCCCTGGATCATCTCCAGGGGCCGTGTCGAAAATCAAGCAAGAGCTTGGCCTACTTGCTGAGATACATGCGCTTGGTATCCGTGAATGAGCCCGCGGCGATGTGAAGGAAGTAAATGCCGGCGGACACGGGCTTACCCCCCGCATCCAACGCGTTCCAGGAAACTTCGTGAGTCCCCGCAGGATAATCGTCATCGGCCAAAACACGAACAACGCGCCCCGTGAGGTCGAACACCTTGAGCATCACGTGCCCCGGTTCGGGAAGATCGAACGACGCTTTGGTGGCACGATAGAACGGGTTGGGCGCATTTTGATACAGCCGGCGCCGTGTCGGAAGCGTTGACTCGACCCCGGTCGCGGCGGTGATCGTGAACGATCCGTCGCTCGTGTCGTAGCCCATCACGCCTTGGGCATCGAATAGGACTACACGTATCCGGCCGTTCTGAGTCGCCTCCTCCGGAACCGCCCACTCATAGCTTTCCCCGGTCACCTGGTCCGCCACCATGGCCCACGTGTCACCTCCGTCGGCCGAATAGTGAATCTGGGCATGATCGACTGACCATCCGTTCGGGTTCGTCCATTGCAGCAAGGCTGTGGCGCCTGGCGCGTACGTTTCCCCGCCATTGGGCCGAAGGACGTGCGGGCGAATGACTCGTACGAACTCAGTTCCAGCAAACTTACAGGCATCGCCAACGGCTCCAGTGATGGTCACTTGAACCCGATCGCCTTCGGAGAGGACCGACTCCACATCTTGACGAAGGAATTTGACCGTGAAGTCTGAAACACCGTTGTGGTTGAAGTCCCCGAGCGTAAACTCGGTTGCCTCGACCGAACCATTCAGCTTCACTGAACCTACGGGCACATCGGCAGGATCGTAGCCGCTTGGGAGCTCAATAGAGGCAGAGACAAACTTGGCTCCCGAATTGAGATTGAGGGTGTTGGGCTTCACATCCATGTCGGTCGCGCCGACGGAACAGATTGCTCCCGCCGAACAAGGCGTATAGCCGCCAGTTCCTGCTCCAAACTGAACACGACCTAGGAGAGGATCTATTTCCTGTAGTGTGAGTACATCGAGCAGGTTTGTCATTGTCGTGCTGGAGTTATCGAGCCCGACGCACGTCGCGACCCCCAACTCCTGGCGAGGACCACAACAGACACTGTTGTTGGGAGTGATGCGCAACAGAGCCGAGCTATGGGCGTAGACGTACAGCGAACCGATGACGGCATGGACTCCTTCGGAGCCGATGACCTCGCGTTGACACGACTCTGGATTTAAAACTCCCCACCAAATCCTTAGGCCGCCTCCTGGTAGGGGAAAACCGCCGCTGTCGAAATAAATCCCTTCTGTGCAAGAGCTGAAACTCACGTACCGAGGATCAATCCCGCTTGGCGGAAAGCCGTTACCTCCCGAACTGCCGTTATATTGGATACCGAAGGAAGCACCAACAACTCCCTCCGAAGGCTCCACTTGGCCGAGGACAATGTAGACCGTGCTTCCGCCTAAAGGAGCATTGACCGTGTACTGGCTGCAAGGGATGTGATCGTAGTTGGGACTGTAGTTTGGTTCGACCGTGGACGTAGAAGGGTCATCGCAAAGAACGGTCGGATAGCGTTCCGGGTTCTTGCGATGGAGGGCGAAGCGAACGTTTTCAACACCCCCGTGAACGACAAACTCCGCATCGCTCGTGTCCGTGCCATAAATGCTCCCGGTATTAGAGTGGGCGACGCGAAGCAGACCGTGCAATGTGGCTGCGGAAGGATGCCACACGTAGCTCTCTCCGGTCAGATGATCGGCAACGTAATTCCAAAAGATGCCGCCGTCCGTCGAGAAGGCAAGCTCCGACTCAAATTCGGGATACGGGATCACCCACCGCACCGTCACGCTCTGACCGATGATGAAGGATTCACCTCCATTTGGCTCCAACAACTGGAGTGTGCCATCAGCCAGCACTCGATTCGGAAGCGTCACCTGAAGCCAGGAGAGAAAAAGGAAGGTAGCTAGTGGAAGAGTGAAACGCATGGGCACCTCCCGTTGATGCGAGATGAAGCCATAGACCCCTACCTCTGGTAGACGGATTCTGGGCGAAGATTACGCCCCGCCGTGGACAGAGCAGGTCGTGCCACTCCGGCGACATATTGAACCCTGCCCCCGGACCGGTGCTAGCTGTTTTTGGTGGTGGCTCATTACCACTATTTTGGGAAAACCCAACGCCCCCTCTAGTTTTTGACGGACAACGTCGACAAATTACCTAGAGAAAATATCTTGTACTTCACGAGCTTCACGTCCGTCTAACTAAGTACAGCAGTTTTCAGATTGATCGGGATGCCCCCGCATTCCGGTCGTTCGAATGCGCTCTTCTACGTTTCTTCGGGCTGCCCGAGTACGGGGTCCTTACCGCCAGCATCAGGCAGGAGGTGCCACGTGCTCAGCCCATTCACTCTTCGACGCTCCTTATTTACTTCTTCCCGCATCCACGAGCAGCCGATCATCCAATGGCTTTTTCTTTCGGTGGTGATCGGGGCGATCGTTTGCCTCACTCCGTTTGCCATCATTGACGACGCCTACATTTCGTTCCGCCATGCCCACAACCTCAGCACCACCGGGCAATTGGTCTTCAATCCCGGCGAACATGTGGAAGGTGTGACCAATCTTCTGTGGTCTTTAGGTCTGGCCGGGAACGACGCCCTCCGATTGCTCCCCCCGGAGCGGTTTGCCGTCATCGTTTCGATTCTCTGTTTGGTTTGGGCAGCCTTTCGGATCCTGCAGCTCGGGCGGTTGGTGGAAGCCCCGTTCTACGCCGGGCTAGTCGCTTGCGGTCTCTTGTTTCTGACTCCCGACTTTCTTCTCGCCACGTCAAACGGACTGGAAGGCGGCCTTTTCACCGCCCTCGTGCTCGAAATGATCTGGCAGTACTACCGGAACCACGTTGTTCGAGCTTATGCCGTCGCGGGCTTGTTGTTTCTGACCCGGCCGGAGAGCTTGGCCTTGGGCGTCTTGCTGACGGTGGTCTTGTATCGCGAGCATCGATCGTGGCGCAAGTTACAGGTTGGCCTTGGTCTTCTCGGTGGGATCGTGTTCAGCACGACCCTGTGGCGGCTTCTCTATTACCACAGTCCCCTTCCGAACTCCCTGATCGCAAAATCCATGAGCATCCCGGCTTGGTTGAGTCCGCTTGGGCTCATCCGCCTCAAGCTCAGCCTGGCCTACATGCTGAAGGTCGGGTTCGTGAACTGGCACTATGTGGTGGTACTTGGATTGGGTCTCGCGTCGTTCCGTCGCACGCGACGGTCAAGAACGCATTCGGACGGATTGCTCGCTCTCTGCATCGGCATCCTGCTTTTTTCCATTCTCATCATGGTGGGAAATGGAGGGGACTGGATGCCTCACGGTCGACTCTTCATGTACTACGGCACGCTATACGCGGTGGTTCTTCTCGTTCTGATGGCACGGCGGGCGATCCCAATCTTCCTTTGCGTGGTCTTGTTGGGCTGCGGCCTACTACAAACCACGATGGAAGCAGTCCAAGCGTCGCCTGAGTTTAGGCTCCACATCAATCCCGGGCCGGATACCTTCGACGGGTCGGTGAGCCCTCGTTTACGAGATGGTCTGGAACCCGGGGACATTCTGAGCGCGGAGGCGATCGGCTACATCTCGTACCGGTTCCCGAGAAATTACGTGCACGATCCCGCGGGATTGACCGACCGGCACATTGCGCGTTACGGAAGGCCTTCGCATCGATTTGGAAAGTGCGACCCCGCCTATACCCTCGGTGTGGTGCGGCCGGCCGTGGCCGTCTGGCACTATGGCGCGCACCTCAAGGGAGTCGATCAGGACATTCTGGATCAGTACGAGACCTTTTGCGCGAAAGATTGCGGAACGGAGTCCGCGGATATCGTGATGGTCCGGCTCGATCGCGCCCTCGCCTTGGCGCCCCTCTTTGCCGACTGGCAACCGGTGCGCCCCACCTCCGATGGAACCGAGGAACCGTTGGCGGAACACATGGGCTCCCGGTAAAACTCTCGCCTTGGAGTTCGAAGAGCGGCCCCTGGATCTTCTCCAGGGGCGGGTTTAGGTGAATTGGGGCGGGGATGCCGTCCTCCACTGTGATAGGATATGTCGCTTTTTTGGTGTTACTAACTCTTACTCATAAAGCGACGAGGAATCCATGGCCGACGAACCGAACAAGATCATCTATTCGATGATCAAGGTCAGCAAGCATTACGAAAAGAAGCCGGTGCTGCAGGACATTTCTCTGTCCTATTTCTACGGCGCAAAGATCGGCGTTTTGGGCCTCAACGGGGCCGGAAAAAGCACCCTTCTCCGCATTTTCGCCGGGATAGAGACCGGGTACAGCGGGGAAACCCGGCTCGCCCCTGGGTACACGGTCGGCTTTCTGGAGCAGGAGCCCCTGGTCGATGTGACGAAGACGGTGCGGGAGGTGGTGGAGGAAGGGGCCCAGGAAGCCGTGTCCTTGCTGCGCGAGTTCGAGGAGATCTCGGCCAAGTTTTCCGAGCCTATGGACGACGACGCCATGCAGGCGGTCATCGATCGCCAGGGCGAGGTACAGGGTCGGCTCGATCAGTTGTCGGCCTGGGATCTGGATTCGCGGCTCGAGATGGCCATGGACGCTTTGCGTTGTCCGCCCGGCGATACGCCGGTGAATGTCATTTCGGGCGGTGAGCGACGTCGCGTCGCGCTTTGCCGGTTGCTCTTACAGAAACCCGATATCTTGCTCTTGGACGAGCCCACGAATCATCTTGATGCGGAATCGGTGGCGTGGCTCGAACATCATCTCCAGAGTTATCCCGGCACGATCATCGCAGTCACGCATGATCGTTACTTCCTCGACAACGTCGCGGAATGGATCCTCGAGTTGGATCGCGGGTACGGCATTCCGTGGAAGGGTAACTACTCCTCCTGGCTCGAACAGAAGAAGGCCCGCCTGGCCACCGAGGAAAAACAGGAGTCGCAACGCCAGAAGACCCTGGAGCGCGAACTCGATTGGATTCGCATGAGTCCCAAGGGTCGACATGCAAAAGCCAAGGCTCGTATCACGAAGTACGAGGACATGCTGAATCAAGATGTCGAAAAAGAAGTACGCGAGCTGGAAATCTACATTCCGCCGGGACCGCGTCTAGGAAACGTGGTTATCGAAGCGGAAGGCGTGAACAAAGGCTACGGCGACAAGCTGCTCATGGAGAAGATGTCGTTCAAGCTACCGCCCGGGGGCATCGTCGGAGTCATTGGGCCTAACGGCGCCGGCAAGACAACCTTGTTTCGCATGATCACCGGGGCTGAGAAGCCGGATGCCGGCAACTTTCGACTTGGCGAAACGGTCAAGCTCGGGTACGTGGAGCAGAATCGGGATGTGCTCGATCCCAACCATACGATCTGGCAGGCCATCTCCGAGGGCAAAGACACGGTGAAACTCGGACCGCGCGAGGTGAACTCGCGCGCTTACGTAGCGAAATTCAATTTCTCCGGCACCGACCAACAGAAGAAGGTCGGCACTCTTTCGGGTGGCGAGCGCAATCGCGTGCATCTCGCCCGCATGCTGAAGGAAGGTGCGAACGTCATCCTGCTGGATGAACCCACCAACGATCTCGACGTGAACACGATGCGTGCTTTGGAAGAAGCATTGGAGGAGTTCGCCGGGTGCGCGGTGGTGATCAGCCACGATCGATGGTTCCTCGATCGCATCGCCACACACATTTTGTCGTTCGAGGGCGATAGCTCTGTCGTGTATTTCGACGGCAACTACACCGAGTACGAGACCGATCGGCACAAGCGATTGGGCGCCTCTGCCGATGTGCCCAAGCGCATCAAATACCGGCAATTAACGCGCGTATAGATCTTCGTAGTAACAATTGACTTCATAGGTCGCTCGTCCTATGGTGACTGTGTTGCGCTCATTAGCCTGGAGTGCGCACCATGGATCTGCGACGGACGTTGCCCTCAGTTTGCCTCGTTTTTGCCGGCGCATGGGCTCAATCGGCCCAAGCAAGCCCTAGCGGCCCGGTTATTGCCCTCCACGCCAAAGCCCACACGACAAAAGGCGTCACTATTTGCAGTACATGGGCGCCAAACGACATTGATTGTACGGAATTCACCACCGCCGCCCGGACGGGCCTTGCCTATGACGTGTATGTCGTCGGAGTGAATCCGATCGTAACTCCCGGTGACATTTATCCATCGGTGGCCGGGGTGAGATGGGCAATTGATTACGATGGGGAGCCTCACCGTGGAGTCGATGTATTTAGCTGGACGATGTGTGGGGATCTCGAGTTTCCAATGGCAGGCTGGCCGGGACCTAGGTGGGGAAACTCCTTGACCTGGGGTGACTGCCAGACTACTCCGCCCGGGAAATTACATGCTCAAGCTGTTGCGGGCGCGTTTTACGTTTATGCCTACAGCGATGACAACTTCTCTGTCGCTCCATTTTATGGGTGGGTAACTGACGACCACGGCAATTGGGTGGGTTGGTTGGACCCGGTCCTAGAACTGGCCAGCTGCAACGGGGAAGTCTTATCTGTCAGTTTGGACAATGGACGCAGCGCGGTTAAATTCTCCGCCGGTGGGACTACCGGGTTCAATCCGTGTACGGGAATTGGAGAACTCCCACTCTACGGACCTCCTCCCCCTCCAGTGGCTCCTCCGCCCCCTCCGCCTCCGACTGGAGAACACAAAGCGACTCTTCTTCTTCATGTCGCAGCAGCGGGAGCCCGGGCGGGAAGTTGCACCGAAGCGCCTACCGATCTGGATAGCGTGCGAACCTTGGCCGGCTTCTCCGGCCCTGGATCTGAATATGACGTGTTTCTCCTGGCCACTCCGGAGGTACCTCATGATCCAGTCGGGATCGCTGCCATTCAAACGGGAATAGAGTTCAGCCCCAGCTTGGATGTGCTGAGCTGGGTTTTCTGCGGCTCCGGGGAGTTGCAGTATGGCGAATGGCCAGGAAGCGGCAGTGGCAACACTGTGGTCTTCACCGGTTGCGAGAGCGGGGAAATTGAAGTGGCGGGATATTTTCGGGTTGCCATCTCAGAGCCCTCCTTGTTCAAACTCATTGGACATCCGCTGACTGGACTCGTGAAGTTCGCCGATTGCAGCGCGGAACAAGTTTTCGAGGATCTCGGCCAGGCCCAGGTGGGCTGGATATCCCTCGGCGGCGCGGCAATCGGTCAAGACACCGATGGCTGCAATCCCGCCTTAGAATCCTGCGCGCCCGGTCCAGTTCACGCACACCAGACGACCTGGGGAAGGTTGAAAAGCAAGTACTGAATAACAGCCTCGCCGAGGGGTGATGCAAGTCAGGTGCTATAATGAGGCTCCCCCAAGGGCGGTGATCGTGTCCATTCCTCGTAACTGCCTGACAGCAATTATCCTAATCACCTTGGATCTAATTCTTGTCTGCGTTCCCGCATGGGCGGGGAATAATGGAACGCCGATGATCGCCCTGCACTTGACCGCCCACACCAGCAAAAGCGGCACAACCTGCGGGACATGGGCGCCAAAGAATGTGCCTTGCACCGAGTTCGAGACCGCTGGGCGCCTCCTCACCCCCTACGATGTATATGTAGTGGCGGTCGATCCGGACACGGGCTCGGGCAATGGGCCGCGCGGTATCGCAGGTATACAGTGGGGAATGTATTACAACGGGATCGCTCATGAAGGTCTGGATATTTTCTCTTGGACATTATGCGGGGATCTCGAATGGCGTTTAGATGACTGGCCTGCGCCGAACGTCGGCACCATCGTGACATGGGTCAACTTAGATAATTGCCAGACATCTCAGCCAGGCGAACCGGGAGTACAGGCCATACCGGGCTCGTTCTATGTGTACGCTTATAGTGATGATGCGCTCTCCGTCATTCCAGCCCAATATGGGATGGTTGCGGACCTCCTCAAAGTAGCCTCATGTGACAATGCGGAGCACGCCGTGGATCCCTCCACCGCGAGAGGGGCAATCGTGTTTTCTTCATCCGGAACCACCGCCGGGTTCAATCCATGTACCGGGAGTGGAACACTGCCTCCTTTGCCGGGACCACCACCCCCGGTCGAGCCACCGCCTCCGCCTCCAAGCGGGGAGCAGGCGGCCGCGGTTCTTCTTCATGCCGCGCCTAAGGCGCTCCGAGGGGGAAGTTGCGACACGGGCCCCACAGATCCCGACAGCATCGTTACTTGGATTGCGGTCCCCGAGCCTTCTGAGTTTGCCGTTTACGTACTTGCTGCTCCCAAAGTCCCAGACGACGAGGTAGGCGTCCGCAGCATCGGATATGGCATTAGTTACCGTTCAGGCGAAGGAACTGGAGTCGAAGTCATAGATTGGCACTCGTGTAGCGATACTTACGTACCTACTGACGATTGGCCGCGCAGCAACACGGGAATGACTTCGATTTGGGGCGATTGTCAGTTGGGTAAAATCAATGTTGCTGGGTATTTCATTTTGAGCGTCCATGACCCTTCCCTCTTCGCCATCGTGCCTCACCCGAGCCAACAGAAAGTAACCTACACAAATTGCAAAGCCTTGAGCTTTCGCGAAATTCCTTTGTCTTCGGCGGGATGGATCTCTTTCGGCGGGGCTTCCCTGGGTCCTGACGCGGATGGGTGCAATCCGCTCGCGGCACCCTGTGCCCGTGGGCCTGCCTCACCCAATCGCACAACATGGGGAAAGATAAAAACCAAGTACTGATCATTTCTGAAAACGATTAAAGTTATCGAATGATCGGACGCACTCGCACTACTACCGACCTCAAACGCCCCAAGGCTCTCTCCCCCTCCTTACCCACCGCGTGACCTGGAGACGTTTCGGCTGGATCTTCAGCCTCATCCTCCTCGGCGGCTTGATTGCCATCGTCGCGCGGCGGAGCGAATGGGAACACTTCGCCGAGATCCTCAAGCGCGCGAAGCCGAACTGGCTCTTGGGAGCGCTCGTTCTCCAGTTGGGGACCTACGTTTCTGCGGCGCTGGTTCTGAAGTTGGGTCTCAATCGGAGCGGCATATCGGTCGGCCTTCGGTCCTTGCTACCTCTGGGGTTCATGAAGCTTGCCGCGGATCAAATCCTCCCGACCGGCGGAGTGACCGGCACCGTGCTCACCGTGCATGCGCTGGAGAACCGCAAGGTTCGTGTCGGTGCATCGACGGCCGCGGTCGTAGTCGGACTGCTCGGATACCATGCCGCCAACGCGTTCTCGATCCTGAGCGCCTTGACCATCCTTTGGGTGCGGGGGGACCTTCACAAAGGCATCCTGCTTCCCGTTTCCATCGTCTCCCTGATCATAGGGATCATCCCAGTCGCGTTGATCTGGCTAGCTCGGGGCGGCGCCAGCAAGACTAAGGGATGGTTGGGTCGCTTACCGGGAGTGCGACATCTTCTCGAGGCTATCGCGTCGGCGCCTCGGTCGACGCTCCGGGACGGCCGCTTGTTTCTTTACGACGCCTTGCTTCAGCTTTCGATCATTGTGGTGGATGCGGCCACACTTTACGTGTTGTTTTTGTCTCTCGGGCAAGCGGTGGACGCAAAGACGGTTTTTGCCGCCTTCGTGCTTGCATCGCTGGCCGGGGCGATCAGCTTGTTACCGGGCGGGGTGGGACCGTTCGAGGCGGGATCGGTGGCAGTGTTCGGCTGGCTGGGGGTCCCGTTCGAACTGGCGGTCGCGGGAACGCTCCTTTATCGGGCGTTTACGTTGTGGTTTCCGATGGCGCCGGGATTGTTGCTCGCGCGGAGGGAATTGGCGGGAGAGAAAGCTAGGCGTTAAAAGCGTCCTGGATCGCGTCCTCAAAACTTAGGAGCCGACCCGACCGATCCGCTTCTTCGCTTTGCACCTGATTTAGTATCGCTCGCGCGCCGCCGAGATATGTATCCAAGAGCTCATCCCAAAACCGCATGTGCGGATCGACGCCAAGACGTTCCCATTCCGCTTTGACTGCCCCGGCCAGGCGCAACGCGCGCTCGCTCTGCCCCAACCCGGCCAGGGACATGGCCACTCCTTGAATCTCGAAACAGGTTTCCAGCCGATCCCCGATCGCATGAGCAAGCCGCAAACTTTGTTTGTAGAGTTCCAGACTCTCCTGGCACTCACCTTGGATCAGCGCGCAATCGGCCAGGTAATGCCATCCTAAATGCTCGCTGCGTTTGTCTCCCAGCGCGCTCGAAAAGGCGATGATCTCCTTCGCCAGCGGCTCCGCTTCCTCGACTCGGTGCAATGCCACCAGCGCTTGTCCGAGGGCTCCCATGGCGCGGGTCACTAGCACGCGATCTCCATGTTCGCGGAAGAGAGCCAAGCTTTCTTCGAAGGTGGCGCAGGCCTCGGCATCCCTGCCCGCCAGCATGTGCGACCACCCGATGCCTTCCAGAGCCAGCGCGATCTCACTCTGGTTTCCCAGAGATCTCCAGGTGTGGAGCGCCTCTTCCATCCACGGCAGTGCAGCCGCCCCCTCTCCCTGCCAGGTGAGCGTGTTGGCCACACCCCACAGCGCGCGGGCGCGGGACGGACGGAACGGGTCCGCGGGGGTGGCCGCGAGCGCCGCGGTGAGATGCGTGCGGCCCTCGAGAAAATGTGACCGCGCTTGGAAAAACCAAGCCAGAGCGCCAA
>Ga0070698_100004022_pt1 | contig 16189 bp, 13 predicted proteins | sample KBSK1502metaG_FD_65477 | JGI IMG/M metagenome (GOLD analysis project Ga0070698, IMG submission 65477) | Corn, switchgrass and miscanthus rhizosphere microbial communities from Kellogg Biological Station, Michigan, USA - KBS K1-50-2 metaG | ecosystem: Host-associated > Plants > Roots >...
GCGCAGATGTATGTCTCGTTGCCGTTCACGAACGACTCGGCGGTGACGGTTACGCTCGGCGTGACCGATCCGACCGTGTTGAGCGTACCGCCGAGCGTCGTGATTCCCACAGGGCAGGGCTACGTGTACTTCAACGTGATCGGGCAAGGCGCGGGCAGTGCCTCGGTGACGGCGACCGCTCCGATCGCCAAGGCGGGGTCATCGTCCGCGATCCTGGTTGGCCAGCCGAAGCTGCTCGTCTCTGCCACCAATCTCATGAACGCCGGGCAGCGGACGGGCTTCCTTATCTACTCGCAAGATCCGCAGGGGAACAACCGCGTCGTTACTGCCCCGCTCAGCATCATGCTCAGCTCGAGTGCGCCTGCTCACTCGGCGTTCGACTCGGCCACGGTGACCATCCCGGTCAACAACGGCAACGTCAGCGCCGGCGTGACATTCGACACGGCGGGTGTTTACACGATTACCGCCTCAGCGAACGGCTACACGCCCGGCACCGCGACGATCACGGTGAATGGCGCGCTGGTTCTGATCAAGCCTGGCGGGAACCCAGGATCGTTCGTGCCGCAATCGGTCACGATCAAAGCCGGGCAGTACGTGACCTGGCGTAACATAGACGCGGTCACTCACACGGCAACCGCCGATACTCCGTCCTGGGACACGGGGAGTATTCTGCCCGGACAAACGTCAGGGTCCGTGTATTTCAGCAACGCGGGAACGTTCACGTATCACTGCACCTTCCATTCCGGAATGACGGGGACGGTGATCGTCAACCCGTAGTACGTCTGAGCTCGCTTCTGCCATTCAATAGATAGAGGATCAGGAAGATGGCGGTGGTGGCGCTCACGCCGTACTTCCAGGCCGCGGCGGCGTCCGACGTCGATAATAAGCCCTCGATGGTGCCCGCGATCGCGAGCAGCGTCACGACCGCACCGATCATGCGCGCCGCGATTCGTCCCTCGACGACCAGCGCGTCTCTGCGCGTGCGGTCGCCGGGCGCAATCATCGCCTTCGCCAACCGGAAGCCTGCCCCCGCCGAGACAAAGATCGCGGTCAATTCGAGCACGCCGTGGCCCAGGATGAAGGTCAGCAGGTATGGCAACGCGTGATAGTTCTGGAACAGCCCCATCGCGAGCCCCAACATCATGCCGTTGTTGATCAGGAGCCAGGCCGTGAGCAGGCCGCCGGTCATCCCGCCAACGAACGTGCCGAAGGAAACCGAGACGTTGTTCGTAATGATCAACGCGGCAACCTGGGGGCGGTATTCCTTTTCCGTCTCCGCGTAGCCCCGACCCTCCGCCTGGTTTTCGGCTGCCGCCTCGGCGCGCGCCACCATCACGGTCGACAGCAGCTCTTCGCCCAGTGTCGGCTGCTCGCGAATCATGACGTAGCTGACCGCTGCGGGGACCGCAAACAAAAGGAACGCGAGGAGCACGTACCGCCACGACTGCACCACGGCGGCGGGAAAGTCGCGCAGGATGTAATGGAGAATGGGTGTCCGCTCCGTGCCGCGCGCGCGATATAACGCGTTGTGCCCCGCCGTCACCACGCGCTCGAGGTACGCGATGACTCGCGGATCGACCTGGTAGGTCCGCGCGCGCGCCAGATCGGCGGCTACCTCGCGGTACTGCGCGGCGAACGCCGGGATCTCGCCCGGCGCCAATCCACCGATGCCGGAGCGCTCCATGAACAGTGCCGTCGCGCGGAACTTCTCCCATGCCTCGCGCTTCTTCTGGACGAAGCGCTCGGCCGGGACGGTGATGCGTCCCGCGGCGCCGGGTTTTGCGCGCGGCGCGAAGCGGCTGCGCCGCTTGCGTTGTTCGTCGGCGAACACCATCACGAGATAGGCCTCGTCGTCCGCGGTCCGCCGCGGGATGCGCTGCTCGAACCGATGTACGAGGTCGGTGGTAATCCGGACCTGAACTTCCGGCGTCAGGTCGTTGAGGCGTCCGAGGAATCGATCGAGTAACCGGAACTCTTCTTCCGACAGGTCCGGGGGGCCGGTCTCGATCGCCTCCGGAAGCTCGTCCACGGGCGCCGGTGCCCCCAACGTCCAGTCCGTGGGGTGATCGCGGACGACGATCGTTCCTGCCGCCATGTCGCCCGGGCGCTTGTTGCTGGGGTGCAAAAACATCGAGAGCAGGGCAGGCGCGCACAGAGCCGGGAAATAGCAATCGACGAACCGCACGAGATTCCGGATCAGCGCTGCCGCCGGGGTGAGCGAGCGCCCGGTATCCATCACGACCCGTATGCCGAGCGCCTGTTTCCCCGGGGTGCGCCCGCCGTTGAGTGCCTCGAACAGCGTGAAGTAGCCCCACAGGAAGCAGAACGTCAGCAGAATCATCACCGCGCTGAACCAGCTTTGCGCCATCCCGCGCGGTGAAAACACCCCGCCGACCAGAGCCCCGCCGCCGATCCAGAGTGCGACCAGCGCGAGCCCCTGGACCAGCAGATCCAGCAGCCCTGCCGCCACCCGCGACCCCACGCCGGCCAGCTCGAACTGGACATCGACGTGCTCCGGCGTTTCGACGCCGTGATGCTGGCGAAGATCGAGGTCTCGCGCGGAAGGCGGCACGTCCTCATCTTACCGCGTGTCCTCGCGCGGAGCGACCCATTAATACCAACATCAGGCCCATGCGGCTGGGCGAGATCCTCGACGGCAGCTTCAACATCTACCGGCGCCATTTCGGCCTGTTCATGCGGCTGAGTCTGATCCTGGTCTGGCTTCCGACGGCGGCAGCGATTTACCTGAACCTCCGGTTCAGCAAGACGCCGTTCGAACTCATCAATGTCTTCCAGGAGCACCTGGGAGCCAGTGTCGGCGTGATCCTCGGGCTGGTGGTCGTCTGGACCGCGTGCAGCTTGCTGCTGAAGGCCGGGACGATTCGGATCATCTCGGACTCCTATCTCGGCCAGGAGCCGGAGCTGGGTGCGTCGCTGCGCTTCGGCGTCGAGAAGATCATGCCGCTGCTGCTCGTGGCGCTCAGCAAGGCGCTGCTGTTGATCCTCTTGTATCTCGTCTGCGGGCTTGCGGTGGTGGTCTTGTATTTCGTGGGGCGGCTGGTGGGGCCTGGGATGGCCGGGTTCATGATCTTCATCGGAGTCGTCGGCGCGATCTGGTTCGTGGCGTGGGTCGCGTGTGCCTATGGGACAACCACACCGATCATCGTGCTCGAAGATCTCCCCAGCGCGTTCGACACCTTCGGCCGCTCCTGGGAGCTGACGCGCGGCGCGCGCCTGAAGGTCTTCGGGACCGTGGTGGTCGCGTGGCTGATTTCCCAATTGATGCCGCAGATGGTCATCGGCGGTATCAGCGGCGTACTGGGCGTTACGGGGAACGATTCGTTACAGCCGTTCTTCGTGGTCATCGCGTCGCTGATGGGCATTGTGCTGGCGCCGATCCTCCCCTGCGCGCTCACCTTGCTGTACTACGACCTGCGGGTGCGGCGCGAAGCATTCGATCTCCAGGTGCTGAGCGAGCAGCTGGGGACGGGGATGATGGAGACTCACTAATCGATCCGGACTCGATTCGGCGCGTAGTCGGCCAGGTGTTCGCACGCCCGGAGTTTCAGTGGGTCGAGCGCCGGCCCCTCCTCTCGTGGCTGGCGCGCCAGTGGCACAATCTGGTCGACTGGCTCAATCGGATGGCGGGGCAGCATCCGCTCGGCTTCAACATCGGCATGGCCCTCGTTGTGGTCGCGCTCGTCGCGCTCCTGGTGCACGTGGCGTACGTCATGTGGCGGATCGTCCGCCCAGGCGTGCGGACCGGCGACGCCAAGACGGCGGCCGGCGCGGCCGTAATCATGGACGCCGCAGCCCATCTCGCCATGGCGGACGAGCTGGCACGCGCCGGCCGCTACGCCGAAGCGCTCGGCCAGCGCTTCCTGGCGCTTGTCCTCGAGCTCGACCGGCGGAAGGCGCTGCGCTTTCACGCATCGAAGACCCCGGCGGAGTACGTCGGGGAAGCGCGGCTCACCGACCGGGGTCGCGCGTCCCTGGCCGATCTCGTGGCACAGCTCTACCGCCACCTCTTCGCGGCCGTCCCCTGCGATGCCGACTGCTACGCGACGTTCGGCGCGGGCGCAACGGTGCTCGCCCGGGGGCAGTACGTCGTACCGGCTTGAGATCCTTGCGGCGGTACTTCTGGCGGCCGCCATCGGCCTGGCACTCTGGGCGGCAAATCGCAAGCCCCCGGGCGACGAGCTCGATTTTCGGACCTCGACGTATCTCAGCGGCCCGACCGGGAGCAAGGCGCTGCATGAAATCCTCGTGGGTCTGGGCCGGCTCTCCGAGCGACGTCGCACTTCACTCGCAACGCTCGCCACCGAGCGCGCCCATCGACCTGCCGTTCTCGTCCTGCTCGATCCCTTCATTCTCCTGGAGGAGACCGAGCTGGAGCAAGTCGTGCGCTACGTGCGGGCGGGAGGGGCGGTCGTGGCGGCGGGCGATGGCGCCGGCGTCACGTCGTGCGTCGGGTGGCGCACGCGACCGGGAGGCGTGCGGTTCCAGGACAGCATCGGGGTCCGAGCGCGGGAGACGGACGTTCGGCTGCCCACCACGCGGCGCGTGTTGACGGTGGCTGTCCAGCAGTCCGATACCACGCCGCGAGGTCCGCTCGAGCGGTTGAAAAAAGGTGTCGACGAGGACGACTCGCGCCCCGGCATCTGCGCCACGCTGGTGCCGTTCGCGGTCGACACGGTCGTCGTGGCGCTGAACAATCGGCCCGCGATCGTGCGACTGCGCTACCGGGGCGGCGGCACGATCACACTCGCCGCCGATCCGCGCTGGTTCACGAACCGCGCCTGGCGTGACACCGACGTCCCCATCGCGCTGCTGCCGCTGCTCACGCCGCGGCCCGAACGTCCGGGCCGGGTCGTGTGGGACGAATACCACCAGGGCTTCGGGGACGAGAATCAGGTATCGTCCGCCGGCCGCACCTGGAGCTGGTTGCGCAGCTCGCCGGCCGGTTGGGCGATCCTGCAGCTCGTTGCGGTCGCGCTGGCGTGGCTCGCGATGACGGCGGTGCGCTTCGGTCCCGCGCTTTCGGTCATTGAACGGCGGCGGCGCTCGCCGCTCGAGCATCTCGAGGCGCTCGGCGCCGGTCTCGAGAGCGCCGGCGCCGCGGACACGGCCGTGCAACGTCTGGCGCTGGGATTGCGCCGCCGGCTGAGCCGGACCGGTCAGCTCGGTGGTGGCGATGTGGTGCCGTGGCTCGAAAGCCTGGAGTTGGCGATGCGCGGTCCCGCAGGCCGCGGCGCCGTCCGCCGGTTACATCACCTTCTCATCGCACGCGATCGCGATCAGCAACGCGTGCTTCTTGCCGCTCAAGCCGTGGAGGACGTGTGGGAGGAGCTGCGCCCGCGCACGACGCGCAACGCATTCTAGAATCCCTGCGCCGGGTGGTGCTGGGACAAGACGCTGCCACACGCGAGGTGCTCGTCTGCCTGCTCGCGCGCGGGCACATTCTGCTCGAGGGTGTTCCCGGGACCGCCAAGACGCTCCTCGTGCGAACCCTCGCGCTCGCGCTCGATGTGCGCTTTGTCCGCATCCAGTTCACGCCCGACCTGATGCCGGCCGACATCACCGGGATCACGCTGCTCACCGGCGCGCAACAATTCTCCTTCCGCCCGGGGCCGGTCTTTGCCGACCTCGTGCTCGCGGACGAGATCAACCGCGCGCCGGCCAAGACGCAGGCCGCCCTGCTCGAGGCGATGCAGGAACGGACCGTGACGGTGGACGGAACGAGTCACCCTCTTTCACCGACCTTCACCGTCTTCGCCACCCAGAATCCGATTGAGTTCGAGGGCACCTACCCGTTGCCCGAGGCCGAGCTCGATCGCTTCATGGCGAAGGTGCAGATCGGCTATCCAGCGGCGGACGTGGAGCGGGGGATTCTGACGAGGTACGTCGAAGGCTTCGAGGCCGACCGCACCGACACCTACGGCGTCACGCCGGTGCTCGACGCCGGCGGCCTCGAGCAGCTGCGGCAGTCGGTCGATGCCGTGCGCGTCGAGCCGCGCATCACCGCCTACATCACCTCGATCGTGCGCGCCACGCGCGAGGCCGCGTCGCTGACTCTGGGAGCAAGCCCGCGCGCCGGCGTGTCGCTCTTCAAGGCCGCACGATCGGCCGCGCTGCTCGACGGGCGCGACTACGTGATTCCGGACGATGTGAAGTCGCTCGCTCCCGCGATTCTCCGGCATCGCGTCAACGTCGCGCCCGAGCTCGAGCTCGAGGGTGTGACCGCCGATCAGGCGCTCAAAGCGATTCTGGACCGGACCGAGGCTCCCACCGCGTGAGCATGCAGCCGCTGGTGCTCGCCGGCGCCGTCGTCGCGGCGTTCATAGGGCTGTGGTATGCCCTGGGCACAGTGGCGGGGATTCTATGGACGCCACGGGCGCTCGCGATTGCGAGCGTCCTGTCATTACTGGGCGCCGCCGGATTCTGGACGCCGTGGGGTCTCGACGTGATGCTGCTCGCCGATCTGGTGCTCATCGTCCTGATCTGGATCGACGCGACACTCGCCCGGCCGGTCGTCGTGATCCGGGATCCGTTGCCCGCCTTGTCCGTGGGTCATACGGGAGAGGTCACCTACCGCTGGACCAACGCCTCGGGGCGCCGCGCGCGACTACGGGTGCGTGAGGTGCGTCCCGACATCCTGGGCGGCCCACAGCCGCCTCGGGATTTGCGCATCGCGCCGCGCGCGGTTGGCCGGGAGACGGTGCCCGTCGTTCCGCTGCGGCGCGGGCGCGAGCGCGGAGGGGGGGGCGCCGCCGGCTTCATCCTCGACAGTTTGGGACCGTTGGGGCTCGGCCGGCGTCGGGTACGCGTGCCGCTGCCCTGGGAGGTCGTCGTCTATCCGCCATTGGTGTCGGTTCGCCTGCGCGCGTCGGTGGCGGAAGCGATGCGGCGGCGCGATGCGGGGATGAAGCCGATCCGCCGCCTGGGTGAGGGGCGGCTGTTCGAGTCGCTGCGCGAGTGGGTACCCGGTGACGATCTGCGGCACATCGATTGGAAGGCAACGGCGCGGCGCGCCAAAGTGATCACGCGACAGTACGAGGCCGAGCGCCGCCAGCAGGTGCTGCTCGTACTGGATACCGGCCGGCTCATGACCGCCGACGTGGCGGCCGGCGTGGCGCGGCTCGACTTCGCGGTCCAGGCGGCGCTCGAGCTGACGTATGCGGCGGCGCAGCACGACGACAACGTCGGGATCATGACCTTCGCCGACGGCGTCCAGCACTTCGTTGCGCCCGAGCGCGGCCGGACCGGGGTGCGCCGGGTGATGGACGTGCTGGCGGAGGTCCAGCCCAAGGTCGTCGAGCCCGATTATCCCGGCGCGTTTCGCTATCTCGCGGCGCGCAACCGCAAGCGCGCGCTGACGGTCTTGTTCACGGACGTGATCGACCGCTTCGCGTCCGATGCGCTCGTCGCGAACGTGGCGACGCTGCGCCCACGCCACCTGCCTCTGGCCGTCACGTTGCGCAATCCCGAGCTCGACCAGGTGGCGATGCTGCGACCCGCGGTCGCGCGGGACGCATTCCGCAAGGCGGCGGCCGAGGAGCTGCTGCATGCGCGCGAGGAAGCGCTGGGACACATGCGCCGGGCGGGGGTGCTGGTGATCGATGTCACACCGGAGCGCGCGGCGCAGGCGGTGGTCGCGAAGTACCTCGACCTCAAGCGGCGCGGCACGCTCTAAGTCACAGTCTGGCCCGGGCATCCCGCGTATTGTATGTTCGGACCTCACGTACACGGATTGAGCCGGATGCGCGGTCTCCGCCGAGCTACCCCCATCGTGGCACTCGCAGTGGCGCTTGCAGGCGTCACCTGCGCTTTCCCAACCGACAAGAGCGACAAGGTTTTCGTCACGCTCCAGGCGCCGTCACACGTCGTTCTGCGGGGTCAGGAAGTCTCGATCTACGCGCAGGCGTGGCGCGTAATCGGCGCCGACACACAACCCATCACGAACGTCGATTTCGACTTCACGAGCGGCAGTGGAACCATCGCCCGCGTCGATCGGGCGTGCTGCGGCTACGCTACCGTGACCGGGGTGAACAGCGGTACCGTCGACATCATCGCGCGGGCCGTGACGTTCGAAAAATCGCAGTCTGCCGATCTTTCATTGCGCGTGGCGAATCCTCTCGAAATCGACAGCATCCGCCCCCGCGACGTCCACTATGGCGGGCTGTTGACGATTTATGGAGTCGGCGTGGACTCCCTGTTCCTCGCGAACCTCGGCGATATCGGTCTGATCAAGTACCCCTTCTCGGCGGTGCGCGATACCGCCGGCATCGGCCAGATCAAGTACTGGGTGCCGCCGCCCGCGCACAGCGGGCAATTGTTCTTCCTCGGCGCCGGGGTGTTTGGCCTCGATACCGCGATCACGACCGTCGAGAAGGAAGACATCTTCGAGCCCAACGACAGCACCCCTTCGGACATCGACCTCGACCTGGGTGGGCCGTGGCCCGGCACGCCGCTCGCGCCGATCCTCTTCACGAATCCGGCGCTCGCTTTCGAACCCGTAGACCGCACGCTCGGTCTGGGAGAGGACTGGTTCCGTTTCCACATCAGCGATTCGACCCAGGCGCTGACCTTCTTCATCACCTATCCATCGTTCGGCGACACCAGTGCCGCTGCGACGAGGACGTTCCTGATCGACTCGCTGTATTACAACACGGGCGCGCCTGGGGACCCCGTGGAGAAGTTCGCTGGTCGCGACTCCGCGGACTTCATCGGCTCGGATTTCTCCCGCTGCAAAGGGGACGAATTCCAACCCCTGCAGGCGCCGCGCGAGTCCACGACCGTGGCACTCAAGACCTTGCCCGGCCATAATCTGCACATCCTGACCTTCTTCTCGCGCGCCCAGCGCTATGGTCTGACGGTGGCCCGGGGGTATTTCACGGCAGACCCACGAATCAAACCCGACACGTTCGAGGAAAACGATCTGTGTCATTACGCGGACAGTAAGCAGATCAACATCCCGACACGGGCGTCCGGCTTGCCGGGCTTCAGCGATACGCTGAACATCGACAATCCGTTCGAGATCGATTGGTACCGCATCAATGTCCCGGCTCCCGGTCTCGGCGACTCTATGCTGTTTCGCATTCAAAGCCGGCCCTTTGTGGCGGGAAGGGACTCCTCGGACATCGACATCTACGTGCTCACGGTGCCGGGCTCGACGGGCTCCAACGTCACCGAGGTGGGATCGTCCCAAAACGCGGGGTCGACCGAGAATCTCCTGCTCGGGCTGAACGCCGGATCGTATTACGTGGCGGTGGTGGATTACGCCGGTGTCGCGATGCGGTACTCCATGTGCATCAAACAGGTCCCGGTGATTGGAGTCCGCACCTGCAATCTCATCCTGCCGGGTCCGGCTGTCCGCGGAGCCAGTAAGGCGCGCCCACAAGCCTCGCCCAACGTGTCCGGAAGCAGGCGCAGCTCGTTCCTCGGGGCGCGCGCTCGCCCATGACGGGAGCCGCTGGATCGACGATGGAATGTCTCAAGTGCCACACGCCCCTGCCGGACGGTAGCAAGTTCTGCTACGCGTGCGGCGCTGACGTGACGGGCGGCGGCACGCTGGGCGCAAGCACCGCGACCGAAGGCCTGATGCAGCGGCTGCAGCGCCTGGTCGAGGGGAAGTACCGAGTCGACCGGATGGTAGGAAAAGGCGGCATGGGGGCGGTCTTCCTCGCGCACGACCTTACGCTCGAGCGCGAAGTCGCCATCAAGGTGCTCCCGCCCGACATCTCGATGGACGAGCACATCGTCAAGCGCTTCCAGCAGGAAGCGAAGACGGCGGCAAAGCTCGACCACACGAACATCATCCCGATCTACCGCGTCGAGAGCGAAGGTGGCCTCAATTATTTCGTGATGAAGTACATCGCGGGCACGTCGCTCGAAGAGGTGCTCGACCAGAAGCAACAGCTGACCATCGACTATATCCAGCGCGTGCTCTGGGAAGCGGCCTGCGCGCTCGGCCACGCGCACCAGCGCGGCGTGGTGCATCGCGACGTGAAGCCGGCCAACATCATGTTCGACCACGACGGCCGCGTGATGCTGACCGATTTCGGAATCTCGAAGGCGCTGCAGGCGGCGAGCGGCTTCACCGGCACCGGCATGATCATCGGCACGCCGCACTACATGGCGCCCGAGCAGGCGAAGGGCGGGACGGTGGACGGGCGGGCCGACCAGTACTCGCTGGGCGTGGTCGGCTACCGCATGCTCACCGGCGAGCTGCCCTATACCGGCGACTCCGTGCACACAATCCTCTATAAGCACATCTTCGAAGAAATGCCGCGCATCAGCACGAAGCGCAGCCAGGTACCGGAGTTCCTTTCTGTTGCGATCGCCCGGGCGCTGTCCAAGGAGCCCGGTCAGCGCTTCGGGACGATGGAGGAGTTTGCAACGGCGGTTTGGCCCGAGCAGCCGGTGGCCGTGCCGAAGTCCGGAGGCACGACCAAGAGCCCGCGCCGGCCCCCGCCCCCTCCGCAACGGAAGGCGGCGGCGGACGCGCCGACCGAGGTGACGACCGCTCCGACGACACCGATTCCACGCGCCGGGTTGAAGCTCGGCACGGAGAAGAAGAAACGCTCGAGCGTCGGCATGGTGGTCGGCGCCCTAGTGGTCGTTGCCGCCGGTGTCGGTGGGTATCTCGCGCTAGGGAAGAAGAGCGAGCAGGCATCGCTACCACCGGCGCCGCCACCGGTCGCTGCATCGGTCGAGACCGTGCGGGTTGCGCAGCCCCCACCGCCCCCGCCGCCCCCGTCGAGACGACAGACCGCGCCGCCGCCCCCACCGGCACCGCCGCCCGCGGCCGCCGCGGTGCGCGGCTATGTCTCTGTGAACTCGAATCCGCCGGGAACGCTGTTCATCGACGGACGTGATCTCGGATCGGTGCCGGTGATCGAGGAGCCGGTCTCGGCCGGCCGGCACACGATCCGGGTGGAGCGCGCCGGATTCAAGACCAAGACCGAGACGATCGACGTGCCGGCCAACACGACGGTGCGCAGGACCTACGTGCTCGAACAGGAGGGCTCAGAGTGATGCGTCGCTCGACCTGGCTGCTCCTCGTCGTTCCGCTGATCTGTCCGGCGCTGGCCGCCCAAACGGTCCAGAACGCCACGCTGCGCCGCGCGCAGCAGGCGTTCGACAACCTCGACTACCGCCAGGCGCTCTCGCTCGGCCAGGCTTCCCTGCGCGAGCGGCTCACGGGGTTCGAGCGCGCGCGCGCGTACGAGCTGCTCGGGTTCACCTACAGCGGCATGGACTCGATCCTGAAAGCGGTGGACGCGTTCAAGCAGGTCGTGCTGATCGAGCCTGAGCGCGAGCTCGATCCGAATCGTACCTCGCCCAAGGCGCTCAGCGCGTTCCAGGTGGCGTTGACCCAAATCCTCGTCATCCGGCAGTTGCGCGTCGACAGCGTGGAGTTCATCGGCGGACAGGGCGCGGTGGGGGTCCGGTACACCGTGACGCAGCCGTCGCGCGTGGTCACCCGAGTTACTGGCGGCACGCTTGGCAGCGTGCGGATCGATTCGACCGTCGCGAACGGGCAGGTCAACATCCGCTGGCCGGCGCGCATGCCGAATGGCGATCCGGTCCCGGCGGGGAATTACAACGTCGTCGTCGACGCGACGATTGGCCAGAACAGTTTCTCCGCCTCGCAGCCGATTCGGGTCACACACGGCGCGGTCGACACGCTGGCGCATCTGACCAGCCTGCCGGGCTACACTTACCTCCCCGAGACCGAAGTGCCACCCAAGAGCTGGCGGCCGCTGGGGCTGGCCTTCGTCTACACGGGCGTCGCGCTCGCGGGCACCTCGGCGCTGTCGAACGGCAAGCTCGGCTCGGCATCGATGCGGGAAGGCGGCGCGATCGGCGGCGGGATCGTGCTCGCGGGGTTCATCATGACGCTAAAGAAGCCCGCACCACAGGCCGCGCGCGGCAACATTCTCTACAACTCGCTGCTGCGTGAGCAGATCTCGCGCCGCAATGTCGAGATCGCGCAAGAGAACACGAGGCGCCGCCAGCAGGTGGCGCTGGGCGTTGTGCCGTTGCCGCGCACCGGGGGTGGGCGATGAACGGCAGGCGATTGGGCGGTTTGGCGGTTGGAGCGTGGGGCGTTCTTCTAACCGCCCAACCGCTCAACCGTCTAGCCGCCCAGCATGTGAGCATCGGCCCGCAGATCGCCTTCGGCGATTATCGCGAGGTCTCGTCTGATCTCCATTATCGCGGCAGCGGGATCGGCGCGAAGGCCACACTCGAGTGGAAGAAGTTTTCGGCTGACGTCGTGTTCTCGAAAGTGAAGTACAAACCGGCGAGCGATGGCACGGCGACCACGGCGTTCGATGCGTCTGAAGTGGACGTGCGGTTGCGCTATTACATCACCGGACCGGTTTCCGGCGAGCTGGGGTTCATCAATCGCAAAGCGGACCCCGAATTCGAAGCGCAGTCGGTAGGGGCAGTCACCGCCGGCGCGCGCATGGCGTACCTGCTCGGGCCTGGCGTGCAGATGGCCCTGAGCGGCGGCCTGATGTTCGGCGCCAAATACTCGGGGGGGGGGACGACCTCGGGAGTCGGCGCGCTCCAGCTCGGTCTCGGACTGACGGTCGATGCGCTGCAGCGCCGCATCCGCGTGACGGGGGACTACGGATTCCAGCGTTTTTCGCGCAAGACCGATGACGGCAGCGGCGCACTGCCGGCGCCGATCCAGCAATCCCTCGGCCGCATCGGGCTCGCTATCGCCTTCTAGCGTCCCTGGCGCGTCGGCTGATATTCTTGGGTGAAGGGGGAGGGGGGATGCCCATGAATCGGCGCGCGGATGACGCACACGAACCGGCTGCTCGCTCGTTGCCACTGACGTCGCGCGCCGAGGAAAAGCTGAACAAGAACGCTGCCAGGCGGATCGGGGAGATCCTCGAGGATCGACGCCTGGTGACGGAGGAAGGCTGCGTTCGCCTGGCCCACGCGCTGGACGATCTCGCCAATTCGCAGTTCGGCAAGGTCAGTGCGTTGCGTGACCTCGGCGCAGAAGCACGGCGCGCGCTCCGGCGCCGCAATCTCCCGCCAAACTCGCCGCGATAAGCGGCTTAGTGCGCCAGCCGCGATTCGAACGCGGGACCTTCGGCTCCGGAGGCCGACGCTCTATCCAGCTGAGCTACTGGCGCAGGAACTGCACGTTTTGACGGTCGGTGGAGGACGGTGAAGGATGGTGGAGGTTCTCAACCTTCAGAACCTCCACCAACCTCGACCAACCTCGACAACCTCCTTCAAATCGGGGCGAGTGGATTTGAACCACCGACCTCCTGGTCCCGAACCAGGCGCGCTAACCGGACTGCGCTACGCCCCGTGAAACTCGACGTCGAGACGCCTAGACGTCTAGACGTTCAGTGCGCCCAGAGGGAGTTGAACCCCCAACCTCTTGATCCGTAGTCAAGCGCTCTATCCAGTTGAGCTATGGGCGCGAGTGGGCGGTACAAGACTCGAACTTGTGACCTCCACGATGTCAACGTGGCGCTCTAACCAACTGAGCTAACCGCCCTGAGACACTAGACGCCGAGACTAGGAAGAGCCTCGGCGTCTAAAAGTAGCGGGGGTGGGATTTGAACCCACGACCTCCGGGTTATGAGCCCGGCGAGCTACCAGACTGCTCCACCCCGCGTCGATGTGCCTCGATCTGCATGCCGGTTTTGGAGAGCGGGAAACGGGACTCGAACCCGCGACCCCAACCTTGGCAAGGTTGTGCTCTACCAACTGAGCTATTCCCGCGTGCCGCCAAAATCTAACCCCAACCTAGTCGCCTGTATACGGTTGGCCCAGCCCCCCAGCCCCGCCCAGCCTCGCGATGGAGGCGAGGGGGATCGAACCCCTGACCTCGTGAATGCCATTCACGCGCTCTCCCAACTGAGCTACGCCCCCGCTATATTCCCGCGCCGCAAAAACCGCCCGGCGGGAACACGGCATCTTATCGGAGCGTTCAGGCGGTGTCAAGCGATTTCACGCTCGTTTCCTGAACATTTTCACGCCGATCGCGTATCACAGATCACCTGAATAGGCGAATCACGATGCCACGCACCCGCAAGAAGACAAAAGCAGCCGCACCGGCTCCCAAGGCCAAGGCGAAGGCGCCCGTCGCGCAGTCCGAGCGACGGGTCGTCAAGCGCCGTGGCCGGCGCCGCGGTCTGCTCACGGGTCTGGGCTCGCACGAGCACGAGCGCGACATCCTCGATCAGTACCTGCACGAGGTCTCCAAGACTCCGCTGCTTACGCAGAAGGAGGAGATCGCGCTCGCCCGCAAGGTTCGCGCGGGCGATCAGGAAGCGATGCAGGAGCTCGTGAAGCGCAACCTGCGGTTCGTGATTTCCGTCGCCAAGAAATACCAGAACCGCGGGCTGCCGCTCACCGACCTCATCGGCGAGGGCAACGTCGGCCTGCTCACCGCCGCGCGCAAATTCGATCCCGATCAGGGCGTCAAGTTCATCTCGTACGCCGTGTGGTGGATCCGTCAGGCGATTCTCGCCGCGCTCGCACGGCAGGGTCGCACCGTGCGCGTGCCGTTGAACCGGACCGCCGATCTCTCCCGCATCGTGCGCACGGCGGAGTACCTGCGGCAGACGCTGCGCCGCGAGCCGACGCCCGAGGAGATCGCCGACGCCACGAAGCTGTCGCTCGAGGTGGTGCAGTCGCTCGCCGCGCTGAACACGGGCGACGTCCGTCTCGATGCGCCGCTCGATCCCGACGGTGATCGCTCGCTCATCGAGCGCTTCATCGCGGAGGATCTGCCGGATACGGAAGATCAGGCGATGGATCGCTTCCTGTCCGATGAGATCGAGCAGGCCCTGAACACGCTCCAGCGCCGTGATGCCAAGGTGCTGCGGCTGTACTTCGGTCTGGACGGTGGACGTGAGCACACGCTGGAAGAGATCGGCGGAATGCTCGGCGTGACTCGCGAACGCGTGCGGCAGCTGCGCGATCGCGCGCTGAAGCGGCTGCGCGATGGAGATGTCGGGAAGGCGCTCGCCAGCTTCGCAGCGTAATACTAGACGTCTAGACGTCTAGACGTACAGACGTCTAGGATCTGGTGAAGATGTAGGGGCGCAGCATGCTGCGCCCCTACTGTTTTTGGTCTAGTTTCTCTCCCCGTGATTGAAGCCATAGGCCGCCGGTCCATTGCCGCGATCGAGGCGGTCGGCCGGGTCGGGCACTTCATGGGCGACATGGTGCGAGCCCTTGTCGACATCCGGGTCTGGGCGCCGCTCGCCATCGTCCAGATGCGCCGCATCGGCGTGGACTCGATCCCGGTCACGTTGTTCATTGCGGCGTTTACGGGCGTGGTCCTCGCGCTCCAGGCCTCCTACACCTTCACCGGCGCCGTCCCGCTCTACTTCGTCGGCACCCTCGTCGGCAAGACGATGATGCTCGAACTGGGGCCCGTGATCTGCGGACTCGCGCTGGCCGGACGCGTGGGCGCCAGTATGGCTGCCGAGCTGGGCACGATGAAGGTCACCGAGCAGGTGGACGCGCTCGAAACACTCGCGTACGATCCCCAGAGCTATCTCGTTCTCCCGCGTGTGATCGCAGGCACCGTGATGTTTCCGATGATCATCGCGTTCGCCATGGCAACCGGCATCGTGACCGGGTGGCTCACGAGTCTCGCGTTGCTCGATCTCTCCACGCCGGACTTCTTGAAGGGCCTCAAGCTGTTCTACCAGTTCAAGGATGTGTGGTTTGGACTGTTCAAGAGCGCGACCTTCGGTTTCACTATCACCGCCGTGGGCTGCATCGTCGGTCTCGCGACACGCGGTGGGGCCGAGGGCGTGGGAAAGAGCACGACCCGCGCCGTTGTCTACTCCGCCGTGCTGATCCTGCTGCTGGATGCGTTCTGGGCCGTGGTGCTGCTGTGATCGAGTTCCAGGACGTCTACAAGGCGTTCGACGCCAAGGCGGTGTTGCAGGGCCTGTCGCTGAAGATCCGGGACGCCGAAACCGTGGTGATCATCGGCTATTCGGGAACGGGCAAGAGCGTGGCGCTGAAGCATATCGTCGGCCTGTTGCACCCCGACGCTGGGGACGTCATCGTTGACGGCCACGCGGTGTCGACGTTGGACCGCGAAGGCCTGACGGCGCTGCGTGAAGGGATCGGCTATGTGTTCCAGTTCGCCGCGCTGTTCGATTCGCTGACCGTGGCGGAGAACCTGGCG